>Ga0209483_1000509_pt1 | contig 33786 bp, 37 predicted proteins | sample NGEPerA_FD_184508 | JGI IMG/M metagenome (GOLD analysis project Ga0209483, IMG submission 184508) | Arctic peat soil microbial communities from the Barrow Environmental Observatory site, Barrow, Alaska, USA - NGEE PermafrostL2-A... | ecosystem: Environmental > Terrestrial > Soil > Wetlands >...
AATTAGGGGCAGCGTAGTCTCTGAAAGGCCGGCCGGTTCCGCCAACCAGTAGTTCATCTCGGTGTTGATATTGATGGTCCACTTCGATCCCCAGGGATTGTTGATGCCGGAAGCCCAAATGCCTTGCAGATTGGCGGGAAGCCCGTCGGGACTGGAAGATGCGATCAACAGATAGCGCGCGAACTCAAAGTAGAGTTGCTGCAGGGACAGGTCGTCGGCACCGGCGCTGACTCGTTTGACGCGTTCATCCGTCGGCAGCGAGCGGATCTTCGTATCCACACCGCCAAGATGGAAAGACATGCGTCCATAGATGGGCTGGTAGGCGGCCTCCTGTGTTGCAAGCAGGCTTGACGCCGACAGTGCAGCCGCAGCGCGGAGAACGCGTTCACATTGCTCTTCGGGATTGCCACCCTTGAATGGGCCGCCTTTGAAATCGGTTGCCGCGGCAATCAGGACCGTGACGGCGTCGGCGTTGGAGACCGCAATCTCAGAGCCTTCCGCACGAACGGCGCCGCCTGTTGCAAGGATGGAGGCTTCGCCTGCGAAATGTATCTGCCCACTGTGCGCGGGGCCTTCGCGTAGCACCAGCGTATTCCCCTCGCGCGCGCGAACAGAAAAGTCCGCTGGCCGATCCATGCTCGCGTGGAAGCTGAGAGAACCCTTACGGTCCGAACTGAGGTGCACGACGATGACTTGCTGAGGGACCGAAGCAAAAATTTCCCGGGCATAATGCACGCCTGCCATGGTGTACGTTACACGCACCACCCCGGTCTGCAGGTCGAGTTGGCGGCGGTAGTCCGTCAACGGTCCCTTCTGGGATGCTCGCAGGTACAGGTCGCCCAGTGTGCTGTAGCCCGGCATGCCCTTTGGGATACCGATCATGCTCTCCTCGGCAAGTTCTTCTGCTTCCGCAATCTTTGCCCCGTCCGTGCCCTTTGAATCCAGGAGGAGGCGGCGAATCTTCGGAAAAGCTGCGTGCGCTTTCGGATTGAGCCGATCAGCCCGGCTTCCTTGCCAGATCGAAGACTCGTTAAGTTGAATGTGTTCGTCCGCCGCAAGCGTCTGGCTGCCATCCAGGAGCGCGGCGTTTTTTGCCGCATCCTGAAGGTCCCCATTGTTCGTGCCGGCATTTGCGCCGCCAAACACCATCGCGCCCAAACGACCGTTGCCGATTGGAAGAGCGTTATCCCAAATTGCGGCAGGCTGACGATACCAAAGCACCGAATCGGATTGAGCTTTCGTCGACTGACCCTTTATCGCAATGGAAACAAGTATCCCTGCAGCGGCAAGGACGAGCAAGCCTCGTTGAATACGCATCAGCACATTCTAAGCTGCAATGTGAGAGGTCTGCCGCATCAAGACGGACTTGAATCTCTGCGCCTCGCTTTACCTACCGGAGATCTGCTTCAGGCGCCTTGTCCATCGACTGGAGGATTGCGCATCTCTCTAGCCGCTATACTTTAGTCGGTTGTGCGCCGTTTCTTCGGCTCGGTGCTATTCACACCGCAGGTAGCAAACCATTAGCCGCGAGTCGAGTTATTTCGGCCCGCCATCGCCGACCGTTGGACCCTCGTATTAGGAAAGCGATGGCTGGGATGCAGTTCCAGTTCGCGGCCGCTCCGGTCGTGATCGCCATCCTATCGCGAAGCCTTCTCGTGCAACGCGTGCATCCGCTCGGACGGGCTCAGGACCAGGAGGTACACATCGTTGGTGCGCAGGGGAAGATCGCGGGAGAATTTGCCATTGCGCACCTCAATCTGCGCGGTACTCTCGGGCTGGCCCGTGCTTGCCTCATTCAATGCCGCCACCTGTTCCCGGGTGATCTGGTGCGGCTCTCCCATGTGCAGGTAGGCGGTGTACGCATCGTTCTTCTCGTAACCGATAGCATAGATTGCGAGCCGGTAGGTGCCAGCGGGAAGATGCTCGAACTGAATCCGTAAGGTTCCCTTGGGCGTGGCGGGCTGCTCCCTCTTGTAGAAGGTCTGGTCTGTTTCGGGTGCGGGGGGAACGATCGGCGTGTAGTCCCACACCAGCGCCTGCACGGAACCGTCCTTGGAGCGGGTGATCCATGTCTGCGGATCGTCGCAGGCGATGTCCTCGGTGCCCAACTGCCGCAGGAAGCGGAAGGCGAAGTATGCGGGCTTGCGAATGCCCTGGAGATTCATCAGGCCAAAGCCGCCGTGAAAAGGCGTAAAGGGCGGACCCTGCTCCTCGAAGATGTCCGTGAAAGTCCAATAGGACATCGAGTCCACGTATGGCGAGGCGCGCTTGATCTTATCCAGAATGAAGCTCGCCTGGTGATACTGATCGTGCAGGTAGTCCGTTGGTGTGTAGGCGGAACTCCATTCGGTGAAGTGCAACTCCATGTTAGGGCGCCCGGAGTGCTGGACGAGTTCGCGAGAGTGCTTCATGCGTGCGCTGATCGAGTCGGGCGACGGGTCCAGGATGGTTCCCGCTTTGCCATCGGCATCCAGAAAGCCCTGGGTCACGCCGTAAGCATGCGATGCTACGAAGTCTGCTGGAACATTGTGCGTGGCGACGTACTGCTCGAAGGCCTCTTCAAACTTCCAGGGAATGGCGGAGGCAGGTCCGCCGACGCGGCAAAGCGGACACTCCGTCTTTATGGCCTCGGCGGTGATCTTGTACAGGGAGAGGTAGTCGTCCAGATTGCCGGTAAAAAATATGTTGTGCAGGTCGGGCTCATTCCAGACCTCGAAGTACCATTGGCGGATTTCCTCTTCGCCGTAGCGTGCCTTCAGGTGCGATGTAAACGCACGAATAAGCGCCGACCACTTTGCGGAATCTTTCGGTGGCGTGATGTTGCCTCTCCACCAGAAGATCGTCTGCGGTCCGCTCGCCAGCTTCGAGGGCATGAAAGTGAGTTCGACAAATGGCCGTATATGGAGCGCGAGCAGGGCATCGTACAGCGTGTCGACATATTGAAAGTTATATTGTGGATTGCCATGGGCGTCTTCGCTGTAAACGCCCATGTCATCGTGCAGAATGCCGTGCATGCGGATGTACTGAAACCCTATCTCGCGCTGCACCGTGGCAAGCTGCTGTTGCCAGTCCGCGCGCAGACCTTCATTGGCGCGGCCTGCTCCGATGACTCGCAGAGGTACCAGGGTATGCGGCCCCGCTCGATGCGAAACATCGACCTGCACAATACGAGTCTGGGAATGGAGACGTGCGGACGAAAACGCAAGGCAGAGCGCGATGGCGATGGCGATTGTCCGGTAGTTCATCCTCAAGCGGCAGTTGGTTGCAGTAGTGACACAAACTCCGAATGACGGAGGTACGTCCGGCCCCATGCGTTCCTCCTCGGAAGATGCCGCCACATAAATACCTGTCAGCGTAAAATATTAATCGCCCAGCGATACTACAGATGGGCTCTATCTACACACAACCGACGAAAGTATATGGTCGAATTATTCTTTTTCCGTATCATCGGAAACAGAGATATCGCGCGATCCGCAATGCCGCGAAAAATCGAAAGCTGTTATCCGCCGGAGCTTCTCCGTCGGGGCGCCCAGTCCCGAATGGAAACCATCCGTTCCATAGCCTTGTCGAGGAAAACTCCGGCAACCCATCCAGGTTCAAGAGTTTGATCGCGGCATTTCGAAACGTGAGAATCATCATGCAGGCTTCCGCTTCCGACAAAGTTAAACCGCGCTTCCGGATCGTGCTGGCGCTGATTTCGATTGTATGCAGCGTCCCTTCCAGCCACTCGCAAACCACGCTGCCACGCCCATCCACTGCGACTCCGGATCAGACTCAGGCGGCGAGAGCGCAGGCCTCGCAGCCGCTATATACCCTGAGCGTCAAATCGCAGCTCGTCACTTTGGACGTCGTCGTCAACGATAAGAATGGCCAGCCGGTCCGCGGCCTCACTCGTGACGATTTCACCATCTACGAAGATAAGGTTGCGCAACCGATCGTCTCGTTCGAGGCCACAGAGCCCACGCCGGCGTCCAATCTCCCGCCGGTTCAAATTCATTCCACCGCGGAACTCGACCGGTTGGAGCCGGATGCGCCGGTGAGCATCGTCGTTCTCGATGAATTGACCACCAGATTTGAAGACCAATATTTTGCCCGCTACTCGCTCGAGAAGTACTTGGGAAAGCAAGGTGAAATACTCGATCAGCCGCTGATGTTGATCGCAAGAAACTATCGCGGTTCGCAGGTGCTGCTCGACTACACCACCTCCAGGAAGGAGGTGCTCAGCGCATTGAACCGTCATCTCGCCGCAAACGATTTTCGCGCCGCCGATCCATCCGATCCAGATGAGAAGATCATTGCGGAGTTCACCTCCTTGATCGAGATAGCCAAAGCCACCGAGGGGCACGCCGGTCACAAAAGCCTGATCTGGATCGGTCGAGGCTTTCCAAGCATGCAGCGCGATGGGGTAGTGGCGGATAAAGATGAAGCGTTGGATGCCGCAATTGCGCGATGCACGAACCTACTGCGCGATGCGCGCGTGACGCTGTACACGATCGATCCGGCAGGAGTTTCCGCACCGGAGCAGACGCTCGATGCAGCCGGTGACGTAGTCATGGAAGACCCTTTCGGGACGCAGGTCGGTTTCATGCAAATGGCTACGGCCACCGGTGGGCAATCGCTCCACGGACGCAATGACGTCGATAGGGTGATCGACACAACGGTTAGAGATGGGGAGATCTTCTACAGCCTCGCGTACCGGCCCGCGGCGCCCATCACGAACGATAACCCCAAGGCTTTCCGTACGATCAGGGTTGTGGTGAAGGGCGGAGTCCTTCTAGCGACCACCAGGCAAGGATACTACCCGACAACGCCTGACACGCCAGTCGCGAATGAGGAAGCCGGCAAGTTATCTGCCGAAGACCGGTTCAATCTAGCCGCGGCCAGCCAGGGGCTCATGGTCTTTGACGGCATCCCGTTGACGATTACCCGGGATGCGGCCACACCCGATAGCTTCCGTCTTGCATTTCCGGCGGCCACGGTTGGCCTGTCGGACGACGGTAGCAAGATGAGCGGACGAGTCAGCCTCGTAGCCCTCAGTTATGACAGGAACGGTAAGCTCCTGAATAGAACGGGAAAAGTTGTCTCTCTGCATCTGGCGCATTTGCGGCCTGGAGAGGCCGAGTCGCGAAAGGTTGAAGTCTCGACATCGCTCGACACCCATGCACCCGCGGCTCGTGTGCGCTTCATCGTCCTGGGAAATGGCAACGGAAGAATCGGCGCGGACAACTTTTTTCTCGTCGATCGCAATACGCTCAAGGACCCAGTAACTGGTCTGAAGCCTTCGGGAACCCGACCCAAGTGATCCGCGAAGATGCAAGCGGCGTAGTCTTCAAAGTTGCGGCTGGCTCATTTCGCACAGAGCGGCGAGAGGTGGACATCAAAACGGTGTCTTCTGGTAGACTTGATCTTGTCGTTGCGGCGATGGTTTTGGGGTAGACCGAGACCCAAAAATTGAATCCACAGCGGCGAAATGGTAGAAAAAAGCGAAAATAGCGAGAGCTGCGAAACGTTTGATTCTATGTACCATGTATCCAAGTTGTCGAAGAACAATCGGGGGACGTAGCTCAGTTGGTTAGAGCGCTGCCTTCTAACCGGCTACCTTTGGAATCAGTAAGATAACTCCTTGGTGTCCACGCTTTGATAGAGTTGGCCTCAGAGGAGGGCTCTTTCGATGCCCATTCTCAAGCCCCTCGGCGCTCTTCTCAACGCACGCGATTACGCGGACCGCGTCAACCTCATCAAGAAGATCAAGACCCCCAGCGGTTGGCGCTTTGCCTCCGTCGTGCCTGAAGCCAACGGACGGCTCAAGGACCGGTCCGCATTAACGGCCAGCTCGAAGTCCATCCCGAAGGCGCCTACTACATCGAGTGGCGCGTCGGCGGCCGGAGCGGTCGCCGCTATCGCACCGCCGTCGCCAGAGACGAGGCCATCGACGCCTATCTCCGGTACGTGAAGATCCAGCGCAAGCCTCGCACTCATCTGACCTACCGCTACACGCTCGACACCCTGCTTCGTGCCGCTTACAAAAAGAAGTACGTCGAGGACGCGACCCGAGACGACGTGCTCGATTTCATAACTTACTGGTACGAGCAGGAGTTGGGTGCGCGTACCGTCTACGACAAGGTAGTGACGGTGCTGCAACTGTTCAAGAAGCATGGACGCTCGGGCCTGGTGGAAAAGGGCGATTGGCCGAACTACGTCGATACCATCCGCCCGGTGTACGAGCCGGAGGAGTTGGTGACGATGTTCCAGGCTGCAACTGATGACGAAGCCACATTGCTCAAGTTTGTTCTTGGTTCCGGCTTCCGCGATCAGCGCGATGCGCAGGATGATCGCGTTCATGGGATGTGCGCTTTTGACCAGAATCGCACGAATGAGGAATGGGACAATAAGCACAATTGGTCACAAGTCGGCAATTCCAGGCCACAAGCCGATCGGAGGTCGCTTGTGACCTTTGAATTCGTATCGAAATGGTAGACGCTTGGCGATCGAGCCGCGCATGCGGTGGTGGTTGGCTGAGAATGAAAATACATCAACCTCCAGGGAGAGATGATATGGCTACTAAAAAAGAGGCGTTCGAGACAATCCCCGTTGGCACCAAAGTGTCGTGGCATTACCGGAGTGCCATCGGCCATGGCGCGGTCGCTGGTGTGTCCAAAATGGGCACCAACGCAGATAACACGATGTATAGCGTGCGCGAGACTGACCACCACCCGGGCGAACCAGCCATCGTGCACCATTCAGGCAAGGCACTCAATCGCGCATGAGTTGCCCTGCGCTCACGGCGAGCGGTTTCTGTCTCCAGGCTCTTAGCTGTTTTTCCTTCATCGGCGAGATGGCAAGCGTGGCCGTTGCTTTGAACTCGGCGATGTCGTAAGCCTTTAGTGAGGAAGAGCAAATCCGAAGGCGTAGCCGAGGAGGACAGAAGTTATGAGTGCCGACACAGTTGAATCGCCGATATTTCCGACAAAGCTGAAGAGCCGCGACCTGGTGGCCGAACGCACGATGGCCTTCCATTTCGAGAAGCCGGCCAGCTTTGCTTTCACCCCCGGCCAGTTCATTAATATTGATCTATTGAACCCCTCTGAAACGGACGCGGAGGGCAACACCCGGTGTTTCTCCGTCTCGGGCGCGCCATACGAAGACACGATCACGGTGACGACCCGGCTTCGCGATACAGCGTTCAAGCGCGTCCTGAAGACCATGCCGTTGGAGACCGAGGTGAAGATCGAAGGCCCGTTTGGCGATTTGCGGCTACACAATAATGCAAAGCGAGCAGCGGTGTTTCTGGCGGGTGGCATTGGAGTCACGCCGTTTCGCAGCATTCTGCTGGACGCCGCCAACAGGAAATTGCCCCACCACATTTTTCTCTTCTTTTCCAACCGCCGGCCGGAAGATGCTGCGTTTCTGGATGAGTTGCAATCACTGGAAAAGCGCAATGCAAATTATAAGTTCATTGGGACCATGACCAGTATGGAGAAGTCACAACGTCCGTGGCAGGGTGAGCGGGGTGTCATCAATAAGGAGATGCTCGACAGACACCTCAAGGATGCTGTCTCTCCGATTTACTACATCGCCGGGCCGCCCGGAATGGTCAAAGGCCTGCATTTCATGCTTCAGGCCGCTGGCATCGATGAGGATGATATCCGCACGGAGGAATTTGCAGGGTACTGATATCGCTTGAATCTCACACGTTCTAACTGCGTTGCACATAACGCAACTGACCAGCGCCGGTATCTTGCGAGCCAGGTATGGGCATTCCAATCGAACGAGGGACGTATGATCGCATTTGATGCCGCGCATAAAGCCGTTCATTACCCTCCGGACCGACGGTTTCGGATATGGATCAAACCTTCCTTCCTTGTGATCGCCATTTGTCTTGCGCTGGTTCCGCTGGCATTGGCGTGGGTTCAGGCGGCGATTTACGGGTTGCCGTATCTTGCTCCGGTACAACAATTCAACGCAGCGACCTTTACCGGAGTGCATGGCTTTCCCTGGTGGCTGCGCTGGGCGCATTTCTTCAACTTTGTGTTTCTGATGATGCTGATCCGCAGCGGACTGTCGATCCTGGTGGATCATCCGCGGCTTTATTTCAATAACGGCTGCACCCCGGGCACAGAATGGATTCGCTTTACTCCGTTGAAGGTTCCCAAAGATCGTGTCTGGAGAGCGAGCGACGACGACCGCTACATCTCTCCGTTGATTGCGACACCCGGCTATCGTCATAGCGTGGGCATCGCGCGCTCATGGCATTTCATCGACGTGTACGGGTTCATCGTCACGGGCCTGATTTTTATTCCGCTGCTGTTTGTGTCAGGCCAGTGGGAGAGGCTGGTGCCGAACTCCTGGTCCATTCTGCCGCAGGCCTGGGCGACCTTCGTCCACTATGCGACCTTCCATTTTCCGCCTGAACCAAACGGATTTTATGCGTATAACGCTCTTCAGCAAATCTCTTACTTCCTGGTCGTGTATGTCTTCGCGCCGATAACGATCCTTGCGGGCGCGTCCATGTCACCGGCAATGGTCAACCATTTTCCATTGTTTCCCCGCATCTTCGGCGGAAGGCAGGGCGGGCGCTCCATCCACTTCTTGATGATGCTTGCCTGGGTTGGATTCATCCTCGTGCATGTCACGCTGGTGGTCCTGACCGGGTTTCAGAGAAACATGAACCACATCGTCCTGGGAACGGACAACCATCGCCCTCTGGGAATGATCCTCGGCTTTGTGGGCCTCGCCGCGGTGATTGGCTCGTGGATTGCGGCCCACTACATCTCCTGGAAGGCGCCGCGCCTGCTGCAACACGCGCAGAAAGCGGTGTCGCTGCCTCTGCGGCTCGCCCTCATCAATCGACTCCATCCCAGGAGCCACTATACGAAGGAACAAATCTCACCTTACTTCTGGTCGAATGGCAAGCCGCCTGATCGCGAAGACTGGAAACTTCTGGAGCATGACAGCTTCCGCGACTACAAGCTGAAGATTGGCGGACTCGTAGAGAACCCAGTGGAGCTATCATTGTCGCAAATTCAAGCGCTCGAAGAGGAAGAACACATTACCATGCATCATTGCATCCAAGGGTGGTCCGGGATCGCGCAATGGAACGGCGTGTCCATGAAGAGGATCATCCAGCTCGTCCAGCCGAAACCGTCGGCCCGGACTGTCGCCTTCTTTTCTTTTGGAGAGGACCAGTACGGGGAGCCGTACTACGATACACAAGGCCTGGAGAACGTACTGAAACCAGAGTGCATACTGGCCTACAGGATGAACGGCAACGCGTTGCCCAGTGAACATGGTGCTCCGCTTCGACTACGCGTTGAGAACCAACTCGGTTACAAGATGGTCAAGTGGATTGAGCGGATCGAGTTCATCGAATCCGAAAAAGAACTTGGCAAGGGCGAGGGAGGAGCGAACGAAGACGATGAATACTTCGATCTTCTGCCGAACATCTGATGAGGCGGAACGAGTTGGAAAAGCGTGATTAAAAACAGCATTTACAGGGATGAACCCGCTGGTGCGCCCCTCGTACGCACGAAGCTGGAGCGGGATGGAACTCACCTTCCTCTGTGTCAATGCCATAACGAATGAAAGAGAAAGCTTGGAAAATATGCCGACGGAAGGTTTTGCCGAAGATGGAACCATGCTAAAGAATCTTGCACAGTTTGACCTGGCGAAAGAGATGGCTGACTCGGAGCAGAAGAAGCCATGGAAATCGGGTCATTATGCTAAAACCCTCTTTAAAAAGTCAGACTTCAGGATGGTGTTGATCTCGATGGAACGGGACGCCGCAATAAGAGAACATCACGCAGACGGCACGATCTCCGTGCAGGTTTTAAAGGGATCGATACGCTTCACCGCAGAAGGAATCGCACGAGACCTGTTCCCCGGCAGCATACTGACGCTGGGTGCGTCGATTAAGCATGAGGTCGAGTCTCTGGATGAGTCTGCATTTTTGCTGACTATTTCGTGGCCAGATAGCGAAAGACTCCAGACAATGAAGCATCGGGGATATGGCACTTAGGAGCGCCGCGCAAGGTGGGAAACGGCCCAAACTACTATCGGACACGAGGGCTGATTGTGCCTTGTAGTCGCGTCCGGCGACCTCTCATTGATCCTTGCGAAATAGAACGCGCGAAGCTCACGGATGAGATGACTAAAGGGCCCTATACGGTTTCATACGTCGTGTCGCTGGTAGATCGTTGAATCCGCCCACCTCATGTGCCAAGTCGGCGCCTCACGCCGGAACCTTGGTGAGCGCAGAGCCTTTGTGCATCGCTATGTGATCCGTCTTGTTGCTCTTAATTTCGTATTGCGGATCATCCTTGCTTGCGTGAACTTTGTAGCCTTTGAACTCGATCTCGGAGGTAATCACCCTTATGATCGTGCCGCTGACGTGACCTGCCTCCGAATTCCAACGGACGTGATCGCCCACTTTGAAACGTTTCGTCGCCATACGCTACCCTTTTGCTCGGCTGGCCCGAGCATGCGTGACGGGCAAACTCATGGGCGCCGATCCTGACAGCCTCATCCGTTCCGATGCTCGCCGACCGCGCTCCCGCGGGTGCCTTCAAAGGATACTCTTCATGAAGGAACGTGTATGCCTTTCGATGTCGAGAATGCTCCAAAGGAGCGTGCAGAAGCGGTCCTCGTTTGAATCCAGTACTGTTCAGGCTGACAAGCCACTCGCTACTTACGATGCGAGCCGCGCGAAGTATCTTGTCGCGTTTGAGCGTGCAATGGCTGAAGCAGATACGGCGGAGAGTGTTGCCAAAACCATCGTGCTGGCGGCGGGCGATAAGACCCCGCGCCTGCATTATCCTTCGGGCAAGCTGGCGAAGCAGGCCGCATTTGGCCAGCGTTTTCTCCCTCGATCTTTCTTCGACAAAATCTTGCACAAGCAGTATGGATTGGCGTAGGCGACCGCTACTAACGTCAAGATTGGAGAAAGCCATTGAAAGCATTCGTTGTCGATAAGTACAAAAAGAAGGGCGCGCTCAGTCTAGTCAACGTGCCAGAACCGAAACTGCAGGACAATGATGTCCTGATCCGGATTCACGCCACCGGCGTGAATCTCCTGGACTCCAAAGTCCGCGATGGAGCGTTCAAGCTCTTTCTTTCGTATCGTCCACCTTTTGTCCTGGGGCACGACGTCGCCGGAACGGTCGTAAAGACTGGCCCCAACGTCAGAAAGTTCAAAGTAGGCGACGCGGTCTATTCGCGACCGCGCGATCATCGGGTCGGCACGTTCGCGGAATTCATCGCCGTCAATGAAACTGACGTTGCGTTGAAGCCCAAGAACCTCAGCATGACGGAAGCCGCATCGATCCCTCTGGTCGGGCTGACCGCATGGCAGGCATTGGTCGAGGTGGGCAAGGTGAAGCCCGGCCAGAAGGTCTTCATTCAGGCCGGCTCCGGCGGCGTCGGGACCATTGCGATCCAACTCGCCAAGCATCTCGGCGCGACCGTCGCGACGACGACGAGCGCGAAGAACGCCGAGCTGGTCAAGAGTCTCGGAGCAGATGTAGTTGTCGACTACAACGCGCAAGAGTTCGAGAAGGTCCTGTCGGGTTACGATCTCGTGCTGAATAGCCAGGACACAAAGACGCTTCGGAAATCACTGCGTGTGGTCAAGCCCGGCGGCCAACTCATTTCCATCTCCGGTCCGCCTGATCCCGTTTTCGCCAAGGAGCTTGGCCTGAACCTGTTCCTGAAACTTGTCGTGTTCCTGCTGAGCAGAGGGGTTCGGAAAAAGGCAAAGGCTCTCGGCGTTCGCTATTCCTTCCTGTTCATGCGGGCACAGGGACAGCAGTTGAGTGAGATTACGTCCCTGATCGAATCTGGCGTCATCCGGCCAGTGGTTGACAAGGTGTTCCCGTTTGAGAAGACCGGGGACGCGTTAGCCTATGTCGAAACCGGGCGCGCGAAGGGCAAGGTTGTCATCACGGTCGCAGATTAGTACGTTCAACAGACCTGCGCGATCTGAAAGGCCACCTCGCGGTAAGTGCAATGCCAGCTGTTGCGCACAGGGCAATGCGCTCATTGAGCAGACATCGGTTTGTGTTCCTAGTGGTTGTCAACAAGCCGGAAGCATTCGGCTGCGGCCACCCCGGTTGTGAAGCTGTAGCACACGAAAGCACATTCCAACAAACGAATTCCTAACGCTATGCGTTAGGTCATAGCGTATGCATTTGCAAAAGCCTACCGTATCAACAGAAGACGTGCTTACGCTTATTGAAGCGGGGTGCTTGCGATGCAAAAACACAATCTTAACGTGCTGATCGAATACGACGACCAACGATTCAATCCCAGAGTCTTGATGAGCGAACCGGGATTTCGCATGGTGTTCCTAACTATGCGCGCCCAACAACTGGTTCCAGAGCACACGTCAAAAGGGATGGCCACCGTGCAGGTCATCGTGGGACATGTCACCTTGTTCGCAGGATCTTTCCCCAACGAACTGTATGCCGGAGAGATCATCTGCATCGAGAGCGGGGTGCCACATCGAATCGAAGCAATCGAGGATTCAGCGTTGCTCGTTCTCTCCACAGGGGGCGTGGGCGCCTCCATGGAGAACTCGGAAGAACTGGATTTGTATCAGGTCCCAAAGCCTCAACTTTCCCCACTTGTGCTTGAACGATTCGATGCGTTAGCGCTGGGGCAATCGTTCGTCCTGACGACGGATCATAATCCCGTGCTCGTGGACAAAGGACTCGAAACTATCCGGCCTGGACAAGCGACCTGGGAGCACCTCAACCGCGGCCCAGTAAAGTATCGCACTCGAATTAGACGGGTAGCGCCAGCCCATGTCTTGGACGCGCCAGTTGTCATGGCGCCAGAAGAGTTGCTCCATGAGATTCACAATATGTGAGGCAAGCACAGATGAGCACAGAAGTAACATGGCCGACGTTTGTATCCCAGTTGAAGGATCGGGAAGAAGTGGCGGAGCAAACCATCGCGTTCCGATTTGAAAGGCCGGCCGACTGGACGTTCAAGGCAGGCCAGTTTATTGACATGACGTTGCTCGATCCTTCGCAGACGGATGCGGAAGGAAATACCCGAGGGTTTTCGATCGCGAGCGGCCCTCACGAAAAAGACTTGATGGTGACCACGCGCATGCGCAATACTGCGTTCAAACGCGTGCTGAAGAGCTTGCCGATTGGCACCGCCGTTAGAATCGACGGCCCGTTCGGAGACTTGACGCTGCCTCATAACGCCGATCGAACTCTCGTGTTTCTCGCAGGGGCATTCGTATTACCCCGTTTCGGAGTATGCTCGTTTGGGCGGCGAGAGAGAAGCTGCCACATCGTATTTTCCTCTTTTACTCAAACCGGCGCCCGGAGGATGCCCCGTTCCTCGAAGAGCTTCAAATATTGGAACGAGAGAACCCAAACTACAGATGTATCGCCACCATGACGGCAATGGAGACATCGCACCGGTCCTGGAACGGAGAAACCCGTTTAATTCACCAAGAGATGCTCCAAAAATATTTGAAGGGCGCAGGGTCGCCCATCGACTATATTGCCGGACCGCCGGCGATGGTGAAAGGCCTACACGAGATGCTAAACAAGGTCGGAGTAGACGACGACGATATCCGTGCGGAGGAATTTGCTGGCTACTGAGCCGCGAATGCCTCCACCTCGAAAGCGTCCGGACATATCGTTCCAGCAGCGGGTGTAGAAAGTCAGAATGGAAAGAATGAAAATTCTGCTAAAACGGGCGTATGAAAAGGTAGCAGATGAGGATGGCTTTCGTGTGCTGGTAGACCGGCTGTGGCCTCGCGGCAAGAAAAAAGTTGATCTGCGTCTGTCCGCATGGGCAAAGGACATCGCACCAAGCACAGAATTAAGGAAATGGTTTGGTCACGATCCCGCGCGGTGGCTCGAATTCTGCCAGCGTTATAAGGTTGAATTGAAGAACCCGGAAGTGAAAACGACCATCCTTCAAACGATCCATGCGGCGCAGAAGTGGCCTGCGATCACCCTGGTGTACGGAGCAAAAGACACAGAACACAATGAAGCGATCGTATTGCAGAGTATCTTCCAGCAGGTTGCGTCGTCCACATCGAGTACTTCAAAGAGGCAGAAAGTCGCAGCAAAATAAAAGGAATGCGTGACAGTGGACATGGATTCGGCTGAAGTCTGGAGATTTATTTAGATGACACGGCTTACCGCGAAACCTGTCCCTTCCAGATCCCAATATGCAATTGAGGTAGTGAAGCCGTATCGGCTCGACCTTACTGTGAGCGCGCTGCGAAGGCTATCCACAAATATCGTGGACGTAATCACTCCCGGCGGTGAATATGTTCGTGCGCTTAACGGCTTTCGGAAGACTGTCCTTGTGCGCGTCGCACAAACGCAACCCGCTACGCTTACGGTTATCCTTCAGGGGTGTGCCGACTCTGATGAGAGCGTTAGGGCACTCACCATGGTACGTCGGATTCTTGGAGCTGAACGAAAACTGTCACACTTCTATCGTGGAGCCAGGGGCATTTCATGGTTGTGGCCGCTGGCAGTCCGTATGCGTGGTGTAAAACCTCCTCGTTACCCGACGCTCTGGGAAGCATGCGTGAATGCAATTGTCTTCCAACAGGTGAGTCTCGGTGCCGCAAGTTCGATTACAAGACGGATGATTGTGGCGCTTGGTCGGCCTGTTAAGTACGACGAAAGCGCCGTTTATGCGTTCCCCGACGCCGAAAGTTTGTGTTTTGCGAGCAATGATATTTTGCTTGCAACAGGCTTGAGCGCGAACAAGCTGGCCACATTACGGCGAGTGGCAGAAGCACTTCTTTCCGGATGCCTCGACGAAGCAATGTTGGAAGAGTGCCAGAGTCGCGATGCCGTAGAAATTCTTTGTAGGATCAAAGGAATTGGGCCCTGGACGGCTGCGATCGTTTTGCTACGCGGGCTTGGTCGTCTCGATGTTTTCCCGATGAATGACACGAGCGTTGCTCGCAATCTGTCGTTGTTCGGCGGAGCCTCGCCGTTGGGCGTCGGCGGGGTCCTCGCTGCACTTGGTCCGGAATGCGGAATGCTCTATTACCACTTGCTACTCGCGCGACTCGATGTACGTGGCGAAATAGGCCGTGCCTCTTCTACATAGCGCTAAGAAGTTCGTCCGCGCACTGGCTCCACGGAGTCACTGTGCGCTCCCAACTCGCTGAAGAGTGCCCTCAAAATCTGCTACAAACTTTTCAACGCCTTTCGTTGTGAGGTCGTGTCTGAGATTGAAAGCAGTCCAGGATTTGTTCAGGTTGATATCCTCATAGGGGATCGGTTGCAGCGGTTTACCGGCTGCATCGATTCCTCTGTAAACGAAGTTTTGGTCTGGCATTGGCTGCCCCTTTGCTACCCATGCTTCGAGGACTTTTGTGGGCACAGTTACAAGCTCAACCCCTAAAGCGAAACAGGCAAGCAGCTGATTCAGGCTTCGAATACTGGCGGCAAGAACATGCACATGGCCGTCACCGTCCTCATACATTCGCTGAATATTCTTTATCAAGTCCATACCATTCTCGCCGCGATCATCAAGTCGACCGATAAATGGGGAGACATATGCTGGAGCTTTGGAGGCCTGAGTCGCGGCATAAACGCCCGCGGCCTGGCTCTGTGAGAAACACAACGTGATATTGACTCGGATTCCCCGTTCGACAGACATTTGGGCCGCCCGCAGGCCTTCGTACGTGCATGGATATTTGATGTAGGCGTTGGGAATCCAAGAGAACATGTCCTCCCCTTGCGCCAACATTTGTTCAGCCGTTGTACTGAGGTCGGCGAAAACCTCAATTGAGACTCCAGCATCTCCAACCAGTGGCGAAATGTCCTGAACAATCCTCTTATATTCATTCTTCTGCTCTTCCAAGCTAAATTTGTGGCCAGAAGCAATTCGTCGCTGTATCTCTGGATTTTTGGCGATGAGACTGGGGTTTGTCGTTTGGCCATCCACAAATCCGATCAGTGAGCGGATCCTCCGAGTCTCCTCCGTCCACCAAAATCTTCGTTGTCCGTTTCTTAAGTTCCATACTCTTCACCTTTATCGACTTTCACGCGCTTCGATGTTCATGGCAACAATAATGCCACTTTTCATCTTAGTCTCCGATTCGCGTAGCAGCTATGACTTAGGTCGCTCAATGTAGAGGACACACATTGCTTTGCTAAAACTGAGCCCCGCTTGACCGTGACAGCTCCCACCGCAGGACATGACTTTAGCCCCTGCGCTTCTTCCATTTTCAAGTAAAGCCCCGCGTGACGAACTGACTTTAGTCATAGCTAATGGTAACTTGGAGTCATTAGGCTAGTCGTTCATGCCATTTGCGAAGTTCGGCATGGAGCCAGATTGATGATCTTTCCAAGGTGATGAGCGGAAGTCGTTCGATATGAGGATAAGCCGATAGAACAAATCGCAACGGAACGAATTTCGCGAGAGCGAAGCAGCCAGTACATTGCGACTGCCTTCGTCACCAGTGGCATCCTCTTCATGCTCTTGCCCGGTACGTTCCTTGGTGTCTGGAACTTGATCTCCATCGCGCATGCGCGGGAGCCAAGCGGCCTTTCCCCCGCATGGTTACAGGCACATGGCCATGCCCAGCTCTTCGGCTGGGTCGGATCGTTCATCATCGGCATCGGTTTCTACTCGCTGACAAAGGTCCAGAGCACGTTGCATTTCCCCGTCCGTGCCGGCTGGTGGGCGTGGGCCCTCTGGACAACTGGAATCTCGTTGCGATGGTGTGCCGGAGTCACTCTCTGGCACTGGAGATTGTTGTTGCCCGTTTCAGCGGTGCTGGAACTCGTGGCGTTCGGTCTGTTTGCACATTCCGTTCGCCGCCATCAGGGCAATCAACCGCGATCTTCATTGGAGACGTGGATGCGAAGCGTGATTGTGGCCACCTTTGGATTTGCGGTCGCTCTTATCGTCAATTGCTTCACATCTATCCACTCTGCGGCATACGCGAACACGCCCGCAATTTCCCACGGCCTCGATCAGCAATATTTGGTGCTCGTTATCTGGGGCGTCATTGTCCCTATGATCTGGGGTTTCAACGCGCGCTGGCTCCCCATTTTTGCGGGTTTCCAGGCGCCCGATGGACGTGCTCTGCTGGCTGCACACAGCTTCAGCGTTGTTGGGATCGTGGTTGTCTTCTTGCAGTGGTGGGGCATCGCCTCCGTCTGCCTGCTGATTGCATGCCTTCTTTCGGTCCACGCTCTACACATCTGGGACCGCCCGGATCATCCTCCCAAGCTACTGCATATTCATCGTTCCTTCGTGGTGTTCGTGCAGGCTGCTTACATCTGGCTGATCGCATCCTGCCTGCTCTTTGTGTTCGCCGTAACGTCGGACCGTCACGGGGGCATCTGGGGAGCGAGCCGTCACGCGCTCACCGTCGGCTTCGTAGCAGGTATGGTCTTTGTCATCGCCCCACGCATTCTCCCCGCGTTCTGCGGAATGCGCGTCTTGTGGAGCACCAGGCTTATGTTCTGGTCTCTGCTCCTGCTCCATATTGGCTGCGCGATGCGAGTCATCGCGGAGCCGCTTGCCTATGAGAACATTTTCGTCCATGCATGGAGATGGCTTCCGGCTTCTGCATATCTTGAGTTGGCCGCCGTCACTCTCTTTGCGCTGAACCTCGGCGTCACGCTATTGCTTCCGCCCGCCCATCTGCGCGCGCGGGCTTCCGCGCCATAAACCGGAAATCGTGCTGGCGAGCTTCCACCTCAATCTTTTCAAAGCCTGCCCACCGCAGTCGTCGATCAAGGGACTCGGGATGGACCGGTACCTTCGTGTCGAATAAGTGAGTCAGGTCGAATCTCGATCGAAATATCCTGTCGTAGCCCACGAAGACCGCTCCCGGGCATAGGACACGAGCTACCTCCGCCAGGACCCTGTTCTGGAGGTCGACGGATGGCACATGGTGAAGCATCGTCATGCAAATTGCTCCGCTAAAGCATTCGTCCGGAAGCCTCATCGCCGTAGCGTCCTGCGCGAGCACCGTCACGTTCGTCCCCGAGAGCCGTCGAGCTAACGATGCTGCAAGTCGATGGTCGATCTCCAGTGCAGTCAGCCTCGCGACGCGGCCACGCAGCAGATCCGTCGTCAGGCCCGGTCCTGGTCCAACCTCGATGACATCATCCCCGAGGACTGCTCCACGCAGGACCCATGGGATAACATCGCGCTCCAGTTTGAGTCTCCAGAACGCCGACTTGCAGATGAATTGATGAAAGAAATTCAGGCCTGTACCTCAACCTTCGCATTGCTGGGCTGGGGCGCTCCCTTCAAGGAGTCCCTGACAATCTCGGGAGACAACCCGCGCCGTTTCGCCATCTCCCGCCCAATCTCCGTTTTCTCCTGATCGGAGAGAAGCGTCGCCGCGGAGGGAAAGACTTCTCTATCTTCGATCGCGAGATGATGCTCGTACATCCGGGACAAACCGCGCAAGAGCGATTTCAACCGGGTCGCGTCTTGATCGCGAATAAGGCCGTCCGCAAGCCAACACACCCCGATGGCGTCAATCTCAAGATGCACGAGTTCCGCGCTTGCGTGGTCCGCCTCCAATAGGTTGATCTTTGCAAGAAGCTCGTCCACCCGTTCGTCATGGAGCGCCGCCAGGCGCGGAAACAAGGACTCTTCCTCATCGGACGTATGTCTGGGACCGCTCTCTTGGAAATACCGGAGCGCCCGTTCGAGCGCGGCACGCTGTGCAGAATCAAGCGGCGCACTCGACGCGCTCTCAGCCAGGCGGACAAGGTCGTTCAGAAAAAAAAGAATCCGCTTGTGGCAATCGCCGAGCATTCCAAGAGGATCTGAAAAGTCGCTTTCGGGTTTGGCGCCTATTTGTGTAAACATCTACGCCTCCTCCTTCTCTTGTGCAGGCTTCTGATAATGGTCTGCATTGGTCTTCAAGTAGGAGTCCCATTTCTCCGGCAGGTCTCCCTCGGCATAGATGGCGCTCACCGGGCACACCGGAACGCATGCTCCACAGTCGATGCACTCCACCGGGTTGATGTAGAGCATGGAAAATTCCGCGAAATCAGCCTTGTCTCGCTTGGGATGAATGCAGTCCACCGGACAAGCATCGACGCAAGCAGTATCTTTTACGCCGATGCACGGTTCTGCAATAACAAATGCCACGGAGCCTCCAGACTCGCAGGGTTCAGGCTGTGGTCACGGGGATCGGACTATCTATCGCGCTATCTATCGCGCCATAGTTATAGGCTTCTTCGGTGACCAGCGGGATTTCGAGGAAATTCTCTGTAAGCGGCGGCGATTGCGTCGTCCATTCCAATCCTGCCGCACGCCAAGGATTATTCCCGGCAATCTCGCCATACTTTAACGACCAGAGGAGATACATCGCCGGAAGCAGATAGCCGAGGGCGAGTACTGAAGCTCCAGCAGTCGACAGGACGTTCAACACCTGGAACTCTGGAGGATACGAATGGTAGCGTCGTGGCATCCCAAGATAGCCGAGAACGAACTGAGGGAAGAAGGTGAGATTGAAGCCAATAAACAGGATTGCGGCGGCCAGCTTCCCGAGTTGTTCTGAGTACTTCCTGCCAGTTATTTTGGGCCACCAGAAGTGCAAACCAGCCATGTAGGCACTGACCATCCCGCCCACCATCACATAGTGGAAGTGCGCCACGATGAAATAGGTTTCCGTCAGATGGATGTCCATGCCTAACGATGCGAGCATGACCCCAGTCATTCCCCCCATGGTGAAAAGCCCGATGAAGCCAAGGGCGTACAGCATGGGCGTATCGAAGGTGATTGAGCCTTTGTACATGGTAAAGGCCCAGTTGAAGACCTTGATTGCAGAAGGTATGGCGACCAGCATGCTCATCAATGAAAACAACAGGGCCGAATAGTTCGATATACCCATGATGAACATGTGATGGGCCCACACAAAGAAGCTGAAAACGGCAATGCTCACGGACGAAAATGCAACCGCGGTATAGCCAAAGACCCGCTTCCTGGAAAAGCACGCAATTACTTCTGACAAGACTCCCATTCCGGGCAGGATCATCACATAGACTGCGGGGTGGGAATAGAACCAGAAGAGATGTTGAAACAGCAACGGGTCGCCGCCCTTAGTCGGATCGAAGATGCCCACTCCGGCGACACGCTCAAGCACGATAAGCACCATCGACATAGCGACGACTGGTGTAGCAAGAACAAAGATGATGGAAGTTGCATAGTACGACCAGATAAATAACGGCAATCGGAACCAGGTCATGCCAGGAGCACGCATCCGGTGAATGGTGACAATGAAGTTCAGCCCAGTCAGGATGGAGGAGAAGCCGGCTACGAAGATACCCATCGCAGCGCTGACGACATGGGTATTCAAATAGTGTGTACTCAGGGGTGTGGTAAACGTCCATCCGGTATCTACACCGCCAAAAACCATCATGTACAACTCAAGACTGCCTCCAATGACAAACAAGTACCAGCTTAGGAGATTGAGTCTTGGGAAAGCGACATCCTTGGCGCCAATCATGAGGGGTATTAGGAAATTCCCCAGGACTGCAGGCGCGACTGGAACCAGAAAGAAAAACACCATGATGATTCCATGAATGGAAAACATCTTGTTGTATGTATCCGCCGACATAAGCTCGCCGCCGGGCGTCAGCAAATTTAGTCGGATCAATGACGCTGCAGTGCCACCAATGATGAAAAAGAAACCGGTGGCGGCCATATAGAGCAGGGCAATCCGTTTGTGATCCTGAGTCAGCAACCATGACATGAGGCCATGTTCGTTGTTCAGATAGCTTCTCTTCGGAAAGACCGGAAGTATTGTAGCTGTGGTACCCATCGCATTCCTTATCTTTTCTGGGCAGCGTCGAGATTCGCAGCGCCATGCTCAATTGCTCACAGCCTGCAATAGCAGAATGGTCAGTCACGGACGGCAGTTCTCAGGCGCTGGAAGACGCAACCTTGCCAATCCGGATTCGAAAGAGGCTTGGCCCGCGCTCAATGTATTCCCACAAAGCCTGTCCCGGCCGTGTCATCTCAAACTGCCGGTTCAATGGAACCGGATCGTGGTCGTTGAGCAGCCTTAATGACGCGCCGGGAGCCAGCGCATCGAATTTAGCAAAGATCAGAGGATGCCGTTGCGGACGAGGAATTTCGCGAAGATCAAGCTCTTCTGAAAGCTCCTCTGGCAACTTGTCTGGCACTTTCGCGCCGGCAGCCACGACGAGAAGCACGGAGTCCTCATGCGCATGGACTTTGTGCTTCGCCCCGGCGACAATGCTCACCACTTCGTCTGCCCGCAATTCACAAGGGACCTCTCCCTCGAAGAAGCTGACGTGCCCTCGCATCGCATAGACCGTCACCCTGCCTGGGGCTGAATGTTCCGGAATCGATTGGCCGGCGAGCATACTGATAAGGACTATCCGGTAATCTGGCTCATTGATCAGGACCGCAGGATGGAAGCGATCGTCATTGAATTCAACGAGGTCGTTGAGAGCATATTTCTGCATTGTGGCGGCACCCCTCTCGATGCTCCGCGTATATTGTTGTCAAAGATATGCTCTACGGGTATGCGACGCTATGACTGAAGTCGTATGGAGGAGGCCATGGATCGAACAGACAGAAAGGTCGTAGCGCTTCGCAAGACCAAGCTCTTTGGATATCTTGATGAGGAAGCGTTATCGTGGCTTGCCGTGCGAGCCGAAGAGCAACACCTCACTTCGGGGGAAATGCTGTTTTTCTCTGCAGAGCCAGCGACCGGCCTGTTCGTAGTGGTGGATGGCACGATACGCGCATTTAAGCAGAACAGAGAGGGACGTGAACAGGTGATGCACATAGATACCACCGGCGCAACGCTTGGCGACGTCCCTGTTTTCGACGACGGCCCTTATCCTGCGTCCGCGGTTGCGCAGGTCGATTCAGAGGTGCTTTTTCTTGGCAAGGCCGTAATCCACGAGTTTTGCCTACAGAACCCAAAGTTTACACTCCTAGCCCTAAAACTGATGGCTGAACGTGTGCGAAGGCACGCGCAACTGGTCGACATCCTGTCGTTTCATGAAGTGGGCCAGCGCCTCGCGATTTTATTATTAGCCGAAGCGAAGGAAGCTGACGCCGAGAATAAGGAATGCGTTTCGTTTCGCCTTGCTCTGTCGAATCATGAAATTGCGACCCGTATCGGCTCGGTGCGAGATGTTGTTTCACGCGCCCTTACTCGGCTTCAGCAGTTAGGGTTGGTCACGGTCAAGGCGCGCTCCATCACCATCCTAAGCCTGCGCGCTCTGAAAACCTATGCCGAATCTCATCAGAACAGGCGATAGATATTACGAAGACTGAACAGTTCATAAGTTATGAGCGCCGGATCAAAAATGATCCGCTATCCCAAAAAACTTTGACTTGTTGAACCGTTGAGTGTGTTCTCTGCACCTAATTCCTCACCCCGGCAAAGTGAGCGGCGCACGAAGTATTTGGCTAAACCACTAACACTCGTTGCCGTTGATCCTGTTGTAGGAGTCGGACCGTGATTAGTACTGCTGGGACTAGAAAGACCAACGACCCAATCACCCACATCGCAACCGCTCCCGCTCTTTGGTCGGCCATCGGAGAGATGTGAAACGCGTTCGGTTCTCTGAGGTAGTACCCGTAGACGGGGCGATCGCAAAATGCAAGAAATGCGGAGAGCGCCGTGTTGACTATGTCTGCCATCACGAGATAGGGCAAGACGAACCAGCCGAGTTTGGCAGTTTGCGTTGGCCACGGCCGAATCACCGGCCACCAGAACAGGATCGACGTTCCCAGAAAACACAGGTGCTCGATGTCGTGCCAGAGTTCATGTTCCAACGCAAAATCGTAAGCCGCTGGGATATGCCAGCCGATAAATATCAGGTTCATGGCAAACCAGGCGACCAGCGGCAAAATCAACCAGTGGCCAATCCGGCGCAAAGCCGTCCTTCGGATGAGAGGGCCAAGGATGTTCTTGGTGATGATGTGCGGCAAGCCGCGGAGCAAAGGTACCACCGGGTAACCCAGCAACAGCAGCGGCGGAACGAAGGACATGAGCAGCAGGTGCTCCACCATGTGGGCACTCAAGAGCGCATCGGCGAATCCGTCCATGGGCGACGCGATTGCCACCCAGATGATGGCCAGACCCAGGAGAAAGCAGGCGAGCCGCCACGGGGGAAATTGGGGCGCGCGAGTTTTTCGGATGAGGAACCAGCCGCGCACGTAGATCAGAGCAACAACAACAAGAGAAGCTGAAAGAGCGAGCGGCGGTGACCACGCTTCGAAAATTGCCTGGGACGCTGATTGCATGGGAATGGAATGCCTGTAACGCTAGTGTGCGCCTGGTGAGCCTGTTTGCGATTGCGGGTCCACCATATTTCTCGACGCATCGATGGCGGTGGGTTGGTTGTCGCTTCTTAGCGTGGACAAAAAGCGAACCAGGGCAGTCGTCTCCGATGGGCTGAGCGCATTCCCGTAGGCGGGCATGTTGCCGCCACCCTGCAAGACCTGACGAATGATCTGGTCTTCCGTCAACCGTGTTGCAACCCCATCCAGGGCCGGGCCGCGCAGACCGCCGGAACCGCCGACCGAGTGGCAGTTGCGACACTGCTTGTTCTGCAGGACGAGCGCGCCTTGTCTCTCCAATGGGGTGCGGTTATGGAGGTAAGCGATCGGGATTGGATCGCTGGTCCAGGCGTCCATGATCGGGCTCCACGGTGTGTAGGTAGCGAGATGGGTAAAGACTCCAAGCGTGACGGCAATGACTGCGACCATCAGTACAGCGATGGGGCGGCGGGACCAGTGCTTTTCGCCCTGGCTCGAAAGCAGCGGAAGGAGCAGCATGGCTCCGATAGCCAGTATCGGCGCAATAAAGATGACCGGCGTTTCAAGACTCGGCGGAAGATACGCGAGGACGGCGTAAATCCAGAGGAACGCGAAGTCGGGCTTAGGCGCAGTCTGAATGATCGTGGGGTCCGGCTGTCCCGAGGGGCCGAAAGGGCCGAAGAAAAATGCGCAGGCCATGACGGCAAGGATGATGGCGGCCGCAAAGATGGCATCCTTCCATGCGGCGTCCGGGACAAAAGCGATGCCCGTGTCTTTGGTGAGCTTTTGATAGTCGCGAGTGTAGGTTGTTTTGTTGACGAGGCGACCGGGCATCGGCCACTCGTTGATGCCAAGGCGGAGGACCATCCAAAGATGCACCGCGACCATCGCCAGGAGCAAGCCCGGAATGATGAAAACATGCAGCGCAAAAAAGCGCGTGAGCGTGGGGCCGGCGATGATCGGCCCACCCAGCATCAGATTGACCAGCGATCCGCCAATGAGCGGGACACGGCTCAGGATTGAGGCCCCAATGGCGAGGCCCCAGTAGGAGTCCTGGTCGAAGCGCAGGACCTGGCCGGTGAACGCCATTCCCAATGTGAGCAGGAGCGCAAAGACGCCGACGATCCACGTAAGTTCTCGCGGGAACTTGTATGCGCCGAACAAGAAGACTTGTGCCATGTGGATGAGCACGATGGCGATCATGAAATCCGATCCCCAGCCATGCAAGGCGCGGAGAAACCATCCCAGCTTGATGCTGTGGTCGAGGAACTCGAGGCTGCTCCACGCGTGACCCGCGGAAGGGGTGTACATGAGTCCAAGGAGGATTCCCGTCACCACTTGCAGCACGAGCAGCACGGTCGCGGCGCTTCCGAAGACATACCACCAGCTGGCGGTGCTCGCGGGCACTTCGTGGACCATCGCCTCGATCACGGGCTTGCCCAGGCCGAGACGATCTTCAAACCATTGGTAGACGCGCATTCCTGTCTGTTTTAGCCCTGGCATGATCCGCACCTCGGCTTCGGCATTGCGATCGCTTTCAATTGGCCGGTGGGAGTGCTTCCCGCGATCTGGGTCAACGACGGGGAGGTGGATACCTTGGAAGCCAGCGTGGGCATCTTGCCTGCGCGGATCATCAGAGCATTTCCTTCGAGCTTATGTTCATACTCGAACAGCCCGCGTTCCGGAGGGCCCGAGGCGCGAGTGCCGTCTTCGTAATAGGCGCCACCGTGGCAAGGGCAGAGAAAGAGTTTTGACTCCGAGAACCAACGCACTGGACAGCCAAGGTGCGCGCAGTTGATCGCGAAGACCTGAACCGTTGTGCCCGATACTCGACGGACCCAGCAGGGGACGTCTCCCGTTTGCCCGTCCCAGGCCGTGGTCACGGGATTCCGGAAGGTTGCGAGACGTGTTTCTCCCTGGGGAAAGTCGTCAAGAGCGCCGAGGCTGATCCACGACTCGTCCGCGGACACTTTCTTCAAGGCCGGCCCGAGGAGGTAGCCAATGATTGGCACGGCGAGCACGGCGCCGACCGCGCCATTGGCAAGCAGAGACAACTTGAAGAGAAACGCCCGCCGCGAATGCCCAGCGCGTCGTGCGCTCGCCGCCGCATCCAGTGTGGCTTGCTCATCCTGCGAGGTCGGTGTGTCGTTCGGATTCATTGCGTTACTCCTGCTCAATTTCCTGGCCGATGTTTATGGATGGACAGGGTAGGGCTGTCCGGGATTGGCGGTGCGCTTGGAAGCCAGCCACGCGCCGATGTCGGTCATTTGCTGGTCAGTCATAGGGGCAGCGCCGTCGGATCGCCAGTCGGGCATTCCCTGGTCGGGCAGGCCGGCGATGACAAAGCTGCGAATGGCCTGATCGCTGATCAATGCGAGATACGACCCATCGACAATCGAACCGATCTTTGTGTCGTGACCGTTGCCTTGCTTGCCATTTCCTTCGCCACTCACTCCATGACAAGAGGCACAGAACACGCCGAATTGCTGCTGCCCATGTGCGACATCGCCAGTCAGCGTGGCCTTATACGGTGGCGGATTCTGGTTCGTAAGCAGATCTGCTTTGCCCCATAGTTGAACCATGCCGTGGGCCAGCACGGATACTTGTTGATCGGTCAGGCTGCCGCCCGCACTTTTCGCGAACGCGGGCATCAATTTGCCAGGAACGCCCTTGGCTGTAATGTCCCTGAGAGTGTCTTCTCCTGCGACGGCAAGATAGACCGGATTGGAGAGCGAGATTGCAGCGCCATGATTGCCGTTTGCTCCGTGGCAGCCCGCGCAGTTGGCTTTGTAGAGCGTGGCAAAATCGAGCACCTGTTCGGGCCGCGCGACCTGAGGTCCGGGGCCGGGACGGCCGGAGATGTGGCCGCATCCGAGCATGCAAAAGCTCATCGCGAGAAGAGCGGAATGAAGAAGAGGCAAGTGGCTCTCTCTGGTTCTCATGGGAGGTTGTCCTCTTCATCGTCTGCGCTGGTGTGTAGGCCCGCGCGCACCTTAAATGGAAGCGCCCGAAATTGCGGTGTCCGCACTTTGATCTGAAGATTGACGACAAAACCGGCTACAAGCCCAAAGGCGATCTGAGAAACGATGAACCATCTCCAATCGATGCGTTCATCGAGGATGGGACTGATGACTCCGATAGCGGAGTAGAGCAACCCGGTCCAGAGAAACGGCGCGATGAGGCCGGCAATAAGGATGGGTCTCTTGGGATACATGGGCAGCATCGCGCCGTACAGCAGGCCGATGAGCAGAGACGCCAATCCATGGATAGCAAACGCCGCGATCAACCCGTCGAGATGAAACTGCGCCAGGAAGGCATTGCTTTGCCCAGCCCAACTGACAAAGCCTCCAGCGGCCAGCAGGTTAGCCGCGTACCAGATGCTGTGGTACTCGATGAGCCCGTATAGTGCGGCGGGAATAATCATCGCGATGCCTCCCGCGATGCCTCCCTTGATTCCCGCCATGACGCTGAATGTTTCGATCGGCAACAACTTGCGGTGATTCACGTCCTGCGGCAGGTGTGCGCGTGTGGTACGGCTACTGAAGACGGGAACAATCACCGTTTGAATGGGGACCTCGACATGATGCTCGTAGGGCAGCACCTCTCTAAACCAGCCTACGATTGCGGGCAATACCAGGAACAACCCCAGCAAAGAGATCACCCAGTTCGTCACCATGCCAGTGAAGATCAGCGCGAGACCCAAGGCAAACACCATCGGCCACACTGTGGGGGCCGGAAGGTGAACGGTCGAAGCGTGTTGCTGACCTATCGCGCCCTGTGCGTCTTCTTCGTTATGTTCCGACATCAGTTACCCTCCATCGCGACTCGCATATCAAGTTCCTATCGTCCGATGACATACACAACGAGAAAGACGACAACCCATATCGCATCGACAAAGTGCCAGTAGAGAGACAACACTTCTAACCGATCGGCGTGGGCCTCGGTGACACGCCCACTGAGACTGAACAGGAACGCAGCGATCAGTAAAAGTAGACCAACCACGACGTGCGTTGCATGTAGTCCAACGAGCGAATAGTAGGTCGTGCCAAAAAGGTTGGTCTGGATGGTCAGGCCGGCTTCATAGATGAGGTAATGCCATTCTTTCGCCGTCGTCAGAAGGAATGCTGCGCCCAGCAGAATGGTCAGAGCGAGAGCGAGCGTACAGCGCCGAACATTTCCCTTGCGAAGGGCCGTGACGGCCGCATGAACAGTGAAGCTGCTCGAAAGCAGACAGATGGTGCCGACAATGGGAAGTTCTAAAACCTGCGAAGGTAAAGGGCCTGAGAGGTTCTTGCCGAGGTAGAAGATGTACGCCACGACGAAGATCAGGAAGATCGCCGATTCCGCTGCTATCAGGCACCACATTCCCACGATTCCGCGATGGGGCAGAACCCACGGCTCACCGGAGTCGGCGCTGACAGGAATTGTGCTTGAAGTCTGCATTATTCGTAGCTCGAATCTGGATCTTCTGGATGCTTCAGATCCCATAGCGGGCGGCGGCTGGTGATGGTGGGCTCGATGGCGAAGTTGTAGGACGGCGGAGGAGACAGTGTCGCCCATTCGAGCGTCCAGGCATCCCATGGATCGGGGCCGGCTTCCTTGCCGCGGAAGTACGAGTGGATCAGGTTGTAGACGAAAATCAGCGTGGCTATGCCTTGAATGATGGCGCCGATACCAACGAGCAAATTCCAGATTTCCCAACCGCGTCCTGCTTCATAGGTGTAAACGCGGCGAGGCATTCCGAGCAGTCCTGGAATGTGCATGAAGTCGAAGGTGACGTGGAAGCCAATGACGAACAGCCAGAAGTGCCATTTCCCCAGCCGTTCGTTCATCATTCGACCGGTCATCTTGGGATACCAATAGTAGAAGGCCGCGAACAGCGCAAAGAGAATACCGCCGACTATCACGTAGTGGAAGTGAGCGACGACGAAGTAGGACGCGCTCAACTGCCAATCGAAAGGAGCGACGGACAGCGTGATGCCGGTCAGTCCTGCTATCAGGAATTGAAAGAGGAAGCCGACAGCAAACAGCATCGGTACGCGGTAAATGACCTTCCCACCCCAGATCGTTGCCAGCCAATTGAACATCTTGATGCCGGTAGGAACGGAGATCACCATCGTGGCGAATACGAAGAACGTATTGCCGGCCGGTCCCATTCCCACGGTGAACATGTGGTGGGCCCATACGCTGAGACTGATGAATCCGATGCCAACGGAAGCGGCGACCATGGCTGGATAGCCGAAGATGGCCTTGCGTGAGAACACAGGCACAATCTCGTTGATGAAAGCAAAACTCGGAAGTATGAGGATGTAGACCTCGGGGTGGCCGAAGATCCAGAAAAAGTGCATCCACAGCACCGCCGAGCCGCCGGCCTGCGTGTCGAAGAAGTGCGAGCCGATATAGCGGTCGAGGCAAAGCATGATCTGCGCGGCAGTGAGGGGGCTGACCGCAACGAAGACCATGCAGCTAGTGACAAGGTAGAGCCATACGAGCAGCGGCATCCGCGTCAAGGTCATGCCCTTGCAACGCATGCAGATCGTGGTTGCGACGATGTTGATCGCCGTTCCGGTGGTCCCGATGCCGCTCATCAGAACGGCCAGGGTCCAGTAATCCGTGCTGTGGCCGGGAGAAAAGACCTTTGCAGTGAGCGGCGCGTAGGCAAACCAGCCAACGTCGGGAGCAGAGCCTGCGCCGTAGAGGCCGCTGGCCGCAAAGTAGCTCAGATAAAGCAGGAAGCCGCCGAAAGCAGACAGCCAGAAGCTGAAAGCGTTGAGACGCGGGAACGCCATGTCCCGTGCGCCGATCATGAGCGGGATGAGATAGTTTCCGAAGCCGAAGAGAACAGGAACGGCAACGAAGAAAATCATCGTCGTGCCGTGCATCGTGAAGGACTGGTTGAAAACCTGCGGACTCACGAAATGATTGTTGGGGACCGCCAATTGAATGCGCATGATGAGCGCCTGGACGCCCCCGACCACAAGAAAAAGCAGGGCATAGACGATGTACATCAGGCCGATCTTCTTGTGGTCCACGGTAGTAAGCCACTCGTACACCACGCCTGGCCCCGGAGGCCGGGTGACCGGGGTTGTCAGATCGATCGCTTCAAGCGTTGTTGTCGCGTTTGCCATGCAGCGCTGCTTTCCAGTGGCGGATTAGTGAAGCGTCGTGAGGTATGCCGTGATTACATCCAGATCGTGGTCGTGCAAATGCATCGACGGCATAAGGCAGCCGGGCTTCAACACATTCGGGTCGGCGATCCACTTTCTGAGATTTTGTGGGGTGTTTTCGATAGAGCCGGCGGCGATCGTGTCCCGGCTCGCGAGATGGGTGAGATCCGGTCCGAAACGACCGGTAGCGGATGTTCCTGAAACTGTATGGCAGTTGATGCACGCGTTATGGAGAAAGACCACGCGGCCTTCTTCAGCGAGCGGGTTATTGGACAGATCGGCCTGCGCCGGTTGTTGCTGTTGTTTGACCCATGCAGCAAAATCCGCCGGCGACTGGGCATAGACACGCAGCAACATTTTGGCGTGCTGGGCTCCGCAGTATTGCGCGCACTGGCCGAGATACAGGCCGGTCTCTGGCGGGTCGATCCACATCGTGTTGATGCGATTCGGAATAAGGTCGGTCTTGCCGGCCAATCGGGGAACCCAAAAACTATGAGATACATCTGCCGACGACATTTCAAGGTAGGTCGGAGTAGGGCTCTTCGGATCGCTGATGGGGATATGAAGCTCGTTGGCGGTAATAACGCCTAACTTCGGATACTGATACTCCCACCAAAACTGATGTCCGATGACAACGACGTCCAGCGCACCGGAGGGTTTTGGCGCGGCTTCTGTCTGCCAGATGACTCGAGTGGTCGACAGAAATAACATCACTACGATCAGGATGGGGATAACTGTCCACGAAAGCTCAATCTGGTTGCTGCCGTAAATCTGCGCCGGCTCGTGATCGGAATCTGACGGACGATGACGGAAGCGAATCAGAGCGTAGAGCAGTAGCCCGCCGACGATAAGAAATATCGCGAGCGTGACCGACAGCACGAGCATCGAAAGACTGAAGATCGAATGAGCTGGAGTCGCAGCAGGGTCAAAGATGTTTGTGGGCGAACTCGCGAGTGCCTCTCGGGCAGAGAACACCAACAAACCCGTGAGCACGGCACTGTAACGGGGCACAGAGAGGCATTTGGCTCGTCCCGCCAACTTGGTGAACAGAATTGTGGCGACGCAAAGCACGTTCAACCGGGCCTCTTTAGTTCCGTCTGCCTGCCTGAAATATTCAACTGCTACTGGCCTGGGGTGAAACTCGAATGTAGACCTCAAAATCCCGTTCGTCTGTGCAATAGAGACCAGTTTTGGGGCTGCCAAGTGGTGTATGGCCATCGGGTCAGTAAAGATGCGGGCTTAGGGTATTCTAGTCCGCTGCAGTCTTGTCAATAGCCGTTCCACATGCCTGTTTCGAACTGCCCATGAAATCACCTCTCTACTGAGATGAAGTTAGGACATTGTAACGGGCGAGTCTGTGATGGGCGTCACAGGGTGGGATTCCGTTAAACCGTCAGGCTTTCCAGCAAATCGGGAGCACTGATCAGTATAGAAGCACCGCGCATCGGCCCATACCCGCTTATCACGCCTCCTGAGAAAGCTGACCGCGTGTGTCGAGACCTCTTCAGTGCCGATCGTGGCTGCCTTCGCGTACAAACACGCATACAGTTCGTCGGCACGGTTCATCGAATGGCCTGCCATGCTGCTTTACTTTGCCAATCGGGAAGGCTTGCGCGTTGTGGACGTTTCCGAGCGGGAACTACCTTCGCCGAGACCTCGGTGAATCGCTGGTGCCAAACCGGTCTCTTCTGGTACACTTGATCTTGTCGTCGCGGTGGAAGTTTTGGTGTCCACCTTGGTGTCCACGTGGTGTCCACCGAGACCCAAGATTGAGTCCACAGCGACGAAATGGTAGAAAATAGCGAAAGCTGCGAACCGCTTGATTCTATGTGACATATATCCAAGTTGTTGAAGAACAATCGGGGGACGTAGCTCAGTTGGTTAGAGCGCTGCCCTGTCACGGCAGAGGTCGCGGGTTCGAGCCCCGTCGTCCCCGCCATAGATTCTAAAGGACTTAGAAGCTATGGCGACCTACAGTGACAAGCAAATCCGGGTCCGATTAGGGTCCATTACGCCCGCCGGGGTACCAAAAGCGAGTCAGTTTCAACCTCTCTCTGGCCCACGTTGGGCACCATCATCCTTACAACCTTGCTCTGTGCGGCTCGTTTGTGCGAGATCACGGCCTGCGTGTACACGTCGAGGGTGATCCTGCTGTTCGCGCGCCTCAAGAGCTCCTGTACCGTCTTGACGTCTTCCCCATTCGCCTTCAGCAGCGTGCCGAAGGAATGGCGGAAGGTGTGCCAGCCGATGTTCTTGGTGATGCCGGCTTGACGTGCCACCGGCCTGATGTACCGCTTCATGAGATTGTCCGGCCAGTAGGGTTGGCTCTCTAACCGGGCAGTCGATGTAAGGAGCTGCCATGCACACGACCAAGCGGGGAGAACCGTTACCAATCAATCAGGCGCTGAACCGACCGAGGGCCAAGCTCGGCCTCGACCTCTCGGCATGGATGGCGATCGTATTCGTCACGGTGACGGTTTTCCTCGTCGGGTTCCGAATGCTGGCGATCCTGAGTTTTCCAACACTTGCGGGCGGCGCATGGCTGATCGTCCGTAAACACCCAAAGATGTTCCAACTCTGGGGCCTGAGTCTCAACCAGAAGTCCTACTATGACCCGCGCAAATACTGAACAACAAAAACATACCCCGTGGTTCGCCAAGGCGGGAGCGGCGTGCAGCATCGTGCCGATCAAGAACTATGTGGACGAGTTACAAAAGAAGAAGAACCGGAGTAAGTCGAGTGTAAGAGTGAAAGTAGAACATCCGTTCCGCATTTTGAAGCGCGTGTTCGGCTTCGACAAGGTGCGCTACCGGGGCATCGCCAAGAACCATCATCGGCTGTGCGCCAACTTCGCGCTGGTGAATCTCTATATGCATCGCAAACGGCTGGTAGTGCTCGGGTAGAACTGCGTCTAGAAGCCGGAAAACGGCCTCCAGGTCGGCGATATCGAACCAGCCGCAACCCCGGAACCGGCCCAACTCCCACTCCGCCACCCCCGCTCGCCGCCAACGGCGAAATCACCGCCCTGCGCAGAGCTTCCCTAGGCGAAAGTGAGAACCGCGAACTCTCCTGTTTCACGTGCTTTCTCGGCGCCAAAATAGATATCTTCGTCCGATCCGAATTGTTCTTGCTCGCGAACTGGTTCTGGCACCCCGGGAGTTGCTCGGTTCATTTCACGGTCGAAGGGCGGCCTTTTCGCCTCGTTCAACAGCAAAATGAGGAGACACATCTACTTCGCGACAGAGATGCAAAGCTTGAGTTGCTCTTGGTGTTAGCCGATGACGACCGCCGTTTCGAAGACCAGTTACTAGTGGCAATTGGAGATGACGTGGAAGCAGGTTGAGCAAATATCGGCGAGCGGCAACTTGTGACTGTGAGAGCTTTGACCGCTCTATCAATTTTGGAGCACACAACACATTCTTGTTGACACCCGAAACTGGTTGCTCCACGATCATCCAGGATTCCAGAGTCGGGCTCACAGAGTTTGTTCCCACCGTTAAGGACTCTGCCATTCTGTGGCATCGCTTTGTTTTCTTTTGCCGTTCATCTGGGTATCTAAAGCCCACTCGTATAGGAGCTCGCGATGAGGATCAAACCTCTCGGCGCCAGTTTGCGCGCCGCATCAATCGCCCTAGCCCTGATGTTCTGAGCCGGCAAACACGCAAAGACCCAGCAGCCCGCCCTTAGTTACAACTCCACATTCTCGATAGCCGGGCAGTCCAGGGGCACGGTAATCATTATGCAGGGGACGGGCGTCTTGCCAGGGGGCTGACACTGGTGCTTTCTCTAAGCGCGGATGGCACGATCAGCGGTGGACAGTAGGCGCTCGGTGTCTCCTGCACTGCTCCTCTGCATCGAGGCGCGAAACCGGTCCCACACTCTCCGGGCCAAGACTCCAAAGCAGGCGAGCAATTGATTCAAAAGTGTGTCTTGATTGGCACATAGGCAGTGGCTCGACCACAGCTACTAGCGGTGTGGTCAGCGCGATCAATTCGCTCCAACTAGTCGTTGCTCATAGTTACTTTCGTTTCGCGGCGGTGACTAAAGAGTTCAGATATTTTCTCGTTTCTGATTGACGGTGTAAGTCGAGCATGAAACATTGGGTCACCTTCCTTCCCGCTGGGCTTCTGTATCCACAACCTTCTGGGGAGTAATTCGCAGCCGGCCGTGCGTGACCGGCTTGCGTCTACCGTACTTCGCGTGGGCTAACCCGGATTTCTCACGAGCGATTGGTTCGGGTGCAAAAAAATATATAGCAAAAGGCCGTATTTTCTGTCATAACAGCGTTGTCAGACGAAGTTATAAACCAGAAAAAGGAACGGCCTTTGATGACAGAGTGTACACA
>Ga0209483_1000510_pt1 | contig 33745 bp, 27 predicted proteins | sample NGEPerA_FD_184508 | JGI IMG/M metagenome (GOLD analysis project Ga0209483, IMG submission 184508) | Arctic peat soil microbial communities from the Barrow Environmental Observatory site, Barrow, Alaska, USA - NGEE PermafrostL2-A... | ecosystem: Environmental > Terrestrial > Soil > Wetlands >...
CCCCTTTGCGTTTCCGCAATCCCTCCACCGTCTCAAGCTCCCTCTGGTGGGTTAGGATGCGCTCCGTCATTTCCCTGGACTCGTCAATCGTCAGGGTGATAAACCGGTTTTGGGTTTCAAAATCCATATCTACCGCCGTCGTCGTCAGCATCAGGGCCACCGGCCCCTTGACCTTGTACTCCACCGTCCTGAGTTTCCCCGTCAATTGGTCTTTCTCGGTCGTGGCAATCGAAAGAAATTTGGAGGACTGTAAATTGCGGATGCTGTAGCTCGCTTCCCTCGCCCCGGCTTCTTCCTCAATCGCCAGGAGCTTGTGGCTCAATCCGTTTTCGTCTTTGTAAAAAAGGGCTTGCCCCGTGAGCCTCGTATACTTCTCCACGTCCTCCATGGGAACAAAACGCAAAATCGCCTCTTGAAGTGAGGACTTCCCCGCCGCGCTTCTTGATTGAATCAGCACCGCCAAGGGATCGGAAAGTTTTCGGGAAACCGCCGCCAAGTACCCCATCAGCTTGTTTCCCTCTTCCCCCGCCAAGCCGCAAGATTCGAAATCTTCCAGGATTCGCTCCAGCATTTTGGGGTCTTTCAGGAAGGCCAGGGCTTCGCCCGCATCCGCCTCGCTCATGGCTTTGGGCTTCACGGCCACCGTCCCCTTGGGCTGGAAGACTTCCGCCAACCCAATGAGCTTTTCCAAGTCGGCCCGCACCACTTCTTCCTTCTCCCCGAATTGCCCACAAGCGTCCTTGGCGTACTGCATCCGGCTCCGGTGGGAATAAAGGTCAACTGCGTCCAGGCAGAACCGCCCCGGCTCGATCGAACGGTAGGCTCTCAGGCTGGCCCTCAAATGCACTCCCGCCTTTTCCAACCCGGTCACTTTGTAGCGTCTGCCGCCATACCCCACCGAAAATCCGGTTTCCGTTTCCTCGTATCCATCCCCTTCCAGAACCACAACGGGAACCTGTGGCATCGCTTCCGCGCGCAAAGCCTTTTCGATTTCTGGAACGGGGCACGGAAACGAAGGTAAAGAAACTTGGGAAACTTCGATCTCTTCTTCCCGTAAACGCTTGGCTGTTTCCTCGCTCTCAAAAGTCATCGTGATTTGTTTGGTGCCGAATCTCTGGAACAATCGAAGATGGTCTTGGGTGAGTCCGTTGCCATCCGTGCCCCACAGGGGCACCACGTTTTGGAAACCGGATTTATAAAAGTAAAGGGCCTTCAAAATGGAATCGGTCACGATAACCAAACTGGAACGCTTCAAAGCCGGGAAGTTGTATACGCCTGCCAAAGGGCCGGGGAGATATTTTTCTTTACCGCTGGCCGGTTCGTATCCCCACATTCCCAAACACTCGTCATCCTCGCCAAACCAGGGGAACACCAGACAGCCTTGGAAAAATTCTTTCCCGTCCTTGGTGATGATTCCAGCCGACCTCAAAGCCCCCCGCAGTTCACCTTGGGGCGGCACCGTCTCTTTCAAGGTGCCGTTGCAAAAACCGATGCGAAAATCCGAGTACAGGGAAACATCCGTCAGGCCAAGGGCGGCCAGGGCTTGCTGGGCCTTCGGGTCTTCCAGCAAAGCCTGGTGATACCAGGCCGCCGTGTTGCGAAGGAGCTTTTTGGCTTCGATCTTCTCTCTTGGCCCCAAAACCGACCTCCCCTAAAAATCCGTCAAGCGGAATTGTGAATTTCTTTGGTGCTTTTTTCACTTGCGCTTGTGTTCAATAGTTAATACATTTTTTGTATTAGTCAGTCAAGCATTTTTTGAAAAGGGGAAAACCATGTCGGAAAACCAGCCATACAATGCAGGAAATTCAACGCGAGGGGAAAACAACACTGTGGCCCGGAAAAAAATACCGCCAATGGAAGGACAGGAAAGCTTCGGCAAAAGGCTCGCCCGTTTGAGAAAGGCCGCCGGTTTCTCGCAGTACGATTTGGCCGACGAATCCGGCATCTCTCAAAGGATGATCGCCTACTACGAGACTACCCACAGCCACCCACCGCTTTCCCAATTTCCAAAAATCGCCCTAGCCTTGGGGGTTTCCGTAGATCAGTTGTTGGGATTGCAAAAAGCCGCCAAGACCAAGACGAGGGACAGCCGTCTCTGGCGGCGGTTCAACCAGGTGGAAAAACTTCCACCCGACCAACGAAAAAAGATTGTCGATATTTTGGATGCTTTCTTGAAGGCGGGAAAGTCTTAGTGGAAATCAGCGGGATTTTTTAGACAAGAAGAATTTTTCTATGTAACCAACGCAACAATAGCTGACAATGCAAACCACGACAATAAACAACACCAGCAAGGGCAAAAAAATAAAATACCAAGGGTTGAGTGAACCATCCGGACGCCATCTAGGAAAAATTCCAGAAAATATAAAATAGCCAATTGAAATGGCACCGAAAAAAGAAATATAAATCGTCCATTTTCTAAGCCATTCAGTCCGAATATAAATTCTTTTCGGTATCGGCTTATTCAAAAAATCTTTAATACTCATTCGGTTGTTGCATGTGTCGCTGGCACGTCTTTAGGCGATGACTTCCCAAGTTCGGAAAAAGCTTGTATGGCGGCCTTGTTGATGTCCGAAGCCCCCTCTCCAATATCCATCAAACCCGTATCCAAGCCTGATCGAGGGTGTTCTGCTATTTCCGCTACTCCCAAAGCTATTTTACCAAATCCACCAGCGACACTTAATGATTTAACTTCAGGCTTCCCAAGCGCAGAACGACCACTTTCGTAGGTTCCCACTCCTGCCAATGCACTCTTCGTTAAAGCTATCCCACCTTGAAGCATTGTTTTAGCTTTGGACGCCTCCATCAAACCACTAGCAACTTCCGCAGGGCCTAACATTAAACCAGGGATCATATTTCTGGCATTTTCCGCGAACGCCATATTCTTATTAAATTCTTGAACCGTTGATCCACTTCGAGCTTGTTTCCATTGCTCCGGTGACATACTAACCGCATATTCAGGTATCCAATCTTTACCATCCGGGTCAATGTATCGCAATGGATTTTGGCCTACATAGCTATAAAGTGCGAGACTGGTGGAATTATAAATGCCTCCATCGCGCCACAAACCATTTTGATCAAAGAAACTTAAATCAGCCTTCCAAATAGGCTCGCGTTTAAAGGTGAGTTTAATTTGAGAGTTTGCATCTGGCAAGAAAGATACCAAAATCGGATCAACACTCTGCCACACACTCGTCCTCGGGTCATAGTAGCGGGCACCAAAATAGTAGAGTCCAGTTTCTTCGTCGAGTTCCTTACTAGAGAACTGATAATCCGGGAACAACGTCGTTCCCACATTCGACTGTATCCAGGTTTCTCCGAACGGTATGTACTCTAAGTGTTCCGTAATACGGCCTGAGCCGTCCGTCATGTAACCCGTACTTCCCACTTGATCCGTATGGTAGAAGAACACAAAGTCATCCTGCGGCAACACGCTGGTCGTCGGTGATACCCCGGCACAGCTTGCCGGTATACCCACCGTCACACTGGCCGAACTCACAAACCCCTTCTGCCCATTGAAGTCAATCGCATAGAACCCGTTGTACGCCCTCAAATCATCCAGTGTCGCCGTCTGGCACTCCTGCAAAGTTCCCAAAGTCGTGGAACTGGTAGACTGTTTGCGGTACACCGTTACCCCGTTGGTCAACGCCGTCACGAACTGTATCTGATCGTCATCCCCTTCATGGTCGCCGTTCTTGTCCGTATGCTCGCAGAAGTGGTTCCAATCGCCTTCGTCATTACCCCATTGCCAGCTATGTTCGTGGCCATTTTGGTCTTCCCCGCCATGGCCCTGCTCAACGCCTTCGCCATCGCCCTGGCCCAGGTCAAACTCGTGGTCGCTCTTCGGGTTCACCACCTGGCTGGCGATGCGGGTTGAACCGATAAAGATATGTTTACTCGCCACATGGTCGTTGCCCACACCGTTCGTCGGAGCGTCTTGCTGTAGGTTCTGCAAGGTGTAGAACTGGTTGACGTACACATTCACGTTCCCGCCGTTGATCTTGAACACACGGGTTCCCTGGTCGTTGTACACAAAGTGCACCGCGCCACTGTTGGTCTGCTGGGTGCCCGGGTCGTCATCGCCCACCGCTACCATTCGGTTTTCCTCGTCCCAGATAATGTTGCGGTCCGGCCCTACATCAAAGCTGGTGGCTTGGGGCTGGAAGAAGGTGTCATAACCCAGCTGGTTTCCGTTCAGGTCATAGCTGAAATTGCGGCCTTCGCTGGGGCCCGGCGGGCCCAGGTAGGCTATCTGCGTGGGCGCGTGCGGGTGCGGGCTGCCGTACTTATAGGTCCAGTCGTAGGTCAGGTTCGACTGCTCGTCTCCCAAACCAAAATTCAGCGTGCCGTCGTGATCCCTGCGGTACGAGACCTGCGTCTTATGGGTGATGTTGTGGATATTGTCATAGCTCATCGCCAGGGTGTATTTGGCGTCGAACAACTGGCCGTCATCCGGGTCATAACAGCCCGGCACCACGCCGGTGGCGTTGGTCAGGCGGTAGAGTTTGTCGTACTGGAAGTTCTGGCTCACCGGCGCCTGCAGGGCCTGCAGTTCCGGCGTCGGCAGGTTGTTGGCCAGTTCCATAATATTGCCCACGTTGTCATAGCTGTAGTTCAGGTTCTGGAAGGTCACACTGCCGCTCAGAGCCTGTAACTGGGTCAAGCGCCGGTTGGTGGGCACATAGCTGTAGGTCTGCTGGGTGCCGTTGCCGTTCTGCACGAATACCCTTTGCTCGAACTTGTCGTATTCCAGACGCAGAACATATTGGAACAGATCGGTTCCGCACTGGCCGATGACCGAGTAGGGTAATCCGCCCGAATCGTATTTGTAGTTCAACAGTTCGCCGTCCGGATAGACCATGTTCTGCAGGCGGTTCCATGTGTCGTAGGTGTACTGGGTAATAAAGGTAATGGGGCAATTTTTGGTCTCATCCGGATGATCATCATTCAGACCCCAGCCCAGCCACTCGCCCAGACTGCCGCCCTGGCTTGGCGCCTGATCTTTGCCCGAATCAAACCCGTGACCCCAGAACCAATGGCCCCCCCAATTGTCATTGTTCTGCCCGAACCCGAACCGGTAGTTATTATTATCCCTGCCATGACCATCGGACAGGTTGCCCAGCCCCGCGAAGTCCGTCCCAAAGTGGTAGGGCTCGTTGGGTTCGTCGGGCACCTGTAATATTTTGGTTTCCTTCACAATATTTCCCAGGGCGTCATAGAGCCGCAGTTCGGTGCCGCTTCCATCCGTCACCTGCGCGATACGGTTGGCCACGTTGCCGTTGCCCTGGCCCCCCTGCGCCGCGGTGCCGTAAGTGTAGGTCACATTGTTTCGGGTAAAGAGCGGATAGGTAATGTTGGTCAGACGGTTGTTCGGGTCATAGTTGTAGGTAATCGCCTTACCCAGCGCCTGCAAATTGGCCGTCACTTTTTTGATGACGTTGGAAGCCAGGTCATAAGTCATCTGCGTCATACCCGTATCCGGGTTGGTGATGGACGTGCGGCGGCCCAGAAGGTCATAAGCGACCGTGGTCTGGTTGCCCTTGGTATCGATGACATTGGTAATCTGTTTGACAGGATCATAAGCATAGGTGGTCTTGATGACGGTGGTCGGACCGTTGTACTCGTTCACCTGGGTGATCAGTTCGCGGGCGTCGCGAAAGGTGTCCTTTTTGTTGCTGTCGGCGTCCAGAACGTCGGTCTTCAACTGGTTGGGACCGTTGTCAGTGGAAACCGTGTAAGCGATGGTGGTGAAAGTGTTGTCTGGAATGGTGGTGACCAGGTTGCGGTCCAGCACGTCGTAGGTCATGCGGGTCGGCAGGACCGTGTCATAGCTGGTGTTGAATGTGGCATTGCCCCCAACCGATCCCTTGGTCTCGGTGACAGGGTAGAACTGGCTGATGGTGCGGCCCACCTGGTCGAACACCACGCGGCCCGAAACCGTCATCATGGGCGCTGAGGCGCTGAGCTTGCCGGTGAAAAGGGTGTCGTCTTTCTTGGTCTGGAGTACCCGCTTCAAGCCGTCGGTGTAAAGAATAGTTTCAATGGGATCGCCGCCGGTTTTGTCCCTGAAACCGTCAAAGTGCGCGGTGTGGGCATAGGGCACCGCCGCGTCCGGATGATAGTCGAACGAGATCGTGTAATTGCTGGGGAACTGCACCGCCGCGCTGGTGGACGCCTCGAAGGGACCGACGATGGTCACCGTGCGGCCGAATTCGTCGTAGGCAGTGGAGATGCTCTGGCTATTTTCGTCGGTTTCTTTGACGGGTTTTCCGAAACGGAAGTCATAAGCCATGGTCGAGAGATAGCTGGAACTGTCCGTAACCTTCACCGGGTAGGTGGCGACGCTGGTGTCATAAGTATAGTTCAGGGTATACCGTTGGCTGTTGAGGTTGGCGGGGCCTATTTCGGTAATCAAGTTGCCGTTGGAATCATAAGTCATGTCGGACTCCGCGAAGGTGCCGTCAGCCAGATACTGGCGCACTTCGGTCAGATCGCCGGTGGAAGAACTATAAGTAGCCTCACGGTGGCGGAACACAGGTGTGCCGGTGGACCCGGTCGCCATCATGGTGACCGGCAGGCCCACCAGATAATTGGGCGATACAAAAGACGGATTGGAACCCGTGTAGGCGATGGTCACCGACACAGGTGAATTGGTTTCGCTTGCGTCGCCCGTATCCAGAAAGCCCGTCACGTTGCCGAAAGCGTCATAGCTGAAGAACTGGGAGGTCGCAACCGTCGGGGACGCGTTCCCCTCGAAATTCGTTTTGGTCGTGGTGATGAGCTGCGGGAAAAGGATATTACTCGGCAGATTTTCACTCAAAGTCGGCAAAGGCACAGCTGTGCCGGCGCTGTTAATATCCACCAGCTGGTAGGTATTGGCGGTTTGGATAAAGGGATTGCCGTTGGCGTCCTGGGTCAACTCGTTCGTCATGAGACCCTTTTCATAGAAATTGTAATTGAGGTACTGCCGGATGACGCTTCGGTAGGGCGGCAGGCTCGCGACCGGGCCGTCCGAGGGCTCCCAGTTAGTGGTATCCATCTGGGTTTCGGTGACGGAGGCGTAGCCCAGGAAATCCCTCTCGAAGCGGTCATAGGCGTTGATCGAAACACCGTTGGAATCGACGCCGGTGGCGTAGCTATAGAGGGTTGCCTGGTAATCGGCCCCCTTGGCGCCCTGGGGCGCGGCGGTGTTGGCATTCTGCCCGCCGTCGAAGACCGTCACATTGGCGAGGTTCCAGCGGTTGTGCGGATTAGCGAAGGTGTTGCCGCTTCTGGCGTAATTAAGGGTAATCACGCCGCCCATGGGACGGGTAACCGTATTCAATAAATTAGTCTGACCTGTGTTGTTCAGGTGGGCCGTCAGGTCTCCATCGCCGTTCGATTCCAGCTGGTCCGGATAGCCCAGACCCTGCAAGTCGGAAAACATGACCGTCTGTTGGTTGGAGGTGGTAGAGGCGTCAAGCCCGGGATTGACGATGAGACTGATAAAGAATATCGGAATATCAATAGTGAAATAACCGCCCGCGCCGAGGGTCAGGTTGGTGCTCTTGGTAACGGCGTTTGACACGCCGCCCGCCCAGGTTACTGGCGAGGCGAAGCCGCTGCCGGTGTTAAACCATACCAGCAGGTTGCCGCTGCCGTCGTTGAGACTTTGGACCAAATCGGGTAATCCGTTCCCGTTGATATCCATAAGGGAGAAACTGGAAGTGTTAACGCCGGTTTCCGCCGTAAGACCGCCAGCGAGCCCGTAAATGCCGTCGTTAAACCCTATGCCAATGTTCCCGCTGGTGGAACTGCCGTGATTGATGACCGCTCCGCCGTTGGCCCAGGTAACCGGATTGGTAAAAAAGCCGTAACCGGTGTTGAGCTGTACGGTCAGGACGCCCGTGCTGGTGTTCAAATGCACCTTATCGGGCAGTCCGTCACCGTTAATGTCGATCAGTTCATCCGTCTGGTCCGAGGTGCCCACGCCAACCCCGCCGCTTAACACAAAACCCAGCGGCGGCATCTGGCTTCCACCGGTACTGCCTTTGGAGCCGCCATTGCCCGAATCGTTGGATGATGTTTTACCCTTGGAATCGGCGAAAATATCCGCCGGGTTGCCGCCGATACCCGCGTTGATGGAAGAGCTGGTCGAAATCCTTAAGGTGTTATTCATAATATTGTTGCCCAAAACACCGCTGCCATCCAGCCCGCCTGAGGGCAGCGTGAACTGTACGTTGTTTTGGGTGACGATATCCGGATATCCGTCCCCATTGAGGTCAATGAAATCGAGCATGCCATTGCCCTGGCCATTGGAGGTACTGCCGGAAACGATGAATCCGGCGCCGATAGCCTTCTGGTTGGTCGAACTTAAACGCAGGATCCCCACCGCTCCAGCCCCGTTCGGAATATTGCCGGTGAAACTGGAAGTATTGGGTACATCAATAAAATCCGACCCAGCCCTGGCGCTGGAAAGCCCCGACGCGGTGGCGTAAATCTCCGTGGTGGGCCCGGCCCATTGGTTCGTCGACGGGTTGGGTATGAAGGTATAGAACTTCAGGTTTTGGATTTCAGTCTGCAATTCCGCCTGGTAGTTCGGATCGCTGGGATTGGGCGGCGTCGGCTCCACGAAATTGTTTTCGTTGACGGGACCCGCCAGGGCGCTGGAACCCGTCGCCGGGCTCGTAATCGATCCGGAAGGATTGCCGTTCATTCCCGCCACAGCCCAGCCCCGGTAAGGCGCAGGGAAAGCGTCCGGCTGTTCATTCGGCGAGTCAAATTCGAAAGGCACCTCGAAATTGGGATTTCCGGACTGATCCGCGTAATTGCCCTGTAAGTCAAAATTGGTCAGATCGCCATTGTTGCCGGGGTTGCTCGAATCGAAGATCAGCGCTTCGTCGCGGGTGGTGTAATTGAAGAAAAGCACGTCGCCCACATTGGCGGAAACATTCAACGCCGGAATGATGACATTGCCAAAACCGTCCTGCTGGGAAATATCGATAGGATCCTTCGCGACTAAAAGCCCGTTCTTTTTGACGGTTAAATAAACCGTGCCGGAGGTCACGTTATCGCCGGTGTTCAATTGCAGAATAGGATTGAGTGCCAAGCCGCTGGCATCCGTGACCGTCAGGGCCTGTTGGGGGGTCCCCAGGTCGTTTTCCGGATAAAACTCAATGTCATAGGACGGACCAAAAGTGATGGCGGCGCTCCCATTCGGATTGGTCACCGTCACCGCCGGAGGCGTCACGCCCGTACAGGGATCCGGTGTGGGGGCTGCTACCGACACATAAGACACCTGTGGATCCCACGAAAGCTTTGTGAGATCAATGTTGGAATCCACCATTACCATAAATTGCAAATTGTCCACAATGCTCTGCTGGATCCCAGCCGTACCGCCGCTCGCACAGGGCTCGGGACTGGTTTGAATATTAGTCACATTAAAAGTCAAGAAATCCGATCCGGATGGGCCGTAATTCGCCGCCACATTCGCCTGGCTGAAATCCAGTTCCTTCACAAATTCGGTGACGGGTGTCTGCGCCACTCCGTTGGCCAATTCGTTCTTTATCACCAGTACGGTTACGGAGTCTGAAGTCGCCGCAAGCTTTTGGAAATCCCCCGTGACTTTAACCACACCCGTGAGTGGCACTGTCACATCCAAACCATGGCGTCCCGCCAAAACGAAATCGCTGGAACTTTGGTAATGGGTTGCGTCCAGATTGTTCTCATCCAGCGTCGAGGTTGCGGGCAGCCCGTTGATCTGGGTGTATTGGATCTGTGGATCGATCGTCACCTGGTCGAATTTGCCGTCGAATACCGACTGTTCGCGGAAATAGAGGCGGTCTCCCAAATTCACGGGCAATCCCGTCAGGTTGATCGGCTGAGGCGTGCCCGCCGCGCTTGATGGAATCAGCAGAACCGTGACAGGAACCGCCGTAGAAGGAAAATCACCTGTCGCCTGTTCTACCGTAATCCTCACCCCGTCCGGATTGCCTCCGGCGGCTTCATAGTTTGACATCTGTGTAGCTGGCGGAGGTATGAGCGTCACCAGCGCCGAGACATTCACCGTACCGGTATAAGGCGCGTTCCATTGCTTGATGGTATCCACCAGGGGATCGGATGTGGCCTGCTGGGTGAAAAGATTGGTGAGTATTCCGGACAAACCCGGATCCTGAATGGGAGATCCGGCACCCAAAGGATTTGGCGTAGTCCCGCTGCCGGTAGTGAACTTGATGTTTCCCGACGCATCCGGCGGGTTGCCGAAATAAACCGTTCCGTTATTCACCAGGTCCGGTATTCCGTCTCCGTTGACGTCGGTCATATAAATCGATTGGCTGTCCGTACCGCCGGAGAGATTGGTAATCAGGTTTGCCCCAAAAGCGTAGGCTTCCGCCCCGCCCGACGTCATGGAAGAATGATCCCGGGAGAGATCGTTAATCCCTGTAATTTGCATTTCAGTTCCGCTGAATTGTAACGTTCCGCTAGGACCATTAAGATTCGCCCGGTAATACAGGTTTCCGTCGCTTTTTTTGTAGACCAAATCCGGCAAGCCGTCCCCGTTGACGTCGATCAACTGCAGGGCTCCTGTGTTGTCGCTAGAGTTATAACCAAACTTGACGCCCGCCGAGGATCCCTTCCCGAATCCTAGCCCTACCCCGAGATATATATGCCCGCCTACTTCCGTCGAGGACGATGTATTAAGAGCATTCGCGTCACCCGCCAATAACCCAGACACTCCAGTTCCCACATTCGTTTGGGGCGGATTCACAGCTACCGCTGAAAAACCGTTGTACAAGCCGGGATTGTTAACCGGATCGGGCTGGATCTGGTTGAAATAAGTAAAGGTGTGGGTATTGCCCGGGAAAGGCGTGTTGTTGGGCCCCATCTGCTGGACTGAAGTCAACAAACTCTTGGAGAAAGCCCCCGTTTGATAAGTAAACAGATAACTGCGGATAAGCTGGTTGGGCAAGATGCCGTTGTAGGCGTTCAGTTTGACGTCGATCTCGTTTAAGCGATCAGTTGTCACCCTGGCAAAACCACCCTTGGCGTTCACCATCACATCCGGCCTGCCGGCGGAATGTATGAAATCCACCTCATAGTTGCCCGAACTGTCGGCGCCCCCGGTGCCGGTATAGTAAATATGATCCGGGTAAATTTCATGGCCCGTCGGACTGCTATTATTCCAAACGTTGGTTTGGGCCACATTGTAGTGATAGAACATATTATTGCCGTGCAAGTCCACCATCTCTCGCAAAGCCCACACAAAAATATTTCCAGCGTTCCCGCCGACATCCGTGGTCAAAACCGCCGAATCACCGTTTCCTGTTTCAGCGGCCGAAGCGCCCGCCCTCGCTCCGAAGAACATCCGGATGCCGTCTTTCTCATCCACTTCCCAGTAGTAATTATTCGGCTCGCTGCCATACCTCAGGATACGTTGAAACTTCCCTTCCGTCCTGGTGCGAAAAGTGACCGGACTGTTGGCCGACCCAGCGCGGGAAATAAAGCCGGTACTAGAGGGCGGCCGATGCGCGACATAAGTCGTCAATGAGGTTCCCGGTGGATTTTCTTCCACCAACATTTCACCGTTCAGAAGATAAGTTTCCGTTTCCTGGTTCGGTCCGACAGTGCCATTCCAATACCTCGGCGCGCCCCAACGGGTTTCAACCGTGATCTGCTCGCAGGATAGGTCCCAGCCCATACCCGTCCAGGAATCGCCGCCGCCGGAGTCATATTTCAAAGTCAGTTGGGGCTGAATTCCCTTGCGTCCCGGGGGAACTTCAATGAGATAGGAAAGGTCGGCCGTTCCCTGGTTGTTCACCTGCGGAGGTTCGATCAGATTGATTTGCGAACCCGGATCCGCCGCCTTGATATCCTTGATCTGGTTGGGGTTGAAAGAAACATCGTCCGGATGGTCCGGCGTGGTAATGGTGGCGTTCACGAAATCCGTAAAGTGATTGGTCAAGCTTTCCAGGGTCTGCCCGGTCTCATCCAAGGTCGAAACTTCCAGGGGCATCCAATGGCCACGTTGCGGATCAAAGAAATAGGTACGCACATCTTTGGCGGTCTTGCCCGCTGGTAAAAGAGTCGGGTCGTAGGCGAATTTTAATTTGATCTTATTGGCGAAATGGGTTCCGTGGGGCAGCATACGATAGCCCCGGTAAGTGCCGCCGGTGACGTTGGTCATGCCCGGGTCCATGGGAGCCAAGTCTGTAGTGGCCAAAGGCACCATTTGAAGATTGACCGCCTGCGTTACCGAGGCCGAATCCAAAGTCAGTTGCAACCCCATTTTGTTGACGATTGTGTCTTGTCCCGGATTAAGCATTTGGGCGTAGGTGCCGCCGCCGTCGCCCGGAGAAGCGGACGATACCTGATCGGTAAAATTGACAACTTCGGTTAATTGTTTGCCATCCGGATAAACCGCGGTGACGGTAACGGCCCAGTCCGCGTCATCCGCCTGCGCCGACAAACCGACCTGATCCTTGCTGACGATTCCCTCAAATTGCCCGTTGATGACCTGCGCGGCTTGACCACCCAGCAACACCTGGGCCGCTCCCGACCCATCGTCCGCCAAGCCCAGGAACCCCCGGATATAAGCCTCACGTCCAAAAAACTCGCCTTGATCGGGGTAAGTGATTTCCATGGTCGCGCCATAAGGGCCGCCAATTCCCGAGCCGACCACCATGGCTTCCATAATCTGACCCGAGCTGCCATCGCCGCCTTTAAATTGCAACGAAACACCGTCGACCGGATTGGTCGTATTGACGTTGAGTGTCTGCCATCCCGCGCTCAAACCCGCCCCATTGGTGGCGTCTCCCAGACGGGTCCAAACACCGCTTTGTAATACGCTCACAATGACCGCGCCGGGGATCGAACCGGCCGAGTATAAATTTACTCCGCTCACTTGTGCTGTCCTGGCCAGGTTCATGGTCAGTGAGGGAACGCCCGCCCCTTCACCATCCACATAAGGCCTCCAGCCCGTTGTCAAATCACCATCCGTCAAAACACTGGCGTCTCCCGCCGAAGCTTCAATGTCGTCAATCAAGTTTGAGCCATTGTCCTCTTCGGCCACAATCTTCAAACCCTGGAGCATGTAAGGATTCACCTGGCCGGTCGGCATGGAGAAAGAAATCGTATTCGCTCCCTGGTTAAGCCAGACCGGATTAATTTCCTCAACTTGAGTGGACCACTGAGTAGACCCCGCCATGGGCCAGCCGCCCGCCGCTTCATTGCCGTTGATAACACGGGGCACATTGATCCAGCTGGAAAGACCGTTGACGTTATACATCAACCAGGCTTTGCGGTAACTTTGCCCGTTCATGGGAAGGTTAACCGTAAAAGTAACCGTGGCCGGCCCGTTAGCCGCGCCGACGGTTACCGCGTTGGAGCCCGTCACCGGGGCGCTGGCCGCGTATTCCCTGCCGCAAACCAAAAGAGTTGAGGGAGCGGTCGGCGAATTTAAAAAGGTATCCCAAGCTTCGCCGTCGGTTTCATTTTGCGGAATGCCTTTGCCCCAGAATTCCATTTCCTGAATGCCCACGGTTTGTGAATTGATCGAATTGGTGGGGACCAAACTGATAACCAGTGACTGCGCGTTTACCGGCGTGTTGAGGGTGAATGTATTCCAGCCCGAAGAAAGATTGTTGAGGTTCAAGTTTGTCCATTGGCTGATGGCGGTAACATTGCCCTGGGAATTCACCCAGGAAACCGAGGCGGTGTAGGGCGCCGAACCATACAAACGGAACTGATGAATTTCCTCCGTTCCTTCGAAAGCCACAGTCACCTGACTGTTGCCAAAGGCCGTATAGGAAGTGATGGTGTCGCGGTCAAAAGCCAGACCAACTGTTTGTGTTTCCTGGGACTGGAGTGATGGGGAAAGATTCGCCTGGGGCACAACCGTAACAGCCAAGGGCGTGAGGCGAAGTACGCTGACAAAATTGACCATCGCCCTGGCGCCAACCGACAAAAGAAGAACAGCGCCAAAACCGATCAGCACATTTCGGACAACTTTAGGGTGGTTCCGGAAAAGAGAAAAAATTGAAAAGATAACCGAAAATCGTTTGCGGGTTTTTATGACGAGGTTTTTAAATACCATTACAGATTCCTCAACCAAAATATGCCGACAAAAAAATCGTCGCTCATCCCGCGACCAGGAAAACTATTAAATAAAAAACATGCCCAAAAAATATTACGTGACAAAGCTATCACAGCTTTTTCAAATCGACAACGATCAAAATGATAAAGTTGTGTAAATTTCTTAACAACGTTTTTAATACCGGGGAAAAATGGAAAAACCGGTCAAAAAAAGTACAAAAAATCCATAAGGTCGTGTTTGGGTGGGTATAAATCCGCTTGGAAATTAAAAACTTGGTTAATCCAACTAATTCGAGGAAACCGGCGTAATAGCTTCCGCGGGGTTAACCGTGGTTGAAAAACTGACCGGCGAAACCGGCGTCAGGGTATCCGCTTGATTAACAGAGGGTGAAACAACATTTGACGAATTTTGACTAACCGTTGAAAGGGTGGCGGGATCGAAAAAAAAGGTCCAGTCAGAATAATGTTCAGTCCCCGCAAAACTGCTGAATCTAAAGGGAAAATTGTCGTTTTTTAGGGGTTTTTCCTTACTTTGGGAAACCACGCCGGATATCCCCCCGTCCGGCGACCGAACCAAGTTCCAATCCCCGCCCATAGGGTCGGGGTAAAGAACGCGGATGTGTCTTTTATGAATATAGCGGGGATCGGATAAAAGATCTGTCAGGTTTCGAGGATAAGTCGGCACGGTTCCCGGGGGATTGGAAAGATAATAACTTTGGATGGCATTCACATAAGCCGTGCCGCGGAACAATAACTCCTCTTCTCTGTCGTGTTTTACCAGATAGGACGTTAACTCGTATCCGATATTGGCCAAAATGGCCACGATGACCACAGCCACCAGCACCATTACATAAGTGTAACCGCGCTCATTTTTTATCCGTCTGATCTTGTTCCCAACTGTTGACATCCGCGTTCTCTCCCTCGCCGCCCTCTTTACCATCAGCCCCATAGGAAATAATGTCATAACCGCTCTTTTGACCCGGCGAACGATAAATATAAGGATTGCCCCACGGATCGCCGGGAACAGATTTTTTTAGATAAGGGCCTTTCCAGATTTTCACGCTTTCAGGTTTATCCACGAGAGCCGATAGCCCTTCTTCGGTCGTGGGATAACGGCCGACGTCCACATAAAAATTATCCAAAGCCGACGCGAATTCCTCAATCTGTGCCCGTGCCGCCGTACGTTTGGCAGGTTTAAGACGCTCTACCAACGCAGGTCCCACTAAGGCCGCTAAAAGTGACAAAATGACAAGGACGATCAAAAGCTCGATTAAGGTAAACCCCCGCTCTCCGCGTTTACCTCGTAAACCAAATTTCTTAAAGGACCTTTTCTTATTCGGAAAAAAAAATTCAACCCAAAATAAATGTATCGGTTTTTTATTCATCTTTACCTCTCCCTCTTATATTGAGGAAATTATCACCATTCATTGTAATTACTTCCATCCGCCGCCCGGTCTTCCGATCCGCTATGCACATCCACGATGACATCTTTTTGTAACGGATCCGCCGAGTTCACGGCTTGCCAGGTTTCCTTGCTTTCGGTCATCGGGTCCACAGGCACCGAACGCATATAGTGCTTGTCCACCATATCTTCCAATTTTTGCGGATACTTGCCGTTGTCCGCATAAAAATCGTCAATACACTTTCTCATTTGATGCAAATCTTCTTTTAAAGCCGATTCTTTTGATTGCCGGATTTTACCCACGGCTACCGAAACCACCAACCCTGCCAAAAGCGACAGTATGGCCAGGACCACCAAAAGTTCAATAAAGGTAAACCCTTTTTCCTGCCTGAAATTTTTATTCCATTTACCAGTCATGATAAAAAGTCCCATCAATGGCTTTTTCATCGCCGGGACAATAAACATCCCAAACATCCTGACCGCCCCACTCGGTGGCGTCGGGTTCATCAGCGTAGCTGCGCACACCCCACTGATCCTCAAGCGATTTTTCCACGTCTCCAAAAGGATTTTCCGGAATATGCCTCAAATATTTTTGTTTCACGTTCCGCGCGCCGGTCTGAACCACTCCGTTAACCAGCACATTCAAATTTTTGGGATATCCATCCTCGCTGGCGGAATTACTAATCTTGGAGATAACTCCGTTTTGCCAATCTGAATGAAACCGATCGATCGCGATGCGTATTTCTCTTAAATCCCGGTGCAGGTCCAGTTCCTTGCCCCGCTTTACGGTCATTTCCGCGTAAGGAACCGTAACGGCCGCGAGAATAGACAGGATAGCCATTACCACCAGCATCTCCACCAAGGTGAAGCCGTCGGCTTTTAAAAAAACGAACCGCTTATTTGACTGAAATGCGCGAAGCATGGGCTTGGGCATGGACTTCATTTCCGGTTTCATCTTTAAACGTCGGGTTGAGGAAAATAAGATAGGAAAGCCCGGGCGTGTAACCATTTAATATTAAATCCACCAGTTCCACTGGCCCGGACGCTGGTTGTTGATCCGGCTTCAGGGTTAATTTCATCCGGACCAACCCATTAGTCTCGGCGGCGTCCGGCTCCACTTTTTCAACCGCCGGCGAACCTGGATCCACTGAGATAAACTTCAGGTAATTCGCGTTGAAAGCTACCGCCAAAGGCAGTTCCTTTAATTGACCCAAATTCTCGCCAAATAACTTAACCGTAACCGGCTGGCCGAGAACCGCCTGATATTGCGGATTTTCAAAAGAAAGAATGACCCCGCCGTTCGCCGCGGGGCCGTTAGGTTTGAGTCCTTGAAACGGCAGAGTCGGAGTGCCTGCCGCGGCGGCCTCAGGTGTAGCTTCAGCATCGGGATTCCCCACTGAAATCTTTGGGGCTTTCTTTCCTTTAGTTTGCTGAAAGAGAGCGAAGAGGGGTTTACTGGAAATATTGTCCTGCGTTCCAGAATAAACCTGTTGAAGTTCTTTGTGAGGGAAGGACCAATCCCGGATGATATGGGGCGTAATCGTCAGGAGGATATCGGTTCGGGAATCAGAGTTGTTCACGTTGCCCGTAAAGAAATCACCCAATATGGGAATATCCCCAAGGATCGGCAGTCTGGTGTTGGATTTACTGTCATTATCTTGTATCAATCCGCCAAGGATGGCGCTTTCTCCGTCATGAAGAATCATGGTGGTGTCCGCGTCCCGGGTTCCTATTTCGTACGCCGGATTCGCGGCGTTGCCTAAATTGGGGCCGAGAGAACTTACTTCCAAAGACAGTTTGACAAGTACAGTGCGGTCCAGCTCGATATAAGGAGTCACATTCAGCAATACGCCGATGTCGGTGTAATTATATGTCGTTTGAACCTGTCCGGTGGTTTGTTGAATAACCGCGGAGGGCAATGGCACCCGGTTGCCAATATGGATCTTGGCTTCCTTGCTATCCAATGTCCGAATCTGAGGATGCGCCAGCGTCTTGGCGTCCACATCCTGTTTAAAATAATTAAGGGTGACTGTCGGTAAGGTTAAACCTCCTTGTCCTAAAGTGGTCATGATATCCGTGCTCGCCAAACCCGAAAGCGTAGTTTGCGTGAAAGAAACCGGAAGGGCTTGACCATAATCTAATCCCAATTGTTCAGTCTTGTTCCGGTCCACCTCTAAGATTTCAACGTCCAAAAGAACTTCGGCTGGCGGGCGGTCGTTGGCAGAAATGATCTCCTTAGCCAGATCCAGTATATCCTGAGTGTCGCGGATGATGAGAGTGTTGAGAGCATCGTTTACGATGACATGTTTGAGATCAATAGTACCTTTCAGAATATTAGCCATATCAGAAGCTTTGACTGAAGTCAGTTGGATTGTTTTGATGATCAAATCATCGTACTGTCCGCGTTTAGCCTTGCTATCATCCGCGATTAAAATGGTATTAGGCCCGATCTGTTTGTAGAAAGTCTGGGTGGTATGGAGGATCAGATCTAAAGCCTGCTCGAACGTAACATTCTCAGCTTCCAAGGATACTTCTTGATCCTTAACGGACTCGTCAAAAATAACGTTGACGCCAAACATTTTACCAACAAAACCAAAAGCAGCTTTCAAGCCGGTGTGGTTGAAATTAAGCGAAACAGGTTCTTTTGAGGTGAAAACCATCCCGCCGGCTATTGATTCATTATCCATTTCTATTTTTTGCAAAAGAGCCTTGGCTCCATCGTGGTCCGGATTGGCAACCAACGCCTGTTTGAGCAAATCCTCGGCGTCATCATTCTTGCCCGCTCGGTTTAGGTCAACTGCCTGTTGATAAAAGGTATTGGCTTCCTTTTCTTTCAGGGTCTGTTTGAGTGCTTGGGTAACCTTCTCATTGTCAGGCATGGCCGTTACGCCTTCCCTGAACTCATAAATAGCGTCATCCAAAAGGCCTTGTTCTTTCAAAGCGATTCCATCGTCATAAAAAGCTTCAGCGGCGTTCAACTCAGCTTCTTGGAGCTTCATTTTAATTTCGTAATCCGCGGGATTTTCCAAATATTGTTTACGGTACTCAAGCACCGCCTTCAGCCATTCGCCCTTAGTGGCGTGATTTTCCGGTTTTGGAATGGTCGAACAACCTTGAAACACAAAAACCAAAATAAAGAAAAGAATATAACCCTTTAAGTTTTTCATAATTCCCTCAATGCGTTTTCGCGCTCTGATCCCACATGCGAAGTTTCAGAGTATTCCCAGTTTGAGTTTCCGTCAAATAAACTTCATCATTCGTAATGCTGTGGACTTGATAGTGCCCTTCCAAATCATCCCCGATTCCAACTTGAAAAAGCTGCGAACCCTTCCCGATTAAGGCCTGGCTTTTACCGTCCCGTTCCACCATTCCCATCAAACGGTAACCTCCCTCTACTTCCAAAACCGAACCATCCGGCGTTGCCATCGGACTGCTAATCGGAGTTGGAAAAAGCCTTACAGGCGTCAATCTCGTTTTGACGGCACTTCCTGTGCGGCCTAAAGGCCCGAGAACAAAGAGATCACGATGAACCGTTTTTTCTCCATCCTCTAACCCTAAGGGAATATTTAAAGACAACCCTTTGACGTCGATAAAACCGACAGGCAGCGCGTTTGCTTTCCCCCATGTCGGCAGCCATTTCCATAAATTCAAAATAATCAGCGCAAGGATGATAGAAGTCCAAAGCAACGGCTTCTTTTTGAGCATGGCGTCAGGACCTCTTTTCAAAAGGGGATTTGTTATAAGTGGTCAGCTCCAAATTCGCTCGAACCTGGACTCCTTCACCAATTCGTTCCAATCGCGCCTGTTCCACCAGCGTCAAAGTTGGCAGATTCTCCAGTTCATCCAGAAACTTTTTTAAGGATACGTAGTTCCCCGTCAAAGTAATGTTCTGCACGAAACACTTACCGCTTCCGCCGGAAGGCTGCAAATCAAAATCTTGCGAAACCACCTTTAACCCTTCTTTCGCCGCCAGTCGATCCAAAGATCGAATGAGTTCGGATTGGGTGTTGGGAGATGCCCATTTAGTCTCCAGAACACTAACCCGCTTGGATAAATTTTCATACCGATCCGCCAATGTTTGGGCGCGGTTGATTTCCAAAATTTTACTTTGATGGTCATCAATCGCCCTCTGAAGCCGGTGATTTTGAAGAGCAGCCGGCATACAAAAGAATAAGAAAAGTATCAAATTCACCCCAAAAATAAAAATCGCGGCCACCGCAGCCACTTTTACCCTAGGGTGTTTGAGTGAATAAAAACAGAATTCCACGATCTGTCGATAAAAAATCATGGGCGGTTCTCCATTAGATCAACAGAGAACTGAATCCAATTGGTTCTTCCATTTTGGGATTGAGATTGTTTGGTCAGGGTCACTTTGGAAAAGTCCGTGTCGGTTTCTAATACGGCCAGAAGCTTCGAAAGATCTTCCAGATTCAACGCCTCAACAACCAATTGAATCTCTCCCGATTGCTGGTCCTGTTGAAAACTCAAAAGACGGGTTCCCGGAAGTAGGATTGCTTCCAAACAGGTCAAAAGCGAGGATACGGACCGGCCTCCGCCGGCCTGCAAGGAATTTAAACCTTTCAAATGACGGCGCAAATCTTCCAACTCCTCGTTAGTCGGAAGCGAAATATTTTTCGAAGAAAGACTTACTGGAATTTTATTGAATTTTTCCAAATCCGATTGAAGTTGCGGGTTTTCACGATTAAACCTCAAAGCGCTTTCCACAATGGCCACTGACAATAGGACCCCGATGATGAATATCCCCCAACCCGTGACAACCAAGATTGGAATTAACCGGTTAAATGAAAATGAAAAGTTTGTGTTTAATTTCATCGTTGAACCGCCACGGCCAAGGCGGAGGGAACAACTCCACTCCTTTTCACTTCTGGGTTTTCATTGGTCATTTTCGCTACAGACAAAGTCCGACAATTTCCATTCGTTCTTTTTTTAAGTGATTCCCCGATCGGTTTCAACCACTCCTCAGATGCGGAAATGAATAAATTCTCTACGCTGCGATCTTTAGCCGAATAGACATAAGCCCGGATGATTCTTTCCACCTCCAGAATGGTCGCCTCCAAAGGAAGATCTTTCACTTTAAGAATCTCCTTGTCCCACCATTTAGAGCGCACGAATCGGAGCCGCGCTTGATCATCCCACAAACCCACGCTCCAAAATTCAGGCTCAAATGTAATCAACGCCCCGCTCTTTTGATTTTCTTGGAAAATTTCATGGAAAAAATTAAATCGCTGTGCCAAGGCCATGTCAATTATAGAAGCTTTGAGTCCGGCCATCTGAAAAGCGGTTTGAATAACATCCAACCATCCTTGATCTACAGCCATACCCAAAAACAGATTTTTATCCCGATCCATACCTAAAATCTGACTGGAAAATGATAAGGCGTGAGACGTTCCTTCGTTTCCTTGGTTGAATCTCCAATTCAGAAACTCATTAAGGGATTTACCGCGGGCAGGCACCTTTTCCAATTCCATAACTTCAAACCTGACCGCAGGATCAGGGAGGGCAACCCGAAGAGTCGTATAAAAATTTTTGGTTTCTTCAAATACCGAGGACAAAACCGAGGATAATTCAGTCGCCACTTCCGGCGAGGGCGATCCAGTAAAAAGACTCAGTCGCATTGGATATCGTTCGATTTTCTCTACTTGAAGTTTTTCCTTCTCCCCCCTGGTTCGCAGAACCCAAAAACTTTTTCGGCCAAAGGCTACCCCCACGTACGGGCAATCGGAAGAGCTGCCCCGAAAAAAATCAATCCACGAAGGTGACACGATTAATCTCCTTGAGGGTTGTTATTCCGGCCAGAGCCGCTGCCAGTGCAGAACTGCGCAAAGTCACCATACCCTCGGCAACCGCCGTTTGCTGGAGCTCGTCCACAGACACTTGGTCAATAATCATCTTTCGGATCTTCGGGGTTAGATTCAAAAATTCAGCGACCGCCCTTCGTCCCCTGTAGCCCGTACCGCCACAATAATCACAGCCCTTGCCGGAATAAAAGGCATGGTTCTTATATTTCGCATTAGTCAATCCGGAAGCCGTCAGTAATTCTTTGTCCACCTTGTCTTTTCTTTTACATTTGGGACAAATGACGCGTACGAGCCTTTGAGCCATGACACAATTGAGGGCTGACACAAAACTATAAAGGTTGACTCCCATATGACTAAACCGACCCATGACATCGCAGGCGTTATTCGCGTGAACGGTGGTGAAAACCAAATGACCGGTGAGCGCGGACTGAACCGCTATTTGGGCGGTTTCGGTATCACGAATCTCGCCTACCATGATTTTGTCCGGATCGTGACGCAGGATAGACCGCAGACCCCGGGCAAAGGTAAGTCCTTTTTTCTCATTAACCGGCACTTGAACTATTCCGGCGAGCTGATACTCCACCGGATCCTCGATGGTGACTATTTTTTCCTCGCCCGTATTGATCTCGCTTAACGCGGCGTAAAGGGTTGTGGTCTTACCGCTTCCCGTAGGGCCTGTAATAAGCACCATGCCGTAAGGTTCGCGGATGCTTCTTCGAAACTTTTTTAACGTTTCGGAGGCAAGACCCAAAATATCCAACCGCAGTTGGCTGAATTCCTCATGCAGAGAAGATTTGTCAAGAATACGAATGACCACATCCTCACCCAGGGCGCTGGGCATAACCGACACACGAAAATCGATGTCCTTGCCATTCAACCTTAATTGAAACCTGCCGTACTGGGGAACCCTGGTTTCCGCAATATCCAACTCAGCCATGACCTTGATGCGGGAAACAAAAGACTTGTTAAAACGATAATCAAGTTTTTCGGTAGCCTGATATAAGAGGCCGTCGATTCGATACTTTATAATCGTTCCCGTCTCATAAGCTTCAAAATGAATGTCGCTGGCGCGCTTTTGAAGCGCCGATAATAGAATCGTATTAATTAATTTGACGATTCCACTTTCGTTGTCATCCAGGGTGGCGGCGCTAACCGATGCTTTGGCCGCGTCTTTCGTCTGGGTTTTAAATCCACCCGAAACATCTTTCAGCAACGCCGATGTCGCTTGGCTCCTTTCCAGCGCTTCCATGATCGAAGCTTTGCTGGCCAAGAGGAACTCCACACGGAGACCTGACGCTTGTTCCAGTTGATCCGCCAATTGATGGCTTTCCAGAGGGTTAGAAATGACAACTTTCAAAGTTCCGTTCTCCCGGCTATAGGGTAAAACACTGTAATGGTAAGCTTTGGAAGCCGAAAGATTTTCAAACATTTCCAGAGGAACGGTATGGCCTTTGAGATCCACATAACTCAATTGAAATTGTTCCGCCAAAGCCTGCGCCAATTGCTCTTCGGTGATGCAGTGGCGTTGCAAAAGCCATTGTCCGATCAGAATATCCGTTTGTTGAAGTCCCTCTTGCAGTTGGGACGTTTTCACCCATTTTTTCTCAACCAGAATCTCGCCGATATGTTTTCGTTTAAAGGGATGTTTCATTTAACGATGTCCGAAAGGTGCATGATAGGAAGGTACATCACCACGATGACAGTGCCGATCAAAAGCCCGGCCAGAAGAATAAATATGGGCTCAATCAAAGTCATGGCCTTTTGAACGCGACTTTCCAAGACCAGTTCATGGGAACGGGCAATTTCTTGAAGCATCTGTTCCAATTGTCCTGATGCTTCAGCAACTTCGATTAACTTTACCGCCGAACGAGGCATTAATTTTTCAGAGTGCATAGCCGAAGATAAACTTTCGCCATCCAAAACCCTTTGGATTACACAATCCATTTTCACCGAATAAAACTGATTCGTCAGAGACTCCCGAGTTACCTTCAACGCTTCCATCAAAGATGTACCGCCCGATAATAGAGTCGAGAGGGTGCGGGCCAATTGGGATATCATAAAAGGCCTGGTAAATTGAGAAACCAACGGCAATCGCTGTTTTGACTCGTCAATCCACACCCTTCCTTTTTGCGTAGCGGTCCATGTTTTCCATGATGCCCAGATTAAAAACCCGCAGCCACCAAGGACGATGGCTACCAACGAGAGGTGATTTACCAGTACTATTAATATTCGTGTCGGCAATGGAAGCTGCGCGTTAAAGTCGGAATAAAGCGCCGCGAACCTGGGCATAACAAATGTGAATAAAAAACCGAGTATTGTGATCAACACTCCCAGTAGAAACAACGGATAAACCATGGCCATGGAGACTTTACTTTGCAAGGCAACTTTTTGAGTTAAATATTCTTGATATCGGCCAAGCGGTATCGCCAATTGCCCCGTTCGCTCACCGGTCCTGAGCGACGAAAGATAAAGACCGTCGAATATTCCAGGGTACTTAACACAAGCGTCCGAAAGCTGAGTGCCTTTTTTCACATCCTCCAAAATACGCTTTAAAACGGCGGTCAACCGGGGGGAATCGGGTCGATCGGAAACCAGGTCCAAAACCTCAGGCACCGTCAGCCCCGCCTTTAAAAGGGTTATTATTTCCTGATTGCACTGGAGGAAATCCTGCGGTTTAACGCTTTGGTTTTGGAAAGAAAAAAAGAATGTCTTTTTTTGACTAACGTGTTTAACCAAGAGTCCTTGATTTTGCAGTTCTCGAATTAATTCTTCTTCGTTTGGCGCGGTTAGCTCGCGGGTCAGTTCTTGTCCGCCAGAAGTAAAGGCTTTGTAAACATAAATAGGCATTTGTATAACCTTAAAAATCAGGGTGTCTGAACCGTCAACCGATAAGTTCCCGCCCCGAAGTAAGCACTCACATCCACATAATAGGTGGTGCCTCCGCTTGCAGTGAAACTAAATTGTTCCACTGGATTGGTGGTATTCGAACTTCCAACCGAGGTAGGCGTACCTCCCACCGGACAATTGTTGAAACCATAAATATCAAAATCCGTCGTGCACATTCCATTATCAAAGCAATCGAGCGTTACCGTGACAGGACCATTATTTCTGGGTGTAAATGAATAATAATCATCTGTATTGATCGAATCGTCTATCTGGCCAGTCCCAACCCGTTCACCGGTTGAAATCGGATTACCACCGTTAAGGTCATAAACGTTGGAACAACTATTATATGTACCAGGAGTCACGGCTTGTGGCGTGCTGACCGGGGTTACCGTACACACTGTACCGATATTTCCGGACTTAATTCGCAGATCGTAAGGACCTGGTATTGATCCACTGCCCTCAGCCATAACTATGTAATAGGTTCCCGCAGACAAGGAAAGTCCCACTATCTCCGAAAGGTCGTCGCAATATCCGCTGTTCGTCGCTTTATCCGTAGAAGAATCCCAACAGCTGCTGCGAATAGCCAGAAAAGTAATACGATTGGGATCTTCCGTAGGACAAAGACTAAAATTCAGGGTTTTAGGCGAAGCTAAAGTAAAGGTATAAACATTACCATTGGGTCCATATCCTTCTAGATTGATAAGAGAAGGCGTGCTGGAAGTATCATCGCCGCCAAAATCCGCCCCATCGATATTGCCGCTGACATCAGTATAACCACTGCAAGAAGGTGTCTCGGTTGGGGTAAGGGAGGGTGTAGGTGTAAAGGTAAAAGTTGGCGGACAAGTACCATTACAAGTTGGAGTAAAGGTAGGAACAGTTGTTTGTGTAGAAGCTTGATTTTGAGATTTAGTCGGCAGACTGACGCTGTTACTTTGACAAGCGATTGGCACAACAGAAAAACTAACCAACAGGAGTATGACCAGAATGCTTAAAAATTGGCTGCGTTTCATATTCATTATGAGACCTTTATGCGACAAACATTTTTTTGGATTGTATCATTAAATATTACCGTTTTTCAGTAAAACAAAATGCATGAAAAATCGCCGTATCGCAGAAAGGAAAACAACCAGTCACATCCTAATATAATTAAAGTTAATTTTTAGACTTTGGAAAGTGTAACGTTAAATGAATTTAACGTTTTTCGTGAGAAACACGGATCGAAATGGCATGTATGTCTGTTTTGAAAACTTATTGGAGAACGTAGGGGCCTAGGCCCTATTGTTTTATTTGGTTGAAAACGAATTACCTAAGGCCACCACTGTCCATTGGCACGGTTGGCCGTTTCCAATTCAGAAGACGGAGTCCGGGCATTACCCAGAAAGCGATTCCACCCGGCGGTCAATTCACCATTTGTACCTGCCGGATCAATCACCTTCATCTCCCAATTCAATTCCAGGTCATATCCAGCGCGGCGGTCCCTTTGATAAAAACCCTTACCACAATTCCCTCGTTGTCCGCCAACCCGTCCAGTACGTTAAAAGAAGTTACGTTCGCGCGCAGCCTGGTAAAGCGGCCCAGGGGGCGGTTTAACGCCATGTCGATTTTCCCGGTCAGCTCGTCCATTTTCGGACCGATAGGAAGTCTGGCGATTTGGCGCAATTGATTCCTAAAATCCGTTTTGAACAGCATGTCGGCCATTTGAACCATCAGGTCGCTGGACTTGACATCGTAGTCCAGATCGGGCAAATCAAATGCCTTTTCCTTGGGAAGATAGTGCGGGGTTCCCTTCAGATAAATTGTCAGCCTCGCGGGCTTGCTCCCCAAATTGATGATGAGGGGTTCGTAATGTATTTTGACTTCCACGACCACCTGTCCGCCCGAACCGTACATTCGAAGTCCCGTAAGCGTCACCTTTTGACCGCCCGTACCCGGCATCACCATTCCAATGAGCTTCATTCGGGGGTCCTTAAAATGCTGATCGATCTCCTTGTAGCTGATACGGGTGTTGCTGACTGCCTGAAAGGTCGCCGGCCCCGGTATGTAAGGTCCCAGGCGCGGCATGGGCGCGGGGGTAGTTAAAGGCTTTGGCCCAAAAATAACTTCCGGGTTGGCGGTCGTTTCCAGGCCCGCATGAGCGGAAAAAAGATTCTTGGGGTTAGTTCTCACGCTTCCCAGGCTCAAGGTTTGGGGCCGGATTAAAAGCCAAATGCCTTTATCCAGGTAAATGGGTTCCTGAATCTTTTTCCAGAGATCCGCAACGTTGAACCTCAAGCGGGCTCCAGGCACTTTAATAGGGTGGTCCATCTTCGGCCGCAATTCGTTCTTGAAAAAGTCCGTGAAGTGTTTGACCACTTCGGCGCCACTGGGAAAGAGAATATCTACCGGCAGCCGGATCAGGGCCGGCTCAGTCGGCGGAAAAGTCCGCGCCGAAACCGGCAGAATTTTCACCCGCTGAGGAAGGCTGGCACAGCCAACCGTGAGAAAGGAAAGAATTAAAACCAGAAATATTCGGTTCATTCCCCTCACATTAATCTTGATGGTCAAACATTTCAATCGGCTCAACTTTTTCCGCCTTTTTGAGGGACTCAATCTCTTCTTTGACCCTGTCCCCTGATATTTCAACCGCGATCGCCGCCGATTTTTCGGCGGACACACCTTCGGTGCGCCGTTCATATTCCTTTTCCCCTAAATCATCCATCTCACGCACAACCTCATCCGCCACCTGTTCCTGCTCTCCAGGTAATTGAACCCTCAATTCCTCAATCAGCATCATGACCGCCGCCGCGAAAGGAAGGGCCAACAGGGCGCCCACAATCCCCATTAGGGTGCCTCCGGCCAAAAGTGAAATCAATACCACCGTTGAGGGCAGTCGCAAAGCTTGTCCGTAAACCCTGGGCACCAATATCCGGCTTTCGAATTCCATATAAAGAAACATAGCGGCAAGAACCACGATGGTGATCGCCGCGCCGTGGGGCGCCGCTGAAAGAACCGCCGCTCCTAATGGAAAAAAGATACCGATATAAGGCAGAATGTCCGCAATGGAGCCGAAAACCGCCAAAGCCAGCGCGTTCTCGATACCGCAGGCGAGCAGTAAAACCAAAATAAAGATGCCGATAGACAGACTGGTGATGACCTGTCCGCGGATATAAGCCCCCACAATGGTTTGTAAATTCATCATCACCCGGGAAAGACGAATATGGTGCGACCGGGGAATGATGGCGTAAAGCCCGCCCCGCATCCGGTCGCGATCAATCATCAAATAAAGTGCCAGAAAAACAGCTCCCAAGGTGTAAGTGATAAAACCCAGAGCTTCCATGGAAAAGGTTGTGGCGCTGGCCATTGTCATCACCCCACTATATTTAAAATTACGCAGCCATTTGGCCAGCGCTTCGCTAAAAGGAAAGCCAGAGAGTTTATCCGCTAATTGGGAACGTAAAACCGGTTCTTGATCCAGGATGGAAGAAGCCTGCGCCAGAAGCGCCGGTATGGTAAAAATAGCCGTCACCACCGCGAACATCAGCAACGTCACAAATACAATTGAGATGGAAACTACCCGGCCCACGCCTTTTTTTTCCATCCAATTCACGACGGGATTCAGGGTTTCCACGATAAAAAAAGCCGCGATCAGCACCAAGAAAACCGGCAGAAGTTTAAACAACAACCACAAACCGGCGACCACCAAAACGATGTTGAGCATGGTGGACGGTGCCAGCTCGAAACGGATATGCCGTATCGAACGACTAACCGGGCTTTCTGATTCGGTCTTTGATACTGGAATCATGCTTTACAACCTCATTCGATTATTTATGTCGGCAAAAAAATAGGGCGCGTGTCCTGAAACACGCGCCCCACCAAAAATTAGGACGTTTAAATTACTTCGCCTCTGAATCCTGCTTTTGGTCCTCAATCTTCTCGTTGGTCTTGTCCAGCTTTTGCTCGTTGTTATCCATTTTTTTAACGTCCGCGTCGCGGTGATCGCGGTCGGTTTTTAGTTGACTGATGCTTCGATCCCGTTTGGCGCGGTGCCTTTTTAATTTTCCAGCGTTTTTATGCGGATGTTTTTTTTCATCCTTAATTTTGTTGTCATTATCATGGATGGCGTCCGTATCCTTCCCCATTTTGTCGTTAGCCTTGTCGATGCCCTTTTGATCATTGCTGACCTTATCTTTCAAATCATGCTTATCGGTTTGAAGCGCGGCCTCATCGGCCATCGCCATTCCCATCGCGGATACAAACAAAAGACCCGTCACGACTCCTAATAACTTTTTCATTCTTTGTCTCTTTCTTTTTTTAGTTAAACATTTGTCAATGGGTTAAAAATAATCGATCGGCAGCGGTGACCGGGCTTCCACATGCGTCACAAACTTTGGCGTATCGCTGGCCAGCTTGATAGCGTGCTGAACCTGGTCGTTCGTTTGTCCCTTTTGAATCAAAAGAACCTGTCCCGGCGTTATCTGGTCCGGATCCTGAATCTGGTCCCGGTCCGTTTTGAAGATCAGGGGCCATTCAAAAGAATCCGAGTAGATTCCCGATTGACGGGAAATCGCCCAAAGGGTATCTCCCTTTTGTACCACGTATTTCTGTACCGCTTCCGGCATCGGTGTCGGCACTACGACTACTTGTGCCTCTTCGGGCGACTTCGGCACATCCGTCGTGTCTATTTTTTTAGCCGCACAACCGCAGGCTAATAAAGCCGCAAAACTCACTAACGCCGCTGTCTTCTTGAATTGTTTCATCTTTTTTTCCTTTCAAATCTGAACTGATGGTTGAGGCGGGGCCGGAAACGCCGGCCCGCCCCTATCCGCCGAAAACCTGTCCCTTAGGGAAAGGTGATGTTATTGGCGAGGAACGTCACATTTTGAGTGGAGGCTAAAGCCCGGCCTTCCAGGGAGGCACCCGTGTTAAAGGTCACTGCCGTATGGGCCATGACATTTCCCGCGAAGGATGACGTCGTGTCAAGCGAGCATAACCCGGCCACCGCCCAAAAAATATTGGCGGCTTGCGCTCCGTTCGTCAAATGAACCTGTCTTGCCGAAGCGACAATCAGATTACCCGTCACCTGGATAATAAAGACCGCGTTCGCGTTGCCCCGGGCGTTGATGGTCATATCAGCCGATGTTAAATAAAGATTACCCGTGTCTGTATAGATCCCTGGATAAAGCGTTTGACCGCCGATATCCGCGCCGGCTGGAATAACCGCTCCGCCGGTTCGTCCCGCGGCATCCGTATAGGCCGTTCCCAAATCCGTTTCAGCGGTGGCCGCGGGACTCGCAGCGACTTGCCGAGACCCGCCGCAGATCACGATAATTCCTCCGTCCACTGAGGCGTTGGGAAACGTCCCTAAGCTTCCACAAACCGTGGTAGCGCCGCTGTTTGTGATTCCGGCGTAAGACAGAACCGCGTAATTCGCGGCCGAATTAAGATTGACCATGGCCTGCGGAGTTAACTGCACCGTCGTATAGGAAGCCGGAGTAGCCGTTGGGGTAAAAGTGGGGGTGGGGGTTCCGAAACCGCTCGGGGTTGAAACACTGGAAGGATTCGACGGAGTTGAACTGCTGCAACCCACCATCAAAGCCACTGGAAGCAGTGCCGTGAGAATTAAACAGACTATAATTTTTTTCACTTTTGCATCTCCTGAATTTTGAATTACAAAACAAATCACGAACTAACGGGAAAACTGATGACATTAATAGAGCAAGGAACATGCCGCGGGAATTTCGAAAAAGACGTTCGAATTATTAGCCGCCCGTCTTGCGAAACAACTTTTTCTTATAAGAAAATAATTTTGAGCTGGCTTTTACCGCGAGCACACCATCAAAACGATAGCTTCGTTTTCTCGTTTTGATTCTCTCCCAGGGACATGAAACAGCTTTAATTTCGTTAAGAAAACCGGGTTAAAAACCATCTTCACTCAAAAAGAAAAGCCGCCCCGTGACCGGAGCGGCTTCAAATGGTTAGATTTGAGTTAAATAAAGGAAAACCCGGCCAAAAAAGTAAAAGTTCCATTTTGAATATTTTGATTGGAGTTCACATCCGTCAATCCCAATTCATAGCGGCCGCTCAAAAGTAATTGAGCGAGGTTAATTTGCACTCCGCCGATCAAACCCACGTCGCTGTTGTTGGTATTACTCACGTTATTCGCCACCGTAGCGTTGAAAGAAGGGCCCAACAAAATACCGATCGGACCCAGGAGACTTATGTTCAAGAGAAGCGGCACTTCTATATAATCCAATTGGTAGGAATTACCGTTATATTTTCCGCCCTTTTGCTCATAAAGAAGTTCGGGTTGGAAAGTCAAAGGTCCTAAAGGCACACTCGCGAATCCCCCTATCACCCATCCCAAGCGGGAGCCGAAAACGTCATTGACGTTTGGTCCATTGAGGTTCGCCAGATTGAATCCGCCTTCTACCCCCAATTTCGGTAAAAGACCGTCCGCCCCAGCCTTATCCACGCTTGCCAGAAAACCGCCCAAGGTTAAAAGACACAAACAGCCTAAACTCAAAACAGTTTTTTTCATTTCTGATTCCTTCTTTGATAACTTAATAAACGAGAATCCCCACATCCTTTAGTTTTAATCCAAGGGATACAGGGAAAATTCATCGTTTTAAATTTTTTCATCCATTTTTAAATAAACGACAATCCTACTAAAACAGTGAAGGTGCCGTTTTGAACTGCGTTGGTGGAGCTGACATTCGACAATCCCACTTCATACCGGACGCTCGTCAAAAAGCGGTCCAGGTTCAACTGTCCGCCCAAAACCAGCCCGATATCCGTATTGTTGATGTTGCTGACTCCCGACACATTAAGATCAAAAGCGGGCCCTACCAGAAGTCCCAATGGCCCAATGAAGGCGATATCCAAAAGAATTGGAACTTCCACATAATTCAACTGATAGGCTTGGCCGTTATATTTCCCGCCCTTTTGTGCGTAAAGAATTTCCGGTTGAAGATTCAAAACCGAACCTAAAGGCAGATCCATAAAAGCTCCGCCAACCAGACCTATCCGGGACGCGAAAACATCATTGACGTTTTGCCCGTTAAAATTCGCCAGATCGATACCACCTTCCACACCCAAACGGGGTGATGGACCTGCAGCCGACGTGCTGTCATCAGCCAATGCCAGCGAAGAACCTATTGCCAAAAGACACAAACAACCCAAACTCAAAATAAGCTTTTTCATTTCCAACTCCTTCTTTCAATTATTTTTTTAAAAAACAAAACTTTCGTTCAGATGTAACGAATCACAAAAAGCACCAATGCGACCACCAGCAGCACATGAATCGCGCCGCCGGCTGTGTAAGAGGTCATCAAACATAGTAGCCATAACCCCAGCAAAACAATCGCGATGGTAAAAAGCATGTTGGACCGCTTTCCAGAGAACTTCATAAGTAGAAATGCGCTCCAACTTCGGGATACCAATTCAAAATGGCTCCACTGTTGTAAAACCAGAGGGTCGGAACAATCTGGAAGTAAATATCGATCGGCACGTGCCGCTTGTTAAAGATGTAGGATAAACCGATGGGCAAACGAGCTGCCGCGACGACCGTCGTTTGAAGCACCAGATCACCGCCGACGCCGATATAAAAAGGCAGCTCACCGTTGCCGTCATGGATGCGCACAATGTCAAAGTTGTGCCAAAGGTAATCCAACTGCAAAATGGCGGACCCGCCGTCGTCGAACTTGACCGCCGGTTGAAAGGCGTTGACAGAGTCAATCCACAACTTTCCGTCGACTCCCCAAGCGCCTGGATCGCCCAATTCCAAACCCAGACCCAAATTGCCCCCGTCATTCGTCGGGTGAAAATCCTCATCCGCCCGGGAAATCATCGGCGTCAAAAAAAGTCCAGCCATCAACAAACCCAGCGTCAAACCTTTTCGTCTAAACATAGTTACCTCTTTCTTGAATCAACCGACTTTCAGGACAATCCCAAAAGTTCGGAAAAAATCCGCCGTTCCCTCTCGAAAACACCGGCCCTAAAAACCTACTTGGCTGCCTCAACAACCGGCGGAGCGACGACAGCCTTAGCTGCCTTCGCCTGAGTTCCTTCGGTCGGAAAACCCGCCTCATACCATTCCTTCATACCGCCCGGATAGTCATTCGCCTTAAACCCCTTGGCAGTCAGGGCTTTGGCCGCGTTGGGGCCCGCGTTACAGGTCAAACCCGCGCAATAGGTGATAAAAAACATATTTTTTCCGTATTTTTTCTCGACCGCCTCCGTGAAATCGCTTGAATTGAGTCCCAGGGGAAGGTTCTCCGAACCGGCGATATGCATCTTCGCGTAATCGTTGTCTGGCAAAACATTTAATACCACTACGTTGTGATCCTGCATCTTGTCTTTCACGGCTTCTTTGGTCATCGACATGCTTCACACCTCTTTTATTTATTACGAATAACTCTTCAAAATCGGTTAACCGCTAGGGGCGCGAAGGGCGCCCAGTGAGACAAAAAAACTAAGAATGGATTTGTAATTTTTTAAACCTTCACGCCTTTTGCCAGGCTGGGTGCCCTTTGTTCCCCTGCGGTTTAATTTTCTATCAATTAACTTCTCGCAAATCGTTTACGGGGATTAATCATTCTCAAAATGGCCAGCAAAATGACCGCTCCCACAATCGACATAGCTAACATTCCCCAAAATCCATAGACCGCTACGCCAAACACGTTGGCTAAAAAACACCCAAAAAACGCGCCCAAAATACCCATCACGATATCGCCGATAATTCCCAACCCGCCGCCATCCACCATGACGCTGGCCAGCCATCCCGCTAAACCGCCCACAATCAAAAACCAAATCAAATCGTGAAACTGCATCGATTCGTACATTAGGAGCCTCCTGCAATTTTGTTTTCCATCATCCGCGGTATTACTAAGCAACTTGCGTGCCGCGCCGAAATACCGGCGTCAGTCCCAAATATCCGCGCCTGTAACAAAAAAAATAATTTCGCTTATCCTTCCCGCGGCCAACCCCAGTAAACCGATCAAAGTGATAGCTCGCCCTCTCTCGTTTTGATTCTTTTCAACCGGCGAGTCCTTCCGAATCCGAAAAAAACGTTGAAAAGAACCTTTCAGTTCGTGGCCCGCTTCTTGCTTTTCTAATGACGCCGATCATGAATATCTTTTTTAAAGGAAAACAAAATGGCAAAAACCGTCGATTCGGAAAAATCCGATCCCCCCTTTTTAAAAACCCTATGGCATGTGGCTACCACTGTGGTGGGCGGCGTCAAACCCTTGGTGGATCAATTGCAGGAAGACGTGGAGAAACGCTTGGACCATTACGCCAAAGTCATTGAAAAGCGGCTAATGATGATGACTCTTCGAAGCTGCGCTCTTTTCACAAGCTTCGCTTTTTTCGGAATGGGTTTTTTATTTGTTTTGATCGACTACGGCGGAATCTCAAGGGGAATCGCCTGTTTTTGCTGCGGGCTTTTAAGTTTGGTGGTTTTGCTGATCTTCGTTCAGTTGATGAAATAAATCGGGAGGCTATATGAAAACAAACAATGAAATGAATGAAAAAATTAAGGATCAAATCAGCAAACACTTAAGCCAGGGAAATGAAAAACTCATTTGGCTTGAAA
>Ga0209483_1000511_pt1 | contig 33635 bp, 29 predicted proteins | sample NGEPerA_FD_184508 | JGI IMG/M metagenome (GOLD analysis project Ga0209483, IMG submission 184508) | Arctic peat soil microbial communities from the Barrow Environmental Observatory site, Barrow, Alaska, USA - NGEE PermafrostL2-A... | ecosystem: Environmental > Terrestrial > Soil > Wetlands >...
CCTGCTCCACGCTGAAATGGATCGCCGCGTCATGGAAACGGATCGCCAGTTCCTGGTAGCCGCGAATACCCCATCCGTGATACAACAGGCTTGTGGACATGAGTTTGTCTCCTTTCTGAAGCTTGGCAACTCCAGAGGAGACGGCCATGTCCATTTTTTTTCAAGCACTACCTACGCAAAATCCGGAAGAACCAATTAAGTTTCCCTGGAGAGCGGGCGCTTTGGTTGGTGCGGCGTTTTTGTTTCTCGGGCTGGGATCGACCTTTGGAGCGATGGAGCGTACGCACTACAATTACGGGTTCCTAAATTCCACCGATGCACGGATCGACCGTATTATGATGCGGTGGAAAAGAGGAGGCGCCGAGGAGGGCGTGGGCGCGGGAACTCTGTCGCCCGGCGACAAGGCGCATAATGGCGTAGCTACCCCGCCGCCAGCCCCCCCGGAGAGTGCGATGTTGACTTGGAGAACACTCAAGGATGGAAAGGAACATAAACTGAAAGTCGGCATTGGCAAGTTAGTCCCGGCGGGCGCGCGGTTTGATGGAACGATCTGGATCAAGTTCAACTCGGACGGAGTTCAGGTTATTCCGCTTACGTTCGATGAAATGTTGCGAATGATCAAGTCGCACAAAGACTTCCCGTGATTTGAAGCAAGTCGTTTGCGCCCGTCTCGGGAAAACTCGGAATGTATGCGCGACACCATTTTTCATGTGCGCTGGCCGTTGCCAAAGGCGGCGTGTTCGCGGACTTTGCGCGCAATCGGCTGGAGAAGATACTCCATTCCGACGCTTCACCGCCGTTTCTTCTTCTTATTCCGGTCCTTCTTCTCCATAAACCCCGACTTTTTCAACTTGAGTTGCGGGCCGCCGGGCATTCCCAGGCCCGCGAGGTTGCCGCTCATGAGTTGTTTCATCATTCCGAGCTTGCCTTTGATTCCCATGCCGCCGACGGCTTTCATCATGTCGCGGCTCATCTCGAATTGCTTGATGAACTGCCCGATCTCCTGCACGCTCACGCCCGCGCCCCCGGCGATGCGGCGGCGGCGGGGGCCGTCCAGCAGATCCGGCTTTTTTCTCTCGGACTTGCTCATCGAGTCATAGATGGCGCGCATCCGGCCCATCTGGTTTTCAACGTCGTCGCCGTCCATGTTCATTTGTTGGGTGAGTTGGCTCATGCCGGGGATCATTTCCATGATCTTGCCCATCGAGCCCAGTTTCTTCACCTGCCCCATCTGCCCCATGAAGTCTTCGAGAGTGAACTGGCCCTTCTCCATCTTGGCCTGCAGGCGGACGGCTTCATCCTGGTCAAACTTGGTCATGGCGGTTTCGACCAGGCCCAGGATGTCGCCCATGCCAAGAATGCGCTGCGCCATCCCCTCGGGGCGGAATTCCTCGAGGCCGTCGAGCTTTTCGCCGGTGCCGATGAATTTCACCGGCTTGCCCGTGACGATCTTCGCGGAAAGCAGCGCGCCGCCGCGCGTGTCGGAATCAAACTTGGTGAGGATCAGGCCGTCGATTTCGAGTTGCTGGTTGAACGCCTTGGCGCTGTTGACGGCGTCCTGCCCGCTCATCGCATCGAGCACCAGAAATACCTGGTGCGGCTTAAGCTGCGAATTGATGTCGCGCAACTCCCCCATCAGCTCATCATCGATGTGCAACCGGCCCGCGGTATCGAGCAAGACCACGTCGCATCCGGTCTTCTTGGCTTCCTGAATCGCGGCCCGGCAGACCGCCACCGCCGCACCCTTGGCCACTTCCCCATGCGCGGCGGCCTTGGTCGTATCCGCATAGACCGGCACACCCGCCTGCTCGCCCAGGGTCTTAAGCTGCTCGATTGCCGCCGGCCGCTGCAAGTCGGCGGCGGCGAGCATCGGGTGCATCCCCTTGCCGACCAAAAACTTCGCGAGCTTGCCGCAGGTGGTGGTTTTGCCCGACCCCTGCAAGCCGCACATCATGATGACCGTGGGCGGCGGCTGAACGAAGTAAATCCGAGTATCGACGGGTCCCATGAGCGCGGTGAGCTCGTCGTAGACGATCTTCACCATCAACTCGCCGGGCCGCAGGCTGCGGATCACGTCCTGGCCGACGGCCTTCTGCTGGACCTTCTCGATGAAGTCCTTGACGACGCCGAAGTTGACGTCGGCTTCGAGCAGGGCCGCGCGCACGTCGCGCATGGCGTCGCGGATGTTCTCCTCGCTGATTTTCCCCCGGCCCGATAAGCCGCGAAACACGTCGCCGAATTTACGTTGAAGGGTGTCGAGCATGAAGGTTCCAGATCAGACGGCATCTCCCGGCACGCAACAGCGCGCCCGCGCAAGAGCGAGCCGGGGTTTTCCGAAGGCTAGATTATGCGGGTTGATCGACGGATGGGAAGCATCACGGCGCGCGGTTTCTCGAAGCCCGGCAGCCGGACGGGAAGAAACCCGCCAACGTATCACGGGCGTCTCGCCCGTGCCGATGGCGTGGTGGTCTGGCAATCGCAATATTCCTAAATTTAATGCGCCCGGCACGGGCGAGACGCCCGTGATACAATACTGTCACAGGATCCAGAATGCGATGATGCCAGTGGCGAGGAACGCAATCCCATCTACAATCCCCTTGCAATGCGCATCGCCCTGGCCCAGATCAACCCCACCGTCGGCGACCTCGCCGGCAATACGCGTAAGATTCTTGATTTCATTGGTCGCGCCAAGGCTGGCGGCGCGGGGCTTGTCGTATTCCCGGAATTGTCGATCACCGGGTATCCGCCAAAGGATTTGCTGCTCAAGCCGCAGTTTGTTTCGGACAACCTTCGGGCGTTGCAGATCATTGCTTCGCGGGTGTCCGGCATTGATGCGATCGTGGGATATGCCGACCGGAGCGAGGAGCCGGTGGGGAGGCCATTGCATAATGCGGTGGCGGTTTTGCGCGAGGGGCGGATTGTGAGCCGGCATTTTAAGACGCTGCTGCCGACGTATGATGTGTTTGATGAGGGGCGTTATTTTGAACCGGGGCGCGGGGACCAGCGGGCCAATGTGGTGACGGTGGGGGGGATGGCGATGGGGTTGAGCATTTGCGAGGATTTGTGGAACGATGAGAAGATGGTGCCGCATCGGCTGTATCACGCCAACCCTATCGCCGATCTTCACGCCGCCGGCGCGCAGGTGATGATCAACACCAGCGCATCGCCGTTCGTGGTTGGCAAGCACGCGTTTCGGCTGGCGTTGTTTTCGTCGCAGGTCCGGCAGTTCCGTAAGCCATTGGTGTACGTCAATCAGGTTGGTGGGAATGATGAGTTGGTTTTCGATGGAAACAGCGTCGTGCTTGATGCCGAGGGGAACGTGCTGGCTCAGGCGAAAGACTTTGAGGAAGACCTGCTGCTGGTCGATTTGTCGGACAAATCCGTGAGTGCAGGTGTGCCGGTGCGGACGCCGGTTTCGGAGGACATCGAGCGATTTGCCAACGATGCGCTCGATCTGGAAAAGCAGCAGGATTCGCCTGCCGCGATCGAATCGCTCTACAAAGCGCTGGTGCTGGGCCTGCATGATTACGTGCGAAAGTGCGGCTTTAAGAGCGTGGTGCTTGGCCTTTCGGGCGGCATCGATTCGGCCCTCACCGCCGCCTTGGCTGTGGCCGCGTTTGGCCCGGAGAAGGTGGTCGGCGTCGCCATGCCCAGCCGGTATAGTTCGCGAGGTTCGGTGGACGATGCCCGCGAATTGGCCGCGAATCTCGGCATCGCATTCCATACCATCGCGATCGCCCCGGCTCACGATGCCTACGAGGCGATGCTCGCCCCCGCGTTTGCCGGCATCGCGCCGGGCGTGGCCGAGGAAAATCTCCAGGCCCGCATCCGCGGCGCGCTGCTCATGGCGTTTTCCAACAAGTTCAATCACCTGCTTCTCACCACCGGCAACAAGAGCGAACTGGCCGTCGGCTACTGCACCCTGTACGGCGATATGTGCGGCGGGCTGGCCGTCATCAGCGACGTGCCCAAGACCGTCGTCTACCGCTTATCCGAATGGATCAACCAGCGCGCCGGCTATGACCTAATTCCCCGGAACACGATTTCCAAACCCCCATCCGCCGAGCTTCGTCCCGATCAAACCGATCAGGATTCGCTGCCGCCGTATGAGATTCTCGACGCGATCCTGCATCGGTATGTGGAGGAGGAGAAAGGCGTGCGGGAAATCATCGCCGACGGCTTCGATCCCGCCACCGTGCTACAGGTGGTGAAGCTGATCGATCGCAGCGAATACAAGCGCAAGCAGGCGGCGCCGGGATTGAAAGTGACCAGCCGGGCGTTTGGGTTTGGGCGGCGAATGCCGATTGCGCAGAACTACGAACAGACGGTTCCGGAGCCGGATGATTCACCGCGAAGACAGAAACATAGTTAACCTGGACTGTGACCAAAACCACGGGAACCACGAACGAATCGAGCGAGGCATTCGCTCCCAACCAAAAGCGGATTAGCGCAGAGAGCGCAAAGGCGCCAAGTCGCAAAGGTGGGTTCAACAATTCAGAAAAATTCGCTTATCAATGGGCGAATTTTCGGGCTCAAATAGATGGGAGACTAATCCAGTGCCGCACAGACCTTCCCGACTCTGCGCCATTGCGCCTCTGTGCCTCTGCGCAGGTCTTTTCATCGACTAACAGGTGCGCCGAGAGTGTGAGTTTGCGTTAGCCTCGACGGAAGACCAAGACGTAAATCAGCACCGCAACCGCGTTGACGCCGGTGATGATGGCGATTTTCCCGACCATCTCGCGGACGCTTTCGGGGTAGGCGTCCAGCGGGGAATTGATCCATTCCAGCACGCGCACGTACCAGGGGGTTGCGCGGGATTCAGTGGCGCCGCCGTTGATGGCAGGCATGGGCGCGGTCAAAGCCCCTCGTTCCACTGCGGCGTCCAGCTCGGCCAGGAGTTCGGGGTCGATGTCGGCGGACGGGGGCGCGGCAGCAGCGGCAGAGTCTGTCGCAACTGCCGAGCCGCGGGCCGTGGGCAAGTCCGAAAGTAGGCCCATTTCCTGGGTGCCGGCGAAACGGTCGGCTTCCACTGCGCTGATCGCCGCCTGTGTGATCGATTCGGGGGAAACGAGGGCCGGCGAGGCAGTCGATGCCGTGGCGGCGGGCGGTGGCGCGGTCTCGGAAGGTAACGGCCCGGAAAGCGCGGTCCCGGAAGGCGCGGGCCCGGAAGGCGCCGACGCGGCAATCGTGTCGGAGAGGGACTGGGCAACCGCCGCGAAGATAGACGCGCCGTTGGCCGCCGGCGCCACTTGGGCTACCTGGGTGTTTGCAATATCCGTGGCTCGGGATCGTGTCGTGGCAGGCCGGTCGGGGGTGACCGGCGCGGCTGCGTCATCGGCCTGATTCGACGGCGATTCTCCTTTCGTTGGCTCTGCGGGCGCGATTGCTTTGGCTGCGGCGCGCTGGGGTTGTGCTTCCTTGCGGCGCGGCGCCGGCGAAGCCGGCACGTCCCTCTCGACATCCGACTCCGAAAGGAGCCGGTCGATCTCCTCCCCGGCCATCTGCGACAGCAGCTCGTCCGCCGCCGGCGCGCTGGCGCCGGCGCCTGGATATTCCATCACGTCCCGCGGATCGGGCAGGTCCAGTTGGGCCAAACCCATAACGACTCCCTTCGACACGAATTACGAAATGACGAATGCCTTAAGGCGAGCCCGAAAGTCCGGGTCTTGCACTCATCTTCGGTCCGCCCGCGGCGGTTCCACCGCCTCTTATCGGACGACTTTGGGCACATCATAACCCGCGTTTGTGCCGATGCAACGATTCCTTGCCAGCCCATAACGGCTGTCTGATAATCCGCCGTATGGCGCGACGGATTCACGTTCCTCAATTGCAGGTCGGCGAGATTCTGCTTGCCGACGGTCAGGCTCACCATGTCCGCAACGTGCTGCGCCTCGGGGATGGGGCGACGGTAGACGTATTCGACGACGCCGGCGCCAGCACGACCGGAACGCTTTCCCACCGGGGCCGGTCGGGGGCGGCGGTTCGCATCGGGCGAATCGACAATTCCGCCGGCGCACGGGAATTCCAGTGGACTGTTTGCTCGGCGGTGCCCAAGGGCGAACGGGCCGATTGGATGGTCGAGAAGCTCAGCGAATTAGGCACGACCGCGTTCATCCCGCTGGCCGCGGCGCGCAGTGTCGTGCTGCCCGAAGGCCGCAACAAGCGCGAGCGTTGGATGCGGATCGCCACCGAATCCGCCAGGCAATCCCGGCGAACGGGGGTGATGCGGATCGAGGAATTGGCCGACGTGGACGCAGTCATCCGCCGCATTGGCATTGCGACCGCGCCCGGTGGCGACGCTGCTCGTGCGGAGCAGTCTCAAAGCGCCCTTGCGGAGGCCGGTGAACTTGCCGCGCCAGCAATGCGCCGGCGCGGCGCCTGGTTTCTGGCGACGCAAGTTCCCGCCATGCCCATCGCCCAGGCCGCCCTGGCGGCTGCATCGCTTGATGAACTGACGCTGTTCATCGGCCCCGAAGGCGGCTGGACGCCCCAGGAGATTTCAAGTTTCATCGACGCGGGCATACAGGCGGTGCGCCTGACCCGCACCATTCTCCGAGTTGAAACCGCCGCCGTTGTGACGGCCGCCGTTGTGGCGACAAGCCGCGGCGGCTCGTGAATCCGCAAAAACGCGACGCGTCCACAATCGATCAAAGACCGCCTTTGCCGCGTCGGGCACGACTCCCGATGGTTGTGGTGATGTGCGGGGGCGTGCCCGATTTTCCGGGAGACGCCATTGGCGGACGGTGGGGCAGACATTCTTGTCTGCCGGCGAATCGGTGAGTGGAGGAAATTCTTGTCCTCCCCGAACCGATTCGACTCTGCTCATCGCGGGCCGATTCGACAAGCTCCCGGTTGGCCGATTCGAATCCGCTCGGCGGGGCAGGAATGTCCCGCACTCGCGGTTCGACGAGGCTCACCGAAGTCGGATTCGGGCGTCAGGAATGTCTGCCCCACCAAACCTTGTGGATGTCAACGGTGACACCTGCCCGAAAATTCGGGCACGCCTTATCAGGACGGCGACCGGGACCGCCACTTGACGATTCATTCCCCTCCCGCGAGCATTCATTTTTTCCCCGATCCCCTTTCATCAACCGGTACACCAACTGTGAGCCAATATCCTTCACCGTATTCGCCGCCGCCTTCGCCCAATCAATTGGGTTATTATTCATCGCCCGCGAATGTCGGAGCGCCGGCCAGGCGCGCCAGCATCGGCATGTTCATCCTCGGCGTGGTGGTGCTGTTGTGCGGCGTGGCAAACGGCGTTCAGGGAAGCAAAGCCCTGGCGAACTCGCCGCAGTTTGAACAGATTCAAAAGGCCTGTGCTCAGTTGAACACCACGACCGATCAACTCATGTGGATCACGGCCGTCATAACCATGATCCCTGGGGTGCTGTTTCTGATCTTCGGCGTATGGGTTCGTCGCGGCGGCAGAGCTGCCGTCATATGCTCGCTGATTCTCAGTTTTTTGGGGGCACTGGGGCTGCTGCTGCAAATCCTGGGCGGCGTGCTCGCGATGAACGTCTTCGCGATCTGCGCCGGACTGGTGTTGCTGGCGCTGGCATCCGTCACGATCGTCTGGCTGTTTCAAGCGTCGCGTGACGCCCGCACGTTGGCCTTCGCCCGCCAGCAACATCAAGGGCAATACTGGCAATCCCAACAACAACAGATGGCGTACAACCAAGGCGCGCCCGGCTCCGCTTTTCCGCCGCAACAGCCGATGCAACAGATGCCGCCGCAATCGCCGCCGCCGGGCTATGGCGCGCCGGGGCCGGTGAACTATGGCTACGGATACGGCGCGTCGCCGCCCGCGGCGGCGCCGCCGGAACAAAAAGGGCCAGGAAATCAGGCGCCGCCGCAATAAGCCGATTCTGTGATCGGGGAATCGATATCTGGGTTACCTTTACCCTCCAGGAGTTCCATGCCGCTGCCTCCCCGAAATGATCCCCGCCGACCGTTGGCGCTGGCGATCAGCTCGACGCGATTGCTGGGCATCGTGTTCATGCTGTTCGGGGTGGTGATCGTGCTCTGGTTCCGGTTCCTCCTTGGGAACGGCTCGAGAGTTCCAATCCTTTTGGTTCTGCAGGCGTGCTTCTGGTTCGTTCCCGGAGTTCTTTATATTATTTTTGCCATCTTCCTGAGCAAGCGAGCCGCGTGGGCAGTGATCGCGACGATGGTCATCGCGGGATTTCAGTCGCTGCTCATGCTATTGGCGTTGCTCGGAGCGCCCATTCACGGGAGCTGGGGACTGACGGCGTTCCAGGCTTTGTGGACGGCCGCACTGGCGCAGCTCATTTATCAACTGTCCAAATCGTTCGAATCGATCCGTGCGTGTCAGGAAACGCGACGCGGGTTTGAGGTGCAGCCGATTGTACAAATTACCCAAATGGAGCAGGGGAGCGATGCCAGCGGGGCGGATGTTATATGAATGAGAATTCAACCTCCCGGCGGCTGTAAGGCCATGGTAGTGGTAAGGGAACCTCCGTCCCTCTGTCGCTCAGTCCCTCCGTCCCTCTCGCGGCCGCTAAAACGGCACTGGGGATTCAATCGATTCGCCTCGACGCGTTTGACATTAATCGATCGTCAGTTTTCGGATGAAATAATCCTGCCGCATGGCTTTTTTCGCCAGCGCCAGCGTTTCCTCGGCAACCGCATTCGCGCGGATGGTCCCCGCGCGGAGGATGTCGATCACATCATCGGGCCGCTGCTCGAATTGCTTTCGGCGTGCGCGGATCGGCTCGAGCAGCGCGTTGAGCACGTCGATCAGTTTTCGCTTCACCACGACGTCGCCCACCTTGCCGTTTTTGTAGAGATCGCGGTGTTCATCCACCCACGCCGAGTCGGCGTTGAAGGTTTCATGGAAGGCCCAGAGCGGATTCTTTTCCGCGTCGGTTTCCCCCGGATCGGTCATGCGAATGCGCTTGGGATCCGTGTACATCCCCATCACCTTGCTTCTAACCGCGTCGGCGTCGTCGCTCAGGAATATGGCGTTGTTCAGCGACTTGCTCATCTTGAGCAGTCGCCCCGTGTTCGCCGATGGCGCGCCGGTTCCCACCAGCCGCCGCACGCGCCCGAGCTTGGCCTCGATCACGGGGAACAAGCCGCCGGCTTTCACATATTCCTTGTCCGGCGTTTGCGGATCGACATTGCAATAGAGCTGATCGAATTTGCGGGCGACTTCCCGCGTCAACTCCAGGTGCGGCAACTGATCCTCTCCCACCGGCACCATCGCCGGTCGAAACGCCAGGATGTCGGCGATCTGCCCGATCGGATACCAGAGAAACCCGAACGAATAATTCTCCGCCAACCCCTTATCGATCATCTCGCTCTTAAGGGTGGGATTGCGCATGAGCCGGGCGTATTGGACGAGCATGCCCAGGAAGTTTGCCAGCTCGTCAATCGCCGGCACCTCGCTCTGGATGAACATGGCGCTTTTGGCCGGATCAATCCCCACCGCCAGCCAATCGGTGGCAATGTCGATCACGCTCTGGCGGATGTCGGCCGGCTTGTCGGCGCGTGTGGTGAAGGCGTGCTTGTTGGCGATCAGGAAGAAACACTCATAGTCGTCCTGCAAGGCAAGCCGATTCTCCACGCTGCCGACGTAATGGCCCAGGTGAAGTTTGCCGGTGGGGGTGTCGCCGGTGAGGATGCGGGGTTTTGTGAACATGTGGGTTGTCAGTTGTCAGTTGTCAGTTGTCAGTTGTCAGTTGTGGGTTGTGGATAGGTGGTCGCCGGTTGTTGGTTGAGTGTTATTGTTAGGACTTGAGCGGACGTTGCAACATCCGGGGCTCAACCGCCGAGGCTGACGGGTGTGGCCTGAATTTGTGGCACAGGCGGCTCGCAGCGGCCCGCCCGTGGTTTGCCGCATCAAGATCAGAACTTCAAGAATAAACAGCCGCCCAGACATAAAGTAAGATGTGATGCGCTTACGAAGCGGCAAGCGATGGAGACGCGGCGAATGAAGCGAAGCTTGAATGTGTTCATGGCGATCGTAGCAACCGCCGGGCTGTTGGCCGCCAGCGCACGCGTCAACGATGCGGGCAAATCCAAACCCACGTCGCCAGCCGTACGTCTACCCGCCACACAACCCTCCACAAAACCCACGGCTGATACCACGCAGCATTATCCCGCGCCCCCGGCACCACCGCTTTCGCCGGATAAGGAACGTGCGACTTTCGCGCTGCCGCCGGGATACCAGATTGAATTGGTCGCCAGCGAGCCGCGAGTGCAGGATCCGATCACGATCGCGTTTGATGCCGATGGTCGGATGTGGGTTTGCGAGATGCGCGATTACATGCCCGACGTTTACGCCCACAATGAAGACGCGCCAACTGGCCGAATCAGCGTGTTGGAAAGCACGCGCGGCGACGGGCATTATGACAAGGCGACCGTCTTTCTCGACCACCTCGTGCTGCCGCGCGCGGTCTCGCCGATCGCGGGAGGCGTATTGGTCGCGGCCCCGCCTCACCTGTGGTTTTGCCAGGACACCACCGGCGGCCTGCATTGCGACCGGCAGACGGAAATCTACGGCAAGTTCGGCGTCGCCCGCGACCCGGAGTATGGCGACAACGGGCTGCTGTATGCCCGCGACAACTGGATATACAACGCCAACTCCACCCTCCGCTTTCGCCACATTGGCGGCGACAGGTTCCAAAGTTCCCCAACCGCCCATCGCGGTCAGTGGGGCATCAGCCAGGACGACGTCGGGCGTCTGTACTTCAATTACAACTCGGATCAGCTTCGCGCCGATCTGATTCCCACCGAATATCTTGCCCGCAATCCCCGGTACAAGGCCGCCGCCGCCAACTACCAGGTCGAGACCGATCAGCACGTCTGGCCGTCCCGCCCCAATCCCGGCATCAACCGCGGCTATGAGCCGGGCAATCTGCGCAAAGACGGAACGTTGAACACCGTCACGGCCACCTGCGGCCCCGCCATCTTCCGCGGCACCGCCCTTGGCGAAGACGCCTACGGCAACGCCTTCATCCCCGAGCCGGCCGGCAACCTCGTCATGCGCAAGACGCTCGCCCAAGGCCCGGACGGCATGGTAAAGGCCCACAGCGTCCTTCACCCCGGCAACGGCCCCGACGGCAAGCTCGATTTCCTCACCTCCACCGATGAGCGATTCCGGCCGGTGGACGCCTTCACCAGCCCCGATGGCGCGCTGTACATCGTGGACATGTATCGCGGCCTGATCCAGCATCGAACCTACGTCATGCCGTATCTTCGCAACCAGGTTTTCGAGCGCGGCCTCGAGCAGCCGCTTCATCAGGGGCGCATCTGGCGCATCTTCAAGGAAGGCCAGCGCCTCACGGCGCTGCCCAGGATGTCGAAGGAAGCGGCGGCGCAGCTCGTCGGGCATTTGTCCAGTCCCAATGGCTGGTGGCGCGACACGGCCCAGCGCCTGCTCGTCGAGCGCAATGACCCGGCATCCATTTCGCTTCTACGAAAACTTGCGATGAGCGGGGCAAGCCCATTGGGCCGTCTGCACGCGCTTTGGACGCTGGATGGAATGGGCAAAACTGACGAGGCGACGCTCGCCGCCGCTCTGCACGACCACGATGCCCGCGTTTGCTCCGCCGCCATACGGCTGTCTGAGCCGTTGCTCGGGCAAAGCGATGGGAAGATGCTCGCTCAGGTGCTCAAACTCGCGGGCCGCGCCGATGTTCGCCTCCAATTCGTCCTGAGCCTAAGCGGCGTGAAGACCGACAAAGCCGACGAGGCGATGGCGTCGGCATTGGCCGAGTCGGCGGATTCTCCTTTCATTCGTGATGCCGCTATCAGCGGGATGGCCGGGCGCGAATTGGACTTTCTGCAACTGCTCCTCACCGAGCCGTCATGGGCGAGGGAAACGACAGGCCGCCGCGCTTTGATCGGGGCGCTGGCCAACTGCGTTCTGCGCGAAGGCAAAGGCGCGGTGGTCAGCCAGCTTCTCGAAACCGCTGCTTTGGAAAAGGGCGAAACACATTGGCGGCAGATGGCGATTCTTGAGGGCCTGACTGCCGTCGCCAAAGGTCAGGGCAAACCCCGTCCCGTCGCATTGGCCGCCGTTCCTCAGCCGCTACTCAAACTTGTCGACGATCCCGACAAGCAGACGGCGCAACTGGCCAAGGCGGCGCAAGCGATGGTCTCCTGGCCGGGGAAGCCCGTGGCGGCGCGCAAACCGGCGGTCAAGCTGGACGTCGCCGGCCAGGCCAGCTTCGAGCGCGGGAAAACTTTGTTCACCGCCATCTGCGCCCAGTGTCATCAGCTCGATGGCCGGGGCTTTGAGGGCAAGGCGCCGTCGCTGCGCGATTCGCCGATCGCGCTGGGGCCCGACATTCGCCCGATCCGCGTGGTGCTCAATGGGGCCAAGGGCGAGTTCCATGTGGTCGGCTGGACGCCGAATCTGGAAATGCCAACGTTGTCGGTTCTGGACGATCAGCAGATCGCCGACGCGCTGACCTACATCCGCCATGCCTGGGGCCACGGCGCCGCCGCCGTTCATCCCGCCACCGTCGCCGGCGTGAGGTCCCGGGTGGCCGGGCGGCAGGCCGCCTGGACCGAACCCGAACTCCTGGCCGTGCCGGATCCCAACAAAAAACAGGGGAAGTGAGCGGTGAGCTTGACACCCGCGCGGCCCACTCTGATACTTTCCCCCGGTCACAAGGAGGGAAATTCCCCCAGCAGGAGTAATGGCTTTGAAGCAATGGGTTGGTCTTTTATTGGCCGCAACGGCTATCACGGCTAGCGGCTGCGGAAACGCACCGCCGCCGCCTTACCAGGAGGTGTCGGGCGCGCATGGGATCGATGCCGTGGATTCGCAATCCACCTCCGCTCCCCGGCAGATCGAGTCATCGAACGCTGCGCGAAGTGTGCCGGTCATGGCCGGCCCGTCGGCCGATCCCGCGCCGGCGCCGGCGGGGGGGATGGATGAAGTTGTCGCGGTGGTCAATGGCCAGAAAATCACCCTGCGCCAACTCGTGGCGCCGCTGGTCGATTCACACGGGCTGGTGATGCTCACCAATCTCGTGCAGCTTGAGCTGGCCCGGCAGGACGCCGCCCGCGTGCATGTCACCGTGACCGACGCTGACATTGCCCGCGAATTTGAGTTGACGCTCGACAAGCTCTTCAAGGATTCGCCGACGGAAAAATCGCTGGACGCGCAGCTTGACGCCGCCGTCGCGAATAAAAAGGATGCCGATGCGCAAAAGCTTCGCGCGGAGATCAGGCTGGAACGCGAGGAATTGCTGGATCAATTCCTGGAGAACCAGCACATCGGCCGCGGGGAATTCGACGTCGTCGTGAAGATCAACGCCTATTTGCGAAAGACGACAGAGCCCGCCGCCAGGGGAAGGATCAACGACGACGCCGTGGGACGCGCGTTCGGCCAACTGTACGGCGAGCGCGTGGAGGTGCGATACATGGAACTGGCGACCATGGATGAAGTAGGCCAGGCCAAGCGACGGCTGGCGGCGGGGGACTCATTCGCCAGCGTCGCCCGCGACATGAGCCGTAATCGGCGCAGCGCGGCCCTGGGCGGGGAGCTGCCTCCCTTCAGCCGCGAGGCGGGGAGCGTGCCGCAAAATTTCAAGGACGTTTCCTTCAATCTCAAGGATGGCGAGGTCAGTGATGTGGTCGGCATCGGCAATACATACATTCTCATCAAGCGCATCCGGGTGCTGCCGCCGCAGGCGGTGAAATTGGAAAACGTTAAGCAGAACATCCGCGATCTGCTATCTCAAAAACTGCTCGACGCCATGATGAAAAAAGCCCGCGAGGATCTGGCGGTGCAGGCGCTTGCGGAAATGCAAATAAAAGACCCGGTGCTCGCCAGGCAGTTCCATGACCGCCAGGACAAGCAAATCCGCGATCGCGAGCGGATCAAGCTTGAAATGGACAAGCAACAGCGATTACTGAACGGCATAAAGGGCGACGCCGCGACCCGGCCCGCCACGCAACCGTCCGCCGCGCCGGCCGCCACCGCGCCAGCCGGCACGCGCCCGGCGGCAACCCAGCCCGCCAATCCGCCGGCACAGGCGCCCACCAAGTAATGTCTCGCGCAAGATGTGACTTTTTTGTGGCATGGGCAGCCTGTCCATGGGTACGGTATTCCGCACTGATCAGCCGTATGACGATTTTGCGCGCGGCGTATAGCAAGCCACGGGCGGCCCGCCCGTGCCACAAATTCAGGCCACACCCCCCCGCGCACCGGCAGCGGGATGGATCATAAGCCGAAGGCTAATATGCCGGCAGTGGACCGTCAATTTGAGCAGAGGCGCAATGCACGTTTCGATTTGGAACAAAGGAGCCGCGTGTTGAGCCCCGAATTTATTTCCGAATTGCCGCGGCCCGCCGGCGAGTTGAAATCACAGCCGCCGAGCGACTGGTCCGGGTCGTTCCGCTGCCCGAAGCCGTCGCGGAGTATTATCGCACCATCGGCCCGTTAGACATTTACATCCCCGCATACGGCAATGATTTTTTCCTGCCGCGCCTATCCAATTTGTGGAAGCACCAAGCCGGCTATCGATACGACGGCTTCACAAGCGAACGGATCGCCGAGTGGGACGATGACTGGCTTGTTGTCGCCGATCAGGGGGAAGATGCGTTTATCTACACAATTCGCTCTGGCGAGATTTTTCATGCCTTCCATGGCGAAGGCGCCTGGAATCCGAAACTGCTTTTCGCGGACGTGTACAACAGCGGATCGGCGGGAGATTCGAGCACGCTCGGATTATACGACCGGGTCAGCCGCGATCATTCGCGGAAATCCGCGTCCAGCGCGTGCAGCACCGGAATGACGGTGAACCGCCGATTATTGCCTGACTCCCATCGCGCGTTTTGGCCGTTCATCTTCACGAATTTGTATTCAATCGTGTGCCCCAGGGAGAGCTCGGCTTGGCCGATCCAGTCGAATCCCCCCTGCGAGCACGGCTGGGATATGAGTACAAGCGCGGCCGACAAATCCCACGCGCCCAATTCGGGCGCATCCCCCACCACCACGACCGGCGCTGCATCCGCGGTCGCGCATTTGAATACGATTTTTTGCTTCCGTCCGCCGCCGGTTACAGAGCTTTCCATGATGGAGTCACCCGCAAGAAGCCGCCTGTTGCATTGAACGCGCTATGCTTGAGGAGGAAACATTACGTCAAGGGCATCGGGGGTGCAATGCGGGGATGCGGGGCTGTCCACGCGACACATCGCCTCCCCGCGTGTACCATCCGCCCGTCGCACCTTCCAAACACATGGTGCGCGGGAGGTTTGGCACGTGAGAGTTGGAGTACCTCGTGAAGTAAAATCGGATGAGTATCGTGTCGGCATGATGCCGGTTGGGGCCGAGACCCTGGTGCGGGCGGGGCATGAGGTTTTGATTGAAACGCACGCGGGGCTGGCCAGCGGGTTTGCCGATGAGGCGTACGCGAAAGTCGGGGCGGCGGTGGTGTCGTCGGCGGCGGAGGTGTTCTCAAGCAGCGACATGATCGTGAAGGTGAAAGAGCCGCAGGCGGGGGAGATCGCGATGTTTCGGCCGGGGCAGATCGTCTTCACCTACTTCCACTTCGCGGCCAGCGCGGAATTGACGCAGGCGTGTTTGGAGGCGGGGATCGTGGCGATCGCGTATGAGACGATCAAGGACAAGGCGGGCCGCCTGCCCTGCCTGACGCCGATGAGCGAAATCGCCGGCAAGATGAGCATTCAGGAGGGGGCGAAGTATCTCGAGAAGCCGATGATGGGTCGCGGCATCCTCCTGGGCGGGGTGCCGGGCGTGGCGCCGGCGCATGTGGTCGTCCTGGGCGGCGGGATCGTCGGCACAAACGCGGCCAAGGTGGCCGCCGGCCTGGGCGCGGACGTGGCGCTAATGGACGTGAACCTCGAACGCCTGCGATACCTTGATGATGTGATGCCCGCGAACGTCAAGACGATCTTCAGCGATGCGCACACGGTGCGCGAGCATCTCTTGCAGGCGGACCTGGTGATCGGCGCGGTGCTCATCCCCGGCGCCAAGGCGCCGCGACTGGTGACGCGCGGCGATCTGGTGGCCATGAAGAACGGAAGCGTCATCGTGGACGTGGCGATCGACCAGGGCGGCTGCGTCGAAACCAGCCGGCCGACGACTCATCAGCAGCCGACGTATGTGGTCGATGGCGTCGTGCATTATTGCGTGACCAACATGCCCGGCGCGGTGGGGCGGACCAGCACGATCGCGCTATGCAACGCGACGCTGCCGTACGCGGTGAGGATCGCCGGCAAGGGATATGAGAAAGCCGCCGGCGAGGACGTGGGGCTGGGCGAGGGGATTAACATGGTGGCCGGAAGAATCACCAACAGCGCGGTCGCCGAGTCGCTGCATATGCAGTATCAGCCGGGAAGGGGGAAGTGAAAACCTACACCTCCCTTGACGCCGCCCGCATTTTCCCTAGCATTTGGCCAGTTGTGCATGCGGCAAATCGGGTTTTGGGATGAAAGGAATCATCATGAACGGGTCTTGGAAAGTATTGGCGGTCGCGGCGATGATGTCACTGGCCGGTGTCGGCTGTCAGAGCAAGATGTATCAGGAGAATCAGGCTCTGGCGCGCCAGAACAAGGAATTGCAACAGAAACTGGATGATTCCAGCCATGAGGCGGCCCTACCGCCGCAACAGACGCCGATCGGTTCCAATCTCACCGCTCCGACTCAAACGCCGGTGAAGCCGGAACCGGTCGTCTCCACAACGCCCACCAATCCGGATGCATCCCAGGCGCCCAAGCCTGATCTTGGAAAGCTGGATGTTTCGCGCGATCCAATCGCGCACACGACCACCGTCAATCTCCCCAGCGACGTTTTCTTTTCGCCCGGGCAGGCGACGCTTCTGCCGGACGCGAAGAAATCGCTGAGCAAGGTGATCTCGGCTCTGAAGAAGGAATACGCCAGCAAGTCCGTCCGCATCGACGGGCACACCGACAGCGATCCGATCGTGAAAAGCCATTGGAAGAGCAACCAGGAGCTTTCCGAGAAGCGCGCCCAGGCGGTGAAGGATTATCTGGTGAGCCGGGGCATTGACGGCGACCGCATCACCATCAAAGGCTACGGCGACAAGAAACCCAAGAGCAAGACCAACAAAAAGCTCAACCGCCGGGTTGAACTGGTCGTGCTGCAAACCCGCTAAGCCGAAGAATGCAAGATTTACCACGAAGGCACGAAGCCACAAAGAAGATCAAGCCATTGCCCAGTTCATGGCTTCAGCAGGCTGCATTTTTTTGCTAAAAGCATTTTGGATTGCAAGTGCGGAACCTGAGCATTTTCTTCGTGTCTTCGTGCCTTCGTGGTTAATTGATCTTCCAGGGCTGAATTGATGTCCAGGATCGTGATCATCGACTACGGCATGGCCAACCTTCGCTCGGTGCAAAAAGCATTCGAGCACGTCGGCCATCCGGCGAGCATCATTTCAAAACCCGAGGAAATCGAGCAGGCCGACAAGATTGTGCTGCCGGGCGTGGGGGCGTTTCAGGATGCCATCGCCACGCTGCGGGAGCGCGGATTAGCCGGGCCGATCGTTCGGCACATCGAGCAGGGCAAGCTGTTCCTGGGCATTTGCCTGGGGCTGCAAATGCTCTTCGACGTCGGCTTTGAAGACGGCGAGCATGCCGGGCTTGGTGCAATCGCGGGTAGATGCGTGCGCTTTGACGTCGACGAGACGTTGGGGCTTAAAGTGCCGCACATGGGCTGGAACCAGTTGCAGATCCGCCGGCCCGCGCCGATCTTCCGCGATCTGCCGGCGGACCCCGCCGTCTACTTCGTGCATGGATATCATGTGATGCCGGTCGATTCGCAGGTGATCGCCACCACGACTGACTATGGCCGGCCGTTTGTCAGCAGCGTTTGGCGCGACAATCTCTTTGCCACGCAGTTTCACCCGGAAAAGAGCCAGAAGGTGGGATTGCGGATACTGGCCAACTTTGCGGAGATGTGAGGATTCACGCGGCGGTATCGCGGGCCGCCTGTAGCGGCGGATGAATCTCAAATTCCGTCACCAAAAGCATGTCCAAAATACTCAGGCCTTCATCGACCTGATGAACGACGATTGTGCGCCCGGATTGCGAGCGCGAAAGAAATTCCGGATGATCCACCCGGAAAGATCGGCCATCGCCCATATGTACCGTGAACGGTCTGAAAGGCCGCGCCTGATGCACGTTCTTTAATTGCTCGAGTGTCATATTGCCTTCGTTTCGTTGAACGCGCTGATCCATTATACTCAGCGGCCTATGAAAATTCACGAGTATCAGGCCCGTCAGATTCTTTCCGACGCTGGCATTCCGGTGCCGCAGGCGACTGTGGTTCGTACGCCCGAGGAGGCTGCCGAGGCGTTTAAGAGCTTTGCCGGGCCGATGTGCGTGGTGAAGGCGCAGGTCTATGCCGGCGGGCGCGGGAAGGCGGGGTTTGTGAAGCTGGTGAAATCCGCCGACGAAGCCCGGCAGGCGGCGCAGTTCATGCTCACCCACCGCATGACCAGCTATCAGACCGGCCCGGAGGGCGTGCCGGTTTCCGTGTTGCTGGTGGCGCCGGGCGTTGAGATCGCCAAGGAGTATTACCTTGGCATGACGCTCGACCGCTCGCGGAGTACGCTGACGATGATCGCCTCCGCGGAGGGCGGCGTGGAGATCGAGGAGGTTGCGAAAAAGTCGCCGGAGAAAGTGCTCAAGGAGCCGCTGCATCCGCTGTTGGGGCTTCAGGGGTATCAGGCGCGAGAATTGGCGTACAAACTGGGCTTCAAGGACAAGCTCGCCGGCGAAGCCGCCAGGGTGATGGTGAATCTCAGCACGGCGTTTATCAAAACCGATGCCTCGCTGGCCGAGATCAATCCGCTGGTTGTGACCAAAGACGGCAAGCTGCTGGCGATTGACGCGAAATTCAATTTCGACGACAGCGCCCTTTTCCGCCACAACGACATCGTGGCGATGGAGGATGAAAGCCAGGAGAAGCCGTTGGACGTGCGGGCCAAGAAAGCCAATCTCAACTACATCGCCCTGGACGGCACGATCGGGTGCCTGGTGAACGGCGCGGGCCTGGCGATGGCCACCATGGACATCATCAAGCTCCACGGCGCCGAGCCGGCCAACTTCCTGGACGTGGGCGGATCGGTTACCGCCGACGGCGCGATCGAGGCGTTCCGCATCATCCTTTCGGACCCAAAGGTAAAGGGCATCCTCGTGAATATCTTCGGCGGAATCGCCAAGTGCGACGTGATTGCCGACGCGCTGGTGAAGGCGGGGCGAGAGGTGGGATTTAAGGTGCCGGTGGTGGTGAGGCTGGAAGGAACCAATGTGGACAAGGCGCGGGAGATCCTCAGGAACGCAAAAAGTGAGCTTCCCATGATTCTGGGCGCGAGCGATCTAACCGACGCGGCGAAAAAAGTAACGGCGGCAGTGAAGGCGGCATGAGACGATGCGCCGGCTGGTTCGCCAGCAGAAGGATTAACCGCAGAGACGCAGAGGCGCGGAGGCGTGGCGGAACTTCCAAAGTCACATAACAATTGGTCCCTGGAAATTAGATTTTCGAGAGTGGCTGTCGAGTGATTCGCTGCCGACTCTGCGTCCCTGCGGTAAAATCTTTCTTTGGTGAAGAGATGAGCAACGTACGGCCCGATATTGCGGCGAAGCTTCGGCGGTCGGCGTTTGTGCCGGTGGTGATCGGCGGCATCGTCATTCTCGCGTTCTGGATCGTTTATTTTCTGGCGGCGGTGATGAATGTCGATCTGCTTCATCACAATCAGCCGCCCGATCGCACCGCGCTCGCCATTTATCCGATTGTTTGCTTGGCGGCGACAATTCTGGCCGTGCCGGTTGTTTTCCTGGGCATGCGGGAGAGCTTTTATCTTTCCCGTCATGGCATTCAAACAAGCGCCATCGTGGCTCATGTTGGCATGGTCAGCAAAAACGGAATTCGACCTGTCACCTATGCGTACGAAGTGCAAGGAAAGGAATTCAAGGTGAAGCGCGATACGGCGCAAATCTGCATCGACCGATTTAATGAATCCACGCGGATTACTGTGGTATATGATCCGAAGCGGCCTTCGCGATGCCACGTTCTGTCCTCGGAGGTTCTGGCTTCGACATGAGCGAAGGCAACGGCAGATGGCGCGTCAAGCAGTCGGCGGGAGGTGCGGATGTCTGATTTGGAGGCACATTGCGACTCATGCCCGCTGAGCGGGCATGCGGTCATCGCGGGGTTTGGCGTGCCGGGGCGGGCGGTGGGGGAGTTGATGGCGGCGCGGCGGATGCCGTACTGCGTGATCGAGCGCAATCCGCAAACAGTCGATCGCTGCGCGCTGATCGGCGTTCACATTATCTCCGGCGACATCCGTGAGGAGCAAACGCTCCGCCGGGCCGGCGTGGATCGGGCCGTGCTTTTCGCGGTTGCCGTGCCCGATGAGCAGGCCGTGCTTGAAGCGGTGCGGCTCGCCCACGCCATGAATCCCAGGCTCCACATCATGGCCCGCTGCCATTTCATCTCCGCCGGCATCGAAGCGCATCGGCGCGGGGCCAATGAAGTGGTGATCGAGGAACAGATCGTCGGCCAGGAATTTGTCCGCCTGCTCAAGCAGGGCGTTGCGCCGGTGCCGACGCCGACGAAGTTGTGAGATGATCGTCGGTCGAACGCGATCGCGCGTCGTAGCGATGGCCACGCGGCCCTTCGGGCGACCGCTAAAAGGCAGCAAATCTTTTGGGCGTGCCCGAATTTTCGGTCATGCGTAACCGTTGACATCCACAGGCTTTGGTGGGGCAGACATTCCTGTCTGCCCGAATCCGCGAGTGCGGGGCATTCCTGCCCCGCCGAGCGGATTCGAATCGGTTCGGGAGGACAAGAATGTCCTCCACTCACCGATTCGCCGGCAGACAAGAATGTCTGCCCCACCGTCCGACAATGTCCCTCCCGGGAAATTGGCACACCAACTCTTTTATTTCCGCGAACTTCCCCTTGCGTTTGGCGGTAACGGGAGTATTATCGGACATTGGTGTATGGCTCGGATCGGCAAAGGAGTGCCGCCGGCCAGGACAGGGCGCCAATTGTTTTCGCATCCTGGGAAAGGCAAGGAAGCCATGGCATCCCGCCGCGCAGAGGGAAGACTGACGCAACTCTGGCAACTCCCGTTGCTGTTGATTTCCCTTGGCCTCTTCGCTTATGCCGCCTATCTGTTCATTGATCCCAAGCCGGGATTGAGCGTCAGCCAGCGTATCTCGCTGGCCGAGGGGTATCTCAAGAACAAGCGATTTGGGGCGGCTGTCGAGCAATGCAATAAATTGCTGGCGACCGAAAAGCTCACGCCGACCGGCGAGGCGCGCATTCATTTACTGCTGGCTGAAACGCTGGACATCGCTCAGAAGGAAGAGCGGATCAGCATCCCCGCCAATCACGAGCAGATCATCGAGCAGACGCGCCTGGCCCTGGCCGAGGGCGGGAAAGTGACCAGCGACGTTTACCGCCGGCTGGGCGAAAGCCACGAGGCGCTGGGCCATGTGGCCGAGGCGCTGGACGGGTACCGCCGGGCCATGACGATCGATCCCAACCGCGCGCTGCCGCTGCGGCGCAAGGTCATCGACTTGCAACTGCTGCAGGATGATCCGGCTCCCGCGGAAGCCTCGTTGGAGGATTATCTCAAGGACCCGAAACTCGCCGATTCCGAGCGGGCCTGGGCTCTGGATGCGCAGGCGCAGGTATTGATCAAGCGGGCGCGCTATTCGGAGGCCCGCCCGCTGCTCGACAAGGCGCTGCGGCTGGATGCCGATCTGCCCTCGCAGGGAATCTATCATTATCGCCTGGGGCTTTGCGCCTGGAAGCAGGGGGACATGGCGGATGCCGAGCGGCTTTTGCGCGTGTCGCGCGATCAAATGAAGGCCGGCCATCCGCTCGATCCCGAAGCCGCCTATCTTCTGGGGCGCATTCGCCAGGCCCAGAATGATCCCAAGGAAGCAATCGCGTTTTACGATTCGGTGTTGACGAACTATCCCGAGGCCCGTCCAGCCCCGCTAGCCCGGCTGGGGCGCGGGCTGTGCAGGGTGATGCTCGGCCAAAATGCCGGCGCGCTGGCCGATCTGCACGAGATGGCGAGCGAACCGGGGCCGCGGGCGAATCATCAACTATTCAAAACACAGGCGATTGCCGGCCTTCGGCAGGCATCGGTCGCGCTGGCGGCGAAGGATGATTTCCAGGGGGCGCTGGAAGTGCTGGCCGACGAGCAATCGCTGGTTCCAGATCCCGGCTCGGATTTCTACACCCGGCTGGCGGACGTTTTCGCCCGGCGCGCCCAGCAAGTGCAGGCGAGCGTCGCCGCGGCGCCCACCGAAGCAGACCGCATTGGCCGCGAGCAGCAAGTCCGCCAGTTCCGCACGCGGGCCGGCGACGCGTATATCGCGCTGTCCCGCGCCCTCACGCTTTCCGACGACCGCGGGAATGGCGATGCGCTTTGGAAGGGCGTCGATCTGTACGATCGCGCCGGCGCATTGCCGCAGACGATCTCCGCATTGGAATTATTTGCCGCCCAGCGCCCGGCGGATGGCTTGGCGCCCGATGTTCTGCTGCGCCTGGGCCGGGCCTATCAGGCGGCGGGGCAGGTGGACAAGGCGATCGCCACTTTCGAGCGAAACCAGTTCCGTTATCCGCAAAGCCTGGCGGCCAGCAAATCGGGCGTGCCGCTGGCCGAGGCGCTGATGGCCAAGGGTGCCGACGGCTTTCCCAAGGCCCAGCGCGTGTTACTGGCGGTGGTGGAGAACAACCTGATTCTCGATCCCAATGCCGAGGAATTCCGCCAGGCGCTTTTTGAACTGGCACAGCTTTATTATCGCACCGATCGATACGAAGAGGCAATCGCGCGGCTCGATGAGATGACGCAACGCTATCCGCGCGATCCAGACATGGCGCAGTTGGTTTTTCTGATGGCCGACAGCTATCGCAAAAGCGCGGGGCTGCTGAACGCGAAGACGCCAACGCCCACGCCCACGCGCACGACGCCCGGTTCGCCGCTGGCGGCGCTGGCGGTGCAGGCGAAGGCGGCGTTCACCGCGACGAATTTCGCGGACGCCGCCGGCAGCGCCGCGGCCGGCCAGGCCGAGGCCAACGCCGCCCGGCACGACCGGCTTGGCAAGGCCAAGCGCCTTTTCGATCGCGTGGTCGATCTATTCCGCGAGAAGGCCCCGTCGCGTGATTTGGACAAGCTTTACCTGAAGCTCAGCCATTTCTACCGCGCCGATTGCCTGTATGACCTGGGCCAATTTGAGCTGGCGATCAAGTCATATGACTCGGCAACCCTCCGTTACCCTGACGACCCGGCATCGGTGGCCGCCGACGTGCAGATCGTCAACGCCTACTGCGCCCTGGGCCGATTCGATGACGCCCGCGCCGCCAACGAGCGCGCCAAATGGCTGCTCAAGCGAATGCCCGCCGACGCGTTCAACGACGGGCGATTCTCCATGCCAAAGAAATATTGGGACGACTGGCTGCGCTGGACCAGTGAATCGGGAATGTATGCCAGGCCAAAAGGCGCAGCGCCGGCGACGCGGCCGGCGAAGGCGCGGTGAAAGCCGGTGAAACGAAAGAACGTGGGAAACTCCGAATTCCGAATGCCGAAATCCGAATGAAGAGCAGGAAGAAGATTCGGTGTCAATTTCGGTGTGATGGCCAGTCCGCCCGCTTCGGAATTCGGAATTCGGAATTTGTCCACTACTTTGCCTACTTCGGGTTTCGGGTTTCGGAATTCGTTTGACGCACAAACGCAGGAGTCGAAAAGTCATGGACAGCACGCTCATCCTCAAAGCGCTCGCGGATCAGGCGTCGTGCTATCGGCGGCTGGCGAAGTTGGCCGAGGCGCAGCACGAGCACATTCAGAACTCAAGCACCGAGGAGTTGCTCCGGGTGCTTCAGGGCCGCCAGGCGGTGCTCGATCAGCTTGCGGCCCTGGAACGCGAAATCGCGCCGGCCAAGGGAATCTGGACGGACTACCTGGCCACCCTCCCCGCGGCCGATCGTGATCAGGCGCAGGCGCTGATGGCCGAAACCCGCGCCCTCCTCGAACGCATTACCAGCGCCGACCGAAACGACGTGATGGTGCTACAGCAACGAAAGCTGAATCTGGGCCGGCAGATCAAGCAGGCCACCTCCGCTCAGCAGGTTAACCGAACCTACGCCGCCGCCTACGGCAAGCCGGCGCCGAGAATGGATGTGCAACGATAGAACACAGTGAATTCCGAATTCCCGAATCCCGAATGCAGAAGCCCATCCATGTCTTCCCAATCCGCCATTCTCGATCCGCCCTCGGCGCAACGGCCCGTCGCGTCCGAGCAGGCCCGTCGGATCGACGAATTGGGCCGGCTTTTGATTGCCTACGGCGGGATCACCGAACGGCTCCAGGAGTCGCACAATCAACTTACCGCGACCGTGCAAAATCTGCGGGCGGAATTGAGCGAAAAGAATCGGCTGCTGGATCGCAAGAAACGTCTGGCGGCGCTGGGCGAGATGGCCGCCGGCATGGCGCACGAAATCCGCAATCCGCTGGGCGGGATTCAACTTTACGCCTCGATGCTGGCAAAAGATGTCGCCGACCGAGGCGAATCGGTGGATCTGGTCCGCAAGATTTCCGGCGGCGTCAAACGGATCGACGCGCTCGTCGGCCAGGTGCTCCAGTTCACGCGGGAACTCAATGTTCACGCCGAGCAGGTCGATCTTGCGCAAGTCGTTGAACAGGCCGTCGAGTATGCAGCGCCGGCACTGGCCGAGCGCAACGTGCGCTGCGTCGTAAACGGCCCTTCATCAATGCCCGTCAATGCCGATCCGCTGCTCCTGGGGCAGGCGATTCTCAATCTGCTGCTAAATGCCGCACAGGCAATTGGCCCACAAGGCGGGGTCGCGACGATTGAGTATGGGCCGCCTTCGGATCGCGCGCCGGCCCGGCAGTTTTCCCTGATCGTCCGCGACACCGGGCCGGGGATACCATCGGGAGTGCTGGATCGGATTTTCGATCCATTTTTTACGACAAAGGATGAGGGCACCGGCCTTGGGCTGTCGATCGTGCATCGGGTGATCGAAGCCCACGATGGAACCATCACCGCCTCCAACGATCCGGCGGGCGGAGCAAAATTTGAAATTCGCGTGTGAGCGACGGATGACGGCGAACGGCTGAAATTGGGAGCAAGTATGTCCAGAATCCTCGTCGTGGACGACCAGGAAATGATGCGTGATTCGCTTGCCGCGACATTGGCGCGCGAGGGGCATGACGTCGTTGCCGCCGGCGACGGCGCGGCCGCGCTCTCGCGCCTTTCGGGGCCGGGGCGGTTTGAATTGCTCATCACCGATCTGAAGATGCCCAGGATGACCGGCATCGAATTGCTGGCCGAGGCCAAACGGCTGCGCCCGGACATGCCGGTGGTTTTGATGACCGCCTTCGCGACGGTCGCGACCGCGGTCGAGGCGATGAAACTGGGGGCTTACGACTACATCCAAAAGCCATTCGAGGGGGACGAGATCAAACTGCTGGTGGATCGCACGCTCGAGCACAGCCGGCTCATTCGCGAAAACCTGGCCCTGCGCTGCATGACCGAATCCAGCGCCCCGCGCCCCCTGGTTGGCTCGGGCGAGTCGATGACGATGGTGCGCCAGAAGATTGACCTGGTGGCCAAAAGCAGCGCCACGGTATTGATTCGCGGCGAAAGCGGCACGGGCAAGGAAGTGGTCGCCCGCGCCATTCACCAGGCCTCCCCGCGCCGCGAGCGGCCGTTCCTTGCCGTCAACTGCGCGGCTCTTTCGGAAAACCTGTTGGAATCCGAATTGTTCGGCCATGAGAAAGGCGCTTTCACCGGCGCCGACAAAATGCGCCGCGGCCGCTTCGAGCTGGCTGATGGCGGCACGCTGCTGCTAGACGAAATCAGCGAAATCGCACCGGCCCTGCAAGCCAAGCTCCTGCGCGTACTCCAGGAAAACACCTTCGAGCGCGTCGGCAGCAGCATCAGCCAGCAGATCGACGTGCGCGTCATCGCCACCACCAACCGCGATCTTGAGGCCGCCGTGGGCGAGGGGAAGTTTCGCGTGGATTTGTTTTATCGGCTCAACGTGGTGCCGATCGAGCTTCCGCCGTTGCGGCAGCGATCGGACGATGTGCCGGAATTATGCCGGCATTTTCTGCATCAGATCGCCAAGCGGGAAAACTCGCCGTTCCGGCATATCGAGGCCGAGGCGATACGGTTGTTCCAGCGGTATGCCTGGCCGGGGAACGTGCGCGAATTGCAGAACATTGTCGAGCGGGCCTGCGTCCTGGAAATGGAGCCCGGCGTGATCCGCGCCGCGACGATCGAGCCGTGGTTGCGCCACAAGCCCGCCGCCGCCAGCGCCGCGGAAGATCTGGCGGGCAAGCCGCTGGCCGACATCGAAAAGCAGGTGATCCTCAGCACCCTGCAACAGTTCAAGGGCCACCGCATCAAAACCGCCGGCGCCCTGGGAATCGGCGTGCGAACGCTGGGAATGAAACTCAAACGGTGGAAGGAGGATGGCGAATTGGTCGAGGCTGAATGATCCTGGCACAGGGCAGATAAGCGCCAAGTACGCCAAGTCCGCCAAGAGCGCCAAGAAGACCAAGATGAAAAAGTTGATCTGTCTGATTGGGAGTAGGTCATTTATTCTTTTTTTGATTGGCAGCTTTGAATTCTTGGCTTCTTGGCGCTCTTGGCGCTCTTGGCGTCTTGGCGCTTTCCGGCCTTTCGCCTAATCCGTTTATGAATCCGAGGCCCCGGGTTTCGTGTCTTCGCGTCTTTGTTTTGAATCATTAGTCCCAAAGAGGCCTGCGGCCAGAACAAGCAGATTTTGCGCGTGACGCGCAGGAGTTGTGCACCTCTAAGGACATGAGGCCCCGTTATTTTTTATGTTCAGCGGGTTTAATGAGGCTTGGAAGCTGGCATGGGCTTTGAGAAGGGATGTTGCGGATGTTCGACCGATTGATGAATCAGACGGATGCGCCGGTGTTGGAGCGGATGCTCCAGTTCACGTCCGCGCGCCACAAGCTCATCGCCGAGAATGTGGTGAACATGTCCACGCCGGGGTATCGGCAAAAGGATCTGTCGCTGGAGAAGTTTCAGGAACTGCTTGGCAAACGGGTGGAGCAGGCGGATGCCGCCGGGCCGGGGACCGTGGGTTTTGAGGATGTGGATGCCGAACTGGAGGAACCGGAGCGCGGCATGCTTTTTCACGATGGCGCCAACCGCTCCGTCGAGCAACTCATGAGCGACCAGGCCAAGAACGCGCTCATGCACAACTTCATCATCGAGCTTCTGAAAAAGCAGTACACGACGATGGAACTGGCGCTGAAGGATCGGCCGGTATAAAGGCTGTTTTAAGGAATTCTCATGTTTGAAGCATTGGATATCGGCGCCAGCGGCTTGCAGGCGCAGCGCACGCGGATGGACGCCATCGCCGGCAACATTCTCAACGTCAACACCACGCGCAACGAGCGCGGCGAGAAGGTGCCGTACCGGCGCCGATTCGTCGTGCTGGCGCCCGGCGAGGCGGGCGATGCATCCAAGCCCGGCGTTCATGTTCAGGAGATCGGGCTTGATCCGTCCCCGCCGCTGAAAAAGTATGAGCCCGGCCATCCTGATGCCGACGCTGATGGATACGTCAGCTATCCCAACATCGACACCACCATCGAATATGTGAATGCGATGGAAGCCTCGCGCGCGTACGAAGCGAACGTGACGATGATGGAAGTCAGCAAGGCGATGATTAGTTCGAGCTTAAGGATCATTGCATAGAAAGCGGAGAGGAAAGTGCTGAGTGCCGGGAAGAGGATGACGAGTGACGAGTGAACTGTGACGAACATTTTTCTTGTCACGGTTCACTCATCACTCATCATCGTTTTCTCCATCTCGGCACTTAGCACTAAACTGCCCATGATTCCGATATCGCCTAACAACCTCAGCATCGGAAACCTGACCGGCGTCGGCAACGCGGGTGCGGGGCCGACCGGCGCGCCGGCGTCGGGTGCGAGCTTTGCCGATGCGCTCAAAAACAGCGTGGACGAGGTGTCGCGCCTTCAGCAGGATGCGACCAAGGCCGTCGAGGACGTGGCAACCGGAAAAACAGAAAATGTGGACGGCGTCATGACCGCCGTCGAAAAATCGGACTTGGCTTTTAAGACGCTTCTGGCTATACGTGCAAAGCTCATGGACGCGTATGATGAAATTAAGGGTATGGCGATTTGAGAGATGAGAGTGAGAAAACGATGATGAGTGATGAGTGAACCGTGACGAAGACTTTCTTGTCACGGTTCACTCATCACTCATCATCCTTTCCCCGCCTCCCCGGCCCGTGCAGGATGCCCGAGCCGTTGAACGACCCCGTTGCCGTGCTTTCAGCCAAGGAGGGCTGACCCATGGACCCCTTCAAGACGCAGCTCGAACGGATGCAGGCCCAACTGGCGGCGCTCACGCCCAGCCAGAAGATGTTGACTGGCGCGCTGGTGGCCATCATGGTCATGACGCTGGTTTGGTGGGGGCGTTACGCCGGCGAGCCGGAGATGGAATCGCTGCTGCCGCAGGCGATCAGCGCAGAGGAGCTTGCGGGCGTGACGATGGCGTTGGATGCCAAGGGCATCAAGCATGTCATGGAGGGGGACAAGCTGCTGGTGCCCGCCGACCGGAAGATCGAGGCGCTGGCCGGGCTGATTTATGCCCACGCCTTGCCGCGCAATGCGGTCAGCGGCTTCGATCAGGTTCTCAAAAACATCAACCCCTTCTGGTCGGAAAAGCAGACCGATGAGATGTGGAACCACGGCAGGGAGATCACCGCCGCCCAGATCATCAGCAAGTTTCCCGACGTACTCGATTGCAGCGTCACGATTGATCCGCAGCAGAAAGTGCGGATCGGCGCCAGCATCGAGCCCACCGCCGGCGTCACCATCAGCACGCGCGGTGGCGCCAAGGTTCCCCAGGATTTGGTCGAATCCGCCGCCGACGTCGTCGCGGGCGCGCTGGCGACGCTCAAACGCGAAAAGATTCATGTGGTGATCGATGGAAGGCGCCGTCGCGTGAAAGGCGAAAACGACGGCGGCATTGAAGCCGGTGATCAGCTCGAGGCGATTCAAAAAGCCGAGACGAGAACAGAGAAAAGAATCAGGGACTTTCTGACAATCGAAGGGCTGCGCGTGCTGGTTGACGTGCAGATCAACCCCACCAGCACGCAGGAAGTGCAGACGACGTTTGACAAAAAGAACGTCGTCCAGACGGCAACCCAGGAGCACACGCGCACGCAGGAGGGCAGTTCGCCGGCGGCCGGCGGAGAAAGCGGGGCGGGCTCGAACACGGGTTTGTCCGTCGCCGGAAGCCAAAACACGGCGGCGCCGCCCGGCCCGACAAATAGCCAGGACGAATCCACGACGCTGTTTCAGGTTAACCCGTCCGGCTCCGTCATCCATCGAACGACACCCTCGGGAGAACCTAAAATACTGGGCGCGGCGATTCAGATTCCGCTCTCCTATTTCACCGCCATGTACCAGAAGCGAAACAAGGACGTGAAAGATCCCACCGAGCAGCAAATGCAGCCCATGATCGACGCGGAATTGGCCAAGACCAAAGCAGGATTGGCGCTGGGCGCCGGCCTTCCCGACATCAATCATATGTCGGTGACGACGTACGAGGATTTCGTTCCGCCCCTGCCGGGCCCGCAGATCGCGGGAAGCGGGCTTTCGATGACTTCAATGGTGACCGGGCACGTCAAGGAAGCCGTGCTGGGCGCGCTGGCGTTGATGAGTTTGTTCATGGTTTCGTCGATGGTGAAGCGGGCTGTTCCCGCACCGGTTCTGGCCGGCGCGCCCATGATGACGGCCTCCTCCCCCGGCTCGCCGATCCTCGACATCGGCGCGCATCTGGCCGGCCAGGCCGGCGAGGCGGGCAATATGCTCGATGGAATGGAACTTGATGATCAGGCCGTCCGCGCCCAGCAGATGCTCGACCAGGTTTCCAGTCTAGTCAAGGAAAGCCCCGACAGCGCGGCAAGCCTCATCAAACGCTGGATGAACAAGTAAAGGTGAAGTGCTGAGTGCTGAGAGTTGAGTGCTGAGTGGGGAGGGAATGATGAGTGATGAGTGAACCGTGACGCGCGTGCCTCCTGTCACGGTTCACTCATCACTCATCGATTTTCCCTTCTCAGCACTCAGCACTCAACTCTCAGCACTGTCTCCCCCCAACCCTGGTCCTCCCATGGCAACTGAAATCTCTGGCGTGCGAAAGGCCGCGGTTTTGCTCTTGTCCTTGAGCAAGGACGAGGCGGCGGAGGTGCTCAAACGGCTGCCGACCGAAACGGTCGAGGAGGTGAGCCGCGAGATCGCCAGCATGGGAGAGATTCCCGTGATCACGCGCGAGGAAGTTTTCAGCGAGTTTTACAGCCTGGCGCTGGCCAATTCTTATCTGTCCGAGGGTGGGTTGGAATATGCCAAGGCTCTGCTCCGCAAAGCGCTGCCCGAGGCGGATGCCGACAAGGCGATCAAGCAGGTCACGCAGCAGGTACAGACGACGCCGTTCTCGTTTTTGCAGAAGGCCGAGAGCGAGAATCTGTTGACGTTTATTCAGGATGAGCATCCGCAGACGATCGCGCTGATCCTGGCGCACCTTCCGCCGCAGAAGGCCAGTGAGATTCTCGTGGGGCTGCCGAGCCAGAAGCAGATCGAGGTGGTCAAGCGCGTCGCCAACATGGAGCAGACGAACCCCGAGGTGATCAAGGAAGTGGAGCGCGGGCTGGAGCATCGGCTCTCCGACATCGTCAGCCAGACCTTCGAGAAGGCGGGTGGCGTGGATACCGTCGCCGAAATTCTCAATCTCGCCGACCGCTCTACGGAGAAGGGGATCATGGAGGGCCTGGAGGCCGAGGATCCGGATCTGGTCGAGCAAATCCGCCGGCTCATGTTCGTCTTCGAGGACATCCTGCTGGTCAACGACAAGGGAATTCAGTCGGTGCTCAAGGAAGTGGACAACGACGAGCTTTCGCTGGCCCTCAAGACCGCCAGCCAGGAATTGCGCGACAAGATTTTCAAGAACATGTCCGAGCGCGCCGCCCAACTCATCGCCGAGGACATGCAGTACATGGGCCCGGTGCGCGTGAGCGATGTGGAGGCGGCCCAGCAGAAGATCGTTGACATCGTCCGCCGCCTCGAAGACGCCGGCGAAATCATCATCGCCGGACGCGGCGGAGAGAAGGAGATGGTCGTGTAAAGGTCAGTTGTCAGTAGTCAGTTGTCAGTAGTCAGTTGTCAGTTGTCAGTTGTCAGTAGTCAGTTGTCAGTTGTAGGTGGTCAGTTGTAGGTGGTCAGTTGTAGGTGGTCAGTTGTAGGTGGTCAGTTGTAGGTAGTGGGTTGTAGGTTGTCAGCCGTGTGTTTGTGGTGGGCCGTCGCTTGTCCAGTACAGAGCACTCACCCCAAACCCTAAACCCCAAACCCCTCTTCCATGGGCCTGATTAAATCTCCCAACCTCCCGACGTCGGCGTCGCCTTTCTCGCTGGCAGACATCGAGAAAGCCGCGCGCGGCGTGTTGCTGCGCGCCCGGGCGCAGGCCGAGCAGTTGCTCGCGGCGGCCCAGGCCGAGGCCCAGCAACTCAAGGCGCACGCGAAGGAACAGGGCCTGGCCGAGGCACAACACGAGGGATTCGCATTGGGGTCGCAGCAAGGCCGCGCGGCAGGCGAACAGCAGGCCCTGGCGGATATGCGCGAGCAACTTCAGCAGGCGTTTGCCGCCTTATCACAGGCGGCCCAGGAATTGAACACACGCCGGTTGGAACTCGAGACCGGCGCGTTGCAGGATGTGGTGAAGCTGGCGATTTCCATCGGGCGTAAGGTCACCAAACGGCAGGGAATAATCGATCCACAAGTTTTGGCGGAAAACCTGCATGAGGCGATGAAACTGGTCGTTCAACAATCCGACCTCCGCATCGCGATTCATCCGTCGCAGCGAAAAACGCTTGATGAGACCTTGCCGAAATTCTCGTTGACGTGGCCGGCCCTCAAGCACGCGGAAATTATCGAAGACGCAAAGGTTGCCCCCGGCGGCTGCCGGCTCCTCACGCGCGGCGGGCAGATCGACGGCGACCTGGACGTGCAACTCGATCACGTCATTGCCGATCTTCTCCCCGACACGCGGGAGGGCATGGCGTGAGCGTGCTGGAGGCTCAACTCGACGCCGTCGAAACCGCGATGCCCTTTCGCGTCGTGGGGCAGGTGCTTGCCGTCAGCGGCCTGACGCTGGAAGCCATTGATCTCACGCTGCCGCTGGGAAGTCTTTGCGCGATCCACAGTTTCGGCGGAAAGCGCAGCACGGCCGAGGTGATCGGCTTCCGCGCCGACCGCACCCTGCTCATGCCGCTTTCGTCAACGGCGGGCGTGGCGCGCGGCGATGTTATCGAGAACATCTCCTCCGCCCCGCGCATTTGGTGCTCGGAACAACTGCTGGGCCGCGTGCTCAACGGCTTTGGCCAGCCGATTGATGGCAAAGGCGCCCTACGCCTGAGCGAATCGCGCCGGATCGACCAGCGCAGCCCCGCGCCGATGGATCGCCAGAACATCCGCCAGCCCATCGCCACCAGCGTGCGCGCCATCGATGCGCTGCTCACCTGCGGCCTGGGCCAGCGCATGGGCATTTTCTCGGGGCCCGGCGTCGGCAAGAGCATCCTGCTCTCGCAGATTGCCAGGAACACCAGCGCCGATGTTTCCATCATCGCGCTGATCGGGGAGCGCGGGCGCGAAGTGCAGGAATTCCTCCACACCGCGCTGGGTCCCGACGGCCTGGCGCGATGCATTGTGATCGTTTCAACCAGCGACGAGGCGCCGCTCCTGCGCGTGCGGGCGGCGAAGGTGGCCTGCACCATCGCCGAGTACTTTCGCGACCGCGGTAAAAACGTGCTGCTGCTGATGGATTCGCTGACGCGCCTGTGCCAGGCGCAGCGGCAGATCGGGCTTGCCGCCCACGAGCCGCCTGCCACCAAGGGCTTCCCGCCCAGCGTTTTCGCGTTGCTCCCCGAGATTCTCGAACGCGCCGGCAAAACCGCCGCCGGCTCGATCACCGGGTTTTATACGGTGCTGGTGGAAGGGGACGACTTCGACGAGCCGATCCCCGATGCGGTGAAGGGCATCACCGACGGGCATCTGTGGCTCAGCCGCGCGCTGGCCAGCCGGGGACATTTCCCGGCGGTGGATGTGCAGCAAAGCCTCAGCCGCGTGCGCGGCGACGTCGCGGATGCCGACCAGGTACGCGCCGCCAAACGCGTGCTGGCGCTGGTGTCGGTCTATCAGAAAAACGAGGACATGCTGAGCATCGGCGCCTATGTGCCGGGCATGAATCTGGAGCTTGATCTGGCGGTGCAGATGCGGCCGAAAATCGCGGATTTTCTTCAGCAGGATTTTCGCAACCCCTGCACCCTGGCCCAGTCACGCAAGCAGTTGCTGGACCTGCTGTTTCTGATTGAGCATGCCGAGAAGCAGCTCAAGGCGCAGTCACAGGCGAAGGCGGTGACACCGCGACCGAAATAGAGGTGGCCTCCGGATGAATTCGCATCGAAAATGGAAACCCGGTGTTGTTTTGCCTTCTCCTCCCCCGGAACTCCCGGGGAGGGCAGGGTGAGGGTCTTCTTTCCGTGGGCCTCGCGTTGAAACCCCCCACCCCAA
>Ga0209483_1000512_pt1 | contig 33619 bp, 39 predicted proteins | sample NGEPerA_FD_184508 | JGI IMG/M metagenome (GOLD analysis project Ga0209483, IMG submission 184508) | Arctic peat soil microbial communities from the Barrow Environmental Observatory site, Barrow, Alaska, USA - NGEE PermafrostL2-A... | ecosystem: Environmental > Terrestrial > Soil > Wetlands >...
GACGTGACCCGGGTGTACGCGCAGCGTTTCGCCCGGTGCGAGGTCGCGGATAACGACTTCGCCGCTGAGTTCAAGCCAGCATGTGCCCATGCCGTTGACCTTCTGCAACAGGAAGCCGTCGCCACCAAAAATGCCCGCACCCAGCGACTGCTGGAAGCCGACACTGAGTTGCACCTGCGGCGTCGCGCACAGGAAGCCGTGGCGATGCAGCATGAACTCATGCCCGGGACCGATTTCGACGGGCAGGATGTGTCCTGGGACCTTGGTGCAGAAGGCGACTTCGCCGGGTGAGCCGTAGGCCGTGTACTCGGTCATAAACAGCGTGCCGCCGCCGGCAACGCGCTTCAAGGCCCCAAAAAATCCGCCGCCGCCCGCCATCTGGGTGTGCGTGCTCATCGTGATGGACTGCGTCATCCAACTCAACTCGCCGGCTTCGGAGATCAGTTGTTCGCCCGGTTGCAGAAGCACTTCCAGCACCGGCATCGTGGTTCCAACAATCCTGCTTTGCATGTGTCGCCCTCGCGGAAAACAATCGTCCGCCAACATGCTACGCGAAAGCCGGACGAAATGTTCATCGAAGTGTGCGGATTCAGCTTACAGGGACCAACTTCAAGCGTCGATGCCGGGCGATTTCCAGCTCTCGATCTGGTTGTGAATCTGGTCGTACTCGGGCAACATCCTTGAGATCAGCACCCCGCCGCAGAAAAACAGCCCGACGCGCCCGCGGCTGGAAATCAACAGCCCGTCCCTGCGTTCGATCGCCGTCCGGATTTCACCCTTGCGCACCGAGCGATCGAACCACTTGCTCTTGACGCGGACTGCGTCGTCTTCGAGCCAGAGCTCGTACTGCCGCAGTTGCAGCTTCGCGTAGAGAACGGTGACTACAGCGCTGAGGAACGACCACCCAATGCCCGACACCATAAAGCGGGTAAGATTCGCGCTGCGGTCGCTCGAAGGCCAGATTAAATCGAAGGCCAGGCGAAACGTAAAGTAGATCGCCGTAAGGACGACGATGTTGGCGAGCGTGTTCGGTGTCCGCACGCGGTCGGTCCGCGTATCGGGGCGATAGATCGGCATGAATCCAGCGTATCTCCGTCCGAAGGCATAAATTCATCTCTTTTCCGCCCAGGCTATGACTTTTGGCATAAGGCGCGGACCGGATTTCCACAGCACTCCATTCCCGCGACGGCCCGGCATCTCCGCAGCTTCCACAACTGGACAAGCCTTGGGCTGTCTTCCCCCTGTACACTCAACCAAGCATGTACAAGCGTGTCCTCCTCAAGCTTTCCGGAGAAGCATTGGCCGCGGGCCGAGGTTTCGGCGTCGATGCGGTCTTCGTCAACAAGATTGCCGTCGAAATCGCCGAAGTCGCGACCGCGGGCTGCCAGATCGGCATCGTCGTGGGCGGCGGCAACTTCTTCCGCGGCGTCGCCGAGCAGGCCATCCATATGGACCGCGTCGCCGCCGACCACATGGGGATGCTTTCGACGGTGATCAATGCCATAGCTCTTCAGGACGCTATCGAAAAGACCGGCCTCACCTGCCGCGTGATGTCGGCCATCCAGATGCACCAGGTCGCAGAGCCCTACATTCGCCGCCGCGCCATCCGACACCTCGAAAAAGGCCGCATCGTGATCTTCGCGGCCGGCACCGGCAACCCGTTCTTTTCAACCGACACGGCCGCCTCGCTGCGCGCCATGGAGATCGGCGCCGATGTGCTGCTGAAGGCCACCAGCGTCGACGGCATCTACACGGCCGACCCCAAAAAGGAAAGCAACGCCGTCAAGTTCGACGAGATCACCTACATGGAAATCCTCAAGCTCGGGCTGAAAGTAATGGACACGACCGCCGTCTCGCTGTGCAAGGACAACAACCTGCCCATGATCATCTTCAGCATGAGGGAAGCCGGAAATATTACCCGCGTGGTGCGCGGCGAAAAGCTCGGCTCACTCGTCACTGCCTAGACGCCCGGAGATGCTATGCGCTTGTTCATTCGCAATACCCTTATTGCGCTGGTTGGTGTAGCGGCCTTGATTCCGTTATTTTGGTGCTTTGACCACGCATTCGATTGGGTTGCTTTCCGCGCGTTTCATGTGCCTGCGAAGAGCCAGTCGTCTCTCGTTCGTGAACTGAAGTTCTGGTGTGAAATTGGATTGGGCGGGCTCGCCGCCCCGATTGTGTTGAAATGGAAGCCGAATCTTGCCACGATGCTCCAGGACCAAGCGCCAGAACGCTACTCGGTTGCCGAGCCTTTGGCTTTCGGCCTCGTTATCTTCGCCATGATCCTCATCGGCGCGTTAGCGATAAGCAGGTTTCAATAGCGTAACGAAAGAGAGCCTCTGTCGCCCTGAATCCGGCCGCGAGTGGCATGCGGTCATCACCAGTCCTGTACTCGAGACTCCGACTTCGTTCGGCGCCGCATCCAACGCCAGTAAATGCAAGCAACCGCCCCCACCTCGACCGGCGAACCCGCTGCCGCCCTGCAGCCTGCGTACCAGCGCAAGCCGGCGTTGCCTGCTCTCACCGGCATACGGACGCTGCTGGCCGTTTCCATCCTCATGTTCCACTTCACGCCGTCGGGGCTGGGCTGGTTCTACCCGATCATCGATAACGGCTACGTCTTCGTCAGTTTCTTCTTCCTGATCTCCGGCTACATCCTGGCCTACAACTACCTCGACCGCCCGGCGCGGCTCAAGCTTTCCGACTTCTGGGTGGCGCGGCTCTCACGGCTCTATCCGGTCTATCTCTTCGCGCTGATTATCTTTTGGGAGATGCTCCGCGTCGAGCACCAGGTGCGCTCGACCAAGGACTTCTGGGAGGGCACATTCCTCTCCATCATCCTGATGCAGGGCTGGTTCCCCACGCTGGCGACGTTCTGGAATACGGTCGCCTGGACGCTCTCCTGCGAGATGACGCTCTACGCCATCTTCCCGCTGCTGATGCGCGTGCCCTGGCCGAGCAAGCCGCTTCGCCTTATCGCCCTTATCCTCATTTTCTGGTCCTGCGGGCTAATTCCGCAGATGATTTATCTCACCCTGAACCCCGACCACTTGTCGACCGTCATCACCCACACCATCGCGGCTCCGTGGGCCCACGCCATCGGCCTGGCGGACGTGCATCTGAACCTGGTGAATACCGACCGCTACACCGGCGGCTGGTGGGTGGAGTGGCTCAAGTACACGCCGCTTCCCTACCTATGCACCTTCATGGCCGGGATCGTGCTGGGCAAACTCCAGAACGTCCTGAAGCTGACCTCCAACCAGCGGCTGGCCGTGGCCCTGGTGGGTTTCGCGTGGGGGTGGTGTACGTTCTACCTGCTGATCAAGCACTTGCCCTACATCATGATCCACGGCGGCCTGCTGACCCCGATTTTCGCAACCATCATCATCGGCCTCAGCGGCCCGCACATCGTGACAACGGTTTTTTCGTGGCGCCCGCTGGTCGAGATCGGGTCGGCGACCTACTGCCTCTACCTGCTGCACTTCAACACGTTCATCCTGATCCACACCCATCATCTCCCGGAGCGGCTGCACTTCGCTCGCTTCGATCCGTGGGTGTCGTACATCGTGGTGATTGCCTTCGCGCTGGCCGCGCGCAAGTTCATCGAGCACCCCTGCCAGCGGATGATCGGAGATTGGTGGAAACGGCGGAAAGAGACACGCGCGCGACAGCAGCCAGCCTGATGTCCGGGCTTTGTCATTCCTCCGCTGCGCTGCGGAATGACAAATGTAGAAGTGCTGGATTTCCAAATGAGATTGCCGGGACCGACTCCCGACGGTGACCGTCCAGTTTAGCTGCCGCCAGCCACCGTCATGACTTCGATCCGCACCGTCGGCACCGCGCCTGCGCTGCGAAATTCGAGATCGTTCCCGATGGCGGAAACGTTGCGGAACATGTCCTTCAGGTTTCCGGCGATGGTAATTTGTTCAACCGGGTAGGCGAGTTCGCCGTTCTCGATCCACAGGCCGCTGGCGCCCTGCGAGTAGTCGCCGGTGACGAGATTGACGCCGAAGCCCATCGTTTGCAGCACGTAGAGGCCGTTGGGGACGGCGCCGATGATCTCCTCTGGCGTTTCCGTGCCGGGTTCGAGGAAATAATTGCCGCCGCCGATTCCGGGAGCGCCCGCCAGGCCGCGCGAGGCTTTGCCAGTGGATGGCATCGAGAGCTTGCGAGCGGTGTAGGTGTTGAGCATCAGGTTTTTCAGAATGCCATTTTCGATAATGACCGTGCGGCGCGTGGGCAGGCCGTCGCCGTCGAAAGGCGAGGTGCCGAAGCCTCCGACGCGCATCGTCGAGCCGTCCGCGAGGGTGTGGTCGAACACCATGGTGCCGTCGTCGATCATGGTGATGTTTTCGCCGGCCACCTGCTCGCCGAGCTTGCCGGCGAACATCGAGGCATTGCGGTAGATGGCGTCGCCATCGGCGGCCGAGAGCAGGTTGCCCATCAGGCCGCGCGCGATTTCCGGGGCGAAGACGACGGGGCAATGCTGTGTCGGGACGCGGCGGGCACCCAACCTGCGCAAAGCTCTCTCGGCCGCCTTTCGCCCCACGGCTTCTGGTGTATCGAGCAGCCGCGATGTCCGCGCGCTCGAATACCAGTAGTCACGCTGCATCGCGCCGCTCGCATCCTGCGCGATGGGGGTGACGGAGAAGCCGCAGTAGCTGCGGCGATATTCGTGCGAGAAGCCGCGGGAATTGACCATGACGCGGCGAGCAGACGACGCGTCGAAATCCGCCCCCGAGGAATTCTGGATGCGGGGGTCGACAGCCATGGCCGCCGCCTCGCAACTGCGCGCGATTTCGATGCGCTGCTCGGCGGGGATGCTGTCCACATCGTCGAAGTAGAGGGCGAGTGCGCCGATGTCGTTCGAGCCGAAAGCTTCGCGCTCGGGAAGGCCGGCGAAGGGATCTGCGCCGGTGACTTTTGCAAGCTCGACCGCGCCGGAGATGAGGCGGTCGATGCCGTCGCGGGAGAGATCGGAGGTGGAAGTGCTGGCCGTCCGTTGCCCGGCGACATCCGAAGGGCCGCGGGCGCTTGCCGCGAAAAACACGCGCAGGCCAAGCGCGCCGGAGCCGGACTCGGTGAGCTGCTCGACTTGGCCGAGACGGACGTTGACGGCGAACTCTTCGCTCTCGAAGCCGACGGCTTCGGCGTCAGTCGCACCGGCGCGAACCGCACGGGCCACGACCTCCTCGGCGAGGAGGCGCAGCTTCGAGGTCTGGGCTGTGTCTGTGTCGAGCGCCATTCCGACCCTAGTTTAGTGGACGGGGCGGCTCGAGACGCGCAGTTCCTGCCCGTTGGTGGCGGAGAGGAGGCGGATCGCATCGCAGCAGTGCTCGGAGTCGGACTTGGACTTGTGCGTGACGTGCGACCCTCCGCCCTGGGTCGCGGCGCGCTTGTGCAGCTTCACTTCGCCGTGGCAGTGCTTGCAGCGGAACTCGGTGTCGCCGTCGATGAGCGCTTCGGCGACGGTCTTTACCTTCCAGAACGGTTCATATCCGCCGGCGGCGCGAACACGCCTGCGCTTTACTTCGCACTCGTAAATCTTTTCTTCGACTATTGCTGCTTTGCTTGCCATGGGGCCCTTCTTGCGACGGTTGGAGGTGCGTGCGTAGGTTACTGTATTGATTCTACGCTTATGTCGTCGTCAGACGTTTAGCGCCCGGTACCGCCGACGGTCATTTTGTCCAGTTTCACTGTCGGCATGCCGACGCCGACAGGCACACTCTGCCCATTTTTGCCGCAGGTGCCGATGCCTTCGTCCAGCGCGAGATCGTTCCCGACCATCGACACATATTTCAACGCCTCCGGCCCATTCCCGATCAGCGTCGCGCCCTTGACTGGCGCGGTCACGACGCCGTCTTCGATCAGGTAGGCTTCGCTGGTGGTGAAGACGAATTTGCCGTTGGTGATGTCCACCGAGCCGCCGCCGAAGTTCACCGCGTAGAGCCCGCGCTTGACGCTTTTGAGGATGTCCCCGGGGTCGTCGTCGCCCGAGAGCATGTACGTGTTGGTCATGCGCGGCATGGGGATGGCCTGGTAGCTTTCACGGCGGCCGCTGCCGGTGTTGGGCATGTTCATCAGCCGCGAGCTGAGCTTGTCGGATAGGTAGGTGCGCAGAATGCCGTTTTCGATGAGCACGGTTTCCTGCGTGGGGTTGCCCTCGTCGTCGACGTTCAGCGAGCCGCGCCGGCCGGGCATTGTCCCGTTGTCAACTACCGTCACTTTCGACGACGCGACCTGTTGGCCGATGAGGCCGGCGAAGGCGGAAGTCTTCTTGCGATTGAAGTCGGCTTCGAGGCCGTGGCCTACAGCTTCGTGCAGCAGCACGCCGGGCCAGCCCGGGCCGAGGACGACTTCCATTTCGCCCGCGGGCGCGGGCACGGCTCCGAGTTGCAGCAGTGCGGTGCGTGCGGCTTCGCTGGCGAAGTGCTCGGGGGATTTTGCGCCTTCAAAAAAGTCGAGGGCCACACGTCCGCCGCCGCCCGAAGTTCCACGGGCGGTATTGGTTTCGTCCTTCGCGATGACCAGCACGTTGAAGCGCGCGAGCGGCTGCGTGTCCGATGCAAAAGTGCCGTCGGAGGCGGCGATAAGGATGCGGCGGAGTTCGTCATTCAGCGAGACGCGGACCTGCGTGATGCGCGGATCGAAGTTGCGGGCGCAGACGTTGGCGCGCTCGATGAGCTTGAGTTTCGCGGCGATGGTCGCGTCGTTGCTGCTGCCCGCAACAGGATAAAGCTGCGGAGTGCGCGTCTCGTTGAAGCCCTGCAGGCGCTCGGTTTGCGGGCCGTTCGCAATCAGCGCAGCGGTGCGCGCGGCCTTCAGCAGGCGCTCGGCGGAGAGGTCGTCGGTGTAGGCAAATCCGGTGCGCTCGCCGGAGAGAACGCGAATGCCGCAGCCTACGCTGATGCCCTGCGACGCGGTCTTGACGATGCCTTCATCCATTCCCAGAGACGTCGAAGTAACAGCCTCGAAGTAGAGGTCGGCGAACTCTCCACCGGCGCTCAGCGCCTCGCCAAGACAGTGTTCGAGAAGGCGCTCGGTGAGTCCGAGTTTGTCGAAGAAATAGCGCTTGTGGTCGGTTTCAGCAAAAAGAGTGTTCGGCAATGCCGCCATCACTCTATTCTAGACGCCTCGGAGAGAACGGACATGGACTTGTTCACATCCATAGCGTTTGTCGATGGGACGATCAAGATGGGGAGGGCGTGTCGATCTGGTCAAACAGTTCCTCAAGGTCGACGTATATCGGGGTATTGCGGACTTCGAGGCGGCGGGCCGCGACCCAACGGTTTTCCAGGCACATTCTTCCGCTGCGCGTCTTCGGATCGATGATCCAGACGACTTCCACGCCCATCTGTAGATAGTCGCGGCATCGCTCCTCCAGGTCGGAGTAGTTGTCGTCCGGAGAGAGTACCTCAATGATGAGGAGAGGTGGCTCGATGAGGACATCGGGTTGCGGACCGGGGCGCAGGACGACGAGGTCAGGGACACGGACGCGTGTTGGTGAGACGCTGACCCGCTGCTCGGTGCTGCCGATGACGTTCCACTGGGACTCATGTCTGCCAAACCAGAGAGCCAACAGCCACTGAATTCTTGCGTGCTGCCACTTGCCCACGTTGCGCTCCAGTATCTCTCCGTCGACGTATTCGCGGTCGGGGCGGAAGGCGGTTTGCAGGTACTCGGACACCGGGATTTGTGTCGCGCTGGTCATGTGCTCACAGTGTACTCTGTGTGGAGTTTTTGGGGACGCTCCAAGGCTAGCGACCGCCGGACGGGTCAGCGCTTGCCGCGGCGTCCATGTCGAGGAAGACTTTGGGGAAGTCCGGCGCGTAGCATTTGCCGTTTGCGGAGTAAGTGGCCGCGCAACTTTTCGTAATATCGGGGCGGCGCGGGGATTGCGAATACTGCCACGCTACAAGGTCCGGCAGGCCGGTGGCCGAGAGCGGCTTCGGCGTCAGCGTGCAGCCGGGGGCTGGCGGGCATTCGTCCTGCGCGTCGAAGATGGCGACGGTGTGCAGATGGCCTTTGCCGACGCGGTCGCGGATGTCCTGGACGGTGTTGATGAAGACGCCGGGGTCGTCCTGAACGCTGGTGCCGCTGGCGTAGACGCCGGGGCGGAAACCGGAGGCGGCGACGGCCTCAGTCCAGGCCAACAAATAAGCCGCCTGGGGCCCGGTGAGGCGGCCGCCTTCTTCCTGGTCGAGGAAGAGTATCGTATGTGCCGGAAAGCCTTCGCTCTTGGCGGAAGCAGTGGCGGCGGCGGCGTCTTTGCGGCCGAGGTCTTCGGGTTTGGTGCCGGCTTTCCGCGCCTTTGCGATCTGCGCTTCCAGCCTGCCGTTGGCGAGGACCAGGAAGCCCCAGCCCTGCTGTTTCAGGATTTCGCGCTTGCCCTTCCACTGGTTGACCATCGCTCCCGGCGGCACGGTGAGCCAGTAGCCGGTGAAGGTGAAAGTCTTGTGCATGGCGGCCATGGTGTCGTCGCCGGGATACGTATTGCTATCGAATCCGACGAACTGATTGCCAGCGGGGGGCGCGGCATTTGGAGAGGTGACGGCGGCGGACGTAGCGGTAATGGTCGCCGGTTTTGAGCTCTGCGTTTGAGCGCAGCCGCAGGAAATAAATGCTGCAAAGACGGCCGGTAGAGCGCTCCACCCAAGCATCGGAAAACCTCCTGTTCAGATTACATCCGCGAGCGGCTACAATCTTGGCGACGGAGCTTCGCTGTATAACTTCTTCCCGAGGGAATTTTATGTCTACCCAGACCGGCATGACGCACGACCCGCGCTATCCGATTGGCAAATTTGCCGCCCCCGAAGTCATCACGCCGGAAGACCGCCGCTACGCGATGATGAGCCTCGCGGAAATGCCGGAGCTGTTGCGTGATGCTGTGCGTGGGCTCAAACGGGAGCAAATTGATACGCCCTATCGCGAAGGTGGGTGGACGGTGCGGCAGGTGGTGCATCATCTGGCCGATTCGCACATGACGGCGTTCCACCGCGTGCAGCGCGCGCTGACCGAAGACTGGCCCGAGGTGCATGGCTATAAGGAGTCCGCGTTCGCCACGCTGCCCGACATCGCGGCGCCGGTAGAGTGGTCGCTGGAGCTGGTGGAGGGCGTACACGCGCGCTGGGTGATGCTGCTACAGTCTCTGACGGAAGATCAATGGCAGCGCGGGTTCAACCATACCGAGCGCGGCAAGATGAACCTTGAGGTTGCGACGCTGCTGTATGCGTGGCACTCGCGGCACCATGTGGCGCATATCGCGCATTTGCGCAAGGCGAAAGGTTGGTAGAGCCACAAACCCGCCGGCAGTGATAGCGTATCGGGATGCCCCCGCCCCGAGTTTCTTCCGCGGCTGTAGCGCAAACGCCCGCGCATGTCGCCGCGGCGATCGAAGACTTTCTGTCCGCGCACGCCGAGGCTGCGGTGCTTGAAGACGGCAAGGTCGTCTTCGATATGCGGCAGGCGAAGTACACGCTTTCGACCGAGCACAACCGCTGCACGCTGCATCTCTGGAGTGAGGAGCGAAACACCGTGCGCCGCGTGCTGTCGGCGACTCCGCGGGGTGGGAGCCTGCGGCTGGCGACGCAGCGGTTTGGGCAGACGCAGTCGAAGCTGCTGGAACTGGTTGCGTCTCGCGAGCGCCGCACGCCGACGACCCGCGAGACCGCCCGCACGCGCTACCTGCACACGCTCGAACGTGTGCTGCTGCGCGGTTTTCCGGAGTTCAAGAGCGACGGCTTTCGCACGGCGATGGACCTCGAACGCAGCTTTGGGCCAGCGTACGCGCGCGGCTCGCTGCTGCGTGGACAACAGGCTTGGGCGGTCGTCGCGGTCAACGAAGAAGAGAGTGCGGCGACCGTCGACGGCATACTGACGCTGGGGATTTTGTGGCTGCACCACTGCCGCGAGAACGCCGGCGGGCGCAGGCTGTACCAGGGGCTGAAGCTGATCGTGCCGCGTGGGACGGCGATGACGACGCTCTCGCGAATGGCGTGGCTGAATGAGAACGCCGCGCAGTGGGAGTTGTACGAACTCGATCAGAAGAGCGAGGAACTCGCATCGCGCGATGCCGCCGACCATGGCAACCTGCGGACGCGGCTGATTCATCATCCGGATGAAGATGCGGCGCGGGAGCGGTTTGCCGCGGCGGTTTCGCGGGTGATGGAATTGGTCCCCGCGCATGAACGAGCGCGCGTCGAGCAGCGATTGCGCAGCACGGCTGAACTGGCGTTTCTGCTGCATGGGTTGGAGTTCGCGCGGGTGCGGATTTCGTTTACCGGCAACAGCTTTGCGCCGGTGCTGGAGCTTACAGTCGGCGTCGGCGCGAGCGAGACTCTGCTGACAGCGGAGAACAAGGCAGAGCTTGCCGAGGCTGTCGCGGAACTGTTTCGCCGCCGCCGCGCGGACTCACAGGACAAGGCGAAAGACCCGCTCTTTCGTGCGTCGCCGGAACGGTGGCTGGAGTCGGTATTGCGTTGCGATCTCGCGCCGCTGACGCGGCATCTGGCGGCGCAGATTCGTCCCCCGGACTTCTCGCGCAGGCGTGAAGCATTCGCAAACGACCCCAACCCGGACACGATCGGCAACCGCGCAGATCCACCTGCTGAAGCGCGCGAGGGGGATGCCGCGGATGAGTCGCGCGTGATTCCGCGCTTCGATCCGCACCATGTGTATACGCAGGTGCCCGCGATCGCGGGCGCCAAGGACCGCGGGATGCTCGACCTGCTCGGCGTAACTGCCGATGGGCGGTTGGCGGTGATCGAGTTGAAGGCGGACGACGATCTGCATCTGGCGGTGCAGGGGCTGGATTACTGGATTCGTGTGCGACATCACCACCTGCAACACGCCGACGCGATGAGCGGGCTGGGCGAGTTCCAGAGGCACGGATATTTCCGCGGCGTCGAGCTTTCGCCCTTGCCGCCACGGCTTTACCTGGTCGCGCCGGCGCTGCATATCCATCCGGCGACGGAGGTTATCCTGCGCTATTTTTCGCCGCGCGTGGAGTGGAATCTGCTGGCGCTGGACGAGCGGTGGCGATCGAAGATTCGGGTAATCTGGCGGAAGCAACGCGGACGGAGTTGAGGGTGCGTACCTTGCGTATAGGATTGAGACATTGATTCAAAAGCCGAAATTCGCGACCGAAGCCGAAGAGGCCGATTGGTATCCTGCCCACCCAGAGTACTTCGAGGAGCTCTTTGCACATGCTAAGGCCGAAGGCCGATTGGTACGGGGACCGATCGTAAAGCGGTCAGATATGACGGTGCCTATTACTCTTCGTCTGAGCCATGGAGACCTTGCGAAGGCGCGTGAGCAGGCAGAGAAGCGAGGAATTAGCCGGCAGACGTACTTGACGATGCTACTGCATGAGGCGCTGGCACAGGCGAAGTAGGTCTGGCTGTGTCCCTTCGCCTACATTCGCGTGGCACTCACTTCTTCTTTGCTCCGCTGATCGCTTCACGCATGGCATTCATGCTGATATCGACGTTGAACCAAATCTGTTGTTCCTTGCCGTCCTTGTCTTTCACTTTGAGCATGTCGAAAGAATGACCGTCTACGGCAACAAGCGACTGAGACATTGGCAAGCCGACGCCCAGGACGATGTTCAGATAGAAATATTCCTCGCCTTCATCAACTACAACGAAAGCAGTCTTGCTGGATTTTCCGTCGCCAGATGTAAGGATCGAGTTGAGATACGATTCGACGATTTTGTGCTGAAAAGCCGCGTCTTCCTGCTTGCCGAGTTTCTGAAACACGATCAAGGCCAGCAGGTGTCCTTCGGGTTCTGCCATGTCATGGTCGATGATTTCGTTGGCGCTCTTCAACGCCCCTTGTAGGTCGTCTTTGTCCATTTCCTGATAGAACTTCGCGCGGACCGGATGCCAATCGAAGTACGGGGCTCCGCCTTGAACGGCTGCAAGACGGTACTCTTTCCAATCGAAATTCAGGTCGCCCGCCTGAATCTTTTTCGTGTCGGTATCGTAGGTATTCTTAGCGTCTTTGTTCGCTTGCGCGAAACACAGCGACGAGAAACCGAGCGACAGCGCAAGAGCAGAAATGAGTTTCAAAAGCCTTCTCCGATGAAGATGGGATTGTTGCAAACGAATTTCTCAGGGGTCAAGGTCGAGACGCTCAGCCCCAGGCAGCGGGTGCCGCTTCCAGTTCCGCATCGTGCTCCAGCGGCGCATCTTCCTGCGGAGCGTTGGCGCGGGCGGTAAAGAAGGCTTCGACCTTATCCATCACCTGCGCGCCGCGTTTGGCTTCGAAGATTTCGCGGCGGAGCACGCCGCCGCCGGGGACGCCGTGGGTGAACCAGCTGGCGAACTGCTTCATGCGTCCGATGGCGTCGCGCTGAGCGCTTTCGTGGTTGCGCTTGAGGCGCTTGGACAGGTCGTCGTCGGCCGGGCCGAGGACCTCCGGATGCTCGGCGACTTCGTGCATCAGGCGTTCGAAGTAGTCGCGGATCATGCGATAGCGGTCCATCTCGGTGGGGCGGTCGTAGCGGCCGATGCCGGTGGTTTGCTTGGTCGCCGTGTACTGGGCAATTTGCCGAAAAATCCACGGATTTGCGGGTGCCGCGCGGCCGATCATGACGGCGTCGCAGCCCGTAGCGTCGACCATCGCGGCGGCGTCTTCGGGGGAGCGGATGTCGCCATTGCCAATGACCGGAATTGTCACGGCATCTTTCACCGCCGCAATGTACTCCCAGCGCGCGTTGCCGGAGTAGCCGTCCTCGCGCGTGCGGGCGTGCAGAGCGACGGCGTTGAGGCCGCAGTCTTCGGCGATGCGCGCGAGATCGACGCAGACGATGTTCTTGTCGTTCCAGCCCATGCGGAACTTTACGGTGAAGGGAATGGCGATCGCTCCACGCACGCGCTCGAAGATTTTCTGGATGAGCGGAAGGTCGCGCAGCAGGCCGCTGCCGCCGTTGCAGTTGACGACGCGCTTGGCCGGACAGCCGAGGTTGAGGTCGACGAGGTCGAAGCCCCAGTCCTGGCAGATGAGCGCGCTCTCGGCGAGGGTTTCCGGGTTCGAGCCGAAGATTTGCGCCGAGATCGGGTGCTCGTCCTCGTAGTACGTGAGGTAGCGCTTGCGCTTGGTTTCCCTCATGCGGGAGAGGCCGTCGGCGGAGGTGAACTCCGTCATAATGAGGCCGCAGCCGGAGACTTCGTTGGAGGTCTCGGCGTCGACATCGGTGTCCGCGGTTTCGGCGGAGAACATGCTGGCGTTCTTGATGAAGCGGCGGAAGACCGTGTCCGTAACCCCGGCCATCGGCGCGAGCACGGTAGCGGGCGCGATGCGAATGCGGCCGATGTGCATCTCGGCGGGGACGCGGGCCTGCTCGGGCATCTCACGCTCGATCGTGTTGTTCCATTCCTTCTTCATGTAGACGTCCATCCGCTACTTCTTTTTCTTCGGCGCAGCCTTCGGCAGCGTTTCGACATAAGCCAAAGAGGCGCGCAGGAGCTTGAGCGTTGCGGCCGCCAGCGGGTCTTCGACGATCACCCATTCGCGCATGGTGCGCTTGCCCATCACCAGTGGCCGGGCAGTCCCAGTTTCAACCAGCGTGGCGATGTCGTGGGCTGGAAGCTTCAGGATCAGCCCGTTGTTGTTCTTGCTGGGAAACGCAATGACCTTATCGCCGATGACGAGTGAAGCGTTGCCGAACTTCCAGCTAAGTTCAGCGCCCGGAACTTTCTTGACTAGTATCGAGGCGAGTTCGCTGCGCGGACTGGAGCCGTTACCAGATGGTCTTGGCTTAGGCACGTATTTCCCAGTCAGCTTCGTGTTGCTCTAGAAATTCTCCAGCGAGCTTGGCGATTTTTGCTCGAAAACGTTCCGGCGCGAGCGACATCATCACCGAGGGCGGTTCCTCAAAGTTTATCGAAATCTGAAGCAGGCCCACCCGACCCAAGCCATCGGGGGCGAGAAGTTTGTCTCGAGATTCTCCATAAATCTGCGGCGGCCCCAATCTCTGGTTCCATAAAGCAGCAGGTTCTATCACGCCGATGTACTTGAACTGGGCAGGGATTGCGGACAACTCGGCGAGAAGTTGGTCGGTCACAGAGAACTCGCTTTCGACATCCAGCAAACCGTTGTCAAAGTAGCCTCGTTCATAGAGAAGGACGACGTGAACGTCTCCCACCCCCTCCCGATTGATCGCTAAGACATCAACATGATGGCCGTCCCAATCTGCGTCAATATAGATCTTCGGAATGGAAAGCCTCTGCTCGAGAAAGGAGAGTATCGCATTCTTTGCGCGTCCGGCTTTTTGCGCGTCACGAATTTTCATTTTGCCACCCCTCAATCTTTAGTTGTAAGCCAATGCGATCAGCCCAATCTGCATATCGTTCGGCTCTGGTAAACAATGCTTCGTAATCCGTATGGTCTAGCCTCTTGTCGTCGTATGCGACACGGTGCTTCCACGCGATAAGATAGCGTAGCTGCGTTAGGCCAGTCTGTTTGTCCAAAGCTTTGACGGACAACAGTCGTTCCAACTCGTCGGCAGCTTTTCTATGATCGTCCGCCGAAACTTTCGTGTCCCCCAGCCCAGTCCGGAGTGCATCTGTGTACGAAACTGCGGCGTGGATTGCGAGTAGCGCGGCGGAATTTCTGTAGGAACGATCCATACGCGTAAGCTTCATTCCCTCAAGGAAATCCGTAGCTCGCTGTACGTAATGCTGTACCCGCAACGATTGCATATGGATATTGTATGCATAACAAAAGGCCCCCGCAGTTCGCGGAGGCCTCTCGGTTGCTTGCGTGCCGCTTACTTCGCGGCTTCGGCCTTCTTGCCTTCGTCCGACTTCGCGAACTTGCGGCGGAAGCGCTCGATGCGGCCGGCGGTGTCGACCAGCTTCTGCTTGCCGGTAAAGAACGGGTGGCAGGCGGAGCAGATTTCGACGACGATGTCGCCCTTGTGGGTGGAGCGCGTCTGGAACGTGTTGCCGCAGGCGCACTTTACGTTGATGTCGCTGTAACTGGGGTGGATTCCCTCTTTTGGCACGGTAATTCTCCTTAGCTTTCCCGCCGCAGAACGGTCCGCTTGCCGGGCGTCGGGCTCAGGATGACTCACTGACAGACGTTGGCCGACATCGATGTTCCTGTCGCGCTGCGAGCTTGGGCCCCGTCTCCCGGGGCGTTAGGCGCTTTTGTTAGTTTATCACCGTCCGCCCGAATGGCTGGCCGCCGTGGATTTCATGGCGGCTGTCAACAGCTTCTCGCTTTCCACATACCACTGGTTTCGCGTGTCGGGACAGGGAGCCGGCCCCTCCAGTACGACTTTCATATACGGTGGCGGCATCGCTATCAGCGGTTTGTCGCATGAAGCAGCGCGCAGATAATCCAGCGCCGTGTGTCCTGCATTGTCCTCGGCGCGAGGGTTAGCTCCCGCCTTGAGCGCATCCTGCAATGTGACTGCGTTCATCGTTTGCGCGAGGAGCATTAGCGCAGTGACTCCGGCTGTGTTGTGGGCGTTGATGTCCGCTCCGTGCGCCAGCAACGTCTCGCTGAGTTCTCCTCTGTAAGCCGCAATCATCAGTGCTGTGTCGCCGGCGGCGGAGTGGCGATTCGGCTCCGCATGCGCTTCGAGCAGGAGCTTCATCTCCTCTTCCGGTTGATAGCTGAGGCTTGCGGCATACATCAGCGGCGTCCATCCGCTGGAGTCCGCCTCATCCACATTCGCTCCTTGCTTGAGCACTAATTTGAGGCGGTTCGACGTCTGCTCGCCCGTGCTGGGATTGAAGTGATACGTTGCCCGAATCAATGCCGTGACGCCGGGTTTAGGATGGGCAAGGTCTTGCTCCATATTGGTATAGGGCTCGGTCGTGGGATCGCCGTGCCGCCAGCGGTGGGTGTCTGCCGTCTTTTCAACGGCCCATATCAACTTCTCACCAACATCCTCAGAGGCAAACTGGGAGACGTCCACGGACTTCGTGACCCCGGCCTGCCGCACAGTGAGGTAGACGCCAAGAAAGCTTGGGTTCCGGTCCTCATTCTCATCATCTTCGGACTTTTTCTTTGGTAGATCGGGGATCCTCGGCTCATCCGGCTGGGGAACTCCACACGCCGACCAGAAGGCATCCGTCGCGAATTTCGCCAACAGGGCGTCGGCGTCTTGCCCTCCAATCCTCGCATCGCGGTTGCCCTTTGCCGCCACGCTGTCATAGCCGCGCCAGGCGATGCTTCCACTGCGTGACACTCGCACGCGAAATACGGGGCAGCCAGTGACGCAGGAAGCGTTCTGCAACTCCACGTAGTCCTCAGCATCAGTGTCATCCGGCGCGTGCTTCTGCTTATCGTCGGGACAGGAATCAGCCGGAGGATGCGGTTTGTCCGGCGTGACGTCGATTGTTTGCGAGCCGTCTCGACTGCGCACGTCGCCAGTCACGGTAACGTCGAAGCGAGTGACAATCACGTCTCCGCAACAGGGACTCCACGGGGGTGCGTCCATGTCGTCCTTGGTATCGTCATCATCCACCTTTAGGGCGAAAACGTATCGGGCTTCGAATTCATCCTGCGCTCCTACTGGCAGCGGCGCCTGGAATCGCCACGACTTCACCGCGTCGAGAACAATACCGCGCAGCATTGGGGGTCCCGAGACTAGCTGCGGCGTAACTACCTCGCCGTCGGAGTTGATGGCGAAGTCGATTACGACTTCGCCATGCACATGGGCCGCACGGGCGATGGGGGGATAGAAAATCTTTGGCCGCGACACGAGAACCGGCGCCTGGCCGGATTGGGCACGACAAGCGACATTGGGCAAAACGACCAGCAGGGCCAGCAAAATTGGCTTTCGTCGCAAAGGCATCGCGGCTTGAGTATAGCGGTTTCCTCTAAACGTCGGCGTTTGGCAAAACAAATGCGGAATTCCTACAGCACGATGTGGGCGGGCTGAAGGCTCGGTAAGAGTGCAGACCACCAAGACTGCGACACTGGAAAGCGAACCGCGAAAAAGTAACTACGGAGGTTCGGCTCATCTGAGCTATATAATGAGCTATACTGATCTAGAGGTGGTTGATGATCGCACCTGAATCGATTGCCGAAATTCTTGGACTCGGCGCCACAGTTCATACAGTCGGAGAGCTGGAGTCCGCCGTATCCGCCGGGCTCCCAAAGCATTCCTTGGAACGTCTTTCCGCCCGCCTCTACGCGGACCGAAAAATTGCGAGCGCGTACAAGTTCAAGGTCGTCCCGCAAGCGACGTGGAAACGTCGCTCGAAACGTCTTTCCGTCGACGAGAGCGAACGCACTGAGCGTCTCGCGCGCGTTCTCGCTCACGCAGAATACGTATGGGACGACCGCGAGCAGGCGCGCGAGTGGATGAGCAAACCGCATCGCGAGCTTCACAATCGTTCGCCGCTGGAAGTCGCGCGGACCGAACTTGGAGCTCGCCGGGTGGAAGAAGTTCTCGACAAACTCTTCTACGGCCTGCCTGTCTAACCGTGCTCGCATACCGCATCGCCGATGCCCGTCGCCCCATCTTCGATTCCACGGGGGCGATGCTCCATGGCGGGCGCTGGAACTCCATCGGCCGGCGGGTCATCTATGCAGCCGAAACTTACGCCGGCGCGATGCTCGAAGTCCTCGTCCATGCCAACCTCTCCGTTCCGCCGAAGAACCATCGTGTCGTACGTATCTCGATCCCGGGGCGAGTAAAGATAGAAACGGCGCCGCCCTCTGCTCTTTCGGGATGGGATGCCGAGGACCTCACGGCCACTCGAGCTTTTGGGGACAGATGGCTGGAAGAGATGCGAACGGCTGTTCTGCGCGTTCCAAGCGTGATTACCGAAGGGCGGGAGAGCAATATCCTCATCAATCCGATGCACCCGCAGTTCTCGCTCATTCAGGTATCCGAGCCGGAAAACATCCAATGGGACATCAGGCTTTTTGGTCGACTCTTGAAGAGTTAGCCCGCGCGGCCTACTCGGGCCGGCATTGCCAATGTTCCTCAATTTCAATGAGATTCACACAGGCGACGCTTCCTTGAAAGACTGCGATACTGGAAGCGATGCAACAGCCCTGTCCCATCTGCAACGACACCGGTATACGCCTGATTGAGCGCCCCGACGGCTCGCGGGCGGCGACCGATTGCACCTGCCGGATCGCGCGGCGGGCGGCGCGGCTGATCGAACAGGCGCGGATTCCGCAACGCTACGCGCATTGCACGCTGGAGGATTACGAAACGGCGTTCCATCACGCCGACCGCTCGTTAGGCAAGGCGCTGGTGCAGGCGCGGAACTTTGTGAAGGCGTATCCGCTGGAGACCGAGGGCAAAGGCCTGCTGCTGACCGGGTCGATCGGCGTCGGCAAAACGCATCTGGCGGTCGGCATGTTGCAGGCGCTGATCGCCGAGCGCGGCGCCCGCGGTCTCTTCGTCGATTACCGCGACCTGCTCAAGCAGGTGCAGAATTCGTACAACAAAAGCGTCTCCGCGACCGAGCTTGAGGTGCTGGCGCCGGTGTTCGACGCCGAGGTCCTGGTGCTCGATGAACTGGGCGCTTCGAAGCCGACGGACTGGGTCTGGGACACGGTCGCGCACATACTGAACACCCGCTACAACGACCGACGGACGACGATCATCACGACCAACTATCCGAACCTTGCGCCTGGAAACGGCGAGGCGACCGGGCCGCGGGCAGCGGTGCGCGAAGAAACACTCGGCGACCGCATCGGCGAGCGCATGAGGTCGCGGCTACAGGAGATGTGCGTCGCCGTCGAGGTGCATGGAGCGGATTTCCGGCAGGGTGTGGCGCGGGCGAGGTTTGGGTGAAGTGGGCCTGAAGTTACGGTCGAACGGAGACACGCTGTGAGCCTGAGCAAACACTTCCGCATTGACGCTGGCCGGATGAGCCGCCTCCTACGCACGTGTGGTATGACCTGCTGCCTCGCGGTCGGGCTTGGACTTTTGGGAGGACAGCGCCCGGCCTGCGCTCAGCCTACCGAGAACAGAAGATTGATTTATCAGGCGCCGCCAGCTCCAACAGTTCCGCCGACTCCTGCCGTGGCGCGGCTGATCGATGAATTGTCCGATGGTTCGGCCAGGAAACGAGAGGCGGCCGCGGACAGCCTGCTGCGGATGGGTGAGGGCATTGAGCCGCAGTTGCGCTGGGCTTTGGCTCGATTGAAGGAAGCGATTCCGTCGAGCGAATTACAGATGCGATCGATATTCCGGCCACAGTCCGGCGAGCAGGAGGGACGGGCGGTGGTGTTGCCGCGTTATGCGGAGCACGAGCTGCCGGTGCTGATCGACCACCTGGAGGATAGGCGTCGACTCAACCCCCCTCTCATCACTCTCCATTTCAAAGACGCTTTATTTACCGACGTGCTCAAGGAGTTCGGGCGGCAGTTGGACCAGGACGTTTCGATCGTGCTGGGTTGGGAGAAGGATTCTGATTGGGTGAACGGTCAGCGCATCACGATCAACCTGGAGCGTGGAACGTTCTGGGATGCCTTGGCGGCGATCCTTCACGAACTGCCGCAAACGCTTTCGAACCACGTTGCGGGCCAAGCGCTGATCTTCGGCGGTGTGCGGGTTGGGCTGACGCGGGCGCTTGCCGGGGAGAGCGCTTATGCCCCGGATTTGCCAGCATCGACGGTCAGTGGCCCGTTCAGGATCGCGCCCTTGTTCCTCCCCAAGTCGCCGAATACGTTGACGCTGGAGGCGGCGGCCACGCCTGCACTTACGGGCGCAAAAGAAATCGCGATGGTGGAATTGGACGCGGCTACCGACAACCATGGCCGCTCATTGCTGCCGGAAGGCAAGCGGATGTTCCTGTCTCCACTGGAAAGATATGGTTTTGGCTGGAAAAGTGAATCTATGCTTGAGCTTCTGTCCTGGCGGGTGCCTGTTGTTCTTTCGCCGCTCGGTGCCGACGAAAATGTGCGTAGTCTTCGCGGACGCTTTGGAGTCTCGCTGGCTCCTCCGTCAGAGCAGATGGCGCTGCCTGGATTGGGGACGCTGCTCAGGGAGCAGCCGACGGACGAGCGTGAGATCGACATCGATCCCGATTGCGGGGTGCTTGCCCCGCCAAGCGTCGATGACACGCCCTATCGTTCAAGGCGTGAGGTCTGTCAGGTTGGGGAGTGGAAAGAGTCGCACATCGCTGCCACGGACGGGAATCGCCGCGGGTACCACGTTTACGAGAGGACGTACGATCTGTGCAATCCGGAGGCTGTGCCGGTGCGGTTCGTGGTTTCGTTTCGGCTGTACCACGGCTGGTGGATCGACTCGGTGCCGCAGCCAGATGCGGTTGTGCCGGGCGCGTACGAGGGCGACATGCAGCGCGCCATCTTCGTGGTTCATGCCAGCCCTGGAGAGCAGGTTCACCTGCATGTGGGTGAGCGCGGGAGAGTTCTGGGCAACGGAGAGTATGAACGGTCGCCGGAATTTCCGGTGCTTCCGCCACAGAGCTTTCCCACGGGTCCGGGGCTGTCGATGAGTTTCGACGGAATCACTATTTCGGTGAAGGCGATGGAGCGAACACAGTCGGGGTATGTGGTGCGGGGCGAGATGTCAGGCCCGACGGGGGCTCCGGCTTTCCTGACTCCCTTGCACAGCCGGGCCGTGAATTGGCAGTGGACCCAGGACTTTCTGACGCTGCGCCTGCTTGACGCAGCGCGGTGGCACATGGAGAGTCACGTAGAGTACGGCGAGGTCCGGCATGAACGGGGCAGAGACATCGTGGAGTGGGCTCTGAGTACAAACGAGCCGGGGCGGGTACCTTCTACGCTGATTTGGTATACGCCGCAGAAGACGCGGTGGCTCACGGAGCCATTTGTGCTTCGAGATGTAACTCCTGCCGCAGTGCGATGAACAGAGTTGGCCGCGGTCTTGATATCATCCGCTTGTGAGCACAACGCCCTCCAATCCGCCGCCCTCCGGCATGTTTTCGGAACCCGTGAAGGGCAGTTTCCCAACCACCGCTGTCGCGATTGCGAGCGTGGCGATTGTGATTCTGGCAGGGTTTCTGGTTCTGATGTCGCATCGGCGTCCGGAAGCCGAGAGCATGGCGTACGGTCCCAACCTGGCGTTTTCGCACATCGAGATGAGTGAGTCGACCTCGCTCTCGGGTGGCAAATCAACGTATATCGACGGCCATGTCGCCAACAATGGCAAGCTGACCGTCACCGGCGTCACGCTGCATGTGGTCTTCAAGAACGATGAGGCCATGCCGCCGCAGATCGAAATTGCGCCGCTTAGCCTGATCCGCACGCACGAGCCGTATGTGGACACCGAGGCGGTCGGCGCCGCTCCGCTGGCGCCGGGAGCCGACCGCGAGTTTCGGCTGACCTTCGAGAACATCAACTCGAACTGGAACCAGCAGGAGCCGGAAATCCATGTCGTGGGCGTCCGTACGCGCTAATCCCAAGAAGCAGATCCTAAAGATGATATAAGCCATCCGGTGGTATTGGCTGTTTTTGGGTGGGGCGTACATCCAAACTCTGCAACGAAACGTTTAAGAAAGTAGAAGCGCGGAGCTCGGGCCCCGGACTTTCGCTCCGGCTTTTGGCATCCCGCCTCGAAGGGTTTGGCGATCGCAGCTCACAACGAGCGCGGCGCCGACAGTCTCTCCTAACCGAGAGAACCAAGGCAGATTGGCCCCCAGGAAACTGGGGGCCTCTTTTTGTCTTGCGGCTTCTACGCTGCGTCGAGCGTTGCGATGCACTCGATTTCGACCAGCGCATCCTTCGGCAGCCCCGCGACGGCGACGGTCGAGCGCGCCGGTGGAACAGCGCCTTCGGGAGCGAAAGCCTTCGCATAAATCTCATTCATCGCGGCGAAATCCTTCATGTCCTTGAGGAAGACGGTGGTCTTGAAGACGCGCGTAAAGTCCGTGCCGGCGGCGGCGAGCATGGCCCCAAGATTGGCAAGCACCTGGGTCGTCTGCTCGGCGATGCCTCCGGCAACAAGCGCGCCGGTAGCTGGATCGAGCGCAACCTGACCGGAGGTATAGAGCAAATCGCCCACCCGCACAGCCTGCGAGTAAGGGCCAATGGCCGCCGGGGCGTCGGGGGTGGAGATGCGGGTTTTGAGCATATCGAAATTGTGCGCCGAAGCTGGCCAGGAAGCAAAGTGCTAAGGCGGTTAAAAGAAGCCGTAAGCTTTGGTGGGGCGACCGGACTTCGGTAATAGCTGCGAACTGCCGGTTGCCCGCTTCCAGTTGCCGGTTATTTTGTTTGTGGCCAGCAGGTTGTGTGGCAGTTGTGGCAGAATGTTATACTTGCGAATGCCGAAGCTCCTGCGTTTTCCGGCAGGCAGCACAACCTTTTTCCCTAGACGCATGGCCGCGAGCGCGGGCCATGGAGGCCGACTATCCCACCAATCGATAAGCGTTCCGCCAAGTCCTTTATCCGTACCAACGAGCGTATCCGCGCACGCGAAATCCGCGTGATCGATGAGAACGGCGAGCAGCTTGGCGTGATGGCGCCCTTTGACGCGCTAAAAATGGCGCGCGAACGGTCGCTCGACCTCGTCGAGATTTCGCCCAATGCCGTGCCGCCTGTGTGCAAGATCCAGGACTACGGCAAGTACCTTTACGAGAAGGACAAGAGCGACCGCGCCGCGCGCAAGAAGCAGAAGATCATCGTCATCAAGGAAGTGAAGTTCTCGGTCAACGTCGACGAGCACGACTACATTACCAAGAAGAACCAGGCGGTCCGCTTCCTGAACGAGGGCGACAAGGTGAAGGCCAGCCTGCGCTTCAAAGGCCGCCAGATGGCGCATCGCGACCTGGGCTACAAGATCATCAACCGGCTGATTATGGATGTCGGCGAGGCCGGCGTTGTGGAGTTCATGCCGCGCATGGAAGGCACCACGCTCCATGCGATTATTGCTCCGGTGAAGAAGGCCGAAGTGCAGCAGGCTCCGGCGGCCCCGAAGCCGAAGCCGGTGGTTGCCGCTCCTGCTCCGGTTGAAGCGGAAGCTGTTGAGGCTCCTCAGGCTTAAGAACGGACAACGCAAAGACGCGAAGGACGCGAAGGTTCGCCACGGGATTTGTGGCGGGCCTTTTGCTTTTTGGGGTGCTTAGGATTTGTGGTCGGAGAGCACGGCCAGCGCGGCGAGGTGGCCGCACATGCCGTGGACGCCTCCGCCGGGAGGCGTGGAGGCGCTGCACAGGTACAGGTGCGGGTTGCTGGTGCGGTAGAGGTGCGCGGTGGGGCGCGTGAGGAGTTGCGTGATCGTCATTTCGCCGCCGGAGACATCGCCGCCGACGAGATTTGGGTTCCAGGCTTCGAGTTGCCGCGTGCCGAGGGTGTGGCGGGCGAGGATGCAGTCGCGGAAGCCGGGGGCGAAGCGGGAGACCTGGGCTTCGATCGTTTGCGTGAGGTCGGCGGTGGAACCGTTGGGCGTGTGGCAGTAGGCCCAGGCGGTGTGGCGGCCTGCGGGGGCTCGGGTGGCGTCAAAGAGGCTGGGGTGGACGAGCAGGACGTAGGGGCGGTCGCAGTGACGACCGTTGAAGGCTGCGGACTCCGACGCGGCGATCTCGGCGAGCGAGCCGCCGAGGTGGACCGTGGCGGCGCGGCGGCAGGCGGCTGCTGTCCATGGAATCGCCTCGGAGAGCGCCCAGTCGACTTTGAAGGCTCCGGGGCCGTACTTGTAGTGGCGCATCCGGGTGCGGAAGCTGGGCGTCAGGGCGCGGCCGGCGATGCGGTCTACGGCGCGGGGGCCGGTGTCGAAGAGGGTGGCGTCGGCGGGGTCGAGTTGGGAGAGGTCTTCGATGTCGGCGTTGAGAAAGATGCGTCCGCCGAGCGAGCGCAGGTAGCTGGCAAGGGCGTTCGAGAGCGACTGCGCTCCGCCCTCGGCGATGGGCCAGCCGGTGGTGTGGGCGGCGGCGGCGAGCAGCAGACCGGCGGCGGAGCTTCCAATGCGCGTGAGCGGAAGGACGGAGTGCGCGGCGCATCCGGCGAGCAGGGCGCGTGTGCGCTCGTCGCGGAAATAAAGCTTGGCGAGGGTCGCAGCGGGGAGGCCGCCTTCCATGCCGAAGCGTACGAGGCCGAGGGGGTGGCGCGGGATGCTCAGCAGCGGCTGCATGAGGGAGTTGACGAGGGTTTCCCAGTCGGCGACGAGTGGGCCGAGGAGGTGGCGCCAGGCGCGGCCATCCTGCTCGCTGAGTTGCGCGATGGTGGCTTCGATGTCGCGCTCGAGGGTGAGGGCTGTGCCGTCGTCGAGCGGGTGGGCGAGTGGAGCGTCCGGCTGGATGTAGCGGAGGCCGTGCGCGGCGAGTGGAAGCGTCCGGAAGAAGGGCGAGGCGATGCCGAGCGGATACACCGACGATCCAACATCGTGGTGGAAGCCAGGGAGGGTGAGTTCGGCGGTGGTGGCTGCGCCGCCGACATGGCCGCTGCGCTCGTAGACCGTGACGGCGACTCCGCGCTGGGCCAGCGTGATGGCGGCGGCGAGGCCGTTGGGACCGGAGCCGACGATGTTCGCTGTCTGGAGTGACATGGGCGTTCCACCAATGCGGACACTTTCAGGATATGCCGAATTGAGGAATTCATTGCACGCGGGCCGGGGCATGGGCTATCGTTGCTCTCGACGCACAAATCTTTTTGCAAGGCCGGTGGCATGAAAACAGCGCTTCTTCTCTTCGCATTCTTGTTTCCGCATACTGTTTCCCCGCCCAGCGGACCGGCCCTGACGCCCAACGCGCAGTATCCGGTCCACGTACATTTGTTTCTCGCCAAGGCGAGCGGCAGCGATGGCAGCTACCATGGCTTTGGACGCGGAGACATTCTCGGCGCTTCGCCGCAAGGTTTCGATTACAGCTTCAGTTGCTCCGAGCCGTTTCTTGCGAACGGTGTGTCCAGGGAGTTTTACCAGGGCAAGTGGAAGAAGCAGGACCAGAAGCTCGAGATTTTGATGCAGAGGATCGGCAGCGACCATCTTGACCGCTGCGATTTGCAGGTCGCGCTGAAACCGAAGCCGTACGGCAAGTATCCAGACACGAACTAAGACCGGAGCCCAAACGTGCTGACCGTCATTCTTTTATTTTCCTTCCTGGGCCAATTCCATCACGGGCTCTCAGTGCCGCGGGAGCATGAATCTCCCGGCGTTGCGGCTACGACGCCGAACGCGGATTATCCGCTCAAGGTCCACATCTTGGGCGCTATGCGCAACCAGGACCGCAGCGGCGTGCATGGCTACGGCTCGGGCAACCTTCTGGGGCCGCCGCCGGTTGGGTTCGACTATACCTACAATTGCGAGTACGGCTTCCTGCACAATGCCCAGGCGGGCGAGTTCTACCAGGGCAAGTGGAAGACGCCGGACCGCAAGATCGAGTTGCTGACCCAGGAGATGGGCAGCAACCATGTCGATAAATGCACGATCAACGTGACGCTGAAATCGGCACCGTACAGCAAGGAGAACCCGCCGCCGCGGGCGCCGACCGCGCGCTAGGTTGGATTGTAGCCCGCTTGGGCTACAATCGGGTCATGGCCGCGAATGCTGTTGTTCGATCAAGGGTAAGCGTCGAGGTAAAAGAAGAGGCCACCGAAGTCCTGAACAATATGGGATTGACGGTCTCCGATCTCATGCGGATCGTACTGACGCGTGTCGCGAAGGAACGGTCTTTGCCGTTCGATTTGCGCCCCAACGCTTTGACGCGGGAGACGATGGAGAAGTCGGGCCGCGGGGAAGATATCCATCATGCGAAGGATGCGGACGATATGTTTGAGCAGCTCGGCATCTGATGCGCGCGCCGAGTTACTCAACGCAATTCGCGCGCGACGTGAAGCGGCTTCAAAAGCGAGGCAAAGACCTTGAGAAGCTGAAGACGCTGATCGAGATGCTGCTGGCGGAACAGCGGCTGCCGGAGAAGTACAAGGACCATCCGCTCAAACATAACTGGGCTGGATACAGGGATGCCCATGTGGAGCCGGATTGGGTGCTGATCTATACGATCCTCGAAGGTGGAGTGCGTTTCGAGCGGACTGGAACGCATGAAGAGCTGTTCGAGAAAATGTGAACGATTGCGTGCCACTCGGCAGCTAGATTCCCTTTAGACGCTGTTGGTATTCCTCATCGGTCATCGTAATAACTGCCAACTTAGCGCGTTTCCCTAAGCGAACAGAGAGTCTTATCGGTCCCTTGGAGATCAGAAGGTCATTGTCGATCCCATATCCTGGCCCATCCTGTTTGACTCCATCAACCGATACAGCACCCTCCTTCATTTTCCGTGTCGCTTCACCGTTGCTTGCAGCGAGGCCGAGCTTGACTAGTAGGTTTGCCAGTCGAATCAGATTGAAGAATCGCGAGGATTCGACGTCGCGAAGCGGAATCTCAACGTCACGAAGTGGAATTTCGATCTCTTCGAGATCATCGGCGACGCCTTTCTGCTGGAACTGCGTACTCCAGCTTTCGGCAGCGTGCGTTGCGGCGGCTTCGGTGTGGAAGCCGGCGGTGATGCTCTCGGCGAGTTGCTTCTTGACGGTCATCGGATGCAGTTCGCCAGCATCGACGCGCGCGTGCATGGCGTCGATTTGCGACTGCGAAAGGTCGGTGAGGAAGGTCCAGTACTTCCACATGAGCTCGTCGGAGATGCTCATCAGCTTGCCGTACATTTCGGCGGCAGGCTCCTGAATGCCGATGGCGTTGCCGAGGGACTTGGACATTTTCTGCACGCCGTCGAGGCCTTCGAGGATGGGCGTCATGAGGACGATCTGGGGGGGCTGGCCGGCGTCGCGCTGCAGGTCGCGGCCACGCATGAGGTTGAACTTCTGGTCGGTGCCGCCGAGTTCGACGTCGGCGTGGAGCGCGACGGAGTCATAGCCCTGCATCAGCGGATAGAGCATCTCGTGAATGGAGATGTCCTGCTCCGCTTTGAAGCGCTCGTTGAAATCGCGGCGGTCGAGCATCTGCGAAAGCGTCGCCGTTGCCGCGAGACGCACCATGCCCGCGAAGCCGAGTTTGTCCAGCCACTCGGAGTTATAGCGGACCTCGGTTTTTTCAGGATCGAGTATCTTGAAAACCTGTTCTTTGTAGGTCTCGGAGTTGGCGTCGATCTGTTCCTGGGTGAGCGGCGGTCGCGTAGAGTTTTTGCCGGTCGGGTCGCCGATAAGAGCGGTGAAGTCTCCGATGAGAAAGATGACCGTGTGGCCGAGCTGCTGGAAGTGGCGCAGTTTGCGGATCAGCACGGTGTGGCCGAGGTGCAGGTCGGGCGCAGTGGGATCGAAGCCAGCTTTGATCCGGAGTGGCTTGCCGGTGGCGCGGGAGTGCTCCAGGCGCGCACGGAGGGCGTCTTTGGCGGGGGAGTCGGCGGCGGGGATGAGTTCAGCGACGCCCTTGGTGATGAGGTCGAGCTGCTCGTCTACAGGAAGAAATTCGATTTGCGATTCAGTTGGCATGACATCTCAAAGTATAGAAGGTGCGCCTTTCACTACGCTCTATCCTCTACGCTCTACCCACTGCTCTTATACTTTTCGCATGGATGCTGAGAGCGCGCGGACGTTTTTGCTGACGCTGCCGGATGTGGTCGAGACGCAGCAGTGGGGCGATAACCTGGTCTTCTGGGTGGGCGATAAGGCCATCGGCGGCAAGATGTTTTGCCTTCTGAACCTGGATGGCGGAGAGCATGGCGACGTCTCGTACAGCGCGGGGCCGGAGCGGTATGCGGAGCTGGTGGAGCGCGAGGGATTGAAGCCTGCGCCGTATATGGCGCGCATCCATTGGGTCGCCGCCGAGCGGTGGTCGGCGTGGCGCAATGCGGAGTGGGAAAGCGAACTGCGTGCCGCGCGCGACCTTACGTATGCGAAGTTGCCGAAGAAGGTGAAGGAAACGCTGGCGTTGCCGAAGACGGCGCGGGAGAAGCTGATCCGCGAGCGCCGGAAGCTGCTCGCGGAACGGGCGAAGGCGGAAAAGCCCCGCAGGAAATAGAGGCGCCCCACAGCGCGGCGGTTGCAGTCGTCGCGACGGTGGGGCGTATGTTGGGCGGGCGGCCGAGGAAACGCTAGGTGCGAGGCGCCGGCATGGGCGCCGCCTTGGTGGTGAGGATGCCGTTGAAGTTCGCGCGGTAGGCCCAGATGAGCACGATTTCCAACATGCCGGAGAATGCGCCCGGCGCGATCTGGTGGCCGCCCGCCATGCACAGGTGGAAAAGCAGGATGTTGACCGTGATCGGGCACAGGATGCAGAGGCCCAGCGGCAGCGTCCCGCCGATCAAGACCAGCAGGCCGCCGATGATCTGTAGAGCGTTGACCGCCGGGAGCCAACCGCTGCTGATCATGAGCGCCATCCAGTCGCCAACCGGCGTGCCCACGGGTGGCGGCGGCATGTGCATGAAGTTGTGGAAGCCGTTGACGCCGAATGCGATAAACAGGAGGCCTAACAGGATGCGACAGACGAGGGCGAGGATCTTCATAGCGGGGTAACTCCGGATTTTTGAGATGGCTGAAAGATGAGCCCAGCAATTGCGAATTAGCCTACCAGCGCGAGAGGCCTCGTGCGGTGCAACTTTGGGGGGAACCAAGGTCGTTGCCTTGTGTAGGCGAGGCTAGACGGGTGAGGCGGACCGTTCGCGCTCCGCGCTGAGTGGCGGGTAGGTCACGCCGGTCAGTTCTTCCGAGACCGTCCAGAGGCGCTTCGCAACAGCTTCGTCCAGCGCCTGCGGTCGCGGCTTTTCGATCGTGGGCGAGCCTTTGAACCCCTGGAAGCCGTCGGGGCCGATGTAGGCGCCGCCCTGCGCCTCGGGCGCGGTTGCGGCGTAGAGCGTGGGCAGCGCGCCGGCTGCGTCGTCCTGCGTAATGAACGGGGAAAGGACTTTCATCATGATCGACTTGATGTCTCTATGGCCGGGGCCGTTCTCGACGATACTGGTGCGCGAAATTCCAGGGTGGACGGGGATGCTGCGCAGGCGGCTGCCAGCGGCGCGCGCGCGGCGGTCAAGCTCGAGCGCGAACAGCAGGTTGGCGAGCTTCGATTGGTTATAGGCCGTCCATGGAACGTAGTGCTTCTCGCCCTGTAGATCGTCGAAGTCGATTTTGCCGTTGCGGTGCGCGAGCGAGGAAACGGTCACGACGCGGGGCGCGGCAGTCTGCAAGAGATGCGGCAGCAACAGGCCGGTCAGGGCGAAGTGGCCGAGGTGGTTGGTGCCAAACTGGCACTCGAAGCCATCCTTGGTGAGCTCGCGCCGGGGCAGCGCCATGATGCCGGCGTTGTTGATGAGCACATCGAGGGGCTGCGTGAAATTCTGCGCAAAGCGGCGGATGGAGGCCAGCGAGGCCATGTCGAGGTCGACGACCTCGGCGCTGGCTCCGGGGGACGCTTGCAGCAGCCTGGCCAGCGCGACGTCGCCCTTGGCGCGGCTGCGGACGCCCAGCAGGACGTGGGCGCCGTGGCGGGCGAGTTCCACTGCCGCCTGATAGCCGATGCCGCTGTTGGCGCCGGTGATTAGCGCCGTCTTGCCGCCCAGCGGCGGGATTTGTGCAGTCGTCCACTTGCTGGTTGCCATCTAACTCTCCGTGTGGGTCTCTGGATAGGATGCATCAGGGTCTCACCGCCTGGCGTGAAATGCGTTACATTTATCTGCGACGGACAGAATAGGGGCGCACGGGTGGACATCCTCTGGTCACTGTGCATCATCTCCCTTTACAATCGGAAGGCAAGTTCAGATTCGCATCGAGTGGAAGCTGTGCCGCCGTACCGGGCGAAGGCGACACCGTGAAGGAGAAAGCTTTCTCATGAAACTTACTGCACGCATTTCGGTAGGCGCGGCAATGCTGGTTGTAATCGCCAGCACGGTTGGGTGCGCCAAGCTCAAGGCCCGCGACCAGCTCGTGAAAGGCGTGCAGTCGTTCAAGGCCGGACGGTTTGAAGAGGCGGTCGACCATTTTCAGCGCTCCATCGCGCTCGACCCGAATTACGACGTGGCGCGGCTCGACCTGGCCGCGGCCTACAGCTCGCAGGTCGTGCCGAACCTGGACACGCCTGAGAACAAGAAGGTGGCCAATGAGGCGCTGACGCAGTTCAACTACGTGCTTTCCAAGAACCCGCACGACGTGATCGCGCTGCGCCAGATTGCGTCGATCCATCGCAGCATCATGATGTACGACCAGGCGCGCGCCGACGAACTGAAAGTGATTGCGGAAGCGCCGAACGACGACCAGGCCTACTACACGATCGCCTGGGTCGACTGGAACAAGGCCTACAAGAACGCCACCACGGCCCTCGGCGCCGTCGGTATGGTCGACGACGGCAATGGCAATGTCAAGATGCCCAAGGCAGTCTGCGCCAAGCTGCAGGAAGAGAACACCGATCTGGTGAAGTCGACGATCGAGAACCTGAACAAGGCCATTCAAATCAACCCGACCTACGACGACGCCATGAACTATATGAACCTGGCCTATCGCCGCAAGGCCGACCTGGAGTGCGGCGACGATGCCGCCCGCAAGGCCGACCTCGCCCAGGCGGACGACTGGATTGCCAAAGCCACCGGCGCTCGCAAGGCCAACGAAGCCGCGAAGGAAAAGAAGCTCGGCGGCGGCGTGACCATGCAGTAGCCGGATTTATCCGAAGCTCGGCGGCCTCCCCTCGCGGGAGGCCGTCTGCGTTTGCGGTGTTGCGCGGGAAACGGCTATTCCCCGCTTTCGATCTTCGGCGTCAGGATGCCGATGTCGAAGACCCGCGCCTGGTGGGCAAACGCGATCACCTCAGCTACGCTGTTGAACTGGAGATCGGCGTCGCCCTTGACGAACATGACCGTCTCCGTGCGATTCATGAAGATTGCCGCAAGGTGCGCTGCGAGGTCCTGCCTGGCCACAGGCTGCCGGTTGATGTCATAGGTGGGCGGCGCGCCGTTCAGCCCAGAATGCACCTGTAGGACGATGGTGTCGGGGTTGGGCGGCGGCGGGACGGTGGTGTGCGGCGCGGGCTGCGGGACGAGCGCGGGAAGGCCCACAGGATGCAGCGGCACGAGGACCATGAAGATGATGAGCAAGACCAGCAGCACATCGATAAGCGGCGTGACGTTGATCTCGGATGTCTGGCTGGAGTTTCCTGTGGAGAACGACATGGCAACACCTCACTTGTTGAAGTGAGTGCAGCGAGCGCTCTATCCGTTAGACACCGCAGTGAAGCGGTTTGATCCTGCGCGGAAAAAGGCAAGGGCGGCGAAACGTCGTTTCGCCGCCCCTTCGAGTGCCTGGACCGTGCCTGGTAAAAAGCTAGTGGCCCGCTTCGACCTGCGGGGTGATGATGCCGATGTTGGTGACGTCCGCCGAGTGGCCGAAACCGATCACCTCGGCGATTTTGCCGAAGTCGAGGTTTGCGTCGCCCTTGACGAACATGACCTTCTCGACGCGGGTCGCAAAGATTTCGGCCAGCTTCGGCTCAAGGGCAGCCTTGGCGAAGTCCTGGTCGTTAATCTTGTAGCCCGGTTCGCCGCCGCCGTTCGAGGTCAACTGCACAACGATGGTGCGGTCGTTGGGCACATCCGGCTGGTTGGGCTTCGGCGGCTGCGGCACCAGGGCGTCGAGCCCCTTGGGCGTGACCGGCACGATGACCATGAAGATGATGAGCAGCACCAGCAGAACGTCGATCAACGGGGTCACGTTGATTTCCGATACCGCACCGCCTGTTCCCATGCCTCCCATTGCCATATCGAATCTCCTTCTTCTGCGTCGCGCCCTTTGGCGGTGCTGTCAAACTGCGAAATTGTCGGATGTTGAAAATTATTGAGTGGCGCTGTTGTCGGTCAATAGGCCGAGCTGGCTGACGCCCGCGGTCCGTACGGCGTCGATGGCGTCCATCACCTTGCCGTAGTTGGCGCGATTGTCCGCGCGCATGTAAACGGTCTTGTCGGCTGCCGGGTCCTTCTTCGCTTCCAGCAGCGCACCGACCTTCGTTCCAAGGTCGGGCAGGGAGACCTGGTCGCCGCCCAGGAAAAACTTGCCGTCGCGCGTCACCGCGATGACGATCGCGTCTTCCTTGTTGGCGTTCTCCATTACCACCGCCGCGCTGACCTTCGGCAGGTCCACGTTCACCTTGTTGTTCAGCATCGGGGTGATGACCATGAAGATGATCAGGAGCACGAGCATGACGTCCACCATGGGCGTCACGTTGATGTTCGAGTTGACCTTCTTGCCTTCTTCCCGCTTCGAGATTGCCATGGGATACTCCGTCGTATTGCCCGGGGACTCCGGGCCGGTCGTGTGTCGATGCCCTCAGCCGCCATCTTTCATCGGGTTCGGCGCCCGGCTGCCGTTCGCTGCGGCAGCCGGGTACCTGGCCCATGATTCTCGCGATTGGAGGAAGCTGAGTTCCCGCCGTGTTAGCGCTGGCTCTGCTTGATGAAGTAGTCGATCAGTTCCGATGAGCTGTTGTCCATCTCGACGTCGAACGCTTCCACACGGTTGGTGAAGTAGTTGAAGCACATGACGGCGGGGATGGCGACGAGCAGACCGAAGGCGGTCGTTACGAGCGCTTCCGAAATACCGCCGGCCACCTGGCCGATGCCGGAGCTCTTGGAACTCGCGATCGACTGGAAGGCGTTCAGGATGCCGATGACGGTGCCGAGCAGGCCGATAAAGGGCGCGGTCGAACCGATCGTCGCCAGCGCGCCGAGGCCCTTCTTCAGCTTGGCATGAACGATGGATTCGGAACGCTCCAACGCCCGCTTGGAGCTTTCTATCTGCTCGTCGGTGATGGAGCCGCCCGAACCGAAGCTGCGGAACTCCTGCAGACCGGCCGTGACAACTTCGGCAAGGTGAGACTTCTTGGCGCGGTCGCCAACCTTGATCGCTTCGTCCAGACGGCCTTCCTTCAGGGCGCCGGCAACCTTGGGCGCGAACTCCCGCGACTGTTTGCGGGCTTGGTTGAAGTAGATCCAACGGTCGATGATGACCGCCAGCGAGTAAATCGACATGATGAACAGGATGATGACGATGCCGCGCGGCGGCCAGCTCATGTGGTTCCACATGTCGAGCAGACTGAAGGTAGGTGCAGCGCCGCCGGCATCCTGGAACATGGCGAGCGAAGCCGTGGGTACATGAGCGAAATTTGCGATTTGAGCGAGAATCACGAGGTCTTTCCTCCTGGTTTATGTGGTGCGGACTTCTGGATCGAAACTTACGGCAACCGCAAACAGCCTTGCCGTGTGGGACGGGTAAATGGTTCGTGCAGTTGCGTTGCGCTTCCGGCTGTCCTCGTTAGACGCTGATAGACAGGAACCGTACGGGCGGTCGAAGATCAACCGCCGTTGAGATTGAAGTTGACGATCACCGTGGTGTCGACTTCGGTGGGTTCGCCGTTGAGGAGATAGGGCTTGTAGCGCCAGGTCTTGACCGCTTCGAGCGCGGCGCCTTTCAGCATTTCCGGGCCGCTGACCGCTACCAGGCTCTGGATTGTTCCGCTTTTGGAAATAATGGCGTGCAGCGTCACGGTGCCCTGCATATGCGCCGCGCGGGCGATAGGCGGATACTGCGGGTTCTGGCCGCCAATCTTGAGGCCGGCGATAACGCCGCTCGAAATGCGGGTGGGACCGATTGGCTTGGCCGGCTTGACGTTGATGACCGGGCCGCTGCCGGAACCGCCCATCATGCCGCCGAACACGCCGCCCGCGGAACCGCCGGACATGCCGGACATACCCGCGACCCCCCCAGTGGAAGGAGGCGGGGGCGCTTCTTC
>Ga0209483_1000513_pt1 | contig 33527 bp, 41 predicted proteins | sample NGEPerA_FD_184508 | JGI IMG/M metagenome (GOLD analysis project Ga0209483, IMG submission 184508) | Arctic peat soil microbial communities from the Barrow Environmental Observatory site, Barrow, Alaska, USA - NGEE PermafrostL2-A... | ecosystem: Environmental > Terrestrial > Soil > Wetlands >...
CATCCCCGCCAGCCCTTCCCGGCCGACATGGGCCAAAGGAAAGCACGCTGACACAGCACGTTTTAGGGGGTCGGAATTGGACGCGAAAAACACCCCTCAGGGGGTCATTATTGCAAGCGATTTTACACTCTTTGAAGCCGTATCAGCGGTAACGGAGGTCGGAGACCTCTTTGTGGTGAGCGGCGAATTCCAACCTGCGAATGACCTTGAGAAATACATTGACGAGCTGACTGAAGCTTATGATCAAGCCGAGACGCGCGACGTCGCGCTGGGTGCGGTTCGGACTTTGCTTGACGAGGAAGGCTATGCGCGTGACGGTGACGCACGCAGAAAATTTGTCGATGTCGAGATAGTCAGGGACACCTCAAAACTTCCAAAACACATTCGATCCATCATTCCCGAAACCGTAGCTGCGGTATTCAGACTAAATGTTCCCATAAAAGACGTCTATCTGACATTGGTCGCGTCTAAACGCTATAAACAGGAACCGTTCAAGCTAGCCGTCGCCGACTTCAAGTGCATAGAAACCCACGAGCTCAAGCGCTCTAAGTGTCATAAGTATTTTGTCTTCCAACGAGAGTAATGGGCTTCTCCGGAATGGGCTTTACCGCCCTTCGTCGTATTCCCATCAATTCCGTGGACTAGCCTCAGGGTTCTGAGCAAGGCTGCTTAGGTCGCAAAATTCTGGGTAAACACGTGACACCATTGAAAATTGGCACTGCTGAAATAGTCTTCTTCATCAGCCTAGCCATCACCTTTGGAGCGGCATTCATAGCTCGCGTGAGGTCCGGCCGTCAGTCGCGAGACGAGGATTTGGCCGGTCGCAGCCTGAATAGATGGCTGGTAGGGCTCTCCGCAGGAACTACTGGAAATAGCGGCTTTATCGTTACGGGCGCCGTGGGCCTGGGCTACGCGGGCGGCATACACTGGCTGCTCCTGCCCCTCAGTTGGTTGTTGGGCGATTTAGTCTTCTGGACACTCTTTCCAGCGCGTCTAAATCGCCTGGCGCGTGAGGCAAATGCTACGACTCTGTCGGAGATGCTCACCTTCAATCTTACGGGGAAGTTTGCGCGAGCGACTTCTGTGATCGTCGCTCTCTTGCTGGTCACATTCCTAGCCACTTATACGGCAGCTCAATGGCTGGCGGGCAAGAAATTTCTCTCCGGGATGTTTGAACTTAGCGACCTGACGGCACTAATCGTGTTCGCTGCGACGATCATTGCATATTCCAGTTTGGGCGGATTCCGCGGTTCTGTGTATACCGATTTCGTTCAAGCGATTGTGCGAATGCTAGGTACAGTCATTGCGCTTGTTGCAGTTACTTGGTTTGCGCTGCACAACACCAGCAACTTTTCCCGCAACATCGCTGCAGCAGGTGGCGATTTTCTGCATTTCTTTCCAAATGGTACAATTATCAGTGCCGCTGGGTTTGTATTTGGATATGCGGCAGCGGCCGTGGGCTTCGGTCTTGGGCAACCCCAAATCGTTTCTCGGTACTTTGCCGGGAAGAGCCCGGAAGAAACTCGGGCCTCGATGTGGATCTACATCGGCTTTTTGCAGGCCACCTGGATTGCTATGACGCTATTTGGCGTACTTCTCCGTGGTGTGATGCCGGGCATCGCTGATCCAGAAACCGGGCTTAGTGTCTTCTTTCAAAAGGATATTAGCGCGATCGCTACAGGAATAATCTTTGCGGATGTTTTTGCTACCATCGCTTCAACCAGCAATGGGATATTGGTAGCCATGTCTCAAGCGCTGTTACGCGACTTGTTTGGTAGAAAGGAGGAGGGGCGCGGCTTCTTGGCCCGTCTGCTGACCCCGATCACCACCATCCTTCTCGGCATTTTCACAATCGCCCTATCACTCGTACTGCCCGGAACGGTGTTCTCCATCGCCGTGGACTCGCTATCGAAGATAGGTGCAGGTGTCGCGGGGGCGGTGCTCATAAAAGCACTCGGGTGGCGCCATACTAGCTTCTCCCTGTTTATTAGCGTTGTAGCGGGAATTTCGGCTGCGCTTGTCTGGACTTATCTTGGTTACGACGGTTTGTTCAACGGCGCGGGGGTTGGAATTGCTAGCAGCCTTTTGACTAATTGGGTTTTTCGAGCTTTCGGTTCAGAAAAAACGCTTGAAAAAACAACTGCTTAAGGGTTTGCGGTTCTCTTTACCCTGAGCGCGCAGCTTTTTATGCCGCTACTGGAACGGTTTGGAACGCGATTTGGAACGGATTGGAACGGGGTCGGAATAACTCCGAACGGCGATGTGCGCGAGTTGGAACCACAAGATGGTGCAACGCCCGTTTCTATTCCGAACTTGCTTTCGCCACATTCCTAACAGTTTTCGTGACCTTCGCATGAACTGCCCCGAAATTGCTCCTTGCGCGATGCCTTCGCGCAAACCTTGGAGGAGCAGTTATGGGCAGCACGTATCGCGAATACACCGACCGCCTAGAACGTGAACTCGCACGTCACAACATCACCACGTACAGGTTTGCAAAGCGCCGCAAGCATAACTCGGTGATCATTGAACACCTGGGCCGCTCGCACACCGTTGTCTTTTCATCTACCGGGAGCGACGTATTCGGACCGGCACGCGCAGTCTCTGATCTGCGGCACACGCTCGGTCTTCTTGGTCGCGCTGAACCGATCAAGTCCGCTTCGCTTGGCAAGAAGAACAAGCACCCCCGCGCACATGCACGCAAAATTCTGCTGCCCAAGGGGAGCCTGGATGTCACTCCTGCGCGAGAAGATCGCTTCTATGCTCCCCTTGCGGAGCTTGCCGCGCGCTTCAAGGCTACGGCCGTTTCCGAACCCGCGCCGCCCGCTAACGACAATTCAGAACATGGCCCGCGAAAAATTCGCCTCCTAACACCCTTCTTGGGTCACCGTCCGCGCTACGTGACCTTCGACAACCCAATGGCAGCCGCATGATCGGCGCGCTCGCTGTCCAGCTTGCCACGCTCGCCATCATGGGCGCGGGGCTCTGCCTGATGTTCAAGCCGCTGCGCAATCTGGCGTGGAAGCTTGGGGCCGTTGGAATTTTGCTCGTGACCGCGGCGACGGTCATCCCATCGCACTTCGGGTGATGAGAAATGCTTGGTTTCGCCCCTGATCTGGTGATCGCTTGGTCCGCAGTCGCGGGCATCTGTTTGGCCTTTTTTGGCGCGCGCGCCTGGGCCGTCTATCTCGCAACGCCGGCTGCGATCAAATGGATCGCGTGGCCGGTGGCTGCACCATTCGTCAGTGCGGCGCTTAGCGCTGCCGTCAGCCACTGGTGGTGGTTTCTGCCAGCAATCGTCCTAGCGCCTATCGGCGCCGCCCTTTTGGTCGCGCGAGGCCTAATCGATGTTCTGGGCTTCCTATTTGGTCAACGCGTTGCCGGACACGTGGGAGGTGTCTTTGTAACTAGATTTTTGGATTGGGTCAGCGGTCGTCGCCGCGGGCGGCCGATTCCGAACTGGGAGCCCGAAGAGCATGAGTGACCTGTTTCTCAGCGGAGATCGAGCATGGCATTGAATGACGCCATCGACGAGATGCGCGCCTATGCCGCTCGCGGGCGGCTTGGTGAGGGCAGATACCCGGTGCCCGTCCTGCGCCTCGACGTAACGGCACGCATTACACGTGGCGCTGTCGCTCTGATCAAGTGGCAGGCGACAAATGCGCGCGAACTCACGCTGGTCATCAGCCGTCCTGGCTTTCCGCGACAGCAACTGCGCGTGCCGCCACGCGGACGGCGCGAACTTCCGGACCTTCCGGTGGGCCGGCATACGGTGCTGCTCAGGGCTAGGCCGATGCGTCAACGCGGCAACGAGGCGACAATTCAAGAAATTGCGGTGATCGAGGTCATGCATCCGCGCCCGATAATCGAGATTGCCGTGCTCAGGCGCATCGTGTTGGGCGAACTGTTGCGGCTGACTTGGAACATCCAGAACGCACTACGCGCTGAGATCATCACTTCGCAAGGTAGCCGCCAGATCGGGTTTGAAGATACGCTCGAAATGCGTCCAAGCCAGTGTGGCTCGGTGCAGATCGTGATTCGAGCAGTTGGTCGGGGCGGCGAAACCGAACAACGCGTAACTATCGACGTCGTGGCCCCTCCTGTCGCTATTGACGTTCCAGCGCATATTACTGCCGAGATCGGGGAGGACATCACCATCCCGTACTCGGTCAGGGGCGCTGCGGCGCTCTCCCTGAAGGCACTAGATCGCGATAAACCCGTACGCGCGCTCCCATCCTCGGGCTGCATCGAGATGGACGAGGTAACAGAGTCCGAACGGTTGGTTCTGACAGCGACCGGTCACGACGGACGCAAGCGTTCCTGTTCGATCACCGTGCATGTCGTGCCAATGGCCATCCCGCAGATTGATGACTTCCTTGAAATTTTGAATAGGAGAGCATGATGTTTGAAATCGGCGACAACCAGCCCCTATCCGTGCTCGAAAAAGTGGCCGCATTTTTTACGCTGACCGATCCTGATCTGCTCATTCACTGTCATGCGGCCAAGCGCCAGGAAGTCGTCCATGAGTTCTTTATGCTCTGCGCGATGGGGCTGCTCTTCCTTGTAGTTTGGGTGACGACCATGACGGCGGTCGGTATCGCTTGGTTAAGGGCGGCACCGGTTTCCATCCTGATAGTTGCCATCATCTTGTTATTCGATGTGCGCATGACCGCGTCCGACACCGATCCGCGGGGCATCCTGATGAGCGGTCCGATGTCAAAGTCTTTTGTCGGGCGCGTTGTTGCGCGTCTCCTCATCTCTCTACTCCTCAACACCGGCACGGCGATTGGGGTTGATCTTTTTGTGATGCGCGATGAGGCCCTCAAGATTATGGCGCTGGAGATCGACGCTAAGAATGCGCCGATTCGACGTGAGTATGACAACAGGATTGCCGCGCTGCGCGGACTGGACGTTGCACCGATCGAACAGAAGATCGCCGATCAAGGGAAAAGGCTCGACGCCATCACTGACAGCGAGACACAAGCTGATACCGACCGGCAAAAGGCGTTCACAGATTCCCAGGCGCAAGATTTGGAGTCAGAACGACAAGACAATGGGGTCGGCGGCCGCGACCACGGGCATGGTGATTTGGCGAAAGACGCCGAACGGCAACGCGACCTGGCTCGCGACCGGGTGCGGATTGCCGATGCTCAAAAGAAGGAATTGAGCGAACAACAATCGGCGCTGGAAACTCAGGTTTCCACCATGACGAGCCAACTCACCACCGCTCGCAATCAATACCGTAACGACGTGGCGCTCTTACAGAAGGAACGCGATATGCGCCTGCTCCGCCCGACAGACGGACCGATGACAGTCGTGTTGGGATGGCTCAAGCTGCAGAGCAATTCGGAGACGGCGACCGCGGTCCACCTTACGACGCTCATTGCGTGGATCACGATGATGACCCTGGAGCTTGCGTTCTTCCTGTGCCGCGTCGTTTTCAAGTCCGCGTCGATTTATGACACCCGAATCAACACACGCATGCGCCGCGAAGCTGTCCAACTCGCTTCAGAGTTTGCCGCCGACGTTGCAGAAGCACGGCGCAGGCCGCCACTGCGGATTGTTGCTGCAAACGAACCAACGCCTGCCCCCGAGGCGGCCAACGATGAGCCGCCGCAAGACAATATGAATGGGAGATAACCATGCGTGAACGCCAAATTGATCTGCTGGAAAGGGACCTCGACGGCATCGAAGCATTTCTGGACGAGTTTGACCCGCCAGCAAACGGCGAGACTCGTACCGTGGAGACAAACGCTGCCGGCGAACTCGTTATCGTGCGAAATTTTCCGTTACCGGACGGGTGCAATCCTGATTACATCGATTTGCTGCTCATGACGCATCAGTATCCGAGCGCACCGCCTGTCGGAATATACATTCTCGAAAACAATAACGCGGAAGTGATCGCTGATCTCGGGCGCACGTTTAACGTGATGCACGCTGCGGCCTATAGCGCGCCGACAGTCGAAGGCTACAGATGGGTGTGCTTCATCCATCAAGGCAATCGCTGGCGGTTCAACCATCACGACATTGTTTCCGGAGACAACCTACGAAAGTTCCTTATCGGCTTCTATCACCAGTGCGGCACGGAGCGCGGGCATGGCCACTAAGCTGCGCGTGACAGAACCTATATGGCGGGCTCTCCGCCAGTATCATCTCGATCCCAGAGTGCGGCGGGAGCGCATCAGTTATTTATTCGGAACCTTGGTCGAAGGGCCTCGCACCGATCGCACAATCATCGTTGCCGATCAGCCGGTCCTGCTCAGCGATGACTGCTATATAACCCAGACTGGCGGACACGTCTCGCTTTGTCCGCTCGTGCAGAATTCGATTTTGGCGGCGTTCGCGAAAACCGATCACGACTGCCTGATCAATGTGCATGATCATTTTTTTGCAGCGGCCAATACCACGTTCTCGTCGATCGATACCGCAGACGAAATCGCACTGGAAGTTTACCTCCGCAAACGCTTCCAGCCGATGCTCGCTGCGCGTCCGGAGATCGGAAGGGCGCGATTTATCCTCAATGTGGCACTTGTTTTGGACCAAGCGGGCTGTGATGCGCGCTTCCTAGACGGCGAAGGTCGATTCAAACCTATCGACCGCATCGACATCGTGGGGGAACGCCCTGTTCATCTGGTTCCGAACAGTCAGCGCCAAATGGGTAGCGAAACCTCCGATGATACGACAGCTCGACACACGGACTTTATTTCGACCGCATGTCAACGCTTCATAGCGAATACCACGTTCGCCATCGTTGGCTGCGGTGGTCTTGGCAGCATCGCTGCGGAAGCCCTGATGCGGCTTGGCGCGCGCCACTTCGTCCTGATTGACGATGATAGCCTCGAACAGCACAACTTGAACCGTTGGCAAGGCGGATCGGTCCGGGACGTTGGCCGTCCAAAGGTCGCTGTGCTGGCCAGCCGGTTACGCGCTATGGCTGGATCCGGTCACATTGTTGTCGATGTCGTGCAACATTCGGCGTTGTCCACCGAAGGCGAGACGGCCCTGAAGCAGGCCGACGTGATCATTGGTGGGCTCGACAATCACCTTGCGCGATTTTTCCTGAACCGATTTGCTGTCCAGTATGTCGTTCCCTATTTCGACGCAGGCGTGAACATTTTGGCTGGCGAGCATGTGGATTTTCAATCTCGCTACTTCGCAGTTATCCCAGGCTCGACGCCCTGCATGGAATGCACCGGCTACGAACTCTTCGACCGCGACGAAATAAATCGAATACTGATGGACGATGTCACGGCAGCCGAGCGTAAAGCCGCGGGCTATGTTCAGGATCGTCCCGAGATTATTGCGGCTGCAAGCGCCTATGCGCTCAATTTGGGCGCCGTGGCGATACTTAACACAGAACTCATGAATTGGATTTGCGGCTTTCGTCCGCTTGCAACTTGCGCTTCCGAACGTTGGCGAGATGGCTGGCATCAACGTTCGGATCGCGCAAACCATCCTGAGAAACCCGATCCCGAATGTCCGGCTTGTGGCGCTCTGCTTGGCGCCGGCGAACATGCCGAGCTACCTCGTCCGCGACCTGAGGGTCACGCGGCGCGGTTATTGGAGGAAGCGCGCGTGCGACTGCGCGCGCGTTCCGTTTGACCCTCTCGACTGAAAGGAAGATTGCCATGGCTACACGCAAACCCGTCATCATCGACGGCATATTCAAGGAAGTATCCTCAGACGCCCACTTGGACGATATCGTGTCCCCCGAGGTGCAGAGCGTGACGACGGCCGGTGGCCACGTCATCCCTCGCTCAGCGTTCGCGCGCCACGGTATACCTGATGGCTTTGAGACGAACCTTACGCCGCAGATGAAAGGCTAGAGTGTCCGCCCCGTCCGCGTGCGCGGTCCAATCGTGCGCGCGGACGGGCGCGCTTGGCTCTTTAGCTCGACTACGGAAGGACAGGCCGTTATTGTTCCTTCGCCCACCGGTGCGGCTATCGCAACCGGAGCGTCGACGCTCCCTATCAAAGGAGTTGTCCGATGTTTCCCAAGCAAGTCGTATCGAAGAAGGAGCTAACGACGGTCTGTGGCATTCCGTACTCTCCCCAGCACATTGCGCGGCTCGAAGCAGCCGGGCGGTTTCCCAAGCGGATACAGCTTGGCCAGAACCGGGTCGCGTGGTTGCTTACGGAAGTGGAGGAATGGCTCGACGAGCGTATAGCCAAGCGCGACACGAACGTCATCACCGACTCTTCTTTCTAGGGGCATTTCAGGGGACCGGTTCGCAGCCGGTCCCCAATTTTTTTGGCGGGGGTCTTCAACGCGGGCAAATACGCATGGGGATACGCGAGGGGATACCGTATCGCCGATCAAGACGCACGAAAGTGAGCTATTGGCTCAATAGGGCCAATGGATTAGCTCGGCTCCCATTGAATTTTGCCAGCCCGACTTTTGCACAAATATGCACATTCACGCGTGGCACGATTGCTTTGTTCTTGATCATAGGCCGCGTTTCGTCCGATCAGACATTCGTTGAAAGTCGTTTTTCAAGTCAACGGAAACGCACAATGCGCGTATCGATACAACACCGAGAAAGACGAGCGGGCTTCCTTCGTAACGTCCGTCAGGTGGAGGTTGTCACCTCTGTTCAGTTCTCAGAGGAGGAAAAGTCGATCATCTGGCGGCGGCAGCTCGGCGACTTTATTGTGATTGCGCGCCATCCGAATTCGCATCAGGCCAAGAGACGAGAACTCTGGAATCCAAGGCCGAGAACCGACGACTTCGACTTACTAGTCTCCAGCCTCATGAAAGGCCGTCCAGACACGTTCGCCTGCGACACGCCTGTGCATGCGAAGGCTTATGAACGAGCCTTGGTTGAGGCCCTGAAGGAACTCAAGTCGTTCATCGTTCACGGCGCCGCGCTGGGGCCGCCTACGTCGTTCGGATTCTGACGCGAGGGGAGTCGAAGCTGACAACCGCAACGGCCTTACTCCTCTGGATAGCGTTGATCGCGCTGAGCCTTCCCGTTTTGGCTGCGTTGCTGTTGGTGCTGCTTTCACGTGCCTTCTATTCGCGTTGGCGCGACATGCCGATTGTGCGACGCGCCACTGAACGGCGGCGCGCTAATTTCCTGCTGCGACAATTGCGCGCCACGCAGGCACATATGCGTGTCCCTTCGCCGGAAGAATTCATCAGTTCCGTTAACGAAAAACTTCTGGAGTCTGGTCAGAGACTGGAGGCCTCGCTGCTCAATAGCCTGCTACGTAGCGCAAAGTTGCTCTTCGAGGCCGAGGGATTCAGCACCGAACCGCCAACACCGTGCGCTCATGCCAACGAGCTAGATGCTGCACGTTATCGCGACATGCTCTCACAGCGTATCCAAAAGTTCTCCGCACCCAACGCTGTGGCACACACGCGAGATACGATTCTCCACGCCTACGCCGGCCTGTGTCAGTCTCTGCCGCAATTCGCGCGTCAGCAAGACAACGAAAAGCGACCGCTTGACACCAGCGCGATGAAGCCTGCTGCGACAGTCCAACTCATTAACGTTCTTGCGGATGTTCCGGGAACAATCGAAGCACTCATTGAGCCATTCTATTCTCAGTTGGCGATCTCCTCCGGAATCTTCGCAGAATTGCGCCAACAGCTCGACATGAATGGGCACAAAATGTCGGGCGTTCCATTCACGCCAAAGAACTTTGGCTCCCGCACTCTTATCGGACCATCCGAATATAACGGAACGCCAGAAGAAATTGTTCATGGCTATCTGCGTCAGACGCCTCTGGAGCAACTGTTCACGGCCAATATATCCTTTGTCATTCCAGAAGCGGTACGCTTCGAGCACCATTGGATCGTGGCAGGCTCAGGCCACGGAAAGAGCCAGGCGTTGCAGTATCTCATCGCGCGCGACCTTGAGCGGGTCAAAGTCGATGGTGCGACTGTCGTGGTAATCGATTCTCAGGGCGACCTTATTCGTAACATCGCAAGCCTCTCGGTCTTTGCCGAGGGTAGTCCGCTTCATGGAAAGCTATGTCTTATCGATCCAACTGACATCGAGTATCCCGTTGCGCTCAATCTCTTCGACGCGGGGATGGAACGGATCAATCGGTACAATCCCCTCGATAGGGAGCGCCTCACGAACGGCGTGCTGGAATTGTATGACTTTGTTTTGGGGTCATTGCTGTCCGCCGAACTGACACAGAAGCAAGGCGTCATATTTCGCTACATCACCCGTCTCATGCTTCAAATTCCCGATGCAACCATTCACACCTTCCGAGAGCTCATGGAGCCTCAGGGCTATGAAAAGTATCGGTTGCATATCGAGAAGCTTGAGGGCACGGCGCGAGCCTTCTTTGAGACCGAATTCAACTCTCGGCAGTTTGAGGATACCAAGCGTCAGGTCGTGCGCCGACTTTGGGGTATCCTTGAGAATCGCACATTCGAGCGCATGTTCTCGCACCCAAAAAACAAGCTTGATCTGTTCAGCGAGATGAATTCGGGAAAGGTTATTCTAATTAACACCGCCAAAGACCTTCTTAAGCAGAACGGCACCGAGATATTCGGGCGCTTTTTTATTGCGCTCATCGCACAGGTAGCACAGGAGCGCGCCACATTGCCGAAGGAGAAACGCATGCCCGCCTTTGTCTACATCGACGAATGCGCGGATTATCTCGATCAAAACGTCGCACTGATCTTGGAGCAGGCCAGGAAGTTCAATGTAGGAATGATTTTGGCCCACCAGTATGTCGGACAGATACCTCCTAAGCTCCAGGAAAGCTTTGCGACAAATACGAGCATAAAATTTGCTGGCGGCACTTCAGACAAGGATGCTCGTACCCTCTCCCACATGCTCCGATGCACACCAGAGTTCATCGACCAGCAGACAAAGGGTCATTTCGCAGCTTCCGTTCGGGGCTTGACCACTTCCGCCGTCTCGTTGGAGGTGCCATTTGGCTATGTGGAAGCGATGCCGCACATGACGGAGGCTGAGTTCAACCGTGAGCGCGACCGTATGCGAGATCGCTACGCGGTCCACTGGCGAACGGCAAGCGGCGCATCATCGATTCAAACTCTTGCGGGCGCTCCATCCGCCAATCCGGACACGCCAAGCACGGCGTCATCGACAGAATGGTAAGGACGCAGCAGATAATATGATCGTGAACATGGAGGTAGGTACGTGCCCATGCCGGCACATACCGGCGGATAGCGCACGTTTTGAACACGACATTACGATGATACAGGCGTTGATATGGAAACGATCCGACGCCGATCCAGAACGCATCGCTCGCGTAGAGGTAAAAAGCTTGAACTCTCGCCCCGTGATCTAGAGATTTTCCGGGTACTTTTCCGGTATCGTTACCTCCCTTCCACGTCTATCCACGCATTTGTGGGGGGAGCATCGGAAACGCGATTCAAGGAGCGGCTCGGCGACTTGTTCCACGAGGGCTATTTGGATCGCCCGACAAAACAATGGGAATTGGCTGGCTGCCGCCACCGGCCTGCGGTCTACGAAATAGGTCGAGGCGGACTGAAGGTCTTGCGCCACAGCGAAGCCGAAGACCTTGAATCACGTACCTGGCTTGGGACCCAAGCGCATTTGCAATTCCATCACTCGCTTATGATCTGTGATGTACTTGCCAACGTCGAACTTGAGTCACGCACGCTATCACATTTGCGGTTTATCCCTTGGTCGGAAATCGCCGCGAAAATGCCGAACTTGGTCCTGCATAGATCAGGACCGTTTCGCTTCATGGCTACGACGCCTCACCCTCTGACAGTGATTCCTGATGCCATTTTTGGCATCGAGTACCATTCTGGGGAAACTAGATCCTATCGATTTTTTGCACTCGAAGCGGACCGAGGCACCATGCCAATCATGCGTTCGCAGGGTGCGCAAAGTTCGTACTTAAAAAAACTTATCAATTATCGCGCCGTGTTCGCTGCCAATCTTTGCAAAACACAGTTGGGCGTCCCAAATCTTCTTGTGCTTACCGTAACGACAAGCGAAAGGCGCAAGGAAACGATCATGAGGTGGCTTGGAACTGTAGCAGGAGGCGCCAGCGCCGGTTTTCTTTTCAAGTCAACGACTGAACAAATCACGAAATGCGCAGCAGGGCCGGAGTGTTCGTATTTGAAGGGGACCTGGATGCGTACGGGATTCCCACCGATGTGCATCTCCACTCCGTAAAGGTGGGAGCCAGAGGTCAGTGCCGGAATTTTGCTTGAATGGAGACAGCGGGCGGGTCTTGGGATCATTCATATGGGTGAGTCAGGATGACTCACCCTTGTCTCGCCACCTTGAGACAATGGTGAGACAACGGTACATTCCATCCGAGCTAAGTGCTTGGTGGAGCTGAGCGGAATCGAACCGCTGACCTCCTCATTGCGAACGAGGCGCTCTCCCAACTGAGCTACAGCCCCTGAAACCAGGGCTTTCGCGAGGGTCGCCCGCGAGGGGCGGTTTGTAAGAAGCCGCACCCAAACCGTCAAGGCGCTGGCGATTCGGCCTGCGAGACGCCCCGAAACCGCCACCAGACACAGAGCCAGATGAGCGCGATCAGCGGATACATGAGGAAGCTCGCTTCTGTGCCGAGTACCCCGCCCGTGAGCCAAGCGGGACCGTTGAACGTCACGTCGAATAGGCGGCCTTGCGGAATTCGTGCGCCATTCGGCGAGCCGATGACGAAGAACTGCATGAAGTCGAAGGCGATGTGGAAACCGACCGCGAACCACAATGTGCCGGTCTTCAGGACCGTGTAGCAAAGCCACAGGCTAAGCGCGACGAGCGTGATCACGTCCCAGACGTTCTCGCCGGTCTTGAGGAAATAGTGGGCTCCCGCAAAAATAAGCGCGATGACGATCGAAGCCGGCCAGAACCCGATGCTTCGCCACAGGCTCTGAAGGAAATAAGATCGGAAGAAGAATTCCTCTGCGATGCCGACGCAGATATTCGCGCCCAGCCATGCGAACGCGAAATATGCGATCGCATTTCCAGAGAGTGCGAGCCCGTTTATCTGCATGCCGCCCATCGCGATCATCCCGACTGCGACGGCGCCTGCCATGACGGTGCCGACAGCCAGACCTTCCCACATGCGCGCGCCCAGCATGCTGCTGAGAGGCAATCCATAACTGAACACACCACGATGTTCGTAGATCGCGAATGGAATGGTGCTGATAAGTGCAATGATGAAGTTTACGCCTTCGCCGAAAGCGATGCCGTCTGCCGATAGGCCGTCGCCAATACCGAGTGTGCCGGCAATAGGAGCCAACACAAATTGCAATGCAAACGGCGCGACAACGGCAGCGAAGGCGGCAAAGAGGATTGCGCGCCAGATGAAGCGCAGTCTGCCATCCGCGCCAAGAAATGCTTTCTTCACCGTATCCCCGACGATTCAGCCGCGCGGGGCCAAATCTATCGCGCGGTCATTTGCCCGTATAGGCGACCCGCCACACGGTCTTTCCGGCATCGTCGGCAATCAGCAGGCTGCCATCCTTGGCGACCGCGAGGCCCGCGGGCCGTCCCCACACCTGCGCCGGGCTTGTGCCGGGCACCGCGAAACCGGTGACGAAATCGTCATAGCCGCCGACCGGTTTGCCGTTCGCGAAATGCACGCGCACGACCTTGTAGCCAGTCGGCACGCTATTGTTCCACGAGCCATGCAACGAGACGAAGGCGTCACTCTTGTAGTCGGCCGGAAATTGCGCGCCTTCATAGAAGACAAGCCCGAGCGGCGCGGAATGCGATTGGAACAACAGATCGGGCGTCTTCGATTTTGCAACCATGTCTGGCCGCTTGGCGCCGAAGGTCGGATCGGGATTGTTGCCCGTATACGCGTAGGGCCAGCCATAGAACGCGCCCTTCTCCACATGCGTGAGATAATCGGGCACGAGTTGATCGCCCAATCCGTCGCGTTCGTTGACGGTGATCCACAGTGTGTCGGTGCCGGGATAAAGCGTGATGCCGACCGGATTGCGGGTGCCGCTGGCGAAAGTGCTCAGCGTTCCGTCCGCTTCGACCTTGTTCACGGCAGCCCGAAAGGCGGGCTCGCCCTCATTGATATTTCCGTTGCTGCCGATAGCAAGATAAAGCGTGCCGTCCGGCCCAAAGGCGATGTCACGCGTGGAATGTCCGCCGATGCCCAGATCGTGCTGTTTGGTGATGCGCGTTTTCTTGCTGGCCGTCAGCGCGCCGTCCGTGTAATCCAGCTTCCACACGGCATCCCGGTCGCCGACATAAAGCGCACCGTCATGAAAGGCGAGGCCGTGCGGCCCGTGAAAGCCGGACGCGAAAGTGGAGATCTTGTCGGCTTTGCCTGTACCCTTGCTGTCCCGCAGCAGCGTGATCTTTCCGGCATCCGGCTCGGCCAGAAACACATCGCCGTTGGGTGCGACGGCAAACCAGCGCGGATTGTTCAGGTGATCGGCGAAGACGGAAACCGAGAATCCCTTTGGCGCTTGCAGCGCTGCGCCGGGCGGCCGGGCGATCGTCTTCGAACTGTTTTCGACGGTGGGCGTCGCGAAAGGTTTGGGCAGATCGGAGGGTAGGACCTGAAAATGCTTGCCTGGAAAGTCGTTTGCCGGGGCGCCAAGCGCCGCCGTGCAGCCAAACCCCAGAAAACCCACGCAAAGTATCGCCGCACGCTTCATACTAACCTCCATCCGGAAAGGGAAAATCAACCGCAAATTTACCAGGGCGGTCCGACACTTCACCCCAACGCGCGAGAATGTGATGCGATCCATCTTCTACAGAACCGCTGTTGCCACCGCCATCTCAACGCTGGCGAGCCTGCCCGTGCGCGCGCGGACGAAGCCAAAAAGGCGGAGCATAAGATCACGCAGTCCGAAAGCTTCATCATGATCGAGCCGATGTACACGACGATCGTGGATGAAGGCCGGCCCACGGGCATGCTTCTGGTCGCCATCGGCCTCGACATCCCCGACCGCGATCTGCGCGCAGAGGCTGATCACGGCATGCCGGTTCTGCCTGACGATTATGTGCGCAGCCTGATGAGTTTTACTGCGGCGACGGTGCGGCCCGCGCGCCAGCCCGATGTGGTGGCGATTGCCGACCGCCTGCAGCGGGTCACCGACAAGGCGCTGCATCGCGAGGGCGCGCGCGTGCTGCTGGCGCAAGTCGTTATCCAGCCGAAGAAGCTCTAGCGCCTCACGCGGTCACGGAAACCGTGCTGGTGCTGGCGGTCGAAGTGCCCGCCTTGGCGAACGCGTCGAGCAATGACACCACCATCGAACCAGACGATTGCGATGTCTGCTGCGACTGCATGTTCTCCCACGCCTTGGCGAAATCGGCGGAGGTCAGCGAACCTGAACCGCTGCCATCGAGCGCCGCGAAATCGCCGGTCGCATCCGCTGTTGTTCCACCGTTGGCGGTGACGAAACTGGTGAATTCGCTTTGGCTCACCGCGCCGTCATCATCGCTGTCCATCGCCTGGAGCAGTGTATTGGCCATCTGATCGGCCGGATCGCTCGAACCGCCGACCTTGTGATGATGGTGAGGATGGTGTCCGCCACCGCCGCCGGATTGCGCCTGCTGGACAGCGTCGGCGGACATCTGGCCTTCGCTGATGCCGGACGAACCGTTCTGATCGAGCGCGGAGAACAGCGAATCGGCCTGGGCCTGCGTTCCGCCCGCATTCTCGATGTAGCTCTCCATTTCGCTCTGCGAGACACTGCCATTCCCGTCCGTGTCCATTGCAGAAAAAAGCTGTTGCAGCGGATCGGAGGAGGTTGCGGATGTCGAAGTGCTCGCAGTGCTGGCTGATGCGTTTGTCGAGCTGTTGGCGCTCTGCTGTTGCATGGCCATCAGCGTCATCAGGATCTGGCCGCTGAGCTGCGGCGTGGCGCTGCCGGTGAGCGCGTTGTTGGCGGTGCTGGCAGCTGTGGGCTGCGAGCAGGAACTCGCGAAATTCGTGGGGCTGGACGGCGACGATGATGCCGACGTCGTGGGATCGAGCGCCGAAAACAGCGAGGAGAGCAACTGGCTCGCCGAACTCGCGGCGAACGCGGCAACAGACGGGATCATCGTGGCCTCCGGAAGAATTCGTTTGAACCGACTGCCCGAATTCTTCTGGCTTCGATGACAAAGCGAAGCTTATGCCTTTGTCATGTTCGCGGCGGTGCGCCAAAAACAGATTGAACGAAATCTTACCGCGTGCGATTGCGCGACAAATCCGGCAAAAGCTGCACAGCGAAAGCAAAATTTGCCCGGCAGAAATGGTTTGCGCGTCAGCGAGATTTTGCCAGGACGTGCGCGATTACGATCTGCGCCAGGGGGTTTGATCCCATTGTCGTGTGTCCACCCGCGACATGAATGTTCTCGCATTGGGGTGCGTCATCCTGCAGGCATTGGCGCCAATCCACGATGCCGTCATCCTCCGAATAGATTGCGGTCAGGGGAACGGGCGGTGGCGCATAGAACAGCGCCGGATCGGCAATGGCCGCCGCATCGTGAAAGGGCGCGAGCAGGCGGGCCATTGGGGCCAATGGCGTCGTCACCGGAAAGCGGATCGGGCTGCACAGCGTGATGACGCGGCGAACGGCGTGCGGATGCTTCTTCGCCAGTTCGCGGGCCAATATACCGCCAAGGCTCTGGCCGATGATGCTGATACGGCCTCTATCATCGGCCAGCCGCAGCAGCGCCGCGTCGAGCTTTGCGAGTAGGCCCGGCGTGGGGCCGGGGTTGAAGGCGACATGCGCGGTTTCGGCACGATAGCCAAGCCCACTCACAAACAGACGCAGACGATCCATCGTCCAGTCGCCGGCGAGAAAGCCAGGCACGAAGAACACGGCATGGCCGTCGCCGCGTGGAAGCGCTTCGACGGGAAAAGGCGGTGGATTGGCGGTCGCGGCGGCAACGGCGCTCATCTCGCGCGCCCAGCTTGCAAAGCCGAGCGGCGAGCCCTTGGACGGCAGAATGGCGGCGGCACTTTTCATAACGCAACTCTCACAGATCACATCGCCGAAATGCCGCCATCGACTTTCAGTTCCGAGCCGGTGACAAATTTGGATTCGTCGCTGGCGAGATACAGCACCGCGTAAGCGATATCGTCCGGCTCGCCGATTTTTCCCAGCGGCACCTGGCGAGCGAGTTTTGCATAGGCTTCTTCCTTGCCGTAGCGCTGTACAAGCCCGTCGAGGATGGGCGTGGCGATGAACACCGGATGCACGGAGTTGGAGCGGATGCCATAGCCCTTGCGCGCGCAATAAAGCGCCACGGATTTCGACAGATGCCGCACGCCGGCCTTCGCCGAATTATACGCCGCCATGTTGTGGCCCGCGATGATGCCGCTGATCGACGAAATGTTGACGATGGAGCCGCCGGAGCCCGTCGCCTTCACGGTCTTGGCGATCAATGGCACGGCGAGCTTGCAGCCGAGGAACACGCCGTCGAGATCGATGGCATGCACATGGCGCCATTCTTCGAGCGTGATGTCCTCCAGATCCTTGGTGAGGCCGATGCCCGCATTGTTGACGAGGATGTGTAGTCCGCCGAATGCTTTTTCGGTTTGTGCGAGCGTATTCGCCCAGCCCTCTTCGCTGGTCACGTCATGCGCGAGCGCGATGGCGGAGCCTTTGTGTGTTTCATTGATGGACGCCGCGATTTTCTTGGCGCCCTCGAAATTGACGTCCGTGATCGCGACTTTCGCACCCTCGCGCGCCAGCATCCGCGCCGCAGCCTCGCCCAGCCCCTGCGCGCCGCCGGTAATAAGCGCGATCTTTCCCTCGACGCGTCCTGGCATTTCAAGTTCCCGTTTTTTGAGGGGGCTATCGCCCGGTGAATTTCGGTTCGCGCTTTTCGAGAAAGGCGCGCATGGCTTCTTTGTAGTCCTCGGATGTGGTGGCGAGCGCATATTGATCGAGGTCCATGAAAGTGGTGGCCGCATGCAGCGCATTCGCCGCCATGTTCACCGACTGTTTGGACACGCGCAGCGCATTGGGGGGCAGCTTGGCGATCTTGTCTGCCCAACGCTGCGCGGCGGCAAGCGCTTCGCCATCGGGCGCGACCTCATCGGCAAGGCCCCATGCGAGCGCCTGTCCGGCTTCTACCTTCTCGCCGAAGATGACGAACTGCTTGGTGCGCGACGGGCCAATCAGCGAAACCAGACGCGGCACGGCGTGCCAGCTCATATTCATGCCCAGCGGAATTTCCGGCAGGCGCATATGGGACGAGCGCGCCATGATGCGAAAGTCGCAGGACGTCGCCAGCGCGCCGCCGCCGCCGATGCAATATTTCTCGATGGCGCAGATCGTGACCTGTTCGATCTTTTCCCACGCATCGCAGAGATCGGGGCCGATACGTGTCATATGGCGACGTTCGAGGAGGCCATTGGCCTGCCATCGCGCCATCGCCGGATCTTTCAGATCGGCGCCCGCGGTAAACGCGCCTTTGCCGGTGAGGATGACGGCCTGCGTCTGAAGGTCGTCGGCGAAACTGCGCGCCGTTTCGGTGAGTTCGAGAATGAGTTGCCGCGACAGCGCATTGCGTCCGTCGCCGCGATCCATCGTCACTGTCGCGATGGCGCCCTGGCGGGCGATGGTAACGAAGTCGCCAATTTTGGTTTCATCCATGCAAGACTATACCGCCCTCTCCCCGGAGCGTAAGAGGGAATTGCGCGCTATTTTCTATTTGCGGCAGCGACGGTGGCGGACGATGCAGTGGTGGCCGCGTCATCGTCCCGTTTGGGCGCCCCGCCTCCTCTCGCTGAATCATTTCACCGGCTTGGGATCGTTCGTGCCCATGTCCGCCTGGACCTTCCAAGCGCCGTGCGCGTCCTTTACCCACGCCGTGAGATAATGCCCGGTGAGGTGGTGGCGCCGGCCGATATCGTCCGGTCCGGTTTCGAACACCCAATGCCCGTCCGTCCAACCGAGCGTCCCGTCCTTTGAGACGCCGACACCATCCGGCTCCCAACTCAGAACATTCAGGCGCGGATCGCCATTGCCGGATTTGGGATCGCTGAAGCGCTTGATGGCTTCGGCCTTTCCGAGAATTGGCTGCTCATTGCCTGTTCCAAATATCCGACCGTCTTCTGCCAGAAAGGCGAGGAAGGCCGCATTGCTGCCTTTGTTCACGGACAATTGGGAGAACGCTTTGTCGGCGGCAGCAAGATCGTCTTTTGGACCGGCATGCGCCGCCGTCGCGAGCAGCGCGGCCATGACTAACAAATGCAATGTTTTGGTGCGCATCAAATTTTCCCGTCGCAGCCGTGAATTGTGGCGAACCTGCCGCAATCCGTCCCAGTTTTCGCCGGTAACTTTCTGTTTACTACGTCTGCCGTTAGGGCGAAATCACACCGAACTCGCTCGCGGAGCTGGGGGAATTATTATGGTCGCCTACAGACGAATGGACGAAGTGAATGTGCCGCCGAATCGGCGCATGGCTCTTTCACACGAGCTTTTCCACGGACTCACACCGAAAGAGTTCGACGACGAGGCGAAGATGGTTGCCGACGCGCAAGCCATGACGCCTGCCGTGCGCCGCCGTATGGAAGCGCAGCTCACCGAACGCCTGATGACGCCACCCGATGCGCCAAGCTGGGGACCGGATTGGATCAAACGCGGCGAAAAAGATGCACCCAAGCGCGGCAAGGAGAAGCCGGGGCTTTTCGCGCGCGCATTTCGGCGCGGCGATGAAGATGAAACCGAAGAAGCCGAAGCGTCGCCATCCACGCCGCGAGACGAAGATTATGTCATCGCCCGCAATATGGAGAAGAGCCGCCAGATCGCGCATTACAAATGGCTCTATGGTGCTGCCATTGCCGTAACGCTTGCGATCGCGGCACTGGCCATGTTCGTCGACTATCACATTATTCGCGAAGTATGGACGCGCGCGCTGTCCAACGAATTCATGGTTGTGCCGCCAAGCCTGCAATCCTCGGTCGTCTTCAAGAGCCTGCAGGTCGTCTTCGCCGTGCTGATCGTGCATTTCATGCTCAAGATCACGGGTGTCTATGGCCGCAACACGATGATCGTCGCGGCCTTTGTGCTCGCGTTGATCATGATCGGCGGTCTTGGCTATCTGGTCGCCTACAACAACATGCTGGGTGGCACCTCCACCACGCTGGAGCATCAGCAGTCGGGCGATAGCGGGCAGAACAATTCTATTGACCAGCTGTTTTCGGCCTCAACGCGTTCCCCAACAGGCGAACAGTTCAATCCACCAGCCGAACCCGCACGAGTAACGGCTGCATCGCAGAAATCGAGCGAATTCTCGCTGCCGCTACCCAAGCTCTCGCAAAGCTCTTTGGCCGATGCGGATTCCTGGTTCTGGCTTGCCTTCGCCAGCGTGATCTTCTTCATCGTCACGACAGTGGCTGCGCTTTATATGCAGGGGGCTGAAAACAACATTCGCAATGTCAGCCTTGCGCGCGATTACAAGCACCGCCAACGTCAGTTTGCGCAGCTGCATCTTTTGCAACTGGCCGATCAACGCGAAGGCGTACGCCCCAGAGTTGAAGTGGCCGGATCGGACGCATGATGAACATCATGCTCGCGGTGGTGACAGCCACCGCGCTGGTGGGTGGCGGCGCGCTTGCTGTTCAGGCCGGCAGAGATGCGCCGCAAATCGTCCAAGCGTCTTATCTAAGCGATCAGGCGCAGTTGAAGCCGCAGCGTCTCGTCATCGCCATTGATCTCTCCAAGAGCAATCCGCTGATCGACAATCCGGACTTCGCAGCGAAAGTGGCTGCACGCATAGCCGATGAAGTACGCGGTCTTGGCTTCGCATCTGAAGTGCATGTGCGCACCTTTGGAAATTATGACGCCGGCTCGAACAATTTTCATTACGACGCGGTGCTTTCCGTTCGTAATCGACCCGACACAGTGGCGGCGGAAGTCGAAAAGCTGATAGCGGGCACGCCGATGCTGGTACGCGACGGCAAATGGCGCGCGCAGGGCACGACCAACATTCTCGCCTTCATGGACAACGTCTCGCAATCCATTGGTTGCGCCGGCATGCCCACAACCATCGTTCTGGCATCCGACGGAATCGAGGATTCGGAATACGCGCGGTTGGAAGCGCGCGATTCGCATCTTCCGTTGCCGGACGGAAAGCCTTTCGCCGGCTGTGCCGAATTGCAGATTCTCGGCTTGGGTGAAGGCGACCGATCCCCAAGCGAAACCGTTCGCCTGCGCGGCGAGTGGCAGCGTTGGTCCCACATGGCCGGGTTCAGGCAATTCCACGGCTTGAACGACTGGTAATCCTTCGATCAGAAGAAGAAATATACTAAATAATTCAATGGTATAAGTATTTTATTGAATTCTCTTGAACAGACTACTCTATATAGTAGAGTATTCTGTGTTGAATGAGAGGATTCTGAAATGCCGCTTTCTCCCGATGAAGCCGCAGACGCTCTTCGCGATATTTCCAAAACCGAACAGTGGAGTTCGACGGCCTATGGCTACCGCATGGCGGCCCCGCATCTGATTCTATGGGGTGTCGTCTGGGCCATTGGCTACGGCGCGACGGCCGCCAAGCTGCGCTGGGATCCGCTGTGGCTCGTACTTGTGCTCACCGGGTCGCTTGGCAGCTTCTGGATCGGCTGGCGCATGTCGCGCGGACGCGCAAAGAAAGCGTTCGACTGGCGTTTTGGCGCGACCTTCGTCGCCGTCGTTTTGTTCATCTCGGCGGTCTTTGTCGTCATGCCGCCAAGAACGGATGCGCAGATTGGCGCCTTCTTTCCAATCCTCGTTGCTTTGTATTACGCACTCATCGGTATCTGGACACGCGGCGCGCGTATGCTGATCGCCGGTGCTGCGCTCGCGATTCTAACGCTCATCGGGTTCCTCTATCTGCAGAGCCAGTTCGCAATGTGGATGACGATTGTTGGCGGCGGCGGTCTCATCCTGGGCGGTTTGTGGCTGAGGAGCGCCTGATATGGAACAGCCCGATCAGACAATCCATCAGCCGGTGAGACTGAAGATCATGGCAGCGCTCAAGCCGCTTCCCAATGGTGAAAAGCTGGAATTTGTGCGGTTGAAAGCCATCGCTGGCGCCACTGAGGGGAATCTCGGCGCGCATATCACAACGCTGGAGGAAGCCGGCTATGTCGAAGTCGAAAAGGATTTCGTCGGCAAGAAGCCGCGCACGCGGGTCGGAATGAGTAAAGTCGGTCGCCGCGCCTTCGAGAATTACACCGCCTATCTGCGCGACATCATCGACGCGAGCGCGCAACAGCGGGAGCAATCGTGATGCGGCGCGGCTTAGCGCCGCGCTGGATTCGTTATTCACGAATTAGGAGATAGCTATGTTGGATCGCCGTGCGAAGCTTATCGTCTGGGGCTTTCTCCTTGGTGTTATCGTCGCCGAAGGCTGGGCAATCCTGGCGTCTTTTCACGCGAAGGCAGATTTGTTCATTGCCCTCTTGCATTACACCTTCAGCCCGGCCGGAACGCCGATTGCGTGGGCATCGGCAGCATTGCTCGTGATCGGCTATACGGCATTTTCGGCGTCAGGCAGCGCCGTCGTTCGCGATCATCTTCTGCGCCCGGCCACATGGCGTCCGTATGCCGCGATATGTCTTGTCGCCGTCCCCATGGCCTTGATCAGTGGCTTCTTCGAGGAAGCTTTCTTTCGCAAGGCGTTGATGGATTGGGCGATGCATCACGGCCAGACGGTCGAAATGCAGATTGCGGTTTCCGCTTTGGCCTTTGGTGCAGTTCATGCGATTTGGGGCGTGGCTGGCGGCAATCTTCGCGCGGCGTTCAATGCAATGCTTGTGACGGGTGCCTTGGGCGGCTTGCTGGGGATCATCTATATCGCTGGTGGACGCAGCGTCGCGCCATGCGTAGCGGCCCACATGGCCATCAACCTCTTGCTTGAGCCATGGTTGATCGTCACCGCGGTAACGAATGGCTGGCGCAGAACGCCACCAGTTGCGGCCTAATTCGATTGCGCCAATTCAAGCTGCTTGCGAACTCGCCGTGCCGTGACGCCGCCTTCGCGCATCGCCCGCAAGGTGGCGGCATGGTCGCGCTTGGACAACTTTCGCCCCTGCGCGCCTAAAATAAGTTTGTGATGCGCGTAATCTGGTGTGGGCAGATCGAGTAGAGTCTGCAGCAAACGCTGCACATGCGTGGCCGCGAAAAGATCGTTGCCGCGGGTTACGAGCGTTATGCCCTGAAAGGCATCGTCGACCACAACGGCCAGATGGTAGGACGCCGGGATTTCCTTGCGTGCCAGCACAATGTCGCCAAAGAGATGGGGATCGACGGCTATTGTTCCATGCTCGTCGTTTGGTCCCGCGCCGAACTCTTCGAAGGCCAGCGTGCCAGCGCGCGCGACGGCTTTGGTGCAGTCCAGCCTCAACGCGTAGGCTACGCCTGATGCGATCCGCTCCAGACGCTGCGCCTCGTCCAGGTGACGGCAGGCGCTGGGATAGAGGGCACCTTCCGGTCCATGTGGCGCTTCAGACGCGCGCGCGATCTCAGCCGCAATCTCAGCGCGTGTGCAGAAGCATGGATACAGAAGCTGTTGACTATTCAGCACGTCGAGTGCCGCCCGATAGGCATCGAACCGTTCGGATTGGTGAAGAACCGGCGTCTCCCATGAAAGCTCCAGCCACGCCAGATCCTCAAAAATGGCAGTTTCAAATTCCGGGCGGCAACGCGTGCGGTCGATATCCTCGATGCGCACGAGAAATCTTCCGCCGACGACTTTCACGGCATCGTGTGCCGTGATTGCCGCATAGGCATGGCCCAAATGGAGGGCGCCGGTTGGACTCGGTGCGAAACGCGTGACAATCATGGCGGGCAGTTTACAACATTCGCAATATGCCGAAACCACATCGCATCGCCAACGCGGAGCATTTGGAAGAAGCCGTCGCGGCGCTTCTCGCTGCCGATAAACGGCTGCATGCTGTCGTAGCGCGCGCAGGCAGGCCGCAATTCGTCCCGCGCCGCAAGCATGGCTTCGAAGCGCTCATCTCCATCGTCGTGAGCCAGCAGCTTTCGGTTGCTGCGGCCGATACGATCTTCGCCCGTGTGAAGGACAAGGTTTCACCGTTCGAGCCTGCAACGGTACTGGCCGCCGATGCCGCGACATTGCGGGCTTGCGGCCTCTCCGCGCCGAAGCAGAAGCATATGAAAACCATCGCGGGTGCGATTCTCGATGGCACGCTGGATTTGAAACGAGTGCGGCGGCTCGCCGATGAAGACGCCCGCGCGCATCTGACAGCAGTAAAAGGCATCGGCCCGTGGACAGCGGATATCTATCTGATGTCTTCGCTTGGCCGCGCCGATATCTGGCCCGTTGGGGATGTTGCATTGCAAGCCGCTATTGCCCGCGCGTTGGGTCTAAGAAAGCGTCCAAACGAAAAAGCAATAGAACGATTGTCCAAAGCCTGGCGGCCCTGGCGCACTGTCGCCGCGCGTTTGTTCTGGATTCACGAAGACGGATTGCGCCGCGAAAAGCGCGAAGCCGAAAGAAATGCCAAAGCTCTAAAGGCTGCAAAACAGAAGAAGGCGAAAGTATAATGGCACTATCCGGTCCGCGACTTCCACCCGCGCGCGGGCAGGCCACGCATCTTGTGGTGCTGTGCCACGGCTATGGTGCCGACGGAAACGATCTAATCGGCCTGGCGCCACATTGGCAGCAGCTTCTTCCAACTGTCGCTTTTGTTGCGCCGAATGCGCCCGAGATGTGCGCGGCGGGCGGCACAGGCTACCAGTGGTTTCCGATTTCGCGTCTGGATCCAGGCGAGATGCAGCGCGGTGTGGAATCCGCTGCATCCGTGCTGGAAGGATTTCTCGTTACGGAGTTGGCTCGCCTGAATCTGACCGCTGATCGGCTGGCGCTGGTAGGATTCAGCCAAGGCACCATGATGTCGTTGCATGTTGGTCTGCGCCGTGCGGTGAAACCTGCCGCGATTGTTGGTTATTCAGGCACGCTGGCGGGCGAACCGCCGGCGCTCGGCGCCGACACGCCACCCATCATGCTCATCCATGGAAGCGAGGATCTAATGATCCCGCCCGCCGCGCTGTTCACGTCGGCAACGGCACTGGGTCGCGCGGGCGCAACCGTCCAATGGCATGTCTCGCCGGGCATTGGCCATTCCATCGACGAGGACGGGCTTCTGCTGGGCGGAACCTTTCTGGCGATGGCGCTGCACGGAATGTTGGCGCGCAATGGCGGCGAGATCGCCTGCGCATTGGATTGAAACTGTCGCCTTGCCGTCACAGCGAATCGCGTAACATCATGGACATCTTGGCAGGACCCGCATTTTCCCCTTAAGTTCCGCCAGATGGATGGAGGCGCTGTCTTCACAAGGAACAGCTCATGTTAGCGGCCGGCCGCACGCCCGATAACTGCCCGGCCCTGGTGCTCAACGCGGATCATCGGCCGCTGAGCTATTATCCGCTTTCGCTGTGGTCCTGGCAGGACGCGATCAAGGCCGTGTTCCTCGATCGCGTAAACATCCTCGCCGAATACGAGCGCATTGTGCATTCGCCCAGCTTCGAGATGAAGGTGCCTTCCGTCGTCTCGCTCAAAAGCTATGTGAAGCCGGCGCGCAATCCCGCCTTTACGCGGTTCAATGTATTCCTGCGCGATTGCTTCGAATGTCAGTATTGCGGCGCGGAAGAAGATCTGACTTTCGATCATCTGATTCCGCGCTCGCGCGGCGGGCGCACAACCTGGGACAATGTGGTGACGGCCTGCGCGCCCTGCAATCTGCTGAAGGGTGGAAGGCTCGCCCATCATATCGGCATGAACCCGCGCCATCCGCCGCACCGGCCCACCGTGAACGAGTTGCGCAATCACGGCCGCCGTTTTCCGCCCAACTATCTGCACGAAAGCTGGGCCGACTATCTTTATTGGGACAGCGAACTCGAGCCCTGAGCATTCAGCGCGTCTCGCCACATCGCGGTGAGCGGCGGCGCGCCCGCAGGGGCGATATTCTGCTGCCGCACAAATCCAGCGCGCTCATAGAGCCTAGCATTTTTCGGGTTTGAATTCTCCAGATAAGCGGGAAGGCCGGTCAGATCTATCTGCTTGAGATTGGTGTCGAGCAGTGTGCCGCCCAGCCCCATGCCCTGGAACCGCGGTGCCACCGCGATGAAGGCCAGATAGAAATGACGCTCGTGAGGATGGTGTTTTTCCATCGCCGCGCCCATCGCTCTGCCGCGGCCAAATCGCGGCACGCCGCAGAGCCTCCAGAACATCGGCAGCAGCTTCATCTGTTCGAAGAAACCTCCGGGGCTGGCCGGCGCCTCAGGCGGGAGCCATGCCGCGGCAACGCTTGCATCGGACGCCATCCACACATGACCGAACGGAATCGCCCGTACCTGCAACAGCCAATAAAAGAAGCGTTCGAGACCGGCAGCCCGTTTGGGTCCGGGCCGCGCAATCCAGTCCATCACCGGATCGGTCTGGAACGCCGCCGCGAACAACCGCGCGATGGCGCGCGCGTCGTCCATCGTCGCGCGGCGCGAATCGGCAGCAAGAGAAAGCCGCGCATGACGATCGGGCTGCGCGCTCATATCCGCTCGGAAAGCTTGATCGCGAGGCGGCATCCGGCTTTGATCGTCTCGCTCAGGATTTTGTAACCCGGCGCTTCCTCGGCGCCGTTTGCAATCGCTTCGTCGCGATGGGCGATTTCATCGGTGCGGAAAGTCTCGACGGCTTTCTTCAGCGCCGGATCGCCGTCGAGCCGCGCAATCTGTTGCGCGTAATGTTCGTCGATCACTTCCTCGACGGCTGCCGTGCAAGCCATCGCTGCCTTTTCGCCCAGCAAAGCCGTCGCGGCCCCGAGTGCGAATCCTGCCACGCGCCATATCGGCTCCAGCGCAGTCGGCCGCACGCGCCGTTCGTTGATGAGTTTGTCGAAGGCTTTGAGATGGCCCTGTTCCTGATCTGCCATCTTGCGGATTGTGGCGGCTGCCTTCGCCGATTCTTTGCGCGTGCCCAGCACGGCAAGCTGGCCTTCGTAGATCCGCACGGCGCCATATTCCCCGGCGTGATCGACACGGATCATGGCCTCAATGTCGCTCGCGGCATTCACGCCCGGCGGTGCGGGCCGATTTTTGCGTGCGCCGCTCATGGCGTCTTTCTCGATTTGGTAACAAGCACTAAGCCGAACATTGCGGCGCCCAGCGAGATAATCGCATTATAACCGGCCAGCGACAGGCCGAAGAGCCGCCATGCCGCCTGGTCGCACATTACAATCGGTGCATTGAAATCGATCGGGCCCGTGGCATGAAAGGCCGAACCGGTGCAGTGACTTGGGCCTGCCCACAGTTTCCACTCGATACCCGCATGATAGATCGCGATGGCGCCGGAAGCGGCGATCAGCAGCGCGGTCAGGATCGCGACCGGCTTTGCCAATTCGCGCTGCAAAACGCCGAGCCGCAACATCAAGCCGCCACCAAGCCCCACGACGATCGCCGCGACATGCGGATAGCGTTGCCACATGCAGATCTCGCAAGGCGGTAACCCGTCCAGGTATTCAAAGCCGAGCGCGCCCAGAATAAGCAGGGCGGCCAGCGCCCCCAGCGCGATCGCAATTCGGTCAGGGGATGAGAGAAGTTTGTTCATTTCGCGAAGATCATGGATTCGTCGGCGAAGGCTTTGAATTCCAACGCATTGCCGCTTGGATCGGTGAAGAAGAATGTTGCCTGTTCGCCGGGCTGGCCTTCGAATCGCACGCCGGGCTCGATGATGAACGACACGTTGTTGGCCGTGAGCTTCGCTGCGAGTTCCTTCCACGCGTTCATGTCGAGAATGACTCCGAAATGGCGAACCGGCACTGCGTCACCGTCAACGTCATTATACGCTTTATGTCCGATCTCCTTCGGGCTTAGATGCGCAACGATCTGATGGCCGAAGAAATCGAAATCGACCCATTCGTCCGAAGAACGGCCTTCCGCGCAACCGAGCAGCGTTCCGTAAAATTTGCGCGCTTCGCCAAGATCGCGGACCGGAAAGGCCAGGTGGAATCGGGCCAGGGGAATTTTGGAATGGCGCGTCATCGTGTATCCTGCCTCTCGCATGTATTGTGAGGACAGACGGCGTTAAAGGGAAGCCTATGCGTTTGTTCAAGGCCCTCCGCAGACCCGCCGCACGCCAATTGGCGGGCCGCGAATTGTTGCGCATCGATGGCGAGGCCGTGGCGGTGACGCTGAAGCTCAATCCGCGCGCGCGCAAACTGATCGTGAAAGTGCATCCCTCCACCGGCGAGGTGACGGTGGTGGCGCCGTCGCGACGCGCGCTGAATGGTGCGCTGGATTTCGCGCGCTCGGAATCCGACTGGATCCGCACCAGATTGTCGCGCGTGCCCAAGCCCGTTGCGCTGCGCCTCGGCGCGCGCATTCCGTTTCGCGGCGAGATGCATCTCATTGCCGCCGGCGAGAAGGTCCGCGGTTCGGTCTGGGCCGAGCAGGGCGATGACCAACCCATAATCCGCGTGGCGGGCAATGCGGAACATGCGCCGCGCCGCATCGCGGATTTTCTCAAACGCGAGGCGCGCAAGATTCTCGATGCCCGTTCGCTTTATTACGCGGCGCAGCTCGGCCTCAAGCCCAGCCGTGTCACGGTGCGCGATACGGCAAGCCGCTGGGGTTCGTGTTCCGCCACGCGGTCGCTGTCTTTTTCCTGGCGGCTGATCCTGGCGCCGGATTTCGTGCTCGATTACGTGGTGGCGCATGAGGTCGCGCATCTCAAAGAGATGAATCATGGGCCGCGCTTCTGGAAGCTGGTGCGCGAGATGGTGGCGGATGTCGAGCGGCCGCAGCTCTGGCTTTCGAAGAACGGCACCATGCTGCACCGCTATGCGCCCCAGACCGGCTGAGTTTCGATAAACTACAGCGCGCATTCGTTTTTGGGGTTCTCAACACCCCCCTCCCCCTCTCCGGGGGATTGAACGTCGATTTTTCGTGGGGCGTGTTTGCCAAGTGTCCCGCCCTGCTGTCCGCTCTTCTTTTTCCTTTCGATGTGCCGCCCGAATCGCCATGCCGACAAATATATGGGAATTAAAACAGGGAATAAAGTCGTTCAAAGGCACAAAATGATAATTCCCTGAATCTAAAGAGGATTATTTATCCTTGCGGCTGCAGGGAATTTTGTGCGTCGCAGGTGCAGAGGGCAGAGCAAAGCCCGAGCCGGAAAGACGGACGAGCCGGGAAATGAAAGGGCTTTCGATCCGTTATGTTTTCGCGAGACAGGAAGGACAGCCATGATCCGAAAGCTGAAATCGGGCGAATATCGGCTCTATTCGCGCAAGAAAAATCCGAAGACTGGCAAGCGCCGCAATCTCGGCACTTTCAAGAGCAAAGCCGCTGCCGAGAAACACGAGCGCGCCGTGCAATATTTCAAGCGCGCCGGTTGATCAGCGCCGCGCGGGGCGCAGCACAAGACCGAAAGCGCAGCCCAGACCAAAGGCGATTGCGGCGCTCATCAACGGCCGGCTGACGATGACATGCTCCATGGCCCCGGCGGAAAGCGCGGCATCCTTGGCGACGACGTCATAAATGGCGGAGATCTGGTCTTCCAGCGAATGAACCCTGTTTTTCAACTCGCGCGGAACATTGGGCACGTCGCCGAGCGCGTTCTCCATATTATCCTGCGGCCCGTCGACATCCTGATCGAACGCCTGGTCTTCGCCGAACGCGGTGCTGGACTTCATGATACTCACGGCCTTCCTCTGGGCGGTTTAACCCGCGATTGGAGTATGACGCAGTTTTGTTAAAATTATATGGGGCGGATTACGATTGCCCGTCGCGCGCGACATTTGTTCAACGGTTTCAAAGAAAACGTGTTCCCCCAATGAAACACCGGGATGGCAGCCTTCGCCTCTGGGCTGGGCTTCTCCTTGAGAGATGGGAAGGCCGCCCAAAAAGGGGATACGCCAGGCGGAAGTTGTTAACGAGCATTGCCGGAGAAATAGAGGCCCTCGACCTGCTCCACCACTTCGCGCGCGGCCGTGGCTGGAAATGTGGTCGCCTTCCCCCCGATTGTAAACGTCGCCGTGGTGTTGGTAAGCCCGATGTTGTTCGTCAGCACAACCACCGTTAGGTCTTCCTCCGGAAAGCGATCCAGAATGGACGCAAAACCTGCGGCCTGATCGTTCCCCGTGTGCCATATGAGTTTGCGACCAAGCTTGGCCGCAAATCGCCAGCCGAAACCGTAATTGTGTCCGTAGTCGGTGAACATCGCCTGCCGCGATGCGGGCGAAAGAAGTTTGTCGCTTTCCAGAGCGCGGCTCCAGACTAGCATGTCGTCCAGCGTGGAATAGAGGCCGCCGAAGCCGCCATGTGTTTCCAGCTGCGCAGGGCCTCCACTCTGCCATATTTTGTGGTCTGATGCCGGAGATATCGAACGGACATAGCCTTTGACGGCATCGCCGGGGATCGCGCCATACCCGCTGTCGCGCATTCCAAGCGGGACGAATATCCGGTTGCGCACAAAATCCGCGTAGTTGTGACCCGAAACATTTTCGATCACGGCGGTAAGCAGCCCATATCCCGCATTGGAATAGAGAAAGTCCGTGCCGGGTGCGAAAGCGAGCGGCGATTTCGCGGATTGAACAACAAAGTCCCGATAGGATTGGAATTTCACAGCGCCGTCGTCGATGCCTGAGCTGTGCGTAAGCAATTGCGCAATCGTGATGTCCTTCCACGCGGGCGGGATCGACGGATCATATTTCGCGACGGTATCCGAGAGTGAAAGTTTGCCGTCTTCGGCGAGCAAAAGAATTGCCGCCGCGGTGAATTGCTTGGTGATCGATTCAAGCGGGAATTTTGTTTGGGCCGTATTGCGAATATTGCGCTCGCGATCCGAGAGCCCGGCCGCTCTGCGCACCAGAACCTGATTTCCCCGAGCCACCAAAATTACGCCCGAAAACCCATCCTCACTTGCAATGCGATCCACAGCCGTGTTCGCGGATTGGGCAAAGGCTTTATCTCCACCGGCGGGCGCCGCACCCAGATCGGTCGCGGCCGCAAGCAAGATGCCCAGAACGGCTGTTCCCGTTGCAACCCAACGGGTGGCCAGGCGTCCTGCCGATCGTTTGTTCATCTGGTCCTTCCCCGGGCCAGCTTAAACCTTGACCCCGCGCCGCCCCTCAGTATATTGCGCGCCTTCCGGCGGGCCCCTGTCCGCGCGGATCATAATGATTTCAAGGACTTAGGCTCATGTTCGCGGTCATCCGCACCGGCGGAAAGCAATATAAGGTCGCCAAAGACGACGTTCTGTCCATCGAGAAGCTCGAAGGCGACGCCGGCAGCACCATCACATTCGGCGAAGTTCTCATGCTGGGCGGCGACAAGCCGAAGCATGGCTTGCCGCTGATCTCGGGCGCCACCGTCACGGCCGAAGTTCTGGAACACGGCAAAGGCGACAAGGTCATCGCCTTCAAAAAGAAGCGCCGCAAGAACACTCATCGCAAGCGCGGTCATCGCCAGCACTTCACGAAAGTGAAGATCACCGCGATATCGGGCGGCGAGAAGGAGCATTCCCATGGCGCATAAGAAAGCTGGCGGCTCTTCCCGCAACGGCCGCGACTCCGCCGGCCAGCGCCTCGGCGTCAAGAAGTTCGGTGGCGAAACCATCGAAGCCGGCAACATCATCGTGCGCCAGCGCGGCACCCAGTTTCATCCCGGCGAGAATGTCGGCATGGGCAAGGACCACACGCTTTTCGCGACGGCCAACGGCAACGTCCAATTCCGTTCGGGCTACAAGCGCCGCCAATTCGTATCCGTGATTTCGGCGAACCCGGCGAAAGAAGCGAACTAGACAGGCAGCTTGCAAAAGGAGCTGCCGAACAAATCGGCGGCTCATCAAGGCGAGGGAAGATGGTCCGCCATCTTCCCTTTTTTATTTCCCTCGCCAGATGAGGGGAGTGTCATGGCATGTCATTTGGAAACCGAGAGACTGTTGTTGCGTCCACCTGAAGCAGAGGATGTGCGTTCCATCGTGAACCTGGTCGGCGATTACGATGTCGCCAAGAATCTATCACGCGTTCCGCATCCCTACAGCGAGGACGATGCGCGCGGATGGGTTACGCGGGCCAATGGTGAAGCGCGCGCCAAGGGAACGGATTTTCCCTTTGCCATTACGCGCAAGGACGACGGCGCCTATATCGGCTCGTGCGGCTTGCATCTGGGCGAAGGCGGCTTCTTCGAACTCGGTTACTGGCTGGGCAAACCCTATTGGAAGATGGGCTATGCCACAGAGGCGGCACGCAAGGTGGCGGGGTTTGCGTTTCATACGCTCAAGGCCGAAAGGCTTGTGGCGGGCTGGTTTCACGACAATCCCGCCTCCGGCCACGTGCTGGAAAAGGTGGGCTTCGTGGCCGATGGCGCGGACCAGCGCGATTGCCTTGCGCGCGGCCACGCCGTCTATTGCAACAAGGTGGTGCTCGAACGTGAAAATTTCGGGCGCCGGAAAGTAGCCGCATGAAATTTCTGGATCAGGCCAAGGTCTATATAAAGAGCGGCGCAGGCGGAAACGGCTGCGTCGCGTTCCGGCGCGAGAAATTCATCGAATATGGCGGGCCCTGGGGCGGCAATGGCGGACGCGGCGGCGATGTGTGGGCCGAGGCCGTGGACAATCTCAACACGCTGATCGATTACCGCTTCCAGCAGCATATCAGCGCCAAGAATGGCGAAGGCGGCATGGGCAAGGAAATGTCCGGCCACAATGGCGACGATGCGCTCATCCGCGTTCCGCCCGGCACGCAGATTTACGAAGAAGACGGCGAAACGCTGATCGCCGATCTGGCGCATACGGGCGACCGCGTAAAGCTTGCCAAGGGCGGCAATGGCGGTTTCGGCAATGCGCATTTCAAAAGCGCCACCAATCAGGCGCCGCGCCATGCCAATCCCGGTCTGCCCGGCGAAGAAAAAACGATCATCCTGCGGCTGAAGCTGATCGCCGATGCGGGACTGATCGGACTGCCGAATGCGGGCAAGTCCACCTTTCTCGCGCGCGTTTCGGCGGCGCGCCCCAAGATCGCGGGCTATCCCTTCACTACGCTCAATCCGCAGCTAGGTGTTGTGAAGATCGACGAGAGCGATTTCGTGCTGGCCGACCTCCCGGGCCTGATCGAAGGCGCGCATGAAGGTGCCGGGCTGGGCGACAAATTTCTCGGTCACGCCGAGCGCTGCGGCGCCATCCTGCATCTGATTGACGGCACGCAGAGCGAGATTGTGAAGGCCTACAAGACCATTCGCGGCGAGCTCAAAGCCTATGGCCACGGCCTCAGCGACAAGCCGGAAATCCTGGCGCTCAACAAGATCGATGCGATCCCGAAAGATGCCTTGGCGAAAAAGCGCGCCTCGCTGGCGAAGATCAGCGGCTGCGATGTTTACTTGATATCCGGTGTCTCCGGCGAAGGCGTGAATGACGTTCTGCGAGCCATGGCGAAGATGATCGCCAAGCGCCGCGCGAAGGACAATGCAAAGGGCGCGTCCGTGAAAAACTGGGCGCCCTAACAGGCTGTTGAAAAACCCCTAGCAGATTTAGGCATTTGATGATTCTCTCGATGCGTAATTGCATTGAGGGATAGGTCATGCGCGGCACGGACGAACGTTCAGGATCTCTGTTCTCCTATGTCGATCTGGAGACCCGCGTACC
>Ga0209483_1000514_pt1 | contig 33486 bp, 29 predicted proteins | sample NGEPerA_FD_184508 | JGI IMG/M metagenome (GOLD analysis project Ga0209483, IMG submission 184508) | Arctic peat soil microbial communities from the Barrow Environmental Observatory site, Barrow, Alaska, USA - NGEE PermafrostL2-A... | ecosystem: Environmental > Terrestrial > Soil > Wetlands >...
GTTACAGCCCGGCGCCGCGTTTCAGCCAGCCGCGGTTCGAGGAGCAGCCGTCGGGGCCGCCGGTACAGGCGGTGGTGAAGTGGTTCCGCGCCGATCGCGGGTTCGGCTTTGTCGAGCTGGCGGACGGGTCGGGCGACGCGTTCCTGCACGCGACCGTGTTGGGCCGGATCGGGGTGCAGGCGGTGGAGACCGGCGAGACGCTTGAGGTCCGCGTCGCGCCCGGTCAGCGCGGCCCGCAGGTGACCGAGGTGCTCAACGTCGACAGTTCGACCGCGGCGCCGGCGCGCCCGCCGCGCTCGGGCCCGCGGCCGGGTGGCGGTGGCGGTGGCGGCTACGACCAGCCGCCTCTCGTCGCCAGCTCGCAGGAGCAGGGCACGGTGAAGTGGTACAACGCGACCAAGGGGTTCGGCTTTATCGTGCGCGACGGCGGCGGCAAGGACGTCTTTATCCATGCCTCGGCGTTGCAGCGCGCGGGACTGATGAACCTCGCCGAGGGCCAGCGGGTGATCGTCGACATCGCCGAAGGCCACAAGGGCCCCGAAGCCGTCGGCATCCAGCTCGCGTAACGCAACCCCTGCCCCTTTCCCGCCAGACCGGATAACCTAAATACCAAGAATTCTCGACGCCACGGCTTGATCCGGGGGTCCATGGTGGGCGGCCCAAGCCAAGCTATGTCAGGTCAGGCCATGACGAAATGGGATCGAGCGTACTAGATCCGGGTTCCGTAACAGTGCCATGACCATCTCCGCGCTTGCCGCGCCGCGCTCGACCGACCGGGCGACGATCGAGACGCGCGCCTCCTGGGCCGTCTGCCTGACCGCGCTCGGAATCGCCGCGGTGTCGTTCGCCGCGCCGGCGGTCACCGTCGTCGCGCTGAAGCCGATCGCCGCCGATCTCGGCGGCGCGCGCTCGGTGCCGGCGCTTGCCTATTCGCTGGCCTGGCTCGGCTCGGCCTGCGGCGGTCTGATGATGGGCCGGATCGCCGAGCGGGTCGGCGTGCGCTGGACAGTGATGTTCGGCGGGGCGATGGTCGCCGCCGGGCTGGCGCTGGCGAGCAGCGGCGGCCGCGCGTCGCTATTGATCGGCTACGGCGTGTTCGTCGGATTTCTCGGCAATGCCGGGATCAACGCGCCGCTTTATGTCTATGTCTCGCGCTGGTTCGACCGCCGGCGCGGCAGCGCGCTGGCGCTGTTGTCGAGCGGGCAGTCGGTCTCCGCGGCGATCTGGGCGCCGGTCTTCGCCTACGCGGTCGCGCAGATCGGCTGGCGCCATACGATGCTGTGGTTCGCCGGGCTCGAGATTGCGGTCGTCCTGCCCGCCGCGGCGATTATGTTCGGCCCGGCGAACCACAGCATCGTATGGCGCCAGCCCGCCGGCGGCGTGCGCCCCGGCCAGACAGTGCTGGGGATGCGTCCGCGCACGGCGCTGATGGCGCTCTCCGCCGCCAGCTTCTGCTGCTGCGTGCCGATGGCGATGCCGCAGGGCCACCTCGTCGCGTTTTGCAGCGATGTCGGCATCCCGGCGGCGCAGGGCGCGGCGATGCTGTCGGTGCTGCTCGGCTGCGCCTTTGTCAGCCGCCAGTTCTGGGGCTTCGTCGCCGACCGCATCGGCGGCCTCAATACCATCCTCGCCGGCTCGACCTGCCAAGTCGTGGCGATGGTCGGCTTCCTCGCGACCCAGAACGAGGCGGGACTCTTCGCCGTCTCGGCCGCCTTTGGTCTCGGCTTTAGCGGCATCATCCCGGCTTACGTGCTGGCGGTGCGCGAGCTGTTTCCGGCGTCCGAGGCGGCCTGGCGGGTGCCGAGCGTCCTGTTGTTCAGCGGCTCCGGCATGGCGTTCGGCGGCTGGCTCGCCGGCGCGATCTACGACTACGCCGGGTTTTACGCGATCGCCTTCGCCACCGGCATCGTCTTCAACCTGGTGAACCTCGCGGTGATCGGCGTCCTCGTCTGGCGGCAACAGCGCCTCGCTTCGCCGTGACCGCTACTATCTCGCGTTTTAGGCAGTGTTGTGATGCTTCCGCTCAATTTATGCTTCCGAGCGCCGCGGTAGTTACGATTTGGCAACCTGCGCGTGGACATAAGGAGCAACCCATGGGAGACGTCCGCTGAGTGAAATTCTGGAGCGCGTTATCACCGCCGCCGGCCTGCGCGCGAAGATCAGGACCAAGATCCGCGGCGGCTTGAACCGGCGGAGCATATCCCTGCTCATCAACTCTTTCGCGCCGCCCGGGATATGCAGCGACCGCGAGGACGGCACCGGGGTTCAGCGGCTGGCGGTCGAGGTCATCCCGCACCGGCAGCGCGCCGCTTTCCTGGAGGCGCTTGACCAGCTGGTTGACGATCCACCGGCCGTCGAGCCCACGATCGCCCGCCTCGTCGGCTGAGAGGCGGCGCCGCGTCCCCGCCGCTTTTAACAAGATGACGGCGGCGAAGAGGGCGCTGAGCGCGGCCCGGCGGCCGCGCCGGCCTATGCGGTCTCCGGCATCTCGCCTATCGCGTTCTCCAGGCATTTGGCGATCTCGGAAGCCGCGGTCGCTCGTGCGTCTAGCGTGGTCTTTTCGACGCCGGAGCAGATGATCTCGCCGTCGCCCTCGCCCAGCGAGAGGATGCTCCATTGCCACCTGCCGGCGCCCAGCCGGCAGACGAGCGCGCGAAGCACCACCCCGTCCGAAAATGGCGCGTCCAGGATTTCAGCGGCCGCCCATCGCGGCAGATCGGGCCGAGCGGCGCCCGCGACGCGCGGATTTGTCTCGACGATTGTCATCATGCAGCTTCTCACGGAGAAAACCGCAGTCTGCCAGCCGCACGGCCGCGCGTGGCGTGCAAATGGGGCAGGCGGCCATGCGCCTGGCAATGGGAACGTTTTGCGCGCCGATTGCGGGACCCTCGGATCGCGAGGACGGAACGAGCATCCCATCGGCCGGCGATCGGCGCCATCCCGCACCGCGACGCCCCGCCTTCCTGACTATTCGCCGACGATCCGGAACTTGGACCGACGTCCGATTGGCCGGGAAACGGCGGTGGCGTCCCCGGGGTGACTCGAACACCCGACCCTCAGTTTAGGAAACTGATGCTCTATCCGGCTGAGCTACGGGGACATTCCTGTATATTCAACATATTAGGAAACCTAATTTCCATTAGGCTCTACATGGCTCCGCAAATGCGATCGTAGGCGTAGCCAAAACACCGCGGCAACGCTGGCGGACCAGCCTTTTCGACAGCGTTCAACGTGCCGCATGCGCGATCCTATACCACGCTGGCGGCGATAGGTGGATAGCAGGGCAATTGGTGACGAGGGGCGGTATGGGGGAACGTCCTCGGACGGCTTTAGGCTCGCTAGTCTAGGCGGCGCCGAGCGCGTGCTGCGCGGAGCAGCTTTGCTCGCTGCCGTCGGAATTATAGGAGCGATGCGGGTCGTAGCGGTGCAATCTGTCGATGGCGGCGGTCAGATGGCGCAGCATGGCGGCACAGATGACCGCATTTTCCTGGTTGTAGCGCGCGAGTGCGGTCAGCGCGTCCGGGTGCGGCCGCGGCGTGCCGGGAATGACCGTCGCCGTCTCGATCGTGTCCGCGAGGACCAGCTTGCGCTGGGTGATCGCGTTGATTGCCGGCGGCGTGCCGCTCAGCAGCGCCCGGCGCTCCTCTTCAAGGATGTCGCGCAGCTCGTCGATGAGGTCGTCGAGGGGTTCCGCAGGGTTTGCCATCGTTCCGTCCGTTAGAAATTGATCTCGACACCGCCGTCGCGCGCGACGGTCGCCCGCAGCGTCTTCTGGCTTTCGGCGTTCTGTACCGAAATGCTGTCGCCTACCCGGCCGTCTTCGAGCGCCAGGGCCGTGGCTTTTATCGTCATCTCCGAATCCGTCAGCGTCAGCATCACCTTTTGGCCGCGATGAACCGCGATCGGCAGGTCGAGCTGCGGCGACAAGATAGGCGACCCCGCGACGAGGCCGACCCGCAAGATCTTGCCGGTGACCTCGTGGGTATCGGTCACTACCCCCGCATTGTTGGCGAACGCGTCAACCTTGCCGCGCGTCAACTGACCCCCGGTCAAAATGGTATTCGGCGGCAAGTTTGTCGACGCGACGATGGCATCGACCCAGAGATGCAGGCGAACCGGCACGTAAATCGTCCAGCTTGGCGTGTCGCAACTTACTTTCGCCGTGATCATTGCAGCATTGGCCGGCGGCACATCGACCTTGATGTTGCCGCACGGAGCCAGACGAAGTCGCGAATCAATCGCCCCGACGTCAACCTCCCCCGATGCGCCGTGATTGGCGGCAAAATGCGGCGTGATCGTCGCCTCTATTGCAGCACGAATAGCGGCTTGATCTTGTATCTCTTCAGCCGATGACACACCAGCTCTGGCAATAAGCAGGGCAGCAGCGCCGGCAAAGGCAATACCGCTCAACCTGTTCTTGAGGGCCATCGCAGTTTTCCCTTGCGCGTTAACCAAGTTTTTACCATCATAGCGAAAAATGAAAATTCGGCAAGTACGAGAGAAGTCACGTTTGGCACGACGAGCGTGGAACAACGCGAGGCCGCAGCGGTGAATAAGCAGGGTGACAACAAGTCGAGGGACCGGTGATGGTCGCGACAATCAACGCCGGACTTGATTTTTTTCGCGAGGTTCTCGCGCTGCGCGGCTATCGCCAGGAAATTCTTTCGGCCGATATCGCCAATGCCGGCACGCCGGGTTTTAAGGCGGTCGACCTCGACTTCGCCGGCGCGCTCGACGCCGCCGCCTCGCGCCGCCCGGCATCCGCCGCTCCGCCGAATGCGCGCCGCCTGTGGCTTGTCGACGATGCGCGGCAGATCGGCCCCGCCGCCGCCAATGGTACCGGCGGCGGACCGCAGGCGGCGGGCTTCGTCAAATACCAGGCCGACAGCGAAGTCACGCTCGACGGCAACAGCGTCGATCTCGACCACGAAAAGGTCGCCGCGGCGGAAAACGCGGTGCAATACGAAGCGGCCGCGACATTCGCGACGCAGACGGTCCGCATGCTGATGCTCGCGATCACCGGATCGGGATCGCAGCAGTCGAGCGGGGGCTAGAGGATGTCGCTGTTCGGCGCCCTCTCCATCGCCGGAACCGGCATGTCGGCGGAAGCCGAGCGGCTTTCGGCCACCGCCAGCAATGTCGCCAACGCGAACAGCGCGGTCGCGCCGGGCGGCCAGCCCTATCGGGCGCGCGAAGTCGTCTTTGAGGCGGTCGCGCCCGAGGGCGCCGACGACGCATCCTCGGTCGGGATGGCCGGGGTGAAGGTCGCCGCCGTGGTCGAGAGCGCGGCGCCGACCCATCGGGTCTACGACCCGGGCAGCAGCTTTGCCAACGCAAGCGGCTACGTGGAGATGCCCAACGTCAACCCGGTGGACGAGATGGTCAACATGATCTCGGCCCAGCAGGACTACCAGGCCAATCTCGAGGCGTTCAACGTCGCCAAGACGCTGGCGCTGCGCACCCTGACGATCTAGCGCCGCGGGAGGAACACGCAAGATGATGCCGGCTTCCGTCGTCTCGCTGCCGCCAGGCACCCAGTTGCCGAGCGCCGCGAGCAGTGCGTCGAGTTCACCCGCCGCGAGCGCGAACACGACGTTGAACGAGAGCGATTTTCTGACGCTGCTTACCACGCAGCTCAAGAACCAGGACCCGCTGAACCCGCAAAACCCCAGCGATTTCGCCGCCGAGCTCGCGCAGTTCTCGACCGCGAGCGGCGTGCAGAGCCTCAACACCGCGTTCGGCACGGGCAGCGCGATGCAGGCGGCGGGGCTCGTCGGCAAGAACGTCGCGGTGGCCGGAAACGCGCTCGTCCTCGGCGCGAGCGGTTCCGCCCCGGGCGCCTTCAACCTGTCGGCGGCGGCCAAGGACGTCAGCGTGACGATCACCAATTCCGCCGGCAGCGTCGTCGGTCAAATCGACCTCGGCGCGATGAGCGCGGGCAACCAGAGCTTCAGCTGGAACGGCCAGGTGGCCGACGGCACGGCGTTGCCGGCCGGCAATTACACCTACGCGATCAACGCCGCCGCCGCGGCCGGCGGCACGGCGGTCGCCGCGACGCCCTATGCCGTCGTCCCGGTCACCTCGGTGGTGCTCGGCGGCCAGGGCGGGCCGACTCTCGATCTGGGCGGTGGGCTCTCGCCGGTGGCGTTGAGCGCGGTCCAGGAAGTGTTTTAACCCCGCTGAGGAGTAGCGGCGATGACCCTATCCGTCGAATTGTCAGGATTACAGGCGGCGCAGACCAATCTCGACACAATCGGCAACAATATCGCTAATGTCGGCACGGTTGGCTTCAAAGGCTCGACGCCGACTTTTGCCGACGTCTATGGCACCTCCCTGTTGGGGTCGGCTGGAAAGAACACCGATCCGGGCCAAGGCACGACAACCAACAGCCTGTCGCAGCTCTTCACCGAGGGTTCGATCAGCCAGACCGGTAACCCGCTCGATGTCGCGATCAACGGCAACGGGTTCTTTCAGGTGCAGACGCAAACCGGGGTCGCCTTCACCCGCGACGGCGCGCTGCAGCTCAACGCCGGCGGTTTCCTGGTGAACGACACCGGCGCGCTGGTCATGGGGTACGGCGCGCCGGCGAGCGGAAGCACGGCGACCGCGGCCGGTACGCTGGGGACGATCCAGGTCAGCGAGTCCAACCTGGCGGCGGCGGCGACAACGAAGCTGACGGTGGATTTGAACCTGCCGACGACCGATACGCCGATCAATACGGGCACGACGCCGTTCAGCGTCACCAACCCGAACAGCTATAATCAAAGCACCACGACGACGGTGTACGACAGCCTCGGGACGCCCAGCTCGCTGACCACGTTTTTCACCCAAGTCAGCGGCTCCGGCTCACCGTCGCAATGGCAGACCCATTATGAACTGTCGAACTCAAGCGGCGCGATGATCGCCTCGGGCGCCGGGGCGGCGTTGACCTTCAACAGCTCGGGCGCTCTGACCGCGGGCAGCGCCACAATCAACGTCGCGACCCTGCCCGATGGCGCCGCTCCCCTGTCGATCGCCCAGAACTTCACCGGCTCGACCCTTTCGGATTTGGCTTTCGGGGTCAATTCGGTGACCAATGACGGTTCCGCCGGCGGCCAGTTCGCAGGCGTTCAAGTCGCCTCCGACGGCAACGTTGTCGCCCAGTATTCCAATGGCTCGACCCGGGCGATGGGGACCATCGCGCTGGCGAATTTTGAAAATCCGCAAGGCCTGACCGCAATCAACGGCAATAACTGGCTCCCCTCGGTGGCGTCGGGTCAGCCGGTGCCGAACATGCCGGGCACCGCCGGCCTCGGCGCGCTCGAATCCGGGGCGCTCGAGGGGTCGAACATCGATCTGTCGACCCAGCTGGTCAATTTGATCGTCGCCCAGCAGGCCTATCAGGCCAATGTCCAGGGGATCAACATCGACCAGCAGGACGTCCAGAAGCTGCTGACGCTGCAATAAACGCATGAGTCGCGAAACCTCGAATAAGGCAGCTCCGCGATGAGCCAGCAACTGGTCTACCTGGCGATGTCGGGGCTGAACGCGACGATGGACCGCATGACCGCGGCGACCAACAACCTCGCCAATGCGAGCACCACCGCGTTCAAGGCGCAGCAGCCGGTGTTCGCCGCCCAGCCGCTATACGGCCAGGGACTGGCCGACCGGGTCGATGTCGCCGCCGGCGAGGACAAGGCCAATTTCCAGGCGGGGCCGGTCGAGGTTACCGGGCGCAGCCTCGACGTGGCGGTCAAGGGCCAGGGCTGGATCGGCGTCCAAGGAGCCGACGGCACCCCGGCGCTCACGCGCAACGGCTCGCTGTCGATTTCGGGCACCGGGGTGCTGCAGACGAGCGACGGCAACCCTGTTCTCGGCAAGGGCGGCACGCCGGTCACGCTGCCGCCGCTGCAGAGCGTGACGATCGGCGCCGACGGCACGATTTCCGGGGTCCTGGTCGGCCAGACCCCGGACCAGATCGCCACGCTCAACCGCATCCAGCTGGTAAATCCCCCGCCGGCGGCGCTGTCGCGGCGCGGCGACGGCCTGTTCGAGGACAAGCTCGCCACCCCCGCGCCGGACGCCTCGGTCCAGCTCCAGCTCGGGGCGCTCGAGGGGAGCAACGCCAACCCGATCGCGACCATGATGAGCATGATCGAGAACTCCCGCATGTTCCAGATGCAGACCGAACTGGTGCACCGGGCGACGACTGTCGGGCAAGGCCAGAGCAGCCCGCTCACCCTGAGCTAGGCCGCAGAAACCAAGGACTCGAAGATGATGCAGTCGCTGGCCGTGGTTCGCACGGGACTTGAAGGCGAACAGACCAAGATGGACGTCATCTCCAATAATTTGGCGAACATCAACACGACCGGCTTTAAGAAGATGCGGCCGATCTTCCACGATCTGCTGTACGAAGATTTGACGCAAGCCGGCGGTTTCACATCGCAGGCGACGAATTATCCGTCGGGCTTACAGCAGGGCACCGGCGCCAATGTGGTCGCGACTGAGCCGGTGGTGACCCAGGGCAGCCTTGAGCAGACCGGCAACGCGCTCGACCTGGCGATCAACGGCCAGGGCTATTTCCAGATCCTGCTGCCCTCGGGCCAGCTCGCCTACTCGCGCGACGGCAGCTTTCAGATCAGCGCGCAGGGGCAGGTCGTCACCGCGCTCGGCAACCAGCTCCAGCCGCCGATCACGATCCCGCGCGGCGCGCAGAGCATCACCGTCGGCGTCGACGGCACGGTCAGCGTCACCATCCAAGGGCAGGCCCAACCCTCGCAGGTCGGGCTCATCCAGCTCGCCAATTTCATCAACCCGGCGGGCCTGCAGAACATCGGCAACAATTTGGCGACGCTGACCCAGGCCTCGGGCTCGGCGATCACCGGCCAGCCGACGCAGAACGGGCTCGGCTCGGTCGCCCAGGGTTACCTCGAAGGATCGAACGTCTCGGTGGTCGACGAGATGATCGACATGATCGCGACGCAGCGTGCCTACGAGCTCAACACCGAGGCGGCCAAGGGCGTCGACCAGATGCTCAACTACCTGACCCAGGCGACTTCGTGATTTCTCGCAACCGGGTCACTCCCGCCGCGGTGTTGCTGGTGCTGGGCGGTGGGGTCGCCGGTTGCGCGGACGCGCCGCCGAATAACGGAAAGATGCTCGCCGATTTGGCGCATCTGCCGGGCGATCAGGCGACCGACGCGACGGTGACCAACGGCGCGATCTACCAAGGCAATGTCCAGGGCGCCGGTCTCGAATTGTTCCGCGACCACCGGGTGTGGCAGGTCGGCGACATCGTCACCGTGCAGATCGTGCAGGCCGCCACCGCCACCAAGAACGTCAGCCAGAACCTCGGGCGCAGCGACAGCGTCAACAGCAATCTCAATAATTTTTTTGGGCTGCCGACCTCGTTCGGTCATTCGAGCAAATCGACCCAGTTCAACCCCAATCTCAGCTACACCAGCGCCAATACCTTGCAGGGCAGCGGCGCCACCGCGCAAAGCGACACCTTTGCCAGTACGGTCTCGACGATGGTGCAGCGCATTCGCCCCAACGGCGACCTTGTCATCTCCGGCAACGACGAAATGAAGCTGGTCGGCGGCAAGGAATATATCCGCATCGCCGGCGTCGTGCGCCCGGAAGACCTGTCCGGCAATGTCGTCCTGTCGACCCAGATGGCCGAGGCGCATATCGAGTTCAGCGGTGACGGAGAGACTTATCTGTCGCCCAAGATGGGCTTTCTGCAAAAGGTGTTTCTGACGGTGAGCACGGCATGGCCGGGCGACTGGTTCAACTAGGCCGCGTTCCGCTGCGTTGGCTGCGGCTGGCGCTGCTCGCGGCCGCGCTTTGTCCTGTCGCCGGCGCCGCCCATGCCGACCGGCTGAAGGAGATGGTCCAGGTCGAGGGCGCCCGCGACAACCAGCTGATCGGCTACGGGCTGGTCGGCGGCCTCCCCGGCACCGGCGACCAGACGACGCAGGTGCCCTACACCGTGCAGGCCATCCAGAACATGATGCGGCAGATGGGTCTGACGCTGTCGCCGCAAGCCTTTTTGCAGCCGACCGCGGTGGCCGCGGCGATGGTCACCGCCGACCTTCCGGCCTTCATGCAGGTGGGGCAGCGCATCAACGTGACCGTGTCGGCGATGGGCAACGCCAAGAGCCTGCGCGGCGGTGTTCTCCTGATGACCGAGCTGCGCGGCGCCGACGGCCAGGTCTATGCGATCGCGCAAGGCTCGCTGCTGGTCAGCGGGTTCGAGGCGAGCGGCCAGGCGGCCTCGACCACGATCAACATCCCCACGGTCGCGCAAATCCCGTCCGGCGCCACCATCGAGCGCACAGCCAAATCGTCGTACACCGTCGGTAATGCGATCCTGCTCGATCTCGACCAGCGCTCGTTCGGCAACGCGGCGCGGATAACCGAGGCGATCAATTCGCGGATGGGGCCGATCGCGGAGGCGGTGGGGCCGGCGCAAATCGCCGTCCGCGCGCCGCCGGTTCCCGCGGCGCGGGTCGGCTTTATCGCCCAGCTGCTCGACCTGGACGTTTCCCCCGAGCGGCCGGTCGCCGAAGTCGTCATCGACGCGCAGAGCGGCACCGTCGTCCTTGGCCAGGACGTCCAGATCGGGGCGGCCGCGGTGGCCTATGGCAGCCTGGCGGTGACGGTCAACGAAACGCCGCGGGTCTCGCAGCCGGCTCCCTTCAGCAACGGCACGACGCGGACCGTGCCGCGCACCCAGGCCAAGGTAGAGGAGAAGACCGCGAAGATCGTCGAATTGAGAAACGCGCCGCGCGTCTCCGACATCGTCCGCAATCTCAATGCCATCGGCGCGACCTCGTCCGACCTCATCGCGATCCTGCAGGCGCTCAAGGAATCGGGCTCGCTGCACGCCCGAGTCAAGGTGATTTGAGGTGGATCTCGGCGGCGCCCAGACCCTGGCGGTGGCGAGCAGCAGCGACGACCTCGCCAAGCTCAAACAAGCCGCCGGCAATCCGGCGGCGGCCCGCAAGACGGCGCAACAATTCGGCGCGCTGCTGATGGAAAACCTGATGCGCCAGAGCGACGGCACCGCGCTGCCAATGGCCGGTGGCACCGGCAGCGACGCCGTCAACCAGATGTTCGCCGCAACGATCGGCAAGGCGGTGATGGCCAACGAAAAGCTGGGCCTTACCGAGATGATCATGCATTCGATCGCGAAAAAGCAGCAGCAGGCGGGCGGCACCGCGGAGCCTGCTGGCGCGGCGGCCCCGGCGGCGTCGCCCGGCAATGGCTTCGCGCTCGCGGCCTATTGGCAGGGCAACGGGATGCGCCCGCTGGCCGCGGTGGCCGCGCAAGGTCCCGTCAGCCCCGGCACGGGCGCGGCCTTGGCGCTGATGACGCAGATGAACCCCAAGCTCGCCGCGATGTTCGGCGCCGGGGCGAACACGCAGCCCAGCGCCACCCCCAGCACCCAGATCGCGTCGAGCCACGCCTCGGGCGGGGCCTCGGCCGAGGAGATCGCGGCGTTCACGCAAAAGCTGATGCCGGCGCTGCAGCAAGCCGGCCGGCAACTCGGCATCTCGCCCAAAATCCTGCTTGCCCAGGCGGCGATCGAGACCGGCTGGGGCCGCTCGGTCGTCGGCAACAATCTGTTCGGGATCAAGGCCGGCTCGTCGTGGACCGGGCAGAAAATCGATGCCGCGACGCACGAATATCAAAACGGCGAGATGGTCGCGATCACCGACGCGTTCCGCGCCTATCCCAGCATCGAGGCCTCGGTGCAGGATTTTGTCGCGCTGGTCGCGAACAGCCCGAGATATCGCGCGGCGCTCGGCGCGGGCGACGACGTCGTGGGCTACGCGCAGAACCTGTTGGCCGGCGGCTGGGCGACCGACGTCAATTATGTGCACAAGCTGCAAGCGGTGGCGGCGAGCGCGTCGATCGCGGCCGCGAGCGGGCCCGCATCGCCGAAACCCGCCGTGCCGACGCCGGCCGCGCCGGGGCAGCCGATCTCGCTGCTGCCGGTGAATTTCGCCGTCCCGGCGTCGTAGCCGAAAAGGCCGATGAGCGCCGAGGAAATCCTGCTGATGCGACAGGAGGTGCGCGCCGCGCGTCGGCTCGCCCGGCTGTTTCGCATCGAGCGTTCCGGCCGTCTCGGGCGCCGGCGGCGCGAGACCGCGCGGCTTTTCGTCGAACGTCGCGGTGTTCTGATCGACGAGCTGTTGCGGCTGGAGGCGCGGCGCCGATCGTTTGCCCCGTGGATTCCGACCGAGCTCGATCTGGCGATGGGCGCGTTGCGGCTGGAGGTGGATCGCGCCGAGCAATCCTGTCTGGCGCTTCTCGCCCGGCTCGAAACCGAGCTCGGCCGGCGGCGCGGCGCGGGCAGGGCGACGGGTCTGCGCGACGGCGCCGACGGACAGTTGTTGGGACGCGGCTGAGATGACCGGGCTGACCCAGCTGATCAATTCCGGCCGGACCGGCCTCGACGCGGCGGCCCAGGCGCTCGAGACCGTTTCCAACAACACGTCCAACGTCAACACGCCCGGCTACGACCTCGAAAAGGTGCAGCAGGCGGCGCTTCCCGGCGCGCTGGGGCAGCCCGGCGCCGGGACCGAAGTCACCTCGATCCAGCGCGCCTTCGACCAGTTCGTCTTCTCGCAGATGGTCAGCGCCACGTCGAGCAACCAGGCGGCGCAGGTGGCGCAGGGCAACGCGCAGAACCTCGCGGCGCTCTTCCCGGTGGCGTCGGGCGGCGCGGGCGGTCTCGGCGCCGCGCTGACCAGCTTTTTTTCGGCGATGAACACGGTCGGCCAGGACCCGACGAGCCTGCCCAACCGCCAAACCTTCCTCAGCGACGCCCGGACGCTCGCGGCCGATTTCAACTCGGTCGGCGGCCAGCTGGCCGGCGGCCTGACCACGCTCAACGGCCAGATGACCGCCGCGGTCGGCCAGATCAACAGCCTCACCCAGCAGATCGCGAGCCTCAATCGGCAGATCGCGGCGCAGTCTGCCCCAGGGACCGCGGCGCCGCCCAACGCGCTGATGGACAGCCGCGACAATCTCGTTCAGCAGCTCGGGCAGGAGCTGGGGGTGACCGTCGTTGCCGGGACCAGCAACGCACTCGACGTCTACGCCGGCGGCGCGGCATTGGTCGAGGGCGGCAGTTCGGCGAACCTGATCGCGACGTCTGGCGGTTACGGCGGCGGCAGTCTGTCGATCGCCTATCAGCCGACCGGGCAGGACATCACCGCCAGCCTCAGCGGCGGAACAATCGGCGGGCTCATCAGCTCGCAGGCGCAAGTCACGGCCGCGCAGAATTCGGTCGGTGGGCTGGCCGCCGCACTCGCCTCGGCCGTCAACACCCAGCAATCGCTGGGCCTCAACCTCAATGGCGCGTCCGGGGCCAGCCTGTTTTCGGTCGGCGGGCCGAGTGTCCTCGCCGCCACCTCGAATACCGGCGGCGGCACGCTCGCCGCGAGGATCGCCGACACCAGCGCCTTTGTTCCGGGCAATTACAGCGTCACCAAAACGGCGAGCGGCTACGAGGCCACCGACACCGCGACCGGCCAGGCGAGCGCGCTCGGCAACGGGCCGAGCCTCAGCCTCGACGGGATGGTTCTGACCGTCACCGGCACCATCAACATCGGCGACTCGTTCGCGGTCGAACCGACAGCGACCGCGGCGCAAACCTTGCGGCTGGCGACGAGCGATCCCAATGCGGTCGCCGCCGCCTCGCCCTATGTCGCGACCCCCGGAACCAATCTCGGCAATGTCACCGCGAGCGCCGTCGGCGCCGCCGCCAGCGGCTCGCTCGCGGCCGGCACGGCGATCGTTCCGGCGGGCTATTTCGGCCAGAATCTCACGGTAAACTTCACCTCGGCGACGAGCTTCAACATCCTCTCCGCCAGCAACGCGGTCATCGCTTCGGGCAGCTTTAGCGCCGCCAACGGCGCCCAGATCGCAATCGCCTATCCGGCTTCGGCCCCGGCCGGCGAGGTCGCCGCGCTGACCCTCTCGCCCGGCACCCCGGCGGCGGGCGACACTTTCGCGCTCACGCCGGGAGGCTCGGGCAGCAACGGCAACATCCTGGCGATGACCAATCTCGCGAGCCTAAACCTGTTGTCCGGCCAGACCTTGAGCAGCGCCTATGGCGCGCTCGTCGCGCAGGTCGGCGGCGCCGGCCAAGCGGCGAATTTCGCCGCCCAGGCCGCGCAGGGCGTGCTGAGCCAGGTCCAGACGGTTCAACAATCGATCTCCGGGGTCAATCTCGACGAGCAGGCGGCCGACCTCGTCACCTACCAGCAGGCCTATCAGGCGTCGGCGCAGGTCATCGCCAGCGCCCAGGCGCTGTTCCAGAGTCTCCTCACCGCGATCCAGACGGCATAGGCGAGGCCCATGCGGATCAGCACCAGCGAATTCCTGCTCGGCTCGCTCAACGACCTCCTGGCGCAGCAGCAGAACGTCAACCAGCTCAACCGCGAGATCGCCAGCGGCGAGACCATGCTCAGCGCCTCCGACGATCCGGGCGGCGCCGGCCAGGTGGTCGGGCTGGCCAACCAGATCGGGCAGCTCAGCTACGACGCGGCCAACGGCGCCGCCGCGACGCAGACGCTGCAAAACGGCGTCAGCACGCTGCAACAGGTGACGACGCTTCTCGCGCAGTTGCGCCAAAGCGCCGTCGCGGCGGCGAATGGCGGGTCCGGCGCGACCGCACGCTCCTCGGCGATCGCCGGCGCGCAATCCCTGCTGCGGCAGCTCGTCCAGCTCGCCAACACCCAGGGGCCCAACGGCGGCTACCTGTTCGCCGGCTCCACATCGAACGCGCCGGCGTTTTCGACGCTGCCGAACGGGCAAGTCGTCTTCAATGGCGATGCGTCGACCAACCAGGTCCAGATCGCGCCCTCGCTCAACATTGCCTCGACGATCTCCGGCCAGAACATCTTCATGAACGTTTCCGCCGGGACGCAGGGCGTCGCCGTCTCGGCCAGCGGCAGCAACAGCGGCAGCGCCTATGCGCTCGCCGACGGCGTCACCAACCTGTCCCAGGTCACCGCCGCGAGCCTCGCCGGGACCCGGTACGACATCAGCTTTGCCGGCAGCGCCACCGGCCTCACCTACACCGTGACCAGCGGCAGCGGCGCGCCCGGCAGCGCCGGCTACAACGCGAGTTCCGGGGTCGTCGCCTCGGGCAGCTATGCCGCCGGCGCCGACATCGCCTTCGGCGGAATCGACGTCGCGATCAACGGCACGCCGGCGGCGGGTGACAGCTTCGCGGTCCAACCGGGGGCCACGACCAGCCTCTTCCAGACCGTGCAGAACCTGATCGCGGCGCTGCAGATGCCGCAAGGCACCGGGGCGCAGGCGACGCTGGCGCAGCAGGCGCTGCAGAACGTGCTCGCCAATCTCGGCGGGGTGCAGACCAGCGTGCTGTCCGCCCAAGCGACGCTCGGCACGAGCCTTTCGGAAATTCAGTCGGTGCAGACCCAGACGAGCGCGCTCGGCGCCAATGCCGGCACCGAGATGTCGAACCTGCAATCGGCGAGCCTGCCGCAGGTATTGGCCAGCTACAGCGAGAGCCTGACGGCGTTGCAGGCGGCTCAGCTCGCCTTCGCCAAGGTACAGAACCTGACGCTGTTCGCCGACATCCAGCCGTAAGAAAATAGGCCCAGCCTTCTTGCCGCGCTGCTTTGCAGCGTGACGAATTTCGGAAATTCGTGATAAAGTTCCCGCCTCGCGTGGGGTGCGGATGAACGACATAACGCTCGTCGAGAAGACGCTGCGTCCGGCGGTGACGCAGCAAGCCGGCGCTCTTGCGGGGTCGACCGCGCTCGTTGTGCTCGGCATGCACCGCAGCGGCACCTCGGCGCTCGCCGGGATGCTCCACCATCTCGGCGTCGCGCTGGGCGAGCGGCTGATGCCGGCGTCGCCCGACAACCCGCGCGGCTACTGGGAGCACAGCGAGATCGTCGACTCCGACCAGCGCTTGATGGCGTCGCTGGGCTGGGCGTGGGACGACATCCGGCCGCTGCCCGCCGGCTTCGAGCGCGAGGCGGCAGCGCAAGCCGCCAAGCGCGAGTTGATCGCGGTTCTACGCCGCGACTTCGCCGGGGTCCCGCTATGGGGGCTCAAGGACCCGCGGCTGTGCCGGCTGATGCCGCTGTGGACGGCGCTGTTTGCCGAGGAAATGGTCGAGCCGCTTTATCTGTTGGCGCTGCGCCACCCGCTCGATGTCGTCGCCTCGCTCGGCGCCCGCGACGGGATGAGCGCCGAGCGCGCCGGGTTGCTGTGGCTCGGGCACGTCCTCGCCGCCGAACGTGCGACCCGCGGCAAAAGGCGCGCGATCGTCCACTACGAGGATCTTGTCGCCCAGGACGGCTGGCGTGGCGTCGCGTCGCGGATCGCCGGCGAGTTCGGCATCGCCTGGCCGAACCCCGAGGCGGCGGCGGTCGGGAGCTTCCTCGATCCCGAGCTGCGCCGCCGGCGCGTCAGCGACGCAGACGGCGCCGCAGCCGGGCGGCTGCCGGTCTGGATCGCGGATGTGTACCGGGCGTTTCGCGCCGGGGAGTCGCAACTCGGCGAAATATGCGATGCGGTCGGCCGCCAGCTTGCCTCCGCCGGCGAGCTGTTCCTGCCGATCCTCGGCGAGATGGGCGGCAAACTGGGTGAGGCGGCCGCCGGCCGGCAGGCGCAAGAACGCGCTCTTCTCGAACTGACGCACCATGTCAACCGCGCGCGGCACGAGACAGGTGAATTGCGCGACCGTCTGCGCCGCGTCGCCGACGAGGCCGCGGCGCAGAGGCAGGCCGCCGTGGCGCTGTCGCCCGCCGGCACCCGGCTGCCGCCGCCGCTGGGGATCGACGAGGCCTTCCCGCGCTGGATCATGGCGCGCGGTTCCACCGCCGCGGCGCGGCTCGATTGGGTCGCCGAGCGGGTCGGGGAATGGGATTTCACGCCGGTCTTGGGGCTCGGCATGATCCTGCCGGCGGGCAGCGAGAAGCTGCTGGAGCTGACCCTGCGCTCGCTCGACGGGCAGATCGCCGGCGACTGGCTGCTGCACGTGGTCTGCGAGAACGGGCGGCCCGAATCCTTGCCGGCCGATTCGCGGGTCGTCTGGCATCGCGTGCCGGCGGGCGGCGATGCAGGGCCGGCCGAGGAAGCGACCCGGCGGCTCGCGGCGTCCCCGGCGCATTGGGTGGCCCTCATCGACGCCGGCGACCAGCTCGCGCCGCGCGCCCTGTTCGCGGTCGCCGACGCGTTCTTCCGCCACCCCGAATGGCAGGCGCTCTATACCGACGAGGCGCGCATCGACCCGCACGGCGTGCTGTCGGGCCCGCATTTCAAGCCCGACCTCAACCTCGAGATGTTGCGCGGCCTGCCTTATGTCGGCGCGCTCCTGGCGGTGCGGCGCGAGGTCTTCGCCGCGATCGGCGGGTTCGACCCGGCATGGGACGGGACCGAGGAATACGACCTCGCGCTGCGTCTCGCCGAGCGCGCGGGTGAGGGCGGGTTCGGCCATGTCGCCGACATCCTCTATCACCGGCTGACGATCTCCGGTCGCTCGCGGCGCCCGGCGGCGGCGATCTGCGCCGACATGCCAAGGATCGTCCAGGCCCATCTCGATCGCCAGGGCATCGCCGCTGCCGCCGAGCAGGGCGTGCCGGCGCATACCTGCCGGGTGCGTTATCGCCACGACGGGCCGGACCCGCTGGTCTCGATCGTGGTGCCGAGCAAAAACCAGCTCGCGCTGCTGAAGCGCTGCGTCGAGAGCGTGCTGCAGCGTACCGACTACGAGAATTACGAGGTGATCGTCGTCGACAACGGCAGCGACGAGCCCGATGCTTGCGCCTATCTCCAGGCGATCGAGGACAAATACCCCGAGATCGGCAGCCGCCTGCGGGTGCTGCGCCACCCCGGCCCGTTCAATTTTTCGGCGATCAACAACCGCGCCGTCCGGGAGGCGGCGCGGGGCGAATATATCTGCCTCCTCAACAACGACGCCGCGCCGCTCGACGGCGCCTGGCTCGGCGAAATGATGGCGCTGGCGCGGCGGCCCGATATCGGCGCCGTCGGCGCCAAGCTCACCTATCCCGACGGCCGCATACAGCATGCCGGGGTGATCCTCGGAATCGGCTGGGGCGCGCCCGCCGACCATCCCTATATCGGCGAGCCCGGCGAGGCGATCGGCTATTGGGGCCGGCTGCTCGTGCCGCAGGAGTTTTCCGCCGTCACCGCCGCGTGCTGCGTCACCCGGCGCGCGGTCTGGGATGCGGTCGGCGGGTTCGACGAGGAAAATTTCGCGGTCGCCTACAACGACGTCGATTACTGCCTGAAGGTGCGCGAGGCCGGTTTTCGCGTGGTCTGGACCCCCTACGCGCGGCTGCTGCACGAGGCGAGCGCCAGCCAGCGCGCCAACACCGAGACGAAGGCCGTCGACGCGCGCAACGCGCGCTTCGCCGGCGAGCGGCTCGCCCTCTATCGCCGCTGGCTGCCGCGGATCGCCTTCGATCCGGCCTATAACCGCAACCTGTCCTCGATGGGCTTCGGCTTCGCGGTCGAGACCGAGGGAGCGCCGACCTGGGATCCGGAGTTTCGCCCGCGCCCGCGGGTGCTGGTCTACCCCGCCGACCGCGAGGGCTGCGGCGAATACCGCATCGTCGCGCCGAGCCGGGCGCTGGCCAAATCCGGGACCGTCCACGCCTACGAAACGATGCGCCTGCTGACGCCGCCCGAAATCGCCCGCCTGCAGCCCGACAGCATCGTCTTCCAGCGCCAGCTCGAACCGGGGCAGATCGAGGTCATCGAGTGGGTCAAGCACACCAGCAAGGCGCTGCGCGTCTTCGAGCTCGACGATTTGATCACCAACCTGCCGCCGAAAAGCGCGCATCGCGCGGCGATCGCCCCCGATATCGCGCAGCGCCTCAAGCGGGCGCTGGCGCTGTGCGACCGGCTCGTCGTCAGCACCGCGCCGATGGCCCGCGCCTACGGCCGGATGTGCGGCGACGTCGTGGTCGTGCCGAACCGGCTGGAAAAATCGCGCTGGCTCGGCCTGAGTCCGGGGCGCCGGCCCGACGGCAAGCCGCGGGTCGGCTGGGCCGGCGCGATCGGCCATAGCGGCGATCTCGCGGTCATCGCCTCCGTCGTCGAGGCGACGGCGCGGGAAATCGACTGGGTGTTTCTCGGCATGTGCCCCGACGCGCTGAAGCCCCTCGTCGCCGAGTTCCACCCGTGGGTCCCGCTCCACGATTACGCGGCAAAGCTCGCCGCGCTCGATCTCGACCTCGCGGTCGCGCCGCTCGAGCATCACCCCTTCAACGACACCAAAAGCAATCTTCGGCTGCTCGAATACGGCGTGCTCGGCTATCCGGTTGTGTGCACCGACATCCTGCCGTACCAGGGCGACCTGCCGGTGACGCGGGTCGGCAACCGTCACCGCGAGTGGGTCCGCGCGATCCGCGAGATGGCGGCCGACCGCGCGGCGTGCCGGCGCGCCGGCGCGGCGCTGCGCCGCTCGGTGATCCGCGATTGGATGCTCGAAGATAATCTCGACGAATGGCAGCGCGCCTGGCTGCCGTAGGCCGAGGGCCGCGGCGGCCGGCGGAACTCTCGCCTTGCCGCGGCCGCATTTACGCAAAATTAACCATGAATTGTTCGGCGCAACGCCGAAAAGCCCGATCTTTTGCCGACAAAACCGGTGCAACCCCTGCAACAAATTCCGAAAGCGTCCGTCTCCTTGAGGGTGAATGGCCCGCCGCCAACGCCGAGTCAGACCGGTTTGGAAGCTGGTTGCGTGGTTACCCCAAGTCGCGCCGCGCCTCATCCCGAGGCGCCGGCAATAGGAGGCAAGAGATGCTTTCGGGAGTCATCAACACCAACGTCAACGCTCTCTACGCGCTGAATTCGCTGAACAATACGACCAATACGGCGAACCGGCTGGAGCAGGAGCTGTCCTCGGGCCTGTCGATCAACAGCCCGGCCGACAACCCGGCCGGCTACATCGCCGCGCAGGGGTTCACCTCGCAGCTCAGCGGCGTCAACCAGGCCACCTCGAACGCCAACCAGGCGATCTCGCTGGTGCAGACCGCGGACGGCGCGATCACCCAGCAGGTCAATATCCTGCAGAACATTCTCAGCGTCGCCTCGCAGGCGGCCAATGGCGGCGCCACGTCGCAGCAATTGGCCTCGCTCCAGCAGGTGGTCTCGCAGCTGCAGACCGAGGTCTCGTCGATCTCGAACCAGACCAACTTCAACGGCGTCAGCCTGCTCAACGGCACCTTCCAGAACGTCAACTTCCAGGTCGGCGCCTCCGCCGGCCAGACCATCGGCCTCACCATCGGCAGCACCGCGGCCAACCAGATCGGCGCTTATCAGTCGGGGATCAACGCTGGCGGCATCTACGCCGCGACCGGCGCGGGCACCGGCGGCGTCGGCGACAACACCGGCAATTCCTTCACGATCAGCGCGGCGGGCGCGTTCACCGCCGGCAATGTCGGCGTGTCCGGTTCTTCGGGCAATTCCAACGTCGCGATCGCGGTGGCCGAGTCGGCGCAGAATTTCGCGGCCGCGGTCAACGGCGTCACGTCGAAGACCAACGTCACCGCCACCGCCGACACTAGCGTTGCCTTCACCGTCACCGCGGGAACGGTCTCCTTTACCCTCGGCAACGGCATCGCCTCGGCGCAGACCAATACCGTGAACATCTCGGCTACGGTGTCGAGTGTGACGGCTGCCGGTTTGGCGAACGTGGTCAGCCAGATCAACAATGCGACCGGCCAGACCGGCATCGTCGCCGCGGTCAATTCCAGCAACCAGCTGGTGCTGACCCAGTCGCAGGGCGACAACGTCTCGATCCACGGTTTTGCCGGGACCGGGACGCTGATCGCTGGCGGCACCACCCTCGCAGCAGGCGGTACCACGGCCGCGACGATTCAGGGTCTGACGAGCTTGCAATCGACCCAGAGCTTCGGCCTGTCGGACACCGGCGCCGGGCTCGCCGTCACCTCGTCGCTCTCTGCCCTGTCCGGAGTGAACGTCAGCACCCAGGCCGGCGCGACCGCGGCGCTCAATGTCGTCAGCTTCGCGCTGCAGCAGCTCGAAAACGTCGGCGGCCAGCTCGGCGCCGTCCAGCAGGAGCTGCAGGCCACCGTCTCGAACCTGCAGTCGACCAACACCAACATCACCGCGGCGCAAGGCGTCGTCGAAGACGCCAACATCCCGCAAGTGACGACGCAGTTGACGCAGACGCAGATCCTCCAGCAGGCCGGCGTTTCGGCGCTATCCCAGTCGAACACGTTGCAGCAATCGTTCCTGAAGCTGCTGCAGTAGCCAGCGTCCGGCCAGCCGCCGGTGGGGGAACCCGTCTCCGGAAGCCACCGGAGACGGGCCCTTCGTTGAGGAGTTGAACCGAGTCCATGGCCGCCGTCAGCAATCTCCTGAGTTCGAGCCAGATCACCTCGCTGATCCAGCAGGCCAGCGCGGCCTACCAATTGCCGGCAGCGACCTTGCAGGCCCAGGAAGCCCCGATGAAGGCGCAGATCTCCGCCCTCGGCAAGGTTCAGGGCGCGCTGTCCGGCCTGCAATCGGCGCTTGCCGGCCTCGCCGATGTCGGCGGGCTGGCCCAGCGCACGGCGTCGGCCTCGCCGAGCGGCATCGTCCAGGCAAATGTCACCAACGTCGCCGCGGTCGGAAGTTATTCGCTGACCGGCATACACCTCGCCCACGCCCAGACCCTGGTGTCGTCGGGCTCGTCGAGCGCGAGCGGCAGCCTCGGCTCCGGCTCGCTCGCGATCAAAACCGGCGCCGGCGGCACGGTCACCGTCACTATAGCGAGCGGCTCGTCGAGCCTTGCCGGCATCGCCGCGGCCATCGACCAGGCCGGCGCCGGAATCAATGCCACAGTGGTGTTCGACGGCGCGAACTACCACCTCGTGCTGACCGGCGATGCCACCGGCACCGCCAGCGCGTTCACCGTCAGCGGCGGCGGCGGTCTCGCGGGGTTCAGCTACAATTCCGGGGCGTCGGGCCTGTCGCTGACCCAAGCCGCGACCAATTCGGGCTTTTCGCTCAACGGCCTCGCGATCACCAGCGGTTCCAACAAAGTCGCCAGCGTGATCCCCGGCGTCACCTTGACGCTCGCCGCCAGCGGGTCGGCGACGGTGGCGGTCAGCCAAAGCAGTTCCGGTCTCGACAGCGCCGCGCAGAGCGTGGTGCAGGCGCTCAATTCCGCCCTCGCGACGATCAACCAGGAAACCGCCTTCTCGGCCGCCAGCTCCGGCGGCAGCGGCGGCGCCAACGGTCCGCTGCTCGGCGATGTCGGGTTGGAGCTGTTGCGCTCGAGCCTGCTCGATTCGATCAGCGCCGGGATCGGCGCCGGCAGCGCCGCGGGTTCGCCCTACAATTCGCTCAGCGCGGTCGGCTTCGGCATCACCCGCGGCGGCACGGTGACGTTCGACGATTCGGCCTTCCAAACCGCCGTTCAGACCAATTACGCCGCGGTGGCGTCGCTGCTTGGCGCCGGCGGCATCGCCAGCAACGCCAATGTCTCGGTCAGCAGCGTCGCCGCCGCGCCGCCCGGCACCTACGCGGTCGATGTCGCCTCCAATGCGAACGGCACGGTCGTCGGCACGGTCAACGGGCTGGCGGCAAGCGGAACCGGCGGCCTGCTGACGGTGACGGATTCCGGTTCGCCGCTCTTCGGGTTGGCGTTGCAGATTGCGCCCGGAATCATCGGGAATGTCGGCAACGTCACCATCAGCCAGGGCCTCTACGGCGGCCTGTCGAGCCTCGTCACCGCGGCGCTCGCGAGCGGCAGCGGCAGCATCGCGGGGCAGGTCGGCAGCCTCAATGCGTCGATCAATTCGATGAACACGCAGATCGTTGCGCTGCAAAAGGAAGCGACGCAGCAAACCCAGGAGCTGACGGCGCAGTTCACCGTGGCGCAGGCGACGCTGCAACAATTGTCGACGGTCAGCGATTTTCTCACCACCTATTTCAATCAGACCTCCGGGTCGGGAGGCTGACGATGCAAGGGTCGTGGTCGGGCGGAGATGCGGCGAGCGCCTATCGCGCGATCGAAGGCGTCGGCGCGACGCCCGAAGGCTTCATGAAAATGGCGCTCGACGCCGCGCGCGCCCTGCTGTTGCGCGCCGAGGCGGCGATCGCCGCGCGAGACCGCGTGGCAAAGGCCCAGGCGCTCGGGTCCGCCGGCAAGGTAGTGGAGTTCATGCTGGGATTGTCCGGCGCCGCGCCGGGCGAGTTGAGCACCTGCCTCGCCAGCGTGTATCAATATGTCTTGGCGGCGATACTCAAAGGCAATGCCGGAGACGATGGGGAAGCCGTCCAGGCGGCGCGGGTCGCACTCGACGAACTCGCCGCCACCTGGCGGAAGATTTTCCCCGACGCGATCGGCTGGGAAGACGACGCCTCGGAAAATTCATCGAGCGGGAGGCTAGACCGTGCCTGATCCGATCCAGGGCCTCAACACGACCAGCCCTGTCACCCCGGCGACATCGGCCGGACAGACCGTCGTGCCGGCCTCAACCGGGGCGACGGACGCGCCGCAATCGGCCGGCCCCGGCGCCGATCTGGCCGATGTCGGCCAGACCGAGGCGCTGCTTCAGCAGATCATCCAGGCGGCGAACCAGACCCCCGGCATCGATCAGGCCAAAATCGCCGAATTGCGGCAGGCGGTCGCCTCGGGCTCATACCAGGCGAACCCGCAGTCGATTGCACAGAAAATCGCCGAGCTGGAAAACCTGCTCGGCACTGCGGGGCTGGTTCGATGAAGCTCTCGAGCGGCTCAGGAAGCAAGCCGCAGAGCGTCGAAGATGGGATCGGCGGCGGCCCGCTCGGCCTCCCGGCTGATCCATTGCTGCACCCGGGCGAGCCGTTCGGCCGCTTGATGGATGTCGTCCCGGTCGGCGAGGTCGGCCACCGCTTCGAGCAATTGTTCGATGCATTTTTCGCGCTCGCCGGGCGGCCGGGATACCGGCGGGGAGGCGGCGCATCGCGGCGTGCGGATTATCGCCCGCATGTTACCGGCCCTCGCATAGTACCGGCCTGTGCCACCCGATCGTCTTCCCCCCGTGATGTCACGGCCGCGATGGTCGCGACCGCTCTGGCCTTTATTCAACCTCGTCGCGCCGCCCTGTAGCCCGGCGCGGAACTTCGAATCGCGAAAAGACAACGTAAATGCCCGGTAAATGGCAGCTTGACGATAACCGGAATATTTTCAATACGATGGTAGGAGCGGGCTGATGCGCGCCAGATCTGAGATCGTTTTTCCTAATAATATCAAAGATTTGAGATTGCGTCGTCAGATGACCCAAGCCCAGGTCGGCCGCATGATGGACCCGCCGGTCGGCGAATCGACCGTGTCCAAAATGGAAAGCGGCGAGCGCCGCTTGACGAATTTGCAGCTCGTCAGCCTGGCCGCGATCCTCCATTGCCCGCCGGAGCAGATCCCGGTCGTCAGCGGCCGCGACCCGGCGGAGGGCGTGCGGCGCTGGCAAAAGGCGCAGCAGGAGGTGGTCGGCAACAGCATCGCCAGCGGCGCCGCGGCGGCCGCCTATGTTCTTGCGCAGCTGCGCAAGAAGCACGGCAAGACGATGCAGCGGGTGGCGGACGCCATCGGCATGACCTTGTCGGTCTACCACCGCATGGAGATGGCGAGCCGCATGATCACGGCGGAAGAGATCGAAAAAATCGCCAGATTTTACGAACTGCGCGAGCCGGAGCTGATCGCGCTGTTCGAGCGCCGCACGGCGGACAACCTGGAACGGTTGAAGGCCGGGGTTCCCGTCGAGCAGCTGTTACCCCGAGTGCCGCGTTCGCTGCTGAAGGAAGGATCGAAATGGAGCCGGCTCGGCGCGCTCGAGCGCTACGCTTTGCAGCGCAGCATCCGGTATTCCTCGGCGCCCGCCGCGCAACTCGTCTCGCTTCCGGTGCACGGGCAGCTGAAAAGCGGCGGAGGCGGCGCGCACCGCTTTACGATCGACCGCGACGCGCCGGTCGACAGCGTCGCGCTCAACGAGCTGTTGAACCCGAGCAAGGAAGGCTTTCTGGTCCGCAATTTCTCGCGGCGGCTCGGCGTGCTGCTGCGGCCGAATGCGCTGGCCTATGTCGATCCCGGCGTCCCCGCCGCGATGGGCGACATCGTCTTCCTCGTCCGCACGGACGGGACGGCCGACGCCGCGGTGGTGATCGGCGACGGCATCGGCCCGCTCATGCTGAAAATGTACAATCCCGAGGAGCAGGTTCCGATCAGCGACCCGAGCATCGCGTCGGTGCTGCGCGTCGGCATGCTGGTCCTGCCGTAGCCGGGTTGTCCGCTCGTGCAGACCGCGATAGCGGCGATTCGCGGAACGCTGCGGTGCCAGCGAAGCGGCCGCTGCCGCCCGGTCCCCGAACGGTGGCGGCAAAGCAGGATAATTCGCGTGATTTCCGTGCGCCGCGGCCCCCCTTTGGCTGCGAAAATCGCCACAAATCGCGGCCTCTTATACACTTGCGCCGTGCCCTATACGCCAAGCGCCCGGCCTTTGAGAATGCGACCTGGTCAGCATGCGCGACCCATCGCCTGATCGGTCGGGCAGTTTGGCGCCGAGGCCGCCGGCCCGCGTGTCGCGGCGGCAATGGCTGCCGCGCTTGCACCGGCCGCTGCCCGTCGCCTTCGCTCTGGTCGTCGCCGGCGTGTTGCCGCCGGTTGGGCTGGCCGCCCTGCCCGGCGGCCTGTCGATGCTCGGGGCGCCGCGCACCGGCATCGTCCTGCTCGCGGCCCTGCTGTTTGTGCCGGCGCTTGTCGGCTTCGCCGTAGCGCTGCAGGGGTTCGACGCGATCCTGACGCGGCTGCGCGATCTCACCGGCGGCGAATACCGCCAGATCATCGCCCGGGTGCTGCTGGACGGCCTCATCCTCGCCTATGTATACGGCCTGATCGTCGCGCTGCCGGACGATGCGACGATCGCGCGATGTCTCTTGATCGGCGCCTTGAACCTGGCGTCGGCTTGGCTTTTTTTCCTGAGCGTCATCCTCGACCCGCGCCGCTCGGCGGTGCGCCGCTATGTGGCGCTCGTCTCCGATGTGACGCTGCTGTCGATCCTGCTCGCGGCGGGAGGCGGCCTGACCGCGCCGCTGGCGCCGCTCTACGTCTCGATCGCGATTGGCAATGGCGAGCAGCATGGCGGGCGCGCGCTCGCCTCCGCCACCGCGCTCGGCGTCGCCGGATTTGCCGCGGTCGTCGCGACGACCGGGTTCTGGCAGGCGAACCCGCTCCTGGCCGGCGGGATGCTGGCGACGATCGCGTTTCTCTCGCTCTCTGTCGCCGCGATGCTGCGCCGGCTTGCCGCGGCGAAGACCGGGGCCGAATCGGCGAATGCCGCGAAGAGCCGGTTTCTCGCAGCGCTTGGCGAGGATTTGCGGGGCCCGCTGCGCGCCCTCGCGCGCGCCGGCGCCGGAATCGACGAGGCCCCGGCCGATCCGGCCCAGTCCGACATGATGGCACGGGTTCGGCTGATGGCGCGCTCGATGCTGCTGCAGCTCGACGACGTCCTCAATTACGTGAAGATCGACGCCGGCACCTTCGCGCCCGACACCCGCGCGTTCGATCTTTACCGGCTGGCGAACGGGGCGGTCGCTGCGCTGCGTCCCTCGGCGGCGGAACGCGGGATCGTACTCGCCCTGCGGATCGACCCGCTGCTGCCGTTCCAGCTGCGCGGCTGGCCGAACCAGGTCAGGCAAATCCTGAATTGCCTGATCACCAACACGATTTGCCATTCGGGCAAGGTAAAGGTGCGGATCAACCTCGACGCGGTCGCGCTCGGTGCGGACGCGGTGACGGTGCGTTTCACGGTGACCAGCAGGCTCCTCGACAACCAACTCGAAACCGCCGGCGACGCGGCCGAAATCGGGACCGGCCGGCATCTCGCCCTCGCCGTCGCCGACCGGCTGGTCGCGCTGATGGGCGGGCGGCTGGCAGTGCACGCCGACCAGGGCGGCGGGCTGTCGCTCGCCGTCGAGCTGCCCTTCGCCATCGACCAGGGATCGCAGGGTCTGCCGCTCGACCTCGCCCATCTGCCGGTGCTGATCGTCACCAAGGATGCCGAATTCGTCGGCGAGCTGATTGAGCCGCTCGAAGCGTGGCGCGCCGAGCCGCGCTGGATCGGCGCCGGCGAGGCCGCGCTCAACTATCTCGAAGCGATGGAGCCCGGGGCGCGGCGCGCGGTGCTGGTCCTCGACGGGCGCAGCGACGTGCTGCAGGCGTTGAGCTTGGGGCACCGCGCTCTGTCGCTGCTGGCGGCGATGCCGCCGCATCTTCTGTTCATCGCCGACGAGGCGCGCATCGACAGCGTCATCGGGCTGGCCGACGACGAGCTCGACAGCATCCTGCCGGCGCCTTTCACCCTCAACGCGCTGCGCAGCGCGCTGCACGCTCTGTGGGTCGAGCCGGCCGACTGGTTCCTCGCCGATCCGTCACCGGCCATCGAGCCATCTCCTGCGCCGCCGCAGTCGCGCGTGGAAGATGGGCCGGCCCCGGCCCCGGCCCCGGAAGAACCGGTCGTTCGCCCTCGCTCGCGGCCGTTGCCCGCGATGCCGCCGGGGCGCGCCCCGTCGCCGAAGCGGCGTCGCCAGATCCTGATCGCCGCGAGCAACCCGGCCAACCGCAGGATCATGTCGTCGCTGCTCGCCCGCGCCGGGCATGCGGTGCGCCTTGCCGAAACCCTCGATGAGACGCTGCAGGAGCTGGAGGCGCGCGAGGTCGATGTGCTGCTGCTCGACCTGACGGGCGCTCCCGGCGCCGATTACGAGGCGGCGCGGCGGTGCCGGCGGGCGCGGCCGAGCCTGACGATCGTGGCGCTGACCGGCGACGCCCCCGCGCAGGCCGAGCGGCGCGCGCGCGAGGTCGGGCTCGATGCGGTATTGCCCAAGCCGATCGAGCCGAAGCGGCTGCTCGCGACGATCGATGCGGCGATCGAGGACGATGCGTCCGAAGCGCCGGTGCAAGCGGCGGCTCGCTCCGTCGTCACCGAGCTCGCGTCGCACCCGCGCTTCGCCGGCGAGGCCGCGTCGGCGGTCGATAATCGTGCCGTCGCGACGCAGCCGCTACCCCGCCGCGATCGTGGCTATGGGCAAGATACGATCGAGCAGTTCCGCGCGGATTCCCGCCGGATGGTCGCCGATATCGCCCGGGCGGCCCGCGCCGGCGACGTCGCCGCGTTCGACGGTGCGGTGCAGGCGCTCGCCGGCCGCACCGTCGATTTGGACGCAGCTCGGCTGCGCGAGGCGCTCCAGCTGATGCAGGAGCCGACGCCCTCGGTGCTGCGGCTGCACGGCGGCGAGTACGTCGCGCGGCTGCAGACCGAGCTGGCGAGGCTCGACGCGCTGCTGGTCAAGTATTTAAAGACTGCCGACTAGCGGCAGCGCCGCGGCGGGTGCGACGGGGATCGGCCGGCCGCGCCGCTCGGCGAGCAGGGCGATCGCCCGGTCGCGGTTTTCCCAGCAGATTTCGACGTAATAGATCGCGCTGGCGGCGACGAAGACGGCGAGCGCGTCGTTGTAGGCCTCTATTGCCGTCTCGAACGGCATGGCGCGCTCGCCGCCCCTCGCGCCCTCGGCGCGCTCGCCCAGCCGCAGCAGGGCGCTGCCGAGATTGTTCTGGGTCATCGCCCACTGCATCGGCGCCTTCTCGTGGGTACATTCGGCGAGCGCCTCGCGGTAGCACGCGATCGCTTCCTCCATCCGGCCGATGCCGTTGTCGCGCTCGCCGAGCCGGGCCAGCGCATTGCCCAGATTGTTCTGCGTCATCGCCCAGTCGAGCGGGAAGCTCGCGCGCGGATATTCCTTGAGCGCCTCGCGGTACGCGAGCACGGCCTCGCGCAGCCAGTTGGCCTCGTTCTCGCGCTCGCCGAGGCTCGACAGCGCGTTGCCGAGATTGTTCAGCGTGCGCGCCCATTCGACCGGGCTGCGCTCGCGGCGGTATTCCTTGAGCGCCTCGCGATAGGCGACGACCGCCTCGCGCAGGTTCTGCGTGCCGCCGTCGCGCTCGCCGAGCGCCGCCAGCGCATTGCCGAGATTGCCTTGCGTCATCGCCCAGTCGAGCGGCGCGCGCTCCCGGGTCCGCGTGCGCAACGCCTGGCGGTAGACGCCGACCGCTTCTGCGAGCCGCGCGGTCCCGGTTTCGCGCTCGCCGAGGCTGCGCAGCGCCGCGCCGAGATTGTGCAGCGTCATCGCCCAGTCGAGCGGCACCCGTTCGGGCCGGTATTCAAAGAGCGCCTGGCGATAGGCGTCGACCGCTTCCTCGAGCCGCGTCGTCCCGGTCTCGCGCTCGCCGAGAAGACGCAGCGCGGCGCCGAGGTTGTTCTGGGTCATCGCCCATTCGAGCGGCGAACGCGAGCGGGTATAGATTTCGAGCGCGCCGCGATAGGCGGCGATGGCCTCCGCGACGCGCTCGGCGCGCCCCTCGCGTTCGCCGAGCCGGCGCAGCGCGTTGCCGAGATTGGTTTGCAGCATCGCCCATTCGAGCGGCGCCCGCTCGCGGGTATGGCGCCGCTGCATGTCGCGCAACGCCTGGACCGCCTCGGCGAGCCGCGCCGTGGTGATCTGGCGGCTCTCTCGCGACTGCGCGTCGTCCGCGAAGCTGGTCGGAAATCGGGCGAGAGCGGCGCTGTCCATGCGGCCGAACGATCCGCCTTTTGCCCGGCGATGACAACGCGAGTGCCGGGGTTCGGCCTGTTGCGCCGATGGGGCGCGCCGCCGGACCGCCTGCCGCTTCCGCCGCTGGCGCGACGATTCCCTTGCGCCGTTGGTTCGATGCCGAGGCCGGCCGCGGCTACGAGGCGAGGAGGACCGCCTGAGCCTGCTCTACCCGGGAGGCGGCGTGACGGGATTTCGCGACAAGTTGCGCCGCCTCTTGGCTCCAGGCATGACTTGTCCCAAGCGTTCTCTCCTGCCCGGCACACGCGGTCTCGGCGTGAGAGACGGAATCCGCGGCGCGACCGGCGGCCAGCAGCGCGCGCGCCAGATTGTACTGGGCACGGTGGGTGTTCGGATGGTCTCTGCCGTAGGTGAGCTGCGATCGCTGCAAGGTGCGTTCGCAGAGGCCGAGCGTGGCATCGGCTTCCTGCTGGCTGCGCAGCGCGGTCAACAGCTGATCGACCGTGAGCACGCCCATCGCGACCAGCTGGGTGCCGAGCCGGCCTCCCTCGCTTTTCTGGCGTTCCACCGCAACTCCGACCTCTTCCAGGGTGGCGAGCCCCTGACCGATCAACAAATCCCCGAGCCGCATACGGTTCTCCGCCGAGTCATATGCGCGTTATCGGGAAACATCGTTTCCGGGCCGTTACCTTGATCCGGTATTTTAGATAAAGCCCCCGATCTACCCATCGAGCGGCCGGTCGGGGTTCAGGTCTTCAGCGCCACGCACGCGCCGCCGCCCGCTTCGATCGACCGGCAAATCCGGTCCGCTTTCGCGCGCGACGACGCCGGCACCAGCACCCGGTAGAACGGCCGGGTCCCGCGGCTGCGCAGCACGGTGCCGATGATCATCGGCCGCAGGTCGCGCACCAGGCCGTAGAAACGGCGCCGGGCGCGCTCGAACGAGGCAAGCGCGGCGCCTTTCGAGAAATTGCCCGCGAGCTGAACCCCCCACGGCGCCACGGGAACCGCCCCCGCCCGCTCTTCCGCCTTGAGCGCGGCGGTGATCGCGACGCACGATCGCCGGTCGGTCGGCGCCCGAGCGCGCGCCGCGTCCCGCCGGTCGGCGGCCCAGTCTTCGACGCTGCGCCCGGTGACGCTGAATACGTAGGCCTGGGTTTGCGGGGGGATGCCGCTCGCCCCGGCAAGCCAGCCGGCCACACGATTGGGGCCGGCATTGTAGGCGGCCGCCGCCAGCCCGAAATTGCCGAACTGCCGGTTGAGGCCGGCGAGAAGCCTGGCGGCCTTGGGGATCGCCTGTTCGGGGTCGAAGGGGTCCGTCAAGCCGCGCTCGGCGGCGGTCTCGGGCATGAACTGGGCGATGCCTTGCGCTCCCGCCGGGCTCGTCACATCGGCCTGAAAGCGGCTCTCGACCCAGACGAGTCGGGTGAGCAGGCCAACCGGGACGTCGCTGGAACGCGCCGCGCTCTCGACGATCCGGCACGCCGTCTCCCCGACCGTTTCAGCGGGTCCGGCGGCAGAGGCGTCCCCCCGCGCGGCCGAGGCCGATAGCCACAGCGCGATGCCCAGCCACACCGGTGCGAGCCTTGGGAACACGAAACGCAACGCGATGGTTGGACGGGCGAGATAATTATGGGCAATATCGGCTCTCCAACCCGGATGGTATATGGTCATCGGCGACGGCGTTGACCGAGAAGCGGCAATGATGTTTTTGGTCGGGAGAGCGGCGGGCGATTTGTCGGAACCAGGATCCCCGATCCCCCGTACCAGCAAGGCAAGAACACGCTCATGGCAGCGCCACCTATCGTTGCGTCCCCCCGGCAGAAGCGTTTAGTGCGATGTATGTTCGTTTTTGGGGCACCCGAGGCTCGATAGCCAAGCCGGGACCGAGTACCGTCCGGTATGGCGGAAATACGTCGTGCGTCGAAGTGCGGTCGGCCGCGGGAACGACGATTGTCCTCGATTGCGGTACGGGTGCGCTTTCCCTGGGCGCTAATCTTGTGCAGGGCGTTGGCAAGCCGTTGCACGGCCACCTGCTGATCAGTCACACCCACTGGGACCATATTCAGGGCTTGCCGTTTTTCGCCCCGCTCTTTGCGCCGGCGAACGAGTGGGACATTTACGCCCCGCACGGCGTATCGCAATCGGTCCGCCAGACGCTTGCCGGGCAGATGCAGCACACCTATTTTCCGGTCGAATTGGCGCAGCTTGGCGCCACCATCCGCTACCACGATCTCACCGAAGGCGTCTTCACGGTCGGCGACATCGAGGTTAAGACGCAGTACCTCAACCATCCCGCTCTCACCCTCGGCTACCGCCTGGAGGCTGACGGCATAGCGGTCGTCTATTGCTGCGATCACGAGCCGCATTCTCACGCGCTCGGCTATGGCGGTGGGGGCGAGATCGGCGAGCAGGATCGCTACCATATCGAATTCGCCGCCGGGGCCGATCTGCTGATCCACGACGCGCAGTACCGGGCAGCGGAATACGAAGGGAAAATCGGCTGGGGTCACAGCACCCTCGAGTATGCGGTTGCCTTGGCGAAAATGGCCGAGGTGAAGTGCCTAGCTTTCACCCATCACGATCCGGGGCGCGAGGACGATACGATCGACCGCGAGGTCGAGGCGGTCCGAGCGGATTTGCGGACCGAGGGTAATACCTCCTTGACCATTTTTGGCGCGTTCGAGGGCCAGATATTGGAATTCGCGCCCAAACCGGTGCGGGCGCCCAAGGCGCCAATCGAGATGGCCCCGGCGGAAGTGGCGGCGACCCAGCAATTGGTGGAACAGACTGTGCTGCTGGGGGTCGCCGATTCTGCCCTGTACGACGATCTATGGCAGGCGTTGCACGCCGATGGGGTCCGGGTTTTGCGGGCAACAGACAGCGCCGCGGCAGTGCAGCTGGCAGAAAGCGAGAATCCGGCTCTTGTCGTCATCGAGCGACATCTCCCGGGCGATGGCCTCGCCGCCTGTCAGGCAATCCGCGACATGGCCGATGCCGCCTGTGCGAAGGCCCCGGTCGTCATCGTGGCGGCCGAGGAGGATTTGAGCGCGGGGACGGCCGCCGGCGTGAGTGATTGGCTGGTCAAGCCGTTTACCACCACCTATGCGCGGACGCGGATGCGGGCCTGGCTGATGCGAAGCACTTGTCACTGGATGCGGCCACCAGTACCGAAGGATGAAGCCAGGCGATTGGCGGCCCTTCACCACCTGTCCATTCTCGACACGGCTCCGGAGGAGCGTTTCGACAAGCTGACGCGGATCGCCACGTCGGCGTTCGATGTGCCCGTCGCCCTGGTAAGTCTGATCGACGAGAACCGCCAATGGTTCAAATCGGCTTGCGGCGCCGAGGTCTCCGAGACGCCGCGCGACATGTCGTTTTGCGCGCACGCCATTCTGGAAGGATCGGTAATGATCGTACCGGATGCGCTTCTCGATCCGCGCTTTGCCGACAATCCGGTTGTCGTCAATGACCCTCGCGTCCGGTTTTATGCCGGATGCCCGCTGGTACTGGACGGCGGAGCCTGCGTCGGAACGCTTTGCCTAATAGACACCCGGCCGCGCCAGCTCGATGAGACCGGTATTCTCCTGCTCCAGGACCTCGCCAGTTTGGTTTTGCAAGAACTTCAGCACCCGGCGAGCTAGACCCGGCCGCTTTCCACCGACCCCGCGGGAGAACGCGCCGGCGTTTGGCTGCGGGAGGACGATCCGATCAGCAATGTGCAAAAGCCGCGTGCACGCGGCTTTTGAGCATTCCGGCAACTGGAGCGGGCGAAGGGATTCGAACCCTCGACCCCAACCTTGGCAAGGTTGTGCTCTACCCCTGAGCTACGCCCGCATCCGTCGGCGGAGTTCCGCCGGAGACGATCCATAGCATAACGAGGGG
>Ga0209483_1000515_pt1 | contig 33455 bp, 25 predicted proteins | sample NGEPerA_FD_184508 | JGI IMG/M metagenome (GOLD analysis project Ga0209483, IMG submission 184508) | Arctic peat soil microbial communities from the Barrow Environmental Observatory site, Barrow, Alaska, USA - NGEE PermafrostL2-A... | ecosystem: Environmental > Terrestrial > Soil > Wetlands >...
CGGCCGCGATGGCGGGTTGAAAAGGACACGGAAGGCCAGGATGGCGAAACAGATTTATAACACCGGCGATGAAATGGAAATGCTCGAGCAGTTGGACGCGGCGGGCGTCGATCAGTGGGCCAATCACGCATCGGTGATGCGCCGATGCGCGATGGTGCGCCGCTGGACGTTGGCCAAGCTCGGCGGCAAGGAACTGGGCTATCTCGAAAGCCAAATCACCGCCCGCTTCCTCTTGCACATTCACGCGACGTACGGCCTGGACGTGTGCCGCGCCTCGCTTTTCAAGTGGGACGAACTTTACAGGGAGGGCGGCATCGCCGCCCTGATGGACGGCAGAGCCACCCGCGGACATTCACCTCGCAGGGGCGGGGCGGGCGGCGCGATCGAAGGGCATTCGTAAACCCTTCGATGGACAATTGATCGAAGTTTGAAAAGCCGGCCACAATGGCCCGGCTTGAAGTGCGCGCCCGGCAGTCTTGCAAAGTAGGGTGCGAAGATTGCAAAGTACGCCGCGAAACTACACAAACCCAATGCGGAAACGTGGTGTCTGCGGGGTGAGATACTCGGCGAGACATCTTGCGAGACAACGGCGAGTCGCGCCTCGCCGACTTTTCGGCGCGGCGGCTTGTAACCTTCGTGGAGGCGGGGGGTTATGGCGATTAACAAGATTTTGATAAATGAGGCGCGCCTCGCCGGTGTCTCGCTGGTTTTGGGGTGGTGGTACGGGATGCGGGGCCGGGCGTGAGGTGTTGAGCTTTCGCGGGGTGGGCCCAAGGCGTGTTGCGCGCAACACCGGCGCAACATGGCCTGTTCGCGAGCCGCCGGCGCGTAACTGGTGTCGGGGCAAATGGTTGCGAAAATTAAACCGCATGATTTTGATATTGTTGCAGTCTGGCCAGCGCACAAGCGCCACAAACTGTCACGAAGCGCAACGGCAACGCTACGCCGTCCCATTTGCCGGTACGTTTAGGTTTGCATGGCGGTCGGAGAGGTTCGATGGGATGATGCTCGTATGGATAACGTTCGAGAAGGCCGGGGGGGCCGGATTCCTCTGTGGCTCAAGATCATTTGCACGGCGTTCGTCGCCGTGCTGGTGCCGTTTTATTTGAAGACGTATGGGCCTTTGAATTTTCTCTCATTTTGTGACGCGGCGCTGTTTTTGACGGTGCTGGGGTTATGGCTGGAAAGCCGGCTGGTTTTGAGCATGCAGGCGGTGGGGATCGTGCTCCCGCAGTTGGCGTGGATTGTCGATTTCGTGCTACGCGCGGTTTTTGGACATCCGGTGATGGGATTGACGGACTACATGTTTGATCCGGGCATCGGGCTGTTCGTGCGGATTCTTTCGAGCTTTCATGGCTGGCTGCCGCTCGTGCTGATCTTTTCGCTGTGGCGGCTTGGGTACGATCGGCGGGCGTTTGTCTTGCAAGCCATCTTCGGCGTCGCGCTGTTGCTGGCGTCGTTCCTGTTCACGCCCAGGCCGCCGCCCAGGTATGTGGGGCAGGTGGTCAATATCAATTGGGTGTTCGGACTGGGGGATAAGAGCGTGCAGACGTGGATGGCGCCGGGGCTTTATCTGGTGGTGGAGATGATTGTGTTTGTGGTTTGCATGTTTTTGCCGGCACATTTGGTGTTTTCTCGATTATTCGCGGGGAGGGTGGGGCGCGGGTGGATGCGGTTGCGATCGCAAGCAGTGATGCGCGGAAGGGGGAACTCTCACGTCCGATGAAATCCGGGAGTGAAATACATGGTCACTGAAGTGACCATGCCAGGCATAAAGCACTGAAATTCGAGAGGGAATCAATAGCTAAATTTAGGGGCCAGCGATGATCGCGCCGGCGCGATCGGCCTGGAGGGTCTCTCCGCTATCGGCACAGACGGCCGTCAGCCGGCCATGCGCGCCAAGGGCGGCGCCGGTGTCGAGCAGCACGATTTGCGGGCCTTTCACGGGCAGGGCCTCTATGCCGCGACGGTAGTTGCTGACGGGGGTATGGCCGAAGTAGCCGGTGCGCTTCCATCGCTTTTTCCAGAGGATTTGCGCCTCGGTGAAACGATTCCAGAGGATTTGGTGGCGCAGGCGCACGTCGGCGGCGAGGCGGGCGAGCAGGTCGGGGCTGGTGTCCGGCTCATCGGGATCCCAGAAGGCATGGGCCACGAAAAAATTGTCGTATTCCGCCACGGGCCGCAGTGATCTGAAGAACGCGCGGTGCGCCTCGGGCACGACTGCCACCACGCGGTTCAGCCGATCGAAGTCGGGGTGTTGGAGGAGGAAATCCAGCTCGGCGTAGTCGGCGCCGTACGCCGTCAGGGTCTGGGCCAGGCCGTGGTTCATGAACCATCGGAAGCCAGACATCGGGTCGGGCGAATCCTGATGGCAGATGTAGCAGGTGCCGTTGAGGATCAGATCGAAAATGTCATCGTGGTTGCCGCGCAGAAAGGTGGCATGCTCGAGCCCCAGCAGCCGTTTGACCACGCCGGGCGCTTCGGGCCCGCGATTTACATAATCGCCGACGAAAATAAACCGGGCATGCGGATCGCGGCCGGGGATGGCTTTCAGCAGCGCATCGAGCGGCCGCAACATCCCATGAATATCGCCGATCACCCAACGCATGGGCCTCTATTCAACCATATGCGCTACCCAGGTGAAAGGTCATATCGCCAGCAACTGCGCACAGAGAATTGGAATCAGCGTGGCCAGCGGGGCGACGGCGGCATACGCGACGGCCGGCGCATCCGAGCCGGCCAGGTCGTTGGCGAACAGCAGGGCCGGCGAACTGGTCATCGCGCCCGCGACCCAGCCGCTCAAGGTCACGAAGTTCATGCGCAATGCCAGGCGCGCGAAACAGCCCACCGCAAAAACCGGCAACAGCGTGATCGCGGCTCCCCACAAGACGTAATACAGGCCGCTGCCGGTTAGCAGCTTATGCAACAGATGATCGCCGGCTTGCAGCCCCACGCACGCCAGAAACACGGCCAAGCCAAAATCGCGGAAAAGCTGATTGGCGGAGACGGGCATGTACCAGATCACCGATCCGACGTTCCCCAACTGCGACAGCGCGATCGCCGCCAGCAGCGGGCCACCGGCCAGGCCGATGCGCAGCGTGACGCCCAAGCCCGGCACGCGCAGCGGGATGCTGCCGACGATCACGCCCAGCACGATGCCCAGGAAGATCGGGATGAGTTGCGGGCGATCCAGCGTCTCGGGGCAATTGCCCAATTCCGCCTCGACCGTTTTCACGCCCGCCTCGGGACCGACGACCGTCAAGCGGTCCGCGAATGCCAGACGAAGGGCGGCGCGTGGAACCAGGTCGAGGCCCGCGCGGTTGATGCGCGCGATCGTCACGCCGGTTCGGCGGATCAGATCCAGCTCGCGCAACGATCGGCGCAGCACCCGGGTTCGCGTCACGACCAGTTCCATCCGGGTAACCTCTCCCCCGTCGCCGGTTAGATCGGCGGTGGCCGGGCGGCCCATCGCGGTGACCAATTCCTTCAATCCGCTGCGCGCTCCGACCGCGCGATAGATGTCGCCGACCTGAATCCGCGTATCGGCGGTTGGCACCGACAGCGCGTCCCCGCGGCGCATCCGGCTGAAAACGATTCCCCGGCCATGAACCAGCGGATGATGACGCAGTGCCGTGCCGGTATGCGACGGTTCGGTCACCTCGAAATCCATGGACGCGACCGGCGGCCGGCGCAATTCCTGCGCGGCGGCCATCCGTTTGCGCTCTTCATCCAGGCGTATGCCGAAAACTTTCCGCAACGCCACGATCACAAGGATCGGTCCGATCATTCCCAACGGATAGCTCACGGTGTACGCGAGAGCCGCGGTGGCGACGGCGGCGTTTGCCGCGGCGGGCGCGCCGGCCAGCTTATTCCCCAGCGCCTCCTGCCCGGCCGCTAGTCCGGGCGTAGTCGTGAAAGCGCCCGCGTACAAGCCCGGCGAAGATCCGCTCGTCAGCCGCGCCAGCTTCACCACGCCCAACGTCATTACCGCGCCCAGCGCCAGCACCGTGACGGCCAACACATTCAGCCGCAACCCTTCGGCCCGCAAACTGCTGATAAATCCCGGCCCCACCTGCAATCCAATCGCGTAGACAAAAATGATCAGTGCGAAATCCCGCAGAAATCCCAGCACCCCGGGATCGACGCTCAGTCCGATTTGTCCGAAGAGCAGCGCGGAGAAAAGCACACCGGAGATTCCCAGCCGAACGCCGCGAAACCGGATCGCGCCAAAGGCCAACCCCAGCGCCACCGCCAGAGAAAGCGTCGCCATGCCGCCGGCAACGGAGCCGTCGAGAAGGAATGTGGCCAGGGATTGCATGGGAAACCCTTATACTGACACATTGCTCCAAAACGCAAAGGCTATCGCCCGAGCAGGCACTTCGAAATCATCCACGCCCGATAAGAATACGAGTTTACTGCTATTGCGCGACAGCAAGTCGGGCGAAGCCTTGGCGATGAGGATTGGTGTAAATCCGAGAATCCGCGCAGTCCTTTAATCCTTCCCAAACTCCACTTCCCCGCGTGCGTTCCCGCCCGCAATTCCTTTGGAAATCTGGCCGACCCGGCAAGCGCGGGGTAGTGTTGGGCAGCGGGGAAATCAGCATTCATGCTCGGCGTAACGAGTAACCCAATCACCGGCCGCATGCCGGTGCGAACGACCGGCTTACGGGCCATTGCCCGTTTGGCAACAGGAGAAGGTACAGATGCAACGGAACTTTCGCACCATGGATCAGGCCCCAACGCTCAATCACAAAGCCCGGCGCAAAGCCGTGTTGTGCGACGCCATTGAACGGCTTGAGGGGCGTTGCATGCTGGCGGCTCATATCGTGGGCGACGCGACGGTTTATTCGACGATCCAGAGCGCGGTATATGCCGCCGCCCCCGGCGCGACAATTAACGTGGACGCCGGCACGTATCCGGAACTGGTGAAAATCGACAGGCCGCTCACCCTCCGCGGCGCGCAGGCCGGCGTCGATGCACGCTCGAACATTCGGATAGCCGCCAATTCCGAGAGCATCCTCACCGGCTACACCTACTCCGACGGCACGCGCAGCGGCGGATTTTACATCAACGCCAACGATGTCACGCTCGACGGCTTCACCGTTCAAGGCAACACCAACGCCACCGGCTCATGCCCGGCGGGCGTGGTGATCGCGCCCAAAATTTCCGGCACGCATATCCTCGACAACATCATCCGCAACAACGTCACCGGCCTGTACCTGTCCAACTACAGCAGCACTGACCCCGCCATCATCGAGCACAATCGCTTCAGCAATAACAACAACCCCGGCAACAACAGCGGCCGCGACATCTACAGCGACGGGGGCGTTTCCGGCGGAAACCTTACCAACGTATTGATCGACTCCAACGCCTTCGTCACCAACTCCAGCGTCGCCGGCAGCCAAATCTACGAGGGCGCGCTCGCTCTGGAATCGCGCACGCTCAACTCGCAATCCAATATCACATTCAGCAACAACGTGGAAGACGGGGTGGGCAAGGGAGTACTGATCTACAACGCCGACAACCTCACCTTCACCGGCAACACCATCACCCATACCCTCGATCAATGGAGCGGCGCCCTGCGCTTCGAAGGCGGCGACACCCACGTCCTGATCTCCGGCAATACGATCTACGACAACACCGGCCCGGGGGTGGCCGTGGACAGCAAGGCCCTTCCAATGGCCAACTCCGGATTCGTTCTCAAGAACAACAACTTTTACAACAACAACACCGTCTACGGCAACAAGCTCTCGGTCGTGGTGGACGGCACCACCTACAACGGCACGTTCGATGCCCGCAATAACTGGTGGGGCGATGCCTCGGGCCCCGGTGGCGACGGCACCGGCAGCGGAGCCACCGTCTACGGCAACGGCCTCTACGCCCACGGCTCGGGCGGGTCATGGAGCACTCTGCCCGGCGGGAACGTCATCTTCTCTCCCTGGAGCACCGCCCCCAACGGAACCGAGCGCGCGGCATACTGGGGTGCGCCCGCATCCGATGGCGCGCCCATCCAAGTCGAAGACTACGATCAGGGCGGCGAAGGAATCGCGTACCACGACCTGGACAAAGCCAACAACGGCGGCAAATATCGCACCGCCGAAGGCGTGGACCTCGAGGCCTGCACCGACGCGGGCGGCGGATACAACGTCGGCTGGACGGCCGCCGGCGAATGGCTGGGCTATACCGTGAATCTCACCCAGTCCGGCACGTTCCGCGCCGACTTCCGCGTCGCCGACGGCTATGCCCTGGGCGGAACTTTCCACCTGCAGGTGGACGGGCAAAACGTCACCGGCGCCATGACCGTGCCGGCCACGGGCGGCTGGCAGAACTGGCAGACGATCTCCAAGGCCGGCATCAACCTCGCCGCCGGCGTTCATGACATGCGAATTGTCTTCGATACCAACGGCACCAGCGCCTCGGTCGGCAACTTCAATTGGTTCCAACTTACCAACACCACCCCATCGCCCCTTCCCGGAACGCCCACGAATTTAGCTGCCGTCGCCACCGGGGCGAGCAGTGTCAACCTTACCTGGACTGATGCCTCCACCAACCAGACCGGCGTGAAAATCGAACGATCAGTCGATGGCGTGAACTTTACGCAAATCGCGCTGGCCAGCGCAACCGCCACTTCTTATACGGACACCACTCCGGTAGCCGGCACATCTTACAGCTACCGGGTGGTTGCCACCAATGGAGCCGGCGACTCAGCGCCATCCAACTCGGCGTCGGTCGTCATGCCGATGATCCCCGCGGCGCCGACGAATCTCGCAGCGACCGCGCTCTCCGCCACGCAGGTGAATCTCACCTGGACCGACAATGCGCCCGGCACTGAGGCCGGGTTCATCATCCAGCGCAGCGCCGATGGCATCAACTTCAGCCAGATCGGCATCGCCCCCAGGGGCGTTGCCACCTACAGCGACACGTCCACAACAGCCAACGTCACCTATACCTACCGCGTTGCCGCCACCAATCTCGCGGGCGCCTCCGCCTACTCCAACACTGCCAGCGCCACCACGCCCGCCGTCACAGCAACGACAACGTATTTGAGCGACATGAACTGGGTGAGCGCCACCGCCGGCTGGGGCAGCGTTCAGAAGAATGCGACTGTTGTTGGAAACACGATCACGCTTAAGGGCGTGACCTATGCCAAGGGCTTGGGCACTCACGCTGCTTCACAGATTGTCTACAACCTGCAGGGCGGATTTTCCAGCTTGCAGTCGGATGTCGGCATCGACGACGAGGAAGCGGCCAAGGGGCAGGGATCGGTGGACTTCCAGGTGATCGGAGATGGGAAAATCCTATTCGACAGCGGCGTGCTCACCAACGCCAGCCCCACCATCAGCATCAACGTGAATGTCACCGGCGTGCAGCAATTGACGCTGCTTGCCACCAATGGCATCGCCAACAACATCGACTACGACCATGCCGACTGGGCCGGCGCGCGGCTTGTTTCCTCCGCCACGCCCGCGCTCCCGGCGGCGCCATCCAATTTGACTGCCGTCGCGGCCTCCCCCAGCCAGATCAACCTGAACTGGACGAACAACGCCATCAGCGCCACCGGCTTCCTGATCGAGCGCGGCACGGACGGCATCAACTTCGCCCAGATCGGCGCCACCGCCGGCAATGTCACACACTATCAGGACACGGGCCTAACCGCCGGCAGCGGCTACTTTTATCGCGTTCGCGCCGCCAACGCCGGCGGTGACTCGACCTATTCCAACCTTGCAAACGCGGTAACGCCCAGCGCCTCCGCGATTACGACTTATCTAAGCGATCTGCCCTGGGTCAGCGCGACGGCGGGCTGGGGAACCGTGCAGAAAGACACCAGTATCGCCGGCAATCCCATCACCCTCAACGGCGTCACCTACGCCAAGGGCCTGGGCACCCATGCCAGCTCCCAAATCGTCTACAATCTCGCCGGCAAATACACCAACTTCCTGTCCGACATCGGCATCGATAGCGAGGAAGCCGCCAAAGGCCAGGGATCGGTCGATTTCCAGGTCTTCGGCGACGGCAAACTCCTCTTCGACAGCGGTCTGCTCACCAACTCAAGCCCCACAATGAGCATCAACCTGAACGTCACCGGCGTTCAGCAGCTCACCCTGATCGTCAACAACGGCATTCCCAACATCATCGACTACGACCACGCCGACTGGGCGGGGGCGCGATTGTTATCGGTTGTGTGAGGAAAATGCAGAGTTGTTGCTTGATCGGGCCGGATTTGGCGCTATCATATGATGTTATAATCTGGTCGGGGAGCGGGGGTTATGAGCCAGATAAAGTCTGCCATGGCAACCGCACAAGAGGTACAAGCCTTTCTCGACCAGTTTCGCTTATGCGTCGAATTTGGAGCGACAGTTAATTTTCGACAAACAGCCAAGAATATACAAGGATTGGCAACGCTCAATATGACTCAGACCCAGGCAGCCGAGCGGGTCTGTGCGTTACGACCGACTCGTTATTGCAAAGGACCCGAACCTGATCGAGATCAAGATGGCAAGGAGATTTGGGTTTTCGGCTGTGAGGAGAACGAAGTGGAAGTGTATGTAAAGCTCCGCCTCGATACGGGCAAACCATTCTCCCGGCCGGTGATCCGCAGCTTTCATCCCGCCGAGCATCCGATGAGTTATCCATTCAAAGGCGGCTGACATGAGCGAGACGAAATATTGCCCAATGTGCGAGGCCGACCGTTCGTTCCGGCGCGAGGTTGTTCGCGAGGAATACGAGGTGCGCGGGGAGAAGATCGCTTTGGAAGTCCCCCGGTTGATTTGCCAGATGTGCGCCGAATCCATGATCGATGAGGATTTCGGTGATCCGACGCTCAAACTTTACGCCGAATATCGTCGCCGCCACAAACTCTTAACCCCTGACCAGATCCGCGGCATTCGCGAAAGGTATGCACTGAGCCAAAGCGCCTTCGCGACGCTGCTTGGAACAAGCCCTGCCACGCTCGCTCGCTACGAAGGGGGAAGTGTCCAGGACAAAGCCTACGACCACCTGCTTCGGGCGTGCGACAATCCAGAATACATGTCAGATCTTCTGAATCGCGAAGGCGCCGGACTATCGGAATTGCAGCGGCGTAACGTGACCGAGGCGCTGGGTCGGATCCGCCAGGCGGCCGCCGTCTAACTTCAATTTTTAGTGATACGCCCCATGCTCCGCCGGCGACACATCCAGTTGCGGGGGTTTGGAACCGGTCGGCTCTGGCTCGGCGATATAGCGGGGCTCCCCCTTGGGATTGATGCCCGGCGGGTGGTTGCGGGTGAGGTAGTCGCTCATCGTCAGCGTCAGCATGATCCCCAGCCACACAAAACCAGCAGCGGCAAATACCACCGTCAGGCGGCTGGCGTAACGCACGTGCATGAAAAACAGCAGGATCAGCAGGCCCTTGAGCACGGCGATCGTGACGGCAATGATCGTGTTCCAACCCGAGCCCAGGGCGTCGAGGTTGATGAACGCCGTCACCACCGTGATGATGAGCAAAATCATCAGCGCGATGAGCACGGCCAGGTAAAGCCGGGGGGCGACGAGATGTTCTTGTTGTTCGGGCATGGCTAGGGGTTGCGCAAGAGATAAAGGATCGGGAACAGGAACACCCATACGGTATCCACGAAGTGCCAGTATAGGCCGACCACTTCCACTGGGTTATGCCAGTACGGCGTGAACTTTTTTCTGCGGGCCATGATCAGCAGCCAGGTCATCAGGCACAGACCGATGAGCATGTGGGTGGCGTGGATGCCGGTCATGACGAAGTAAAACATCATGAACAACTGCTCTTGCGGGGGGCGGGTCTTTCGTTCGCGGGGGTTTCGGGCGGCTTGGCCCGTCCAATGATCGAACCGGGTGAACGCGCGGGTGAAGGCGCTCTCGGATTTGGGATCGGGTTCGTGCGTCGTGAAGGTAATGCCCGGCACCAGACCCTCATCATACTCCAGGTAATACTCGGTCATTTTGATGCAGACGAACACGGTGGCCAGGGCCATGGTGATGATGAGATTGCGGACGATCTTTTCGTTCTTGCCCTGCTGGCTGGCGTGGACGGCCATCGCCATGAAGTAGCTGCTGAGCAGGAGGATGCCGGTGTTGACGGTCCCCAGATACCATTTGAGATCGATGCTTCCCTGACGAAACGCCTCGGGCCAGCGCAGGCGGTAGATGCCGTAGGCGACAAAGAGCGCGCCAAAAAAGAGAATCTCGGTGGACAAAAACGTCCACATCCCCAGCGTCGCGGTTTCCCGCTGCTGATCGGCGCTCTCGAACTGATGCTCGATCGTCGCCGACCGAATGTCGGAGGGAACAATATCAAGATGGGTGGCATGTACGCTCATGGAACCTCAACAACTACTCGAGGAAATTTCACCGCGGAGACGCGGAGACGCAGAGAAGATAAGAACACGCGACGGATCAGAACTCAATTACTCCAATGATGCCTCTGCAAAATTAAAGACACAATCGTATTCATAATTGAATCCCTCTTCGCTTCTCTTGTCTTATCTTCTCCGCGTCTCTGCGCCTCCGCGGTAATTCCTGCATTCGGTTACGTCGCTGGCTTCGAATTCTCTGGTCCTATGTAATTCGAGTTCTGCGCCCGCAGCTTGTGGTAGGCGTACGCCTCCTCGGTGACGATCGGGATTTCCGCGAAGTTATCCTTTGGCGGCGGCGAGGGGGTCTGCCATTCCAGGCCGGTGGCGCGCCAGGGGTTGGGCCCGGCGATCCGTCCCCACTTCAGGGACCAGGCCAGATAAAACAATGGCAGGATATATCCCACCGCGAGTATGGAAGCGCCGGCAGTCGAAAGCACGTTATACACCTGAAACTCCGGAGGATACGAGTGATACCTGCGCGGCATGCCCAGGTAGCCCAGGATATATTGCGGGAAGAACGTGAGGTTGAAGCCCAGGAAGATCGTCATGGTGGCGATGCGACCCCACCATTCGGGGTACATGCGCCCGCTGATTTTGGGCCACCAGTAATGCAGGCCCCCAAAGAACGCCATCACCGTCGCGCCGACCATGATGTAGTGGAAATGGGCGATGACGAAGTAGGTGTCGTGAACGTGTACGTCCATGCCCAGAGTCGCGAGCATGACGCCGGTCAGGCCGCCCATCGTGAAGAGTCCGAGGAAACTGAGCGCGCAAAGCATCGGCGTATCGAGCTGCACCGAGCCTTTGTACATGGTGGCCGTCCAGTTGAAGACCTTGACGGAGGAGGGTATCGCGACGACGAAGCTCAGGAGCGAAAAGACCATGCCCGCATAGATGCTCATGCCCGCCACGAACATATGATGGGCCCAGACCAGGAATCCCAGGAGTGCGATCGCCAGGCTGGAGAACGCGATGAACGGATAACCGAAGGATCGCTTGCGCGAGAAACAGGTGACCAGTTCGCTCATCACGCCCATGCCCGGCAGCACCATGATGTAAACGGCAGGGTGGGAGTAGAACCAGAACAGGTGCTGGAAGAGAATGGGATCGCCGCCAAGAGCCGGGTTGAAGATGCCGACGCGGAAGATGTGCTCGATGCCGGTCAGCAGCATGGTGATCGCCAGCACCGGCGTGGCCAGCACCATGACCAAGCTGGTCGCGTATAGACTCCAAACAAACAACGGCAGCCGAAACCAGGTCATCCCCGGGCAGCGCATCTTATGAACCGTGACGATGAAATTGAGACCCGTGAGGATGGAGCTGAAGCCGTTGATAAAAATGGCGGTGACGGTGAGGGCGACTTTGGTGCTGGAAAAGGCGGTGCTGTAAGGGGTGTAAAAGGTCCAGCCGGTATCGACGCCGCCCAGCATGACCATCATCGCCACGAAAAGGCCCGAGAGTATGAAAATGTACCAGCTCAACAGGTTGAGGCGCGGGAAGGCCAGGTCCTTGGCGCCGATCATCAGCGGGATCAGGAAATTGCCCAGCGTGGCGGGAATGGAGGGGATGAGGAAGAACCATACCATGATCACGCCATGGATGGTGAACAGCTTATTGTAGGTGGATTCCTCGACGAGCAGCCCATCGGGCGTTAACAGGTTTAGCCGAATCAAACCGGCGGCAAATCCGCCGATGGCGAAAAAGAGCGTGATGGAAACCAGGTAAAGGATGGCGATGCGCTTGTGATCCGTGGTGAGCAGCCACGAGGCGACCGTATGGCGGACGTTGAGATACGTCTCCCGCGGCTGAAGCTCGGGCAGATAGGTGAGACTGGCGGGAATGGTGGCCATAATGCTAAACCTCGCGAATGCGTCAGTCGGTGTAGTCGATCTCCCCGGTCGTAACCTGTAACTTTCAGGTGGTGGAATGATATCGCCGGGAGTTTGGAGCCCGCGCGCCGATGTGGCACAACGTATCACGGGCGTCTCGCCCGTGCGTAGAACTGTTGTGAATGTGAAAGGCACAACTTGCAAGCTCATGCCGTCGGCACGGGCGGGACGCCCGTGATACGTCGCGCCATCCGACAAGTCTCCAATTCCACGTCCGTTCATTATTTGTGCGCTGACTCATCGGTTGCTCCTGTTACTCCCCGGCGAAATAAATCCGCGCTCGTTTTGATCCGGCCCGATCGCCGGCGGCTGTCTTGCCGGGGGGTAGTTGGGAACGTGGTCGGGGAATTGCCCGTTGATCGGCTGTGTCGCCGGCACCGTGCGCACGCCCGACTCGGCGGCAGCCGCGCCCAGCGAGCGGATGTACGCCACCAGATCCATGATCTGCTCCTCGCTGAGTTGCCCGCGATAGCTGGGCATGATCGGCGGAAACCCGGCGACCACCTTCGCCGCCGGCTCGATGATCGACTCGCGGAGATAGTCATCATCGGCCAACACTTTTTCGCCGTTGTCCAGCGTCACCATCGTGTTATACAGGCCGGCCAACGTGGGAGCGCGCTGGCCGTGGCAGGCGGCGCAGCCGTAGGTCATGAAAAGCTGCGCCCCGGCGGCGGCGGGCGGCTCATCGGGCGGGGCGCCGGCCAGCCATGCCTGGTATTCCTCGGGCTGCATCGCGACCACCGTGCCGATCATCTTCGAGTGCTCGGCGCCGCAATACTGCGAGCAGAAAATGTGATACCGGCCCGGCTTGGTCGCCACGAACCACTCGCTGACGAAACTGCCCGGCACCACGTCCTGCTTGATGCGGAACGCCGGGATGTAGAAGTCGTGAATCACATCCTGCGATCCCAGCATCAGCTTGATCGGCTGGCCGATCGGAACGTGCAGCTCGTTGATTTCCCGCGCGCCCTCGGGATGTTGGATTTTCCACATCCATTGTTTGCCGACCACGTTGATCAACATCGCATGCTCTGGCGGGCGTTTCATTTTCGCGTAAACATCCGCGCCCCAGAAAAACATTCCCAGCATGAAGATGAACGGCACGATCGTCCAGGTAATCTCCAGCTTGTTGTTGTGCACCTCGGTCGTGGGAAACTCATCGGGCGATTTCCGCCGATAGCGCAGCGCCAGGTAAACCACGCAGACCAGGATCAGCAGCGTGAAAAAGACCGAGACCCCCATGAGGTAATAAAACAGATGATCCACCTGGGGCGCCATGGTGGAGGCCTGTCTGGGGAATAGTCTGAAGCTCAGGTCCATTACATCACACGCATCGTTGGGACGTTGATTCCGTGGCCATATCGAGTCGTTCCGCGAGGCTATGCCGCTCCGCCGGGTGGCGCGGCTCTTGCCGCAGCCGCCTTTCGGCGGTCGCGCAGCACGGTCAGCCAGATCGACCCGCCCAGCAGTACCAGCGTGATGACGCCGCCGGTCTGAATCAATCGCATCACCATCAGGCCGTACTTGCCGGTGGTTGGGTCATAATGAAAGCAGTAACTCAAAATGCGGTCGCCCGTCGAGGGGGAAATCTTTTTCTCGCCGGCTTCGAGCAGCGCCAGGCGAAGATCGGTCGGGGCGTAATCGATGCCGAAGAAATAGCGGGCGATTTTTCCTTCGGGAGTGAGGATGACAATGCCGCTGGCGTGTGCCCAAACATTATGCGGCCCATCCCACACGTATCGAAAGCCGGCGGCCTGGGTAAGCCGGGTGATCGAATCCTGGGAGCCGGTGAGAAAATGCCAGCCTTGCTCCGCGCCGGGCCGGCGATAGGCGCGGAGGTACTGCTCCTTCTTTTTGGCCGCCAGCTCCGGCGTCTCGCGCGGGTCGAAGCTGATCGTCAGCACCTCGAACTGCTCGCCGCAGTTTTGCGGAAGGCTGGTCATGGTGCGCGTCAGATCATTGAGCACCATCGTGCAGAGCATGGGGCATTGGTAATAAACGAGGGTGAGGATGATGGGCCGCTTGCCGAAGTAACTGCCGAGCTTCACGGGACGGCCGGCTTCGTCGCGGAATACTAGATCCGCCGGGATCGCGCCGCCCAGATGCGGGTCGATGCCGACGTCACGGAGGATCGAGGGCTTGGTGTTCGGCTTAACATTGACGGGAGTCGGAACCTGGGCCTGAAGCGGCGATGTGACCAGAAGGATGGTCAGGACGGCAATTGAGAGAGCAGACCAAGCCATCGGCACGGGCGGGACGCCCGTGATACGACTTGGGTTGCGGATTGTTGCGCAATGATCTCGTTCACGGCGATTCATTGTTGGCCTCCCCTCTTTACGCCCGGCTGGGTGTCATACGGCGGGATACCTTTGGGGACGATGGAGTTGGTGTTTTTGCCGGTGGTGGTTGCCGGCGCTGGTGGGGCCTTGGCACGCGCGAGGGCCTCCAGGGCCACTTGTTGCGCGATTTGCGGGGGGATTTGCACCTCGTGCGTGAGCGGATCCACCTGCCAGCCGAGCTTCTGGAACATCCGGTCTTCGTTGCGGTGCATCTTATCCAAGTCCTGGTAATCGAGATCATCGTGCCCGAGGCTGGGTTGGAGATTGGGAGCCGGCGGTTGCTGGCTGATCGCGACGGCGGAGCGGGGATGATCGACCGGACGGTCCTGGAAAACCATGTTGTTCATAACGGCCCAGGCGATCGCGAAAATGCCGGCCATGCCGACAATAAACAGGATCAGGAAAATCGTCAGCCCGCGCAAAAGGCGCGGAATCTCCGGCTCATAGCCCATCCGTAGTGATTCGGAGGAGAGGCCCATCGGCGGTTCGTCTTCATCCACCGGGCGGCGCTGGCGCTCTTCGAGCAGGCGCGCGCGATCGGTCTGGGCCGGCAGGAAGCCGGTCGCGGGCGTCAGGCCTTCGCCGGGCGGCTCAGGCGAGGCGGGGTTGGATTCCGGGGTGTTCGCCATGTTCAGTAATCCTGGTTTCCGCGGTCACTTGCTCAGAAGTCAATGTTTCAATCGGCACGGTTTGTCCCAACGGCATAAGGGGATGGCCGGCCAGGAGCCACATGAACGCTGCCACCCACATCCCGCCGATCCCGGCCAGCGCGGCGAGGCTCGCGACGCCGTTTAGCCAGTTGCCGTGTGGAAAGGGCCACGCGCCCGAGGGGGCGACCATCCAGTAATCATCAAGCACGCGCATCAACAGAAGGCCGCAGCACAGCAGGAGCATGTAGTGAGGCTGCTTTTTAATGCCGCGCATCAGCAAAAGGACAAAGGGCGTCAGGAACCCGAAGAAAATGAGCAGCCCCGCCAGCACATGCCAGACGTTGCTGCTGCGCTGCACGTACCAGCCGATCTCCGATTGCAAATTACCCATCCAGGTCACGAGCAATTGGGAAAACGAGCAATACGCCCACATCACCACGCAGGTCATCAGGAGGTTGCCCAGGTCGTTGAAATGATTGGGCCGCGCCCGTCCGGCAAAGGGCGGCGTGCGCCATAGCAGGGCCAGCATGACAATGGCGATGCAGCTCCCGGAGATCGACTGCCCGGCGCAGATGATGAACCCGAAGACGGTCGAGTACCAATGCGGCTCCAGCGACATCAGCCAATCCACCGATGCCAGGCTCATGCTCAAAACGTAGAGCACCAGTCCCAGCGCGCTGACGACCCGCAGGCGATGGGCTGTTTCCTCGGTGGGAAGCCGATCATGGCGGAGCGAAAGCCGCCGAAGCAGGAACGCCAGCGTGAACCAGATCAGGAAATAGGCGCAATAGCGCGCCAGGAAGAACGCCGGGAAGAAGATCGCGCGTTTGTGCTGCACGACGGCGTCGTGATTGGAGGGATCGGCCCACGGGTACAGGTCGCGCATGCCGACGAGGAACGGGATGCCGAGAATAAACATCACCGGCACCACCATCGCCCCGGCCTCGCTGAATCGCCGGACCAGCAATCCCCATTGTCCGCCGGTGAGGTGATGGAGCATGACGACGGCCATCGATCCCAGCGTCACGCCCAGCCAGAACATCCAGGCGAAAAGCCAGGCCCGGTAAAATTGCCCGGCGAATGCGTGATAGTGGAAACCGACCAGCAGCCAGATGACCACGCATATCCCAAGCCCGATCGCGCCCACCAACCCCGCGGCGCGCTCGGCGCGGCGAAGCTCGGGCCCAATGGGCCCAGCGGGGAAATGCCCGGGCGCGAGCGGGCCGGGCGGCGGCGCGTTGGGCGGGAAGTTGCTCGGCGAATGGCTCATGGGCGCTTGCCTCCCAATTCCCGTCGATCCGCGTCGCTTAAGTGTGCCAGGGTATTTTCCGGCGCGCTGCTGGCCTGCAAGGCTCGGATGTACGCGATAATCATCCAGCGATCCTCGGTTTTCACGCGGTCGTTGTAGCTGAACATGGCGCCGTAGCCGTTGCTGATGACCTGGTAAAAATGCGCATCGGGGGCGGCCCGCAGGCGGTCCAGGTGAAACGACGGCGGCGGCGTCAGCCCGCGTTGCACGATCATGCCGTTGCCGTTGCCAAGCCGGCCGTGGCATTCGGAGCAGTAGATATTGAAATGCTCCTGGCCGCGCAGGAGAACATCCCGCGTGATGGGGAATGGAATTGCATTGGGCGCGTGCGTCGGATCGCTCCAGGCGGGCAGGGACGTACGCACGTCGGCATACGGAAAGCCGGGAGAATCTCCCGCCGCCCGCGCCACCGTTCCTGGCGGGACCGGCCGGGCGGCAGAGCCGTTGGAGAAAAAGGTGTTGCCCTTGAACGCCGGGTGAACGCTGGGCTGCTCTTCCATGTTGTGCGGCGGCTTGAATTTGCAGCCGGCAAGGGCGAGGGCGGCGAGAAGGGCACATGAAGAGGCGCGCGAGCGCCTACGAAAGACGTGGCTCGGTTTGTGTTTGTGCCTGCCGAGACCGAATGGAAAAAGACGCTCTGCCGTGACACGGGCGTCCCGCCCGTGCCGATGGCGGGGAACACTTACAAACCGCGATTCTCCTGATTCGCAAGCCGTAGGCACGGGCGGGACGCCCGTGTCACGTTGAGGGCCCAAGTGCCGTCGCTGGTCTACCCTGGCGTGCTTCATCGCGGCACCTCCGTTACCGCGACCGGCTCAAGCGATTCCAGGAACTGACGGGTTTTTTCGGCGTCAAACCCTGGGTCGGCGGCTTCAATCAGGAGGAAGAAGCGATCGCCGTTGGAGAGATCAAAGTTGGCGAGATTGAACATCGGATGATACGGCATCGGCAGCCCGTTGAGCGCCATCATCCCGAACACCGCCGCCAGCGATGCGAATAACACTCCAAGCTCGAAGGTGATGGGGATGAATGCTTCCCAACTATTGGGCGGACGGCCGCCGATGTTCCAGCGCCAGCTCAGGACGTTGGCGTACCAGAGCATGAAAAAGCCGCTACAGGCGCCGCAGAAGGCGCCGATCAGCACGATCATCGGCACCCGCGTGCGGTGCATGCCCAGTGCCTCGGCCAGGCCCTCGACGGGGAAGGAGCTGAACGCATCGGCGCGCTTGTAGCCGGCGAGGCCCACCTGCTTTGCGGCGGCGAGCACCGCCTCGGGCGTGTTGAACTCCGCCGCCAGGCCATAGAGATTTTTGACGTTTAGCGCCGCCATCTTTCATCGCATCCGTTACTTGACGTAAGCCGGCGAAAACTCCGCCGGCTCATGTTTTCCATCATGGGTTGTGTGGACCAGCTCGCGCATTTCCGACATCGATATCACCGGCAGCAGCCGGGCAAACAGCAGGAAGCACAGGAAGAAAAATCCGATCGTTCCCGCCAGCGTCGCGTAGTCCCAGAACGTGGGGTAATACATTCCCCACGCCGTCGGCATGAAGTCACGGTGCAGGCTGGTAATGACGATCACGAAACGCTCCACCCACATTCCCAATTGGATGATCATCGCCATCAGGAACATCATCCAGACGCTTTGGCGGACTTTGCGAAGCCACAGCAATTGCGGAATGAACACGTTGCACGAGAGAATCAGCCAATACGTCCACATGTACGGCCCCATCGCGCGGTTCATGCTCATGAACGATTCGTAGACATCGCCGCTGTACCATGACATGAATTGCTCGGAGGCGTAGCCGTAGGCGACGATCAGGCCCGTGACTAAAAGGAGTTTGCCGCAGTTGTCGATATGTCGGATGGTGATGAAGCCCTGGAGCTTAAACGCCCAGCGCATGGGGATGGCGAGCGTAAGCACCATCGCAAAGCCTGAGAAGATGGCGCCGGCGACAAAATAAGGAGGCATGATGGTGGTATGCCAGCCGGGCACGATGCCCCCGGAAAAATCCATGCCGACGACGCTATGCACCGAAACCACCAGCGGCGCGGCCAGGCCCCCCAGAAGCAAGTATGTCGACTGGTAGCGTTGCCAGTGAATTGCCGACCCGCGCCAGCCGAAGGACATGATGCCATAGGTGATCTTGACAGGCTTGCTGATGGCCCGGTCGCGCAGCGTCGCCAGATCCGGGATCATCCCGACGTACCAGAAGAGCAGCGAGACCGTCGCATACGTGCTGACCGCGAACACGTCCCACACCAGCGGGCTGCGGAAGTTGGGCCACAACTGCATCACATTGGGGTACGGGAAAAGATAGTAGAACCGCCAGATGCGCCCCAGATGCAGCACCGGAAACATGCCGGCGCAGGCGACGGCAAATAAAGTCATGGCCTCCGCAAACCGGTTGATGCTGGTGCGCCAGTGCTGTCGCATGAGCAGCAGCATGGCGGAGATAAACGTGCCGGCATGGCCGATCCCGATCCACCAGACGAAGTTGACGATGGCGAAGCCCCAGGCGATCGGGATGTTGACGCCCCAGATGCCCACGCCGCGCGCGATGAGATACACGATCGCGAACGTCAGCAGCGAAACCAGCCCCATGGTGAGGGCGATGCCAAACCACCAGAGCAGGCCCGGCTTGCGGCGCAGGATCAGGTTGCTGATGTGCTCCGTGACCGAAATGGACGTATTGCCCGGCTCAAGCACCGGGTATTGGATCTGCGCGAAGGTGTCCAGCGGAACGTCGGTCATGCCGATACACCCGCTTTCGAGAGTTTGCGATTGGGATTGCTCAATCGGCCCAGGTACGTCGTGCGCGGCTTCGTCGTCAGGTCTTCCAAGAGGCCGTACGAAAGCTGATCCTCGCGGACTTTGGCGATGGGGCTGTTGGGCTGGTTTTTATCGCCAAAGACGATGGCCTGCGTGGGACAGGATTGCTGGCAGGCGGTCTGAAGTTGGCCGAGCAAATCGGTTTGGCTCGACGGAATCAGCGCGCGGATGCGTTTGGCTTCCGCCGCGCCGGCGGGCGTGCCATCGCCCTCGGCGGCGCGGGCGCGGTCTTCCAGCCCAACCGTCATCTTCTCGATGTCCATGCGCGTTTCGTTGAGCCGCTGCACGCAATAGGTGCATTTTTCCATCACGCCGCGGCTGCGCACGGTGACATCCGGGTTGTATTGCAGCGCGCGGCTGGGCGTTTCAAAGTCGGCAAAGAGGAAGAAGTTGAACCGCCGCACCTTGTACGGGCAGTTGTTCGAGCAATACCGCGTGCCGATGCAGCGGTTGTAGGTCATTTCGTTAAGGCCCTCTGCGCTGTGCGTCGTGGCGCCGACCGGGCAGACCAATTCGCACGGCGCGTTTTCGCAGTGCATGCAGGGGACGGGCTGATGGGTGATCTGCGGCTCATCGACGGCATCGACGCCGTCGATGCGCGGCTCGTTGGGTTGTGTGCCGTACCAGTCGTCGATGCGGATCCACTGCATCTCGCGCTGTCGGCCACATTCGTCCTTGCCGACCACGGGGATGTTGTTCTCGGCCTGGCAGGCGACCACGCAGGCGTTGCATCCGATGCACGCCGTCTGGTCGATCGACATCGCCCATTGATAGCCTTTGGAATAATCCCAGCCGCCGTGGTCCTTGTCGGGGTAGAGGCTGAGTTGTATTTTTCTGCCCTTGAAGAGCTTCTCGTCTGAAAGCCCCCTGGCTTTCATTTCGGTGTCGCCGCCCAGGCGCGTCACCCAGTTGGCGTCATCCTGGAATTGCTCGAGGGTTGCGGTGCGAACGAGCTTGCGGTTGAGGACTCCGATTTCCTGATCATCCATGCCCGGATGCTCGATGGCGCGCGGCTTGAGCCGGCCGCTTTCGGAGGGAACCTTCATGCCCGGCAGCGCGGCCATGGCGTGATGCGAGCGGGTCATGACCAGGTTGCCATTACCGGCGGCTTTGCTGATCTGTACGCCGATGCCCATGCCGGGGCTGGCGGCGGTTTGCAGGAAGTAGGCGTTGTATCCGCGAATCTTCCCGTCAGGATCGTCGGCCACATGCCCGGCTTGCGTGCGGCCAAAACCCAGGTGCAGCGTCAACACCTCATCGGCCTGCCCCGGCACGATCAGCACCGGCAATTCCAGCGCGCGCCCGGCATACGCAACCTTGATGAGGCTTTGTTCCGTCACTCCCAGTTTTTCCGCCGACCGATAGCTCATCAGCGCCGCGTTTTCCCACACCAACTTCGTGAAGGGACGCGGCAATTCCATCAGCCAGGGATTGTTGGCGTACTGGCCGTCCCAAACGCACATGTCCAGCCGGAAAACGATTTCCCAGGCGTCGGGGTTGGGCGCGGAGGCTGGTTGCGACGGGCCTGCTGAAAATGCGGTGGAATTACCCGTAGATTCGCACGCAGGTTCCTTCAGGTCTTGCAGCGCATTCCCCTCTCCCGGTACTCCGGGGGAGGGAGCGAATCCAACGATGATCCCCTCGCGCAAGACCGATTCCCACCACACCTGGAACTCCCTCTCCGGCTTTTTCTGCTCCTTGTGCGCATCCTGTTGTTTCTTCCAGAACGGCTGCCAATGGGCGCGGACGATTTCGTATCCACCCTGATCGGGCTGGCCGAGCGCGGCGGCCATGAACTCCCACGCCGACCGGCTGGCCGAGGAGAGCGGGAGGATCAACGGCTGAATGATGGAAGGCGTGCCATCGTAAGCGCGCAGGTCGCCCCAGGCCTCAAGGTAATGCGATTCGGGGATATGCCATTGGCATTCAAATGATGTCTCGTCTTTATGGCTGGCCAGATGCGCGGTGAAGTTGGCGGAATTTCCCGCCGCGTCGCGGGCGTTGCTCAGTTTACGCAATACGTTCTGGAACTGCACGTCGGCGGGCGCATCGTAGGCGGGGTTGCCGCCCACGATCAGCAGCGTATCGACCTTGCCGGCGGCCATGTCCGAGGCGAGCGATTCGATAGTTCCCGCGCCCTGCTTCTCCACCGGCTCGATATATCGCACGGCTTTGCCGATGCTTCCCAACGCTTGATTCATCGCGAAGGCCAGTGCCTGCAGCGCTGGCGAATGATGATCGGCGGCGACCACCACCGCCACCCCGCCGTTGGCGGCTTTTAATCCGACCGATCGCAGATCATCCAGCGGCGCTTTCAAATCGGCGGCAACCGCATCCAGCCATTGTTCCATCTCGCTGGAAAACGAAGGCTTGCCCGCATCGGCCACGCCCAAACGCGAGGCGAGGGCTTGCGCGATTGGCTCGATTTGGCTGGGCTTCACGGCCTTGCGGTGATCGGCCATGGTGCCGGTGAGGGAGAAGCTGCTTTCGATGACGTACAGGCGATTCATGTTTTGCCGGTCGGCATCGGTGCCGGGCTTGCGCCGCCGGCCATCCATGAACTGCCGGGCGTACGCCAGGCTCCCCACATCGTAAAACATGAAGTCGGCATCGAGGGAGAGGATGACGTCGGCCTTGGAAAAGTCGTACACCGCCTGCCCGGGGCCGCCGCCGTTGCGCCCGCAGCATCCGGCGCGGCGGGTGGGATCGTGGACATGCCATTGCGCGCCGGGATAGCGTTTGAGAAATTCGTCGATCTGGATGGCAAGCGAAGGGGAAGTGATTGAGCGCGTCAGCAGCCGCACACCGGCGCCATCTTTGCGCCGGGACGCCAGATGCGCGGACATCGCGCTGTAAAACGCGCCCCAGGAAGTGGACATGTCGCCATGCGTGACCAGCTTTGAGCGATCCGGGTCGTATAGATCCAGCACCGACGCCTGCATGAACACATTGCTGGCGCCCAGGCTGGCGGAGTGGGCGGGATTGCCCTCGATCTTGGTGGGCCGGCCTTCGTGGCTTTCGGCCAGCGCGCCCAGGGCGTAGCCGCTGAACGGCATTGCGGTGGCGTAAAAAGTCGGCCGGCCCGGCACCACTTGCTCGGGCGGATTCACGTAGGGCACGATCGTTTCCTGCGGCTGGTCGTTGCATCCGACCATGCCCGCCAGCGCCAGCGACGCGCCCATGAGCTTCAGGAAGTTGCGCCGCGAAGCCGCATCATCCCACTCGGCGGCGCCGGGCGCGAACTCATCACCGAGCTTTCTGAAGAACTCGTCATCCCCCGCCAATTCATCAAGCCCGCGCCATAGCGCCGGCCCGCCGCGAGCCGCCAGGCGCGCGCGGATCGACGCCAGATCGCCGGTCATTGCCACGAGGTTTGCGCTGTCACTGTCCATCGTTTCACCAAATCATCCGCTCGTCTGTCCGCGTATCCCGATCACCGATGACACGTCGAGCAATTCTGCAATTGCTGGCGCGGCAGAATGTGATATTGCTCCTTGAGCTTCAGACCCAATTCCAACTGCGTGGGATTGCCGCGATTGGCATCCTTTTGCGGGTCGTAATGAAGATTGAATATTTCCGAGCGCGGGCGCAAGGCGCGCTCCGGCTCGCGGTGGCATTCCAGGCACCACTCCATTTGCAGGCTCGATTCCTTCCACATCAACGGCATGCCATCCACTTCGCCGTGGCAAGTGACGCAGCCGACGCCTTTGTTCACATGGATCGAATGATCGAAAAAAACGAAGCCCGGCAGATTGTGCACGCGCGTCCAGACGATCGGCTTGTTCTGCGACCAGCTATCCCGCACCGGCTGTAGCAGCGGGGCGTTTACCCAGATTTGCGAATGGCAGGTCATGCAGACCTTGGTGGCCGGCATCCCCGCGAACGACGAATCCTCAACCGAATTGTGGCAATATCGGCAGTCGATCCCCAGCCCGCGCACATGATGCTGATGGCTGAACGGGACCGGCTGGGGCCGCGGGTCGCCCTGGCGAGTCATGTAGGAAGATCGCTCAACATTCCACCCAATCAGTCCGGCGCCCGCCGCCAGCGCAATGGAGCCGAAAAACGTCGCCTTGGCGAGCGTGTTCATCGCTGGATGAAAGAGTTGCGGCATACGGTGCGCTCTCGAAAGCCATCGACCCTGGGCCCGATGGCGGTCAATTTATGCGCGGACTTGATTTCCATGCAATGGGAAATTTTTCGAAAATTCAAAAAATGTGGAATCCCATGGGACAGAAAGAGGGAGCCACGAATGGCCCAGCGCCGCCTTCGGCGCCAATCAGAAGGATTGGCGCAATGACCGCGGAGCCGCGAAGTCGCAAAGCCAAGTTCGACGTTTTGAGAACGAGATTATTTGGAAGCTCGAGAGAAAGGACTTCCACGAATGAACACGAATGAGCACGAATAATTTTTCTTCATTCGTGTGCATTCGTGCCCATTCGTGGTTTCCGTCTTTCATTGGGTTGCGGGTGTCCGAACCATTCACCTGTAATTCGTGAATTGCACCGGCACCTCCGGCGGGTTGGCGCGAAGGTGGGCCTGCACGGCTTGCAGATCATCGCGCTTGGCGCCGCTCACGCGCAGCGCGTCCCCCTGGATCGACGCCTGCACCTTGAGCTTTAGATCCTTGATGCTCCTTTGGATGAGCTTTGCGGTGTCCTTGTCGATGCCGCTTTTAAGCTTCACCTTTTGGCGGACGGTTTTGTGGGTGGCTTGCTCGAGTTTTTGGGGATCGAGGGCCTTGGGATCGACGCCGCGCCTCACCATTTTTTCGACGAGCAGTTTCCGCACGACTTCAAGCTGCGACTCGGCATCCGCCGTCAGCGTCAGCTCCTTGTCCTTGCGATTGAGTTCCGATACCGACGCGGAAGTGCCCTTGAAGTCATAGCGCGTCGTCACCTCCTTGATCGCCTGATTGATGGCGTTGTCCATCTCCTGAAGGTTGATCTCGGAAACGATGTCGAAGGAATGGTCGGGCATGAGGATTGGTCGGTTGTGGGTTGTGGGTTGTCAGTTGTCAGTTGCCAGTTGTGGGTTGTCGGTTGCGGGTTGTGGTTGTCAGTTGCGCATTATGGTATTTGCGCAGGGACGATTCAATACCCAACGAGCAGTGGCACGCCGAGCGGGGCGTGGCCGGAAATAGTGGCACGGGCGGCTCGCCCGTGGCGTCGCGGTACGCCGCGATGTTCGACCGGTACTCTTAGTCGAAGGCGCAAGAGCGCAGCGTTCTTCGTGTGCGTAAGGGCATCGGTCGCCGCGCTGGAGGTGGTTTGGCCGGAGTACCGGCCAACGCCGCGGCGTACCGCGGCCACGGGCGAGCCGCTCGTGCCACAAATTCAGGAACACCCCGACCACGGTTTCGGTTTGCCGGGCGTACAATGGCTGGATGACGCAGACCCGGAACCCATCGCAAATCGACATCTGGCTCCATCGCTTTAGGAGTATACGCCGCACAACCCCCCGCGCAAGCCGGCGTATGTAATCATGCGCGACGCTGTCGATTCGAAAAAATCCTCGCGCTAAAGAGAGGTTCGTGGTGATTCGCGGATTGCTTCTGGTATTGGGGATGTCGGCGGCGCTGCTGGCGGTGGTCGTGGCGACAGTGGCGATCGGGCTGCATCGGATCGCCCGGGCGCAGAAGGCGCAGGACGCCGCCTGGACGCCGGCCAATCCAGCGCCGGCGGCGCCACGAGCGGGCGCGCCGGCGAACGCCGTGAAGAATGATCCGGTTGTTCCGCAGCCCGATCTGATCGATCTATGGGCGGGCGACGCACAATTGCGCGGGAACATTCGACTTAACGATGTTGCAGCGCCACGGGTACACGGCGTCTCGCGCCCAAATCCCCGCTCGAAAAAGAAGCGCATGAGCCAAATCCCAGACACCCCCCCGGTGACGGCGTACATCACCGGGTGGCGCGAATCCGAGGACGCCGCCGTGTGGACCCTGAATCTGCCGCGCGCCGGCGAGTACGAAATCGACCTCACCTACGCCTGCCCCAAGTGGCAGGAGGGAGGCGAATTTGTGCTGAGCATCGGCGGCAAAGACCTTTCAATTCAAACCGAAGGCACGCGCGGCGAAGCGAGTTTTCGCGCCGCGGCGCTCGGCAAGCTGACGCTTCCCGCAGGAAAAGGCAGCCTCACCGTTCATCCCGCCGGTACGCTCAAGGGGTCTCGCGGAATGAACCTGCGCAGTGTGGAGGTGATCGCCACGTCCGGTAGCGCGGAGCCGTGACCGAATGCCTCGCCCGCGCACGGATACGCGGCTTCCACGGTTCGCCCGAATGCAGTGCGGCTTGCGCCAATCGGTTTGTACGCCCTACCGTGGAAGCGACGTCCTCGTCGCTTTCGGAGGTGCTGGCGATCTGGAGAAGACACGCGGCGGGGACGCCGCGTTGACGTGGAAGGCGGCATCTTTTAATCAGAAACTTTTCACGGGCAGGCGCGTCCAAATGTTTTATTAAGGGCGCGCGAAGCTTGAAAGGTGGGGCAGACATTCTTGTCTGCCATCCCTCTGCACCACCGAATACGCGATGGCTTTCTGGATTTGCTCGCCCTTCGTGGACAACCGTCTATTCGAAAAAAGGACCCCTCCCATGCGCAATCGTTTGACTCTCGCCGTCCTTAGCTCCGCCGTGGCGGGCGTATCGATGCTTTCGCCTTTGTCTGGCTTCGCACAGGTTCGCGCCCAGCCGGCCAAACCCGCGGCGCCGGCGGTTGATCCGCACGCGCAGGGCCGTCAGCAGCAGGCGGTGCCGATCAAGGAAGTGGTCCTCTACACCAGCGGCGTGGGCTACTTCGAGCACTTCGGCACCGTCAAGGGCAACGGCGACACCGAATTGCATTTCAAGGCCGACCAGATCAACGACATTCTCAAATCGTTGCTGCTGGAAGACCTGGATGGCGGCAAGGTGGCGGCTGTTACCTATGGCAGCCAGGGGCCGTTGTCGCGCACGCTCAAGAGCTTTCAGGTGGACCTGAGCAATAGCCCGCCGTTGAATCAGCTGCTTTCGCAGTTGCGCGGGGCGACGGTGACGGCTTCACTCCCGCAGGGGCAGGTGACGGGGCAGATATTGTCGGTGGAGAAGAAGCAGAAGCCCGCCGCCGACAAGCAGATGATCGATGTGTGGGTGGTGGATTTGCTGCTGCCGGCGGGGAGCATCCGGCCGGTTGAACTGGATCAGGTGAGTGAGATCAAGCTGGATGATCCCAAGTTGCAGCAGGAGTTGGTGAAGGCGCTGAGCGCGGTGGCGGCGGCGCGGGATCAGGACCAGAAGCCGGTGAACATCCGCTTCACCGGGCAGGGCGAGCGGCATGTGCGGATCGGATACGTAGTGGAAGCACCGGTGTGGAAAACGTCGTATCGGCTGGTGTTGACGCGGGAGAAGAAAGCCGGCGGCGGGGCGAATAAGCCGGAGGAAACTCAGAAAACCGAGCCGATCGATTTGAACACAACCCTCAATAGGCCGCGCGAACGACAGTACGTTCCGCCCGGCATTCGGCGCGCGCCGGCAAACGATTTCACGCAGGCGATCACGGCGGCCGACGCCGCACAGAAGACTTCCGACGGGCAGGAATCCGCCAAGCTCCAGGGTTGGGCGATCATCGAGAATCAGACGGACAATGATTGGGAGGACGTGCAGTTGTCGCTTGTCAGCGGCAGGCCGATCAGTTTTATCGAGGACTTGTATCAGCCGTTGTACGTGCAGCGGCCGGTGGTCGAGCCGAATCTATATGCAAGCCTGCGGCCCCAGACGTACGCGACGGGGATGGACGGCGCTATGGACCAACTGCGCAAAGCTGACCGCGGTGGAGAACGTCAAAGTGCAGGCGGGGGATTCGGCGGGGGGCGGGGGCCTGCCGGGTTGGCCGAGGCAGGCGTGGCGCTTTCAGCAGCCCCTGCCGCCTCCGCAAAGTCCATGGACTTCTACCGCCGGGCCGCGATCAACCCCACATCCTCCGTCTCCGCGCTGGCCTCAGGCGCGGCCGTCGGCGAATTCTTCGAGTACACGGTCGGCAACGTCAGCCTCCCGCGCCAAAAGTCGGCGATGATTCCCATCGTCACCGATTCCATCGAAGCCCGCCGAATGAGCATCTACAACGCCGGCGTCTTGCCCGATCACCCGCTTCTGGGCGCTCGCCTCACCAACACGACCGGCAAACTCCTCCCCCAGGGGCCGATCACCGTGCTTGATGGCGGCGCCTACGCCGGCGATGCGAATATCGAGGACCTGCCCACCAAGCAAACGCGCCTGATCAGCTACGGCATCGACCAGCAACTGCTGGTGCATTCCAACGACCAAACCTCCAACACCTCCCTCACGACCGGCAAGATCGTCAAGGGCGCCTTGATCCTGACCTACAAGCAAACCTTCCATCAGGTCTATGACGTTCAGAACAAAGGCAAGACCGACCGCACCCTGTTGATCGAGCACCCCCGTCGAAAGGGCTGGACGCTGGAAACGCCCGCCGGCGCATCGGAAACGACCGATACGCTCTACCGATTCGAGGAAAGCGTGCCCGCGGGCAGCAGCAAAAAATTGGCCGTGCAGGAGGGTTTTGTGAATGCCCAGGGCATGGCAATTCTTCCGATGGATACCAGTCAGATCGACATCTACCTGCGCGGCGGCACGATTCCGCCCGATGTGAAAAAATCGCTCCAGCAGGCCGCCAAACTCAAATCCGTGCTGATCGATACGCAACGCCAAACCCAGCAGCGCGAGCAGAGCATTGCTGAGATCACCCAGGAGCAGGGCCGGATCCGCGAGAATATGAAAGCCGTCTCGCCCAACACCGATTACTACCAACGGCTCGTGAAGGAACTGGACACCCAGGAAACCCAGATTCAAAAGCTCAAGGGCGAAGTAAAGGACCTCCGCCAGAAGCAGGATCAGCAACGCAAGGATTTGGAAGATTATCTGATGAATCTGAATGTGGGTTGAGTTGCAACAAGCACGGGCGGGACGCTCGTGTCACGATTGAGGCTGCATTTCCGGGGCTGACACACATCTGGTTATGCCACAGACGAACCGCGCATAGTCGCGCACGGCTATTTTTAGCGCGGGTCGGCCTCCACGACGCGCTCCGCGTTCGCTGAAGCGAACCCTACGCGCTACGCGCGATATTCGGCATCGGCGTTTTTTGTTTCGCGGCAAGTCGGTTATTGTCTCCTGCCGCCATGTCAATGAACTCGGAACTTTCGGACCTCTTCGCCACCTTCGCGGCGATCATGGAAATCAAAGGCGAGAGTACGTTCAAGGCGATCGCATTTTCAAAAGTAAGCCGCATTTTGCGCGATTTGCCCCGCGATGTGACCAAGGCGTGCGAGGACGGATCGATCAAGCAAATCGAGGGGCTGGGCGAATCGAGTTGCCGGATTATTGGCGAGGTCGTGAAGACGGGCCGCAGCAGCGACTTCGACGAGGCGATGGCGAGCGTGCCGGGGGGGCTGATTCCATTGCTCCAAATCCCCAGCCTTGGGCCCAAGACGATCTCGCTGCTGTGGAAACAGAGGGGCGTCACCAGCCTCGAAGACCTCGTCAAGGCGATTGATTCGGGCGCGCTGGCGAGCCTCAAGAGCATCGGCGAAAAAAAGATACAGTCGATCAAGGAAGGCATCGCCATGCGCTCGCAGGCGGCGCAGCGAATGGGCATCGGGGAGGCGCTGCCAATCGCCGAGGAACTGGTTTCGCGCCTGCGCGCGATGAAGGCCGTGAAACAGGCCGAGGTTGCCGGCAGCCTGCGGCGGCGCCGCGAGACCATTGGCGATGTCGATCTCATCTGCGCGCTGCACACCCCAACCACCGCCGCCGAGGTGGCGGATGCGTTCGTGAAGTTTCCCGAAGTTCGAAAAGTGCTCGGCCAAGGCAACACCAAGGCCAGCGTGCTGACGGCGGGGGGGTTGCAAGTGGATCTGCGCATCGTGCCATCCGATAACTTCGGCGCGGCGCTGATGTATTTCACCGGCTCCAAAGACCACAACGTGAAACTTCGCGGCCGCGCGCAGGACATGCGCCTCACGCTCAATGAATGGGGCTTGTACAAGCTCAGCGAATACGACAAAGCCGCCAAAAAAACCGGCGAAGCGCCCTCGGCCAAGCCTGTTGCGAGCAAGACAGAGGAGGACGTTTACCAGGCGCTGGGCCTCCCGTGGATTGCTCCGGAGATGCGAGAATCGCGCGGGGAGATCGAGGCGGCCCTGGCTGGCAACTTACACGCCCTCATCACGTCCGCCGACATCCGCGGCGATCTACACACACACACGACCGCCTCCGACGGCTCAAACAGCATCGAGGAAATGGCACGGGCGGCGATGGCGTTGGGATATCAATTCCTTGCCATCACCGATCATTCCAAATGCCAGGTGATTGCTAACGGCCTGACCGCCGAGCGGCTTCTCAAACACATAACGGAAATTCACAAAGCGAACGAAAAGATAAAGGGCATCACGCTGCTGGCCGGCTGCGAGGTGGATATTCTCACCGACGGGCGGCTGGATTTTGAGGATGAGGTGCTGGCGGAGCTGGATATCGTCGTCGCCAGCCCGCACATCTCGCTCAAGCAGGACGCGGAGAAGGCAACCAGGCGGATATTGCGGGCGATCGATAACAAATACGTGAACATCATCGGCCATCCCACGGGCCGATTGATCAACCGCCGAGCGGGTTTACCGCTGGAGATGGATAGAGTTATCACGGCAGCCGCCGCGAGCGGCACCGCATTGGAAATCAATGCCGGCTATCCGAGGCTGGACCTGAATGACATTCACGCCCGCGCCGCGATTGAAGCCGGGACGATGCTCGCGATCGACACCGATGCCCACAGCACCGGGGAACTGTCCGGCCTCGCGTACGGATTGGACGTCGCCCGCCGGGCGTGGGTCACGCGGCGGCACGTCATCAATTGCATGACGAGTAGCGAATTGAAAAAGTTTCTGAGCAGGAAGCGCGACCGATAGAAGAAAGGCAGGGAGGTGTCCCAACGATGCGACGCGCCAAGGGAGACGGAGGAAAGTTTTCTGTGACACGGGCGTCACGCCCGTGCGCGTGGCGCGGATTTTGAAAAACTTCGGTGCTTCCCAGATTCCAAAACGCCACGCACGGGCGAGACGCCCGTGTCACAAGGCATATTTCTGAACGCGCTTTGCAATACGCGCCTATTGCGAAGGGCTGAGGTGTATAAAAAAAAACGGACCGAAGGGGAGCCACCGCCTTCGGCCCGTTCAAAAGTTTTCCGGCACGCTAGAAGATAATGCGCTATCGGCCCGCGTCAATACAAAATTGCAACGAAAAATGTGAGACTCATGTTCCTTTCAAAAACTCCAGGAGAGAAATGATCCCCACCAGCACCGACGTGACCCTCGAAGTAAAGGACGCCGCCCCCGCGAATATAGAGGCGATTGTTGTCTTCTCGACCGACGCGGGTCCAAAAGTCGATCGCGGCAATCTGGACGACGCCAGCCGCGCCGCCCTCAAGCGCCTTGCCGCCGGCGGCGCGCTGCGTGGCAAGACCAAGGAAGTCGTCTTCGACATCCTCGAAGTTTCGCCCGGAAAATTCCGGCGCATCTTTTCCATTGGACTGGGTGAAAGTGAAAAGGTCACGACGGAAACGATCCGCCAGTCGGCGGCTCATGCCGCCCGCGCGTTGCGCAAGCACCGCATCGCGCGGGCCGCGTTCGTCGCGCCGGTCGTCTCGCAGGTTGCGATCAGCGACGCGGTCGAGGCCGTCATCATCGGTGGATTGCTCGCGGCTTTTGATTACGAGGAATACAAGGGAACGGGCCAGAAGAAGGAAGAGGATGCCGCTCCCAAAAAACTCGCCTGGGCAATGATCGCGCCCAAGGCCCAGCACAGTGAAGTGAGCGCGGCCGTCGAGCGCGGCAAGGCAATCGCCGACGGGCAAAACTTCGCCCGCACCATCGCCTCCCGTCCCGGCAACAACATCAATCCCCCCACGCTCGCAAATGTCGCCCTTGAAATGGCTAAAGAAGCCGGACTGAAATGCACCGTCCTTGATGAAAAGCAGATGTTGAACCTGGGCATGGGCGGGATTCTGGCCGTCGGCGCGGGAAGCATCGCGACTCCGCCGCGAATGATCGCACTTGAATACAATGGAACCGCCGCGAAGAAATCCGCTTCGACGCCCAAAGCCGCGAAACACTCCCGCGCCCAGTCGAAAAGCGCCGACACTGAAAATTCCAAGCCGCTGCTGGTCGTCGGCAAGTCGATCACCTTCGACACGGGCGGCATCTCCATCAAGCCCGCCGACAAAATGGGAAATATGATCTACGACAAGTGCGGCGGCATGGCCGTGCTGGGCCTCATGTACGCGCTGGCCAAGCTCAAAACCCCCATTCACGTCGTCGGCGTTCTCTCCAGCGCCGAAAACGCCGTCAGCTCGCAGGCCTATCGGCCCGGTGATATTTTGCGGATGTACAATGGCGTGACCGTGGATGTCACCAACACCGATGCCGAGGGCCGCCTCGTGCTTGGCGATGCGCTGGCCTGGGGCATCGAAACCTACAAGCCCGCCGCCGTGGTGGATCTCGCAACGCTTACCGGCGGCGTGGTCACCGCCCTGGGCCGCACCATGGCCGGCGTCATGAGCAACAACGACGAACTGGTCCGCGAACTCGATGATGCCGCCAATTCCGCCGGCGAGAAAATCTGGCGGCTGCCCCTCGGCGAGGAGCAGCGCGACCAGATCCGCGGTCATCATGCCGACATCGTCAACTCCGCCGGCCGCGAGGGCCATCCCCTGCAAGGCGGCGCGTTCCTCAGCTTCTTCGTCCCCTCCGATGGCTCAATCCCCTGGGCCCATCTCGATATCGCCGGCCCCGCCGATATCGAAAAAGAATGGCTTTATTATGCACGCGGCGCCACCGGCTGGGGCGTGCGTACTCTGGTGAACTGGGTCGAACGCCGCGCCGCGCGATTTGAATGAACGCATCTGTACGGGGTATGAAACCATCCAATTAATTCGCCCCAGCGCGAGCCTTCGCCTATGCGTCGCGCTACAATCCCCTCCGCGGCAATTTTGCGGCTAACTGCAAGATTGCCGTCTCCCAGTTCCGCCAATCCGTATGTCGGCGGGGGAGGCAATATCAGGGGATGGCTGTAAAACCGATGGACGTACCAATGATTCCCTCTGAGAATGCCGTCGCCCACAGACGGCGAGTAATGATTGTTGAAGATGATTTGCTGGTTGGAACGGGCGTGCGCGCTCAACTTGAAAAGCTGGGCCACGAAGTGGTTGGCCACGCCTCCACCGCTGCCCAGGCCAATGCACTGTACCGCGAGCAGACCCCGGATATTGTGCTCATGGATGTCCGGCTCGACGGGATCGATGGCATCGATCTCGCCCGCCAACTGATTCAAATACGCCGCTGTCCGATAATTATTCTCACCGCCTTCAGCGACCGCGAACTCATCGACCGCGCCAGCCAAGCCGGCGTCTTCGGCTATCTCATCAAGCCCGTCAGCGCCGAAAGCATTCAGGCGCAAATCGAAGTGGCCGTCCATCGATTCGCCGAGCATGAAACGCTTCTGGCCGAAAAGGAGCAACTTGCACAAACGCTCGAGACGCGCAAACTCGTTGAAAAAGCCAAGGGTATCTTCATGAAACGCCTCAGCCTCGACGAAGCCGAGGCACACAAGCGCCTCCAGCAGGAAAGCCAAAAGCGCAGAATGAGCCTTTCCGACCTGGCCAAAAAAATCATCGAGTCCGAAGAACTCCTGGGCGGTTGAAAAGGCGCGCCTCTCCTCGTAGGGTTCGCTTCAGCGAACGCGGAATTCCGGCCCGTCGCTAAGCGCCGCTCGCGTCCTCGTAGAATTCGCTTCAGCGAACGCGTTCGATCGTCCACAAAATCAGTAAAACGCCGCTCCATCTCTTTTAGCGGCCGGCCGCAGGCCGCGTTCAAGCACCAGCAGACTCCCCTCACCATCCACAAACAATCTCCCCGATGCCCAAATCCCGCACCCAATTCCTCTGCAACCACTGCGGCTCGGTCCATCCCAAATGGCTCGGCAAATGCCCCGACTGCGGCACGTGGGACAGCCTCGAAGAATACAAAGCC
>Ga0209483_1000517_pt1 | contig 33355 bp, 25 predicted proteins | sample NGEPerA_FD_184508 | JGI IMG/M metagenome (GOLD analysis project Ga0209483, IMG submission 184508) | Arctic peat soil microbial communities from the Barrow Environmental Observatory site, Barrow, Alaska, USA - NGEE PermafrostL2-A... | ecosystem: Environmental > Terrestrial > Soil > Wetlands >...
GCGCCCGGTACGCGGGGTCGAGCCTGGGCGCCGCCGCCGTCGATCATCGCCAGCATCGCGCGGCGCAGGGCCTCGGCGCGGCCGATCGCCGGACCGGCCGAGCCGCCTCGAGTTGCTCAAATCCATCACCGCCTGCTTGGTCGCGCGCCCGCCCAACAGCACATCGGCCGCCGCCGCCCCCGCTCCGTTACGTCCCCGGCGTGCGCGACGGCCCGACCAGGGTCGCGCCGCCATCGACGACCAGAATCTGCCCGGTGATGTAGCGCGCCTGCTCGCTGAGCAGGAACCGCACCGCCTGGCCGATATCCCAGCCGAGCCCTTCGCGCCCCAGCACCGAGGCCAGGCGCCGCGCCTCGCGCCCGGCCGGGGTCATCTGCCCGGTATACATGCGCGGCGTATAGATCGGCCCCGGCGCGACGCAATTGACCCGGATCTGCTGCGGCCCGTGATCGACCGCCATCGCCCGGGTCAGCGCAATCACCGCGCCCTTCGAGGTCGAGTACGCGGTGAGGCCGCGCGGCCGCAGCGCCGAGATCGACGACACGTTGACGATCGCGCCGCCGCCGGCGGTCTCGATCATCGCCGGGATCGCGTATTTCGAGACGTAGAACATGCTGTCGACATTGACCTGCATGATCTTGCGCCACAGATCGGAGGGCGTGTCGACGACGCTGCCGCGCCCGCCGATGCCGACATTGTTGTCGATCAGGTCAAGCCGCCCGAACGCCTTCAGCGCCGCCTCGACCAGCGCCTTGCATTGGGCCTCGTCGACGACATCGGCGACATGGGCCAGCGCCGTGCCGCCCTCGTCGGCGATCATCTGCGCGGTCTGCTCGGCCGGCTCGCGTTCGATGTCGACGACCAGCACCTTGGCGCCCGAGCGCGCGAGCAGCAGCGCCGCCGCGCGGCCGTTGCCGATGCCGTCGTCGGGTGCGCCGCCGCCGGTGACGATCGCCACCTTGCCGGCCAGCCCGAATTCGTCGCTCATGTCGCCTCCCGCTCAACGCCGGGTAACGATAGCCGCGGCGCTCGCCCGGCGCCATATCGCCGCGGCGCTTTCCCTTGGCGGCAATGCGCAGTATCCTAAAAAATATAACGAGGGGAGATTGTCTCGATGCCGTGTCGGGTTTTTGTCGCCGGCTTTGCCTTGCTCGTCGCCGTAACCGGCTGCACCGCCGGCGCGCGAGCCGACGATGTCGTCGTCTTCGCCGCGGCGAGCCTCAAGAACGCGCTCGATGCAATCGACGCCGACTGGCGCAACGCAAGCGGCAAGCATGCGACGATCTCCTATGCCGCGAGTTCGGCGCTCGCCAAGCAGATCGAGGCGGACGCGCCGGCCGATGTCTTTATCTCGGCGGACCTCGACTGGATGGATTACCTCGACAAGAAGCACCTGATCGCGCCGGGCAGCCGTCACAATTTGCTCGGCAACAGCCTGGTGCTGATCGCGCCCGCCGACGCCAAGGCGGCCAATGTCGATATCGCCCAGGGTTTCCCGCTCGCCAAGCTGCTCAACGGCGGCAAGCTGGCGATGGCCGACTCGAACGCCGTCCCGGCCGGCAAATACGGCAAGGCGGCGCTGACCAAGCTCGGGGTGTGGGGTTCCGTGTCCGGCCAGGTCGCCGCCGCCGAGAATGTGCGCGCCTGCCTGCTGCTGGTGGCGCGCGGCGAGGCGCCCTACGGCATCGTCTACAAGACCGACGCCGCGATCGAGCCCAAGGTCCAGATCGTCGGCGCCTTCCCGGCCGACAGCCATCCGGCGATCATCTACCCGACCGGCCTCGTCGCGTCGTCGAAGAACCCCGACGCGCCCGCTTTCGCCGCCTATCTGAGCGGCCCCGATGCGACCAGAGAGTTCAACCGTTACGGTTTCACCGTGCTCGGCGCGGCGCATTGATGTTCCCAAAATTTTCATGATCGGCGGCTTTACGCCCGAGGAGCTGACCGCGATCAGGCTGTCGCTGCGGGTCGGCGCCTGGGCGATGCTGGGGAGCCTGCCGGTCGCGCTGGCGGTGGCGATGCTGCTGGCGCGAGGCCGGTTCTGGGGCCGCTCGCTGCTCAACGTGTTCGTCCACCTGCCGCTCGTCATGCCGCCGGTGGTGACCGGCTACATGCTCTTGATCCTGTTCGGCCGGCGCGGCGTGCTCGGCGCGTTTCTCGCCGATTGCTGCGGCATTGTCTTCGCGTTCCGCTGGACCGGGGCGGCGCTCGCCTCGGCGGTGATGGGGTTTCCGCTGATGGTGCGCTCGATGCGGCTGTCGATCGACGCGGTCGATCGCCGGCTCGAAGCCGCCGCCGCGACATTGGGCGCCAACCGCGCCTGGGTGTGGCTCACCGTGACCCTGCCGCTGATCCTCCCCGGCATCGTCGCCGGGATGATCCTCTCCTTCGCGCGCGCGCTCGGCGAATTCGGCGCGACGATCACCTTTGTCTCCAACATCCCCGGCGAGACGCAGACCCTGCCGACCGCGATCTACACTTTCCTGCAGGTGCCGGGCGGCGAAGCCGGCGCCTTTCGTCTGACCCTGGTCTCGGTCGCGATCTCGGTCGCCGCCCTCTTCGCCTCCGAAGCCATCGCGCAGCGCGCCAGCCGCCGCGCGGCGGGGCTATGACGTGAACGGTACAGACCGCCCGTACGCCTCCATCAACCGATCAAACACATCCCACGGAACCCCCTGCAAAACCGCGTGAAAGACGCTATTCTACATGCAGCACGTCTATGTGCAGCACGGCGTTGCTCCTCTCGTGTCCGGATCGTCGCCAAACGTCCCGAACCGAGTGGAATCAATGCCGTGCGCCGTGTCCACCAAAACTAAACCGGACAGCCGTGGGGCAAGCCCGGCCAAGGGCGATAAAGGGATTTAAGGAGCGCCCATGCCAGATGCTTCCGGTTTCGATCCGAGCCGCCGGCCCGCGCCGCCGAAGAATGTGTTCGGCGAGACGCTGACCGAGTGCTGCGCCAAGCCGCTGACCGGGTTCTATCGCGACGGAAGCTGCAACACCGGCCCCGAAGATGTCGGCGTGCACACGGTCTGCACCCGGGTCGATGCCGAGTTTCTCGCGTTCTCGAAGGCGGCGGGCAACGATCTGTCGACGCCGATGCCGCAATTCGGCTTCGCGGGGTTAAAGCCGGGGGATTGCTGGTGCCTGTGCGCGGCGCGCTGGAAGGAAGCATTCGACGCCGGCCACCCGCCGCGCATCCTCCTCGCCGCGACGCATGAGGCGACGCTTGAGATCGTGCCGCTCGACACGCTGAAAAAATATGCGCTGGATATAAGCTGACCGCCGATGCGCAATCCTCTGGGCCGCCTGTTCCGCAAGCCCGCGCCCGCCCCGCGCTGGGTCGATGTCGCCGGGTTGCGCCGGCTGATGGCCGGCGAGGCCGCGCCGCTGATCGTCGATGTCCGCGGGGTAGACGAATTCGATGGCACGCTCGGCCATATCGAGGGCGCGCGCAACATCCCGCTGCCGGAACTCGCCGCGCATGCGGCCGAGATCGCCGGAGCGGGACAGCCGGTCGTCTGCGTTTGCCTCACCGACAAGCGTTCCGGCGCCGCTGCGGTGCAGCTTGCCGCTGCGGGAATCGCCGATGTCGCGGTGCTGCGCGGCGGCATGACGGCGTGGCGCGACGCCGGCTGATGCGGATCACGATCTGCGGCATCGCCGAGCTCGGCGGGCACGGGGCGGCCGGGGTCACGCATGTGCTGTCGATCCTCGATCCGGGCTGGCCGGAGCCGGAGGCGTTCGCCGGGTTTCCACCGCATCGCCGGGTGGCGCTGCGCTTCCATGACGTGGTCGACGACGATCCGGGCGCCATCGCGCCGACCCGCGAGGATGTCGCGGCCCTGCTCGATTTCGGCCGAGAGGTGGACGCGGCGGGACCAGACGCGCATCTGCTGATCCACTGCCATGCCGGGATTTCGCGCTCGACCGCGGCGGCGGCCCTTCTGTTGGCGCAGGCCGACGCCGCGCGATTCCCGGCGGAGATTTTCACCGAGATCGTGCGGCAGCGGCCGCGCGCCTGGCCCAACCTGCTGCTGCTCGAATTCGGCGAGGCGGCGCTCGGGCGACCCGGCGAGATCGTTTCGGCCGTTGCACCCGTCTATCGCCGCGTGCTCGTCGCCGAGCCGCATTTCGCGGCGGCGATGCGCGCTTCCGGCCGCGACCGCGAGGTGGACCTCGCCGAATTCAGCGCTGATAGGCGACCCTGAGCACGACGAACCACGGGTAGTCGGGATCGACCACCGCGCCGCTCGGCCCCACCATGCGGCCGTCGGGCGCGATCGGCACATGCTTCATCGACACCGCATTGTCGACGTTGCCGCCGATCACGTCGAGCGCGGCCGGGTGGCGCGCGACGACGATGTCGCAATGGCCGGGGAACTGCCCGGCCGGCAGCTCCTCGTAGGTGACCTGGTGACCGGCGCGCCACATGCAGACGAGATCGCCCGGAAACGGCGCGTATTGGCTGAGCGCCAGCGCGGTCACGACGAGGCCGGGCTGGGTGCGCGCGGCGTTGATGTAGTCGCTGTGGCTCGGCGAATACGGGAAGCGCGGACCGGCGCCGGCCATCCGCATCACATAGTCGATAAAGGCGGCCGACCAGGCGAACTCGCCGTCCTGGCTGCGGGGAAACTCGATGCCGGCGGCGTCGTGCTTGCCGGTCCAGGCGCTGTCGCGCGCGCCGTAATCGAGACCGAGCCACCAATATTCGCCGACGCGCTGCCACAGGCCTTCGTCGCGCTCTTCGCTGTCGAGGCTTTCGGGGACGTTGGGCGAGATCACCATTTTCTGCCCGAAGGCGCGCCATTCACGGTAGGCGATCTGTACCGCGGCGTCGCGCGAGAACAGTTCGTATGGCTTCTTGGCGAAGGGCGGGATGTGGATGTCGGCCGGGATCGCGGCGGCGGGCCGCGGCGCCGGCCCCGGCGTGCCGGCGCAGGCGGTGAGCAGCGTCGCGGCGGCCGCGAGCAATCCCGCGGCGACGGCCCTAGAAATCATAAAGCCGGGCGGGATTGTCCACGAGGATCTTGTGACGGGTCGCGGCGGTCGGCGCCCAGCGCGGCAATTGCGCGAGGGCGAGCCCGTCGTCGATGTCGAAAGAGGGGGTGAGCTCCGAGCTTTTCTTGCCGGGCTCGGCATGGTGCGGGTGCGGCCAGTCGGTGCCCCAGACGATGCGGTCGGGGTTGGCGGCGATCAACGCGCGGGCGAGCGGCGCGACATCGTCGAAGGCCGGGGCCTTTACTGAACTGCGGTAGTGGCCCGACACCTTGACGTAGGCCTTGCCGGCGCGGACCAGCGCGAGGAGCGCGGCGAACCCGGGCTGGTTGATGCCGCCCGCTGCCTGCGCGCCGCCGAAATGGTCGAAGACGATCGGCACGCCGGAATTTATCACGTCGTCATGCACCGCCTCGACGACCGAGAGCCGCGTATAAACCTGGACGTGCCAGCCGAGCGGCGCGACGCGCTTTACCGCGGCGGCGAGGTTGCGGCGCGACAGCGCGGGATCGGCCACGCCGGAAGTTTCGAGGTTGACCCGGACGCCGCGAATGCCGGCGGCGTGCATGTCCTGCAACGCGGCCGCGGTGGTGTTGTCGTCGATCACCGCGACGCCGCGGGCGCGCTCCGGCCCCAGCCGGCGCATCCCGTCGAGCGTGCACGAATTGTCGGCGCCGTAGACGCTCGGCTGGACGATGACGACACGCGACAGCGACAGCGCGTTCTGCAACTCGAGAAGGTCGTCGGCGCTCGCCGGCGGCGGGGTGTAGCCGCGGCCCGCGACAAACGGGAACTCGGCCGCGGCGCCAAAGACATGGACGTGGCAGTCGCACGCTCCCGGCGGGACGCGAAAGCCGGCCGAGGTGCGCGGCTGCGACGGAGCGATGGTGCGGCCCGCCGCCGATGAGGCGACGGGCTGCTTAGGGCCCGGTTTGGATTTCTCCTTGGCGGCCGGTTTCGCCGCGGGCTTGGCGGCCGCCTTGGCGCGTGGCGCGGCCGCGCGCTTGGCGACCGGCTTGGCGCGCGCCGGAGCCGCCATCTTGACGATATTCTCGGGCCTCGCCGCAGTCGACGTCTCGACGTCGTGCCACAACCGGATGCCGCCGGTCAGCCCGTCGGTGTTGGGCACCACGGTGATGTCGTTGGGAAGATCGAACTTGATCTTCTTGGCGTTGCCGCCGCCGAGATAGAGATGGTCGAAATTGATGACGGTGCGCAGCACCGCAATCGTCTTCTCGACGCGCTTGCTCCATTTCTTCTTGCCCTTGAGCATCAGCGCCGCGTTGCCGAGGAATTGGTCGTAGGTCATCTTGCCGCTGATCGGGTGATGCGCCAGCTCGAAATGCGGCAGGATCCGGCCATTGTCGAACAGCGACGTGCCGGCTCCGGTGCCGAGCGTCAGCACCATCTCGACGCCCTTGCCTTCGATCGCGCCGTAACCCTGCACATCGGCGTCGTTCATCACCTTGACCGGCTTCTTGAGCCGCGCCGTCAGCTCGCCCTGCAGGTCGAAGCCGGACCACAGCTCGGTGCCAAGATTGGGCGCGGTCAGCACCTTGCCGCCGCGCACCATACCGGGAAACCCGACCGAAACCCGGTCGAACGGGCCGACCGTCGCCGATGTCTCTTCGATGATGCCGACAACGGCCGCGGGCTGAACCGGTTTCGGCGGCGTCGGCACGCGCGCCCGCTCGCCGACGATTCGGCCCTCATCGTCGAGCGCGGCGAATTTGATCCCGGTACCGCCGATATCGACGGCGAGCGTGCGTCGGTCGCTCATAACTTGGCCCCTGTCTTGCGCGTTCTTCGGATGACGATAGCGCAGCCGCGCCGTTTCGGCCACTGCGCTCGGCGCTGTTCGCCTCATAGTTTGCGCCGCGGCCGTCACACCCTACATAATGGGGGATCGCCGCCGAGGTTGAGCCGAGGCTCAAGGAGGAACGGTGAACCGGCCACGCGCTGCAGACGATTTTGAAGTGATCCGCGAGCGGCTCGAAGAATTGCGCCGCGAACGCGACGACGTGGCCTCCACCGACAAACCGGGGGAGGCCAATTCGGCCGGCGACGGCGACGAGGAAGCCGAACGGCAGGAGCGCTGCGACGGCGCGCCGCCGGCCTGGGTCCCGACGATCTTCCTGCCGCAGCCGACGGATTAGAATTTCCGGCGCAATCGGCCTTTGCCGATTATGGCGTGTGCTTCTTGAGGAACGCCTTGACCTTGGCTTTGGCCGGGGTAAGCGCCGGTTCGGCCTTCCATTCGGCGACGAACTCGACATTCGGCAGCAGCTTCGACAATTCCTCGGAAATCGGCCACGGATGCGCCTCGTCGTTGCCGGCGAGCACCATGCAGGGGGTCTTGACGCTCTTCACGAAGTCGCGGTCGGCGCAATAGACGAAACCCGGCGCGTAAAGGTTCCGGCAGAACGCGTCGAGCACCGGCTGGGTCGCTTCGGGATGGTCTTTGAGCGTCTCGGCCCAGCCGTCGAAGCGCGCCGGGCGGCCGGCCGCCATCGGACCGACGCGGCCGATCGGCTGCGCCAGCACCGCGCTCTGCACCCGCTCCGAATGGTGCTTGAGCATGTTGATGATAAACGAACCGCCGATGCACTGCCCGTAAAGATGGCATTTGTCGATGCGCAGATGGTCGAGCAGCGCGATATGGTCGGCGGTATAGCTGTCCCAGCCGTCCTTGGCGGTGATCGGCGCGCGCGACTGGCCGCCGGCGTTGCGCTGGTCCATCGCGATGACGCGGTAGTCTGCGGCGAACTCGGTGGTCGGGTTGATCGGCGCCGAGGGCTGGCTCCAGACGTCGATCACCGACTGCAAGCCGGCGGGCGCGAAGGTGAGGATCGGGAAGCCCTTGCCGGACTCCTCGTAATAGATCTGGGCGCCGTGGTGATCAAAGCTCGGCATGACCATGTCCTTTCGTGGCGGAGAGCGGACGCTTGGCGGTGTTGTCCTACAGTATAGTCGGCATTGGCCGGCCCCAGCCAGTCCGAGCGGCAATCCCCCGGGCCGCCGGGAAGCTTGGCCTCGGGCTGCGCCGTTGGCAAAAGTGGGTTAATCTGTTGATGGTAGCTTTTGTGCGATGGGGCTTAGCGGCCCCTCGCGCACAGCCTTCCGCGAACTGAGGATTTATTGGTGGTCGGTACCGTCGAATATCCGTTGGTCAACCCCGACGAGATGGTTGGCGAAGCCTGGGCGGCGATGCAGCGCCAGGATTCGGACGAGGCGCTGCGCCTGTGGCGGGCGCTGCGCCGGGAATTTCCGGAGCGTCCTGACGGCTATGTCTGGCCGATCCAGGTGCTCTGGCAGAACGGCCGACTCGACGAAGCCGAGGTGGTCGCGGCGGAGGCGTTCGCTCGCTTTCCGGAAAATCCGGACGTGCTCGTGCAATACGGCTGGATCGCGACGATGCGGCAGCGCTGGGACGAGGCGCTGCGATGGTGGGCGGCGGTGCGCTCGCAAGCCCCGGACCGGCTGGACGGCTATTTGTGGGCTACCCGCGCCTTGTGGACATCGGCGCGGTTCGACGAAGCCGAGGCGATGGCGAGCGAGGCCCTCGCGCGCTTTCCCGGCAACGCCGACCTCCAAGCGGAACGCGCCTGGATCGCGATCAATCGGAACGACTGGAAAGCGGCGCTGCATTGCTGGGAGCTGGTGCTGGAGGTCGAGCCCGAGCGGCGCGGCGCGCAGGCCGGCGTGATGCAGGCCCTGCGCTGTCTCGGCCATGCCGCCGACGCGGAGGTGATGGCGAGCGAGGCGCTCGCCCGCCATCCGGAGGATCCGGATTTCCTCGCCGAGCATATCTGGTCGGCGGTGGACCGGGGCGACTGGGCGGCGGCGGCATCCCGACTCGAAGCCGCGCGCGGCGGGCTGCAGCAGGCCGGCCGGTTTGAAGAAATCCGCGCCGCGGTCGACGCGCGCCGGCAGACCGCTCTCGGCGGGGTGAACTCCCCGGCTCCGGCGGCTCAGAGCAATGTCGCGAGCGACGAGATTTCCGCTAGCGAACTGATGCTGTCGTTCGAGAGCCTCGGCGAGAAATGCGATTTCGGCGCCGTGCAGCGGCATTACGGGGTCGAACCGCTGGGTCTCCTGCGCTTCAGCTTCAGCCCGTTCGACCCGCTGCTCGCCGCTCTCGAAGACAGGTTCGAAGCCATCGGCGCCCTCGAGGATACCGGCTTCGAACGGTTCCGCGACGAGACGATTCTGATCATGAAGAAATACGGGCTGTTCTTTCACACCTTCGTCTATGAGGGCGAGTTGCCGACGCCGGAGAAGCGCGATGCGTTCCGCGAACAGCAGCGGCGCCGCCTGGCGTTTCTGAAGAGGAAGCTGATCGCCGATCTCGAAGAGCCGCAAAAGATCTGCGTCTATTCGAGCGACGACCGGACGACGGATGACGATGCCGCTCGCCTGTTCGCGGCGCTGCGCGCGTATGGTCCCAATTCGCTGCTCTATGTGCGGCCGTCGGATGCTGACCACCCGGTGGGCACGGTAGAGACGCTGCAAGAGGGACTCTATATCGGCTATTTCACCCGGCTGACGGATTTCATGGCGGAGGAGCAACCGCCCTTCGAATTGTGGCGGCAATTGTGCGAGCGTACCTACCGTCTGGTGCAGGGCGGGCCGGGCCGTTGAACCGATGATCGAGCTTTACTGGCTGCCCAAGGTCGAACCCTGGCGGGAGCGGCTGCGCCGGCTCGGCGATACGGGCGAGGCTCTCTGGGACGAGGCGGTCGCGCTGGCGGGCGCGCGGATCGACGCGGTGCAGACCAACGCGCTCGATACGATGGTGCACCGCGCGGTTCGCGAGGCGCCGGCGGCGCTGACGGATAAGCCCGTCCGCCTGGCGATGCTCGGCTCGGCGACGATGGCGCATCTGCACCCCGCGATCCGGGTCGCCGGGCTGCGGCGGCGCCTCTGGGTCGAGACCTACGAGAACGATTACGGCCAATACTGGCAGGAGCTGAGCGATCCCGCATCGGGGCTGCATTGCTTCAAGCCGACCGCGATCCTGCTGGCGCTCGACGCGCACCACCTCGCCGCCGGAATCAGCGCCGCATCGAGCAGGGCGGATGTCGATGCCGCGCTCGCCGACACCTGCGAGCGCATCCGCACCTGCTGGCGGCTGGCACGCGATAATTTCCGCTGCCTGGTCATCCAGCAGCTTGCCCTGCCGGTGCACCCGCCACTGCTCGGCAGCAACGAGCACCGGCTCGCCGGATCGCGCGCGTCATATATCGCCCGGCTCAACGCCGAACTGCGGCGGGTCGCCGACACGGACGGCGTCGCGCTGTTGGCGCTCGACGCGCGGGCGGCGCGCGACGGGCTCATGGCGTGGCACAACCCCGAACTCTGGCATCGCGCCAAGCAGGAGGTGACGCCCGCGGCGGCGCCGATGTACGGCGAATTGGTCATGCGCCTCGTCGCGGCCGAGCGCGGCCGCTCGTACAAGGCGCTGGTGTTCGATCTCGACAACACGATCTGGGGCGGTGTCGTCGGCGATGACGGGGTCGAAGGCCTCGTTCTCGGCCCCGGCAGCCCGCTCGGCGAAGCGTTCGCCGATTTTCAGCATTACGCGCGGGAATTGTCACGGCGCGGCGTGATCCTCGCGGCATGCTCCAAGAACGACGAAAAGAATGCGCTGGAGCCGTTCGACCGGCACCCCGAGATGGTGCTGAAGCGCAGCGACATCGCCAGCTTCGTCGCCAATTGGAGCGATAAGCCGGCGAATTTGCGCGCGGTCGCCGAGGACCTCAATATCGGCCTCGACGCTTTGGTCTTTGTCGACGACAACCCGTTCGAGCGCGAGCTGGTACGGCGCGAATTGCCGATGGTCGCGGTGCCGGAAATTTCCGAGGATCCCGCCTTCTACGCGCAAACCCTGGCGGACGCTGGCTATTTCGAGGCGGTGGCGATCACCGACGAGGACCGCGCCCGCGCGGGGCAATACCAGGGCAACCGCCAGCGCGCCGAGCTCAAGGCCTCGGCCACCGATCTCGGCTCGTACCTGCGCGGCCTCGACATGCGCCTCCTGTGGCGCCGCTTCGACCGCGTCGGGCTCAACCGAACCGTGCAGCTGATCAACAAGACCAACCAGTTCAACCTGACGACGCGGCGCTACACCGAAGCCGATGTCGTCGGGGTGATGCAGGACGAGCAGGCCTTCGGCGTGCAGCTTCGTCTCGTCGACCGGTTCGGCGACAACGGCATAATCGCGATCGTCATCGGCCGGATGCAGGGCGAAGGGGATTTGCTGATCGACACCTGGCTGATGAGCTGCCGCGTGCTGGGGCGACAGGTCGAGCCGACAACGCTCAACCTGGTCGCCGCGATGGCGAAACGGCTCGACGCGCGTCGCCTGATCGGCGAATACATTCCGAGCGCCAAGAACGGCATGGTGCGGGACCACTACGCGAGGCTGGGCTTCGGCGAGATCGACGGCTCGGGCAACGCGACGCGCCATGCCCTCGATCTCGCCGGTTTCGCGGCACGCGATACTTTTGTCGAGATCGAAGAAGAGAAGGGTCAATGACCGAGCCCGAAATCTACCAAGCGCTGACGACGATCTTTCGCGATGTGTTTCTGCGCGACGACCTCGACCTGAGGCCCGAGCTCAGCGCCAAGGACGTTCCCGATTGGGATTCGTTCAAGCAGATCGAGATCATCATTGCGGTCGAGGAGAATTTCGGCATCAAGTTCCGCACCCGGGAAATGGACAGCCTCAACAACGTCGGCGATCTCGCCCGCTTGGTCGCCAGCAAGACCTGAACGGACGCGCCATGCAGCAAGTCAAGCCGGTCGAGTGGATCTCCGAGAGCAAGTTCATCGTCGACGGGCTTGAGTTCCGCAGCGATCTCGGCTCGTACACCGAGCTGACGCGGCCCGACAGCGTCGTGGTCCTCAAGGACGCGCGGTTGCTTCGCCAATACCTCGATTTCTTTGCTCCGCACCGCACCGACAACATCCTCGAGCTCGGCATCTGGCAAGGCGGCAGCCCGCTGTTCTACGGGATGGCGACCGACGTGCGGAAAGTCGTCGCTCTCGACCACCTCAATCCGGGGCCGCGCCCGCCCGAGGTCGAGCCGGATTCGGCCCTCGCGCTGGCCTACAAGAACCCGGCGCTCGACGAGATCGTCAGCGCGCGTCAAATCGGCGACAAGGTGAAGCTGTATTTCGGCGTGTCGCAGGACGACCGGGCCGCGGTGAGCGACATCATCGATCGGGAATTTGCTGGCGAGGCTCTCGACCTGGTGTTCGACGACGCCTCGCACCATTACGAGCTCAGCCGCAAGAGTTTCGAGATCGTCTTTCCGCGGCTGCGCGAAGGCGGGCTCTACATCATCGAGGATTGGCAATGGGCGCACAGCGCCTATTACCAGAGCGGCGGGGCGTTCGAAGGCAAGCCGGCGCTGACCAACCTCATCTTCGAATTGCTGATCGCCTTTGGCACTCACCCCGATCTGTTCTGGAACATCGTGGTGCGCGACTGGTTTATCGCGGTGCAGAAGGGGTCGAAGCCGCTCGCCGGCAACTTCCGGCTCGACGATCTGATGCTGATGCGCGGCGAGAAGCTGACGCTGATCTAACGCGCTCACCCCTGGGACTAAAACGGAAAGCGTGGAACCGCGATTCCACGCTGTGGTCGTAGGTGCGGCGCGCCGGCTTAGCTGAAGAAGTGCGAGTTGATGCTGGAGATCCCCTTCAGCAGAATGCTCGACCCATCGTTCAGCGTGATCAGCGTGTCGTGACCGCCGTTGACCTGCCTCGAATCGGCGAGCGCATGCGCCACCGTATCGGTGCCGGCCAGCTGGATCCTGTCGCCCGCGCTCTGGTTGAACCCGACCACGGTGTCGGCGTAGCTCGACGCCGCGTCCGCGAAGGTCTCGTGCGAGCCGCCGAAGCTGATGAGCGAACCGCCGCCGTTGCCGGCGGAGACCGTGTCGTGCGATCCGGCGACGTTGACGGTGTCGTGGCCGGTGCCGATGACGACGCCGTCGTGCGCGCCGTAGACATTGATCGTGTCGGCGCCGGAGCCCCCGTTCACCGTGTCGTGCGCGCCGTAAACGTCGATCGTGTCCTGGCCGCTGCCGCCGTTCACGGTGTCGTGCGCGCCGTAAACATTGATCGTGTCGTTCCCGCTGCCGCCGTTCACGGTGTCGTGCGCGCCGTAAACGTTGATCGTGTCGGCGCCGGAGCCGCCATTCACCGTGTCGTGCGCGCCGTAAAGGTTCAGCGAGACCAGCGCGGCGCCGCCCGAAACCGTCTCACCGCTGCCGAAAGCGCTGATCGTGTCGTGGCCGCCGCCGTTATCGGTGGCGGCGAACTTGCCGCTGACCAGATCGAGCTCGTGGCCGCTCGGGCTGAGCACGGCAAGGCCGTTGAAGCCGTGAGCCGCGGTCGTCGGCGCGTTTGCCGCCAAACCGACAAAAACCTCGACATTGAAGTCGCCGCCTACGGCCCCTTGCAGACCCGTTCCGGTCCGCGTCTCGACGGCGTTGACCGTCTCGTGCGCGGTTAGGCGGAACTGTCCACCGGGAATGGTCGCCATCTAAACTCCTCGACGCGCAAAGGGCACTCCCCGCGCTTAAAGCGGGAGCCCCCTCGCAAAATCTGTCGCAGCTTTATGTTTATTCGACAAGCATTTTATATATGAATTTGAGGGAGACCGGCGCGCCGTCTGAAGTCGAAATGTTACGACTTGTTTCGGTGCCGGGAAGGGCGGCGCGGCGGCGCGGCAGACGGCGCCAGCCCATAATATTCGGCGAGGATATCGGCGCACTCGTCGCCGGTCCGAACCGTCCGGGGCCACCGGTCGGCACGGCCGATCTCGGCGAGGATCGCGGCGTTGATTTCGCTCGGCGTGCTGCCGAGCGGCAACAGCGTGCCCACCTTGCTGCCGGCGATGCGTTCCTCGAGCGCGCCGAAGCGCAACGCAAGGGGATAAAGGCCCGCCGCGTAGGCGTCCGACAGCGCGTAGCAATAGGTTTCCGGCCAGATGCTGAGAAACAGCGCTATATCGCAGGGGTTTTCGGCGACCACGCGCGGCAAATCCTGGCGGGCGTACTCGCCCGTCAGGCGGAAATTGCCGAGCTCCCGTAGCCGCGCATCGTCGGCGACGTAGCCGAACAGGTAAAACTGCAGCGGCAGGCCTTGCTTCAGCGCGTCGCGCGCGCACGCCACGAGGAGGTCGTAGCCCTTGTTCGGCCCGATCGCGCCGATGACGGCAACGCGGGCGGCGGCGGTGGAGGCTGGCCGCCGGAGGGTGATTTCGCGCGGCGCTTCGGGATGGCGCCGGACCTCGTATCTGACGCCCGGGATATGCCGTTCCATGCGGGCCGCCGCGTCGCGGCTCGGGGCGAACACCCGTCGCGCCCCGCGCAGCAAGGCGCCGTGCATGCGGAGCCACCCGGCCATCCCGCCGCGGTCGCGATACGCGTCCTCGAGCTGGGGATGCGGCCGATTGAGCGCGATGCAGCGCTCGCAGATTTCGACGACCGGCTCGCCGCAATACTGGGCTCGCTCGTCGATCAGGTCGATCCGCGGGCAGAACGACGAATAATCGTGGATTGTCACGTCGTAGGGGCAGCCAAGCCGGGCGGCCAACTGGGCCCAACGCTCGCCGCCCATGATCTGGTGGATGTGGGCGTGCCAGATGCCGCAACCGCGCAGATCGGCGACCAGCGCGTCGGCGTCGCGCGGCAGGTGGTAGACGCTGAGCGTACCCAGCGCGAGATTGCGGATTGTCGCCACCCCGTGGCTGTCGGAGTTGGCCTCGAGGATCAGCACCTGCTGGCCGCCCTCCGCGAGCCGCCGCGCCATCTCCTCGACATGCACAGCCGTCCCGCCGCCGTGGCGATGCGAGACGAACAGCATGAAGCGGTCGCTCAGTTGCTTGAGCCGCGCCCAATCGATGGCGCGGCGCGCCGCCGCGACAGGATCCTCGCGAATGAACTCCAGCACCCGCGGGATGTAGTCCGGGTAGAGCCGGTCCAGGGTGCGCAGGTTGGTCTCCAGCATCGCCTTGCGCCCGTCGGCGCCGAACGACACCGCGCCGTGATGGACGACGAACAGGTTCGGCGCGAGAACATGCTTCCAGCCGCGCGCGGCTGCGAGGATGCAGAGCTCGTTCTCCTCGCCGTAGCCGCGCTGCCAGCGTTCGGCGTTGAGCGGCCCCACCTCGCGCAGCATCGCCCGGCGCAAATAGGCGCAGAACCCGACCGCGGTCGGGAGCTCGATGGCGGCGCCGCCATTGACCCGGGCGCAGATTTGGTCGAGCGCCTGCCACGGCATGTCGGCCGGCAACTCGTTGTCCTTGTTGATTTCGGGATAGGAGCAGATCGTCGCCCGGTTCGACAGCGGCGTCACCGAGCCGATATTGGCCGAGCGGTAAGCTACCGCGCGCAACCGGTCGATCCAGCCGGGCGGGACCAGCGTGTCGGCGTTGAGCAGGATTACGTCGCGGTCGGGATGCAGCGCCATCCCGGCATTGGCGGCGGCCGGGAAGCCCAGGTTCCGCGGGTTTATCACGAGCGTGACCGCGCCCGCCCGCTCATAGGCGACAAGCGCGGCGCGCAGCCGGTGGTCGGGGCCGCAATCGTCGACGACGACGATCTCGCGGCGCGTCGCATCGGCCGCGCGGATCACCGATTCGATGCAGGCGATAGTCTCGTCGTATCCGGAATAGACCGGGATGACGACATCGACGATATCGGCGACCGCTATCGGCGGTGCGCGAAAGCTCGACAGGTCGAGACGCAGCGAAGCCTCGAACGATCCCGCGTTTGCCTTCGGCGCGCGCAGCGCGGCGATGATTTTAGGCACGATCTCGTCGCGCAGCGCCGAAAAACCGCGCTCGGCGGTCGGCGGGGACACACCCGAATCGTCCGGAACCGCGGCGGCAATCGCCTCGAGCTGCTCGATGACCCGCGACAGCGGGGTGAAGCCGAACGGGCCGGGGATCGCCGGATTGGCGGTGCCGGCGACCAGCAGTTCGAGCTTGAGGTCGCGGTGACGCGACACGGCGGCCGGGATGGCGAACTCGAAACCGCAATTGGCCGAGCCCCGCGCGCCGCGCAGACCGGGGCGGTTGCGGTCGGCGACAACGGTGGCGATCCGCTCGCCGTTGACGACGATGTCGAGGCGGACCGGCCGGCCGGGAGCCTCGCGGCAAGACACCCACCCGCCGCCGCCATGCTGGTCGAGCTGCTCCAGCGCTCCTTCGAAGGTGGCGCGGAAGGGGCGCGGACCGGGCGCAACGATGGTGCCCGAGACGCGGTGGCAAAACTCGATCTGGTGCTCGTCGCCGTCGAGGCATAACGCGGGAAGCGCCTCGGCGAAGCCGAAGCAGCCGTCGCCGATGCCGTGCGTGGTCAATTCCGGGCGCAAGCGGTCGGCAATCACCGATCGCGCCACGCGTCCGTCGATCAGCAGGTCGAGCACAGCGCGGGACGGCTCGCGGACGCGCTCGCGCACCCAGCCCCCGGCAATAGCGCCGCCGATCGGCTCGAAGATGCCGTCGAACTGTTTCGGACCGAGCAGCAGCGGCAGGCTGGCGAGCTCGCTGCCGTCGGCAAAAAGCCGCACCACCGCGCCGGGAACGAATTTCTCCGGCGGGATCGAGCAGACAAAGCCGCTGAAGCCGTCATGGCTGCCGATCCCGACCAGTTCGCGGCGCAGGCCGTTGGCGGTCGTCTCGGCGGCGAGCACGTCGTTGACGTACATCGTGATCTTGACCCGCCGCCGCCCGTAATCGCGGTCGTAGGCCCAGCCGATCACCGCGCTGCCGAGCATCCCGTCGATGGCGCCGACGGTGTTGAAGCGCTGCGCCTGAACGCGCGGCTGGATGAAGCTTACATTAGCCATTCCGCGCGAGACGCTGGCAGACGCGAACGGGTCCGCCGGCAGCGGTTGCGTCGAGGCCGTCTCGTCAGCTTCGAGCGGCGGCTCGCGGTCAGGCATCGTGGGGTTCGATCGACCGCCGCTTGCGGCCGCGTCCGCGCGCCCGCGCCTGCGGCTGGCCGGTCTGCGGCTGGCCGGTCTGCGGCTGGCCGGTCTGCGCTCGGCCGGCGCTCAGCAGCTGGATCCGATAATCCGACCAGACACAGGCCGCCTTCGTGTTGTTGCGGACGCCACAGCCGAGCCGGTAGGTTCCCGGCGGCACGTTGGACACCGAGAACAGCGAGCCGAACCCGCAATTCATCGTATAGGCGCTGTCAAGGTTGTGCCGGGCGAAGGCGACGTCCTGACGCTGCCAATACTGGTAGACGTGGGCGGCGTAGGTATCGTCGGTGTCGATGTCCTGCAGCAGCACGAAGCGCGAGGTGGTCTCGGCATCGGGAGCGACGCCGGGACTGAGCATCCAGCCCTCGATATGCACGGTCGTCCTGACATCGACCGCGATGTGCGCGCGCATCGGGCGTCCGTTGATCCGCTCGAACCAGCACTCGATGTCCTCGCTGCACCCGGCGCCGAAGAGTTCGCCGAGCCGCCGGCCGTGAAACACCGTCGCCTCGCGCTCCTGGCGCAGGCGCTCGACCATCTGCCGCTCGCGGGTGAAGAAATCGACGGTGCGGCCCAGATGCTGGAGCTGCGCGCGGATTTCGCGCGCGTATCCGGCGATCCGCTCGCGCAAATCGGGGTTTCCGATGCTTTGAATTTCGTCGTTCATCAGGCCGAACAAATGTTGCGGGTCGGTCTTGCCGCTCATCGCGTGGAGTGTTGCTTCGAGATAGGCTGAACCGTTTTTCGAATCGGGTTCGAGGTGCGCGCCTTCCGCCCACTCGTTCCAGGCGTTGATGAAGATGATGCGCTGGTCGCCGACCAGGTTCTGCCTTGTATATTCGACGAGCCCGCGCAGCCAGTATTCGTAGCGGTCGGGGTCGGCATTGTGGAAGATCAGCGCGTTGAGGCGCTTGCGCGCGGTGTTGTCCCAGCTGGGGAAAATCCCGCGGTAGAGCGGGTAGTCCGGGGCCGGCGCGGTCAGCGAATGCCGCGCCACCAGCTCGTAGTCGCACACCCAGCCTTTGAAATCGCCGGGCAGGCCGTGGAGACCCTGGGTGATGTGTCCGACGGCGTGCTTGTGCGGCGGGAACTCGCAGGCCGAGTCGAAGCCGTAGGGTCGGGGGTCGCCGACATCGAAGGTCTGCGCGGCGCACAGGTGCAGGCCGGGAAGTCCCGCCTTCTCGCATTCCTCGCGCCAGCCTGCCGCGGTCGCCGCCGGTATCTTGAGCAAATCTGCGCGGTACAGCACCAAAAGCGGCATGCCGTTGATGCGGATATAGCGCGGATCCTTCAATAGCGGGATCACGTCGCGGATAAACCTCATATCCGAGGCGGTGTCGTGCTCCTGGACGAGCAGCAGCTCCTGGTTGCCGCCGTCCCAGCGTCGGCTCCAATTTTCATTGGCCCAGCAGATGCAGAACGGAAAGTCGATCGCCGGATCGGCGACGTAGCGGTCGAGCGGACGTTCGAGGATGCGCCTGCCGTTGAACCAGTAATAATAGTAGCAGAACCCGTAGATGCCATGGGCGCGGGCGAGCTCGACCTGCCGGTGGCGCACCTCGTCGAGGCGCAGATCGTAAAAGCCAAGCGCGCCCGGCAGGCGGGGCTGGTAATGCCCGTCGAAGAGCGGCGCGGCGCGGGCGACGTTTTGCCAATCGGTAAAGCCCGGGCCCCACCAGCGGTCGTTTTCCGGGACGGGATGAAACTGCGGCAGATAGAACGCGATCAAGCGGACATCGAACGGGGCGGCCTCGGCCTCATCACCACCCGGTTTCGAGGGCGCGACCCAATCGACCCGATCCATTTTCCCACCGATCATGCCGTCAGCGCTGGATATCGCGTCGCCAGCCCCGGTTCAGCCTTCCGCATAGGGGTTATTACCCTAATATCCTTAATCGTTATTTGCCAGACGGCCCCGTAAACCCGCATTTCTGGCGGAGACTAGCCGAAGGGAGGATTGCCGAGAAGTGGCGGCGCGCGCGGGTTTGCCGCAGCGCCCCGGTCCGCGCCGGGCGGACCCCCAAACGGGACCTAATAACCCGGGAACGCGCGCTCCCTGATGGATTGCGGCTCGACCGGCACTTGCCCGGATCCGCAGCAGGTCTCGCAGATCATCTCCGGCCATTCGATGTTGTCGAAGCGGTCGGGTTCGCCGTTGGGCAGGCGGCGGCGCGGGCGCGCGACCCTGCCCGAGCCGTCGCAGGTCTTGCAGGGTTCGGTGAGATGCGTTGCCACGTTCGATCCGCCGCGCGGTTGCTACGACCCGTCAACCGCCGAAACCGGCATCGGTTCCGCAATTGCGATTTGATCGAACGTGCATTGCCGCGGCGCCTTGTCGGGGCGCCAACGCACCAGCGTGGCGCCGTGCCGAAAGCGATCGGCCGTGACCTGATCGAAACGCACCTCGACCACCAGCTCGGGGCGCAGCGGTTGCCATTCGGCGCTGCGCTCGGTACTCCAGCGGCTCGGGCCGCCGGGCGCGTTGCCGGTGAAGCCGGGCGGCTCGCGTATCGCTTCGAGCCGGCGCGTCAGCGCGGGCCGCTCGGCAGCCGGGATGGTTGAGGTGAAGCCGACGTGGTTGAGCTTGCCCGCTGCGTCATAAAGCCCCAGCAGCAGCGAGCCGACCTCGCGCCGGCTGCTGAGGTAGCGAAACCCGCCGACGACGCAATCGGCGGTACGCCGGCGTTTGACCTTGACCATCGCCCGCTCGCCGGCGGCGTAGGGACCGTCGAGCCGCTTAGCGACGACGCCATCGAGCGCGCCGCTCCCGGCTTGCGCGAGCCAGGCCTCGGCGACGCGCGGCTCGCGGCTCATCGGCGACAGCACGAATTGCTCCGCGGCGCCGGCGCTTGCCACCAGTTTTTCCAGCGCCGCGCGGCGGCGGTTCAGCGGCGCCGCCATCAGGCTCGACCCGTCGGGCGCGACCAGAATATCGAACACGACGAGGCAGGCCGGGGTCTCGGCGGCCAGCTTGCGGATACGGCTTTCCGCCGGGTGCAGGCGCATCTGCAAGGCGTCGAACGAGAAGCGCCCGTCGCGCTCGATGACCAGCTCGCCATCGACGACAAACCGATCGGGCTTCAGCCCGGCGAGCATCGCGAGGATTTCCGGAAAATTCCGTCCGAGCGGCTTTCCCGATTTGGCGCGCATCTCGACCGTATCGCCGGCCTTGAATGCCAGACAGCGAAACCCGTCCCATTTCGGTTCGTACTGCCAGGGACCGCCGTCGACCGGGATCGCCTCCACGGCGACCGCTTCCATCGGCACGGTGGCGAGCGGAACGCCGTACTGCAAGATAGCCCTGCCGCAAAGTGAGATACTTGGCCAACAAGGCATGAAGCGTCGCGTTCCGGAGCGGGATGCCGCGCGATCCGCGGGCGCGGCGCGGCGACGGGTGAACCTTTCGCCGTCGCCGCCATTCGTCGGGAGATGGACTTGCAACCCCCGCCGCCCACCGCCTCTCGCGGCGTCGCCCCGCCGCAGAGCGTCGAGGACGGGCTGCCGACGCCGCAGCGCTATTGGGCGATGCTCGCCGTCGGCCTCGCCATCACCATGTCGGTGCTCGACAGCTCGATCGCCAATATCGCGCTGCCGACCATCGCCGGAGACATGTCGGCGAGCCCGGCGACCGCGATCTGGATCGTCAACGCCTATCAGCTGGCGATCACCATCAGCCTGCTGCCGCTCGCCTCGCTGGGCGAGATCTACGAATACCGCCGGGTCTACCGGGTCGGGCTCGCGGTGTTCACCGCCGCGTCGCTGGCGTGCGCGCTGTCGCATTCGATCGTCGAGCTGACCGCGGCGCGCATCCTCCAGGGTTTCGGCGCCGCCGGCATCATGGGTGTCAACACCGCGCTGGTGCGCTTCATCTATCCGCGCGCGAAGCTCGGCCATGCGATCGGCATCAACGCCGTCACCGTGTCGGTCGGAGCCGCGGTCGGCCCCACCGTCGCGGCGATGATCCTCTCGGTCGCGTCGTGGCAATGGCTCTTCGCGATCAACGTCCCGATCGGGGTCTTTGCGCTGCTCTTGACTCGGGCGCTGCCGGCGACGCCACGGCGCAGGCACCGCTTCGACCTGATCGGGGCGGCGCTCAATGCCGGCGCCTTCGGGCTGACGATCACCGCGATCGACGGGATCGGCCATCACCAGCCGATCGGCGCGATTGCCGCGGAAGCGGTCGGCGCGGCCGCGATCGGCGTCGCGCTGGTGTGGCGCGAATCGCACCAGGCCTGGCCGATGCTGCCGGTCGACCTGATGCGCATCCGCGAGTTCTCGTTGTCGGTCGCGACGTCGGTCTGCTCGTTCGTCGCGCAGATGATGGCCTATGTGGCGCTGCCGTTTTACCTGCAGACGAATCTGGGCCGTTCGGCGGTCGAGACCGGACTGTTGATGACGCCGTGGCCGCTGATGACGGCGGTCGTCGCGCCGCTCGCCGGCTGGCTCGCCGATAGGCATCCGGCGGGCATTCTGGGCGGGATCGGGCTCGCGGTGTTCGGCGCCGGGGTCGGGCTCTTGGCGCTGCTGCCCGCTGATCCGGCGGCGGCCGACATCGCCTGGCGCATGGCGCTGTGCGGCGCCGGGTTCGGCCTCTTCCAGTCGCCCAACAACCGCGCGATCATCAACGCGGCGCCGCGCGAGCGCAGCGGCGGGGCGAGCGGCATGCTGGGCACCGCGCGGCTGTTCGGCCAGACCACCGGCGCGGCGCTGGTCGCGCTGATCTTCGGGCTGTCGGCAGGGACGACGACCGCGCTCGCCATCGCGTCCGGCATCGCGCTCGTCGCCGCGCTGGTCAGCAGCCTGCGCCTTTTCGGCGAGCGCAAGCCCGCGGTCGCGGTGGAAACGCCGCGCCGCGCCGAGCGTTTGCCCGAGGACACAAGCGGACCAGCTTTGGCGGAGAGGACCATGCCGGAACTACGGATCAGCGCCCTGAAGGTTTGCGACTTTATCGAGGTAGCGCGGGAGGTCGCGGGTCAGGTGCCGCCGACCACCGGGGACCGCACGACAAGCGGCGACGACAGCCCGCTTATGACGATCGAGGATAACCCCGGCACCGACAGCCGGCGCGAGCAGATGCAGGAATTCATCGCCGGGCTCAACATCGCCGAGCAGGTCGATCTCCTGGCGCTGATCTTTATCGGGCGCGGCGATTTCGACATCACCGAATGGAACGACGCGGTGCGCGAGGCGGGAGACCGCATCGCCGACCGCGACCCCGACTACATGATCGGCGATGCGGCGCTGCCCGCCTATCTAGGAGACGGGCTCAACGCGTTCGACATCACCTGCGATTAGTCTTGCTCGCCGCGGCGGGTAGGGCGCGCTCGGCCGGCGGCGGCGGAGAACGCCGATGCAGGTTCCTCGGTTGAGGCCTACGGCGCGGCCGGCTCCTGGTGGCGCACCAGCGTCGCCACGAACTGGGCGAGCTGCTCCTGGCGGTAAGGCTTGGCGAGGCGCGGCAAATCGCCGGGGACATCGCCGGCGAGTTCGGTGTAGCCGCTGATCAACGCCACCGGAAGCGCCGGCCATTCGCGCCGCACCTGCGCCGCGAGTTCCGTTCCGGTCATGCCGGGCATCGCATGGTCGGTGATGACGATGTCGATCGCGCCGTCGGCGCGCAGCACATCGAGCGCGCGCTGCGCCGAATTCGCCTCGACGATCGTGTGGCCGAGATCCTCCAGCATCGCCGCGGTGCTCGCGGCGACGATCGGATCGTCTTCGACCAGGAGCACGCGCCACGGCCCTTCGCGCGCGAGCAGCGTTCCGTTGGTCTCGGCCTCCTCGGGCGGCTCCCCGTCGGCGACCGGAAGGCGAATCTCGACCCGCGTGCCGCCGCCGCCTTGCTCGCTGACGATCCGCATCGCTCCGCTCGATTGCGCGACCAGCCCATCGACCATCGACAGGCCGAGCCCGGTGCCCTGACCGGGGCTCTTGGTGGTGAAGAACGGCTCGGCCGCCCGTTTCAGCGTGGTGGCATCCATGCCGGTGCCGGTGTCGCTGACGGCAATGCAGACATACGCGCCACCGCGCAGGCCGGTAACGTCGCCGTCGCCGACCTGCTCGGCGCGGGTCGAGATGGTCAGCTTTCCGCCGCCCGGCATCGCGTCGCGCGCATTGAGCCCGAGATTGAGGATCGCCAGCTCGAGCTGGTTCGGATCGACCCGCGTCGGCGGGGCGGCGAGATCGAGCGCGGTCGAGATCTGCACCGTTGGGCCCAGCGTGCGGGTCAGCATCTCGACCATGCTTTCCACGAGCTTGGGGATGTAGACCGTCTCGGGGCGCAGCTCCTGGCGCCGGGCGAAGGCGAGCATGCGGTTGGTCAAGGTGGCGCCGCGCTCGGCGCCCCTGATCGCGTTGTCGACGAGGCGAAGCTGCCGGGGATCGCGGACGGCGTATTTGCGCAGCATTTCGAGATTGCCGAGCACCGCCGTCAGCAAATTGTTGAAATCGTGTGCGACGCCCCCGGTCAACTTGCCGAGGCTCTCGACTTTCTGCATCTCGTGGACTTGTGCCAGCGCTGCTCCGCGCTCGCGGGTGCGCGCCTCGACCCGAAGTTCGAGATCGGCATTGGCGAGCTCGAGCTCGGCGGTGCGCTCGGCGACGCGGCGCTCGAGTTCGGCGTTCAGCACTTCGAGCTGCTTGGTCTTGCGATAGAGCTCGGCGAAGACCCGCACCTTGGCGCGCAGCAGGTCCGGAATGACCGGCACCGGCACGTAATCGACCGCTCCCGCCGCATAACCGCGCAAGAGGTCGATATCGGCGACCTGCACCGCCGAGACGAAGATCAGCGCCGTCGTCTGAAAGCGCGGGTGGGCGCGGATCATCGCCGCCAGTTCGAACCCGTCGAGATCCGGCATGCAGACGTCGATCAGCACGACCGCGACGTCATGGCGAAGCAGCAGCTCCAGCGCCTGGTTCGCCGAATTCGCCTTCAGCAGGTTCTCGCCGAGTTCGGCGAGGATCGTCTCGTAGGTCAACAGCTTGGCCGCCTGGTCGTCGACCAGGAGGATGTTGACCATGTCTTCCGCCCGCATCTGTGGCTCCCCCGCTAGCGGTGCAGCCACATGCGCAACGCCGAAAGAAGTTGCTCGGTATTGACCGGTTTCGCCAGGTAGTCCGAGGCGCCGGCTTCGAGGCACTTCTCGCGGTCGCCCTTCATCGCCTTGGCGGTGAGCGCGATGATCGGCAGGCGATGGAATGCCGGGTCGGCGCGGATCGCCTCCATCGTCTGATACCCGTCCATCTCCGGCATCATGATGTCCATCAGCACGATTGCCAACTCCGGCGTCGATTTGACCGCGGCGACCGCCTCTCGGCCGGTGGTCGCCGCCAAGACCCGCATGCCGCGACGCTCCAAGACGCTGCTCAAGGCGAAGATGTTGCGGGCGTCGTCGTCGACCAGCAGCACCGTGCGGCCAACCAGCGCCTCGTCGGAGCTGTGCAGCCGCTCGATCATGCGTTGCTTGTCTTCCGGCAGTTTGGCGACGACGCGGTGCAGGAAGAGCGCGGTTTCGTCGAGCAGCCGTTCGGGCGATTCGACGCCTTTGACGACAACGCTGCGCGCCATGGTGTGAAGCTGGGCGTCTTCTTCGGGCGACAACTCGCGCCCGGTGAAGACGATGACCGGCAGATCCGCCAGCGCCGGGTCGTCGCGGATCTCGTCAAGCAGCTCGAACCCCGACATATCGGGGAGCCGCAGGTCGAGCACGACGCAGTCGGCGCCGTTTGCGCGGATATCGGCGAGCGCCTCGGAGCCGGTGCCGACGGTAGTAAGGTCGATGTCGTCGTGGTCGAGAAGCTCGGCGATGCTGAGCTGCTCGGCCGGGTTATCCTCGACGACGAGCAGGCGCTTGCGCCGCGGCCTGACATAATCGGTGATGCGGCGCAGCGCGGTGCCGAGATCGCCGGTCGAGCTCGGCTTGTTGACGAACGAGAAGGCGCCGCGCGCGAGGCCGTGCTGGCGGTCCTCGTCGAGCGTGACGATCTGCACCGGGATATGCCGGGTCAGCGGGTCCTGCTTCAACTGGCTGAGCACGGTCCAGCCGAGCATGTCGGGCAGGAAGACATCGAGCGAGATCGCGGTAGGCTGGTACTCGCGCGCCAGGGTCAGCGCGTCGGTGCCGCTCATCGCCACCAGCACCTTGAGCCCTTCGTCATGCGCCAGGTCGGCGATGATGCGCGCGTAGTGGGGGTCGTCCTCGACGATGAGGAGGATGGTGTCGCCCGCCTCCAATACCGTGCGGTCGTCCTGAATTTGGGTGACGGCCGGCTCGCTCGGCCGCACTGTCACCAGCGTCTCGGCGAGCGATGGCGGCGGCGCCCTGCTGGGGCGCGTCACCGCCGGCGCAGTGACATAGCGCAGCGGCAGATAGAGGGTGAAGGTGGCGCCGGAACCGGGCGTGCTGCGCAGCTGAATCTCGCCGCCGAGCAGGTTGGAGAGTTCGCGGCTGATCGCGAGGCCGAGCCCGGTGCCGCCGTACTTGCGGTTGGTGCTGGCGTCGGCCTGCTGGAACGCCTCGAAGATGATGCGCTGCTTTTCGGGGAGGATGCCGATGCCGGTGTCGGAGACCTCGAAGGCGACGACGTCGCCGTGGCTCAGGCCGCCGTGTTCCGCGCTCCACCCACCGGTGGCGTGGAAGATGTTGAGCTTTACGCCGCCCTGCTCGGTGAATTTGAAGGCATTCGACAGCAGGTTCTTCAGCACCTGCTGGAGGCGCTTCGAATCGGTGGTGATGCTTTTGGCGAGGTTCGGGTCGAGCACCACCTCGAACGACAGCTTGCGGCTCTCCGCCTCGTGCCGGAAAGGCCGCGCGACCATGTCGACGAGGTTGTTGAAGAAGAGCTCCTCGACATCGACCGACACCGTGCCCGACTCGATCTTCGACAGATCGAGGATGTCGCTGATCAGGTTTAGCAGATCGGTGCCGGCGCTGTGGATCGTGCGTGCGAACTCGACCTGCTTCCCGGTGAGGTTGCCGTCGGGGTTGTCGCCGAGCTGCTGACCCAGGATCAGGATGCTGTTGAGCGGCGTGCGCAGCTCGTGCGACATGTTGGCGAGAAATTCCGATTTGTATTTCGAGGTCAGCGCCAGTTCGGTGGCCTTGTCTTCCAGCGCGCCGCGCGCCTGCTCGATTTCCTGGTTCTTGGCCTCGACCTCGACATTGCGCTCGGCGAGCTGCTGCGCCTTTTGCTCCAGCTGCTCGTTGGTCTGCGTCAGCTCGCGCTGCTGGGTCTGCAACTCGCCCGCGAGCTGTTGCGACTGGGTCAACAAGCTCTCGGTTTGCATCGTCGCTTCGATGCTGTTCAAGACAATGCCGATGCCCGCCGTGAGCTGCTCGAGAAAGGAAATCTGCAGGTCGGTGAAGGCGCCGACCGAGGCGAGCTCGATGACCGCCTTGACCTGACCCTCGAACAGCACCGGCAGGACGATCAGGTTGCGCGGCGGGACTTCGAAAATGCCCGAACGGATGGGAACGACATTTTCGGGAAGCTGGGTGATCAGCATCCGGCGCGCGTCCACGGCGCATTGCCCGACCAGGCCTTGGCCGGGCTGCAGATGCTCGGGGCCGCCGGCATCGGCGTCGGCATAGGCGGAAAGCCGGCGCAGACCGCCTTCCGGCTCGATCAGGTAAATGGCGCCGTTCTGCGCCTCGACCAGCGGCGCCAGTTCTGACAGCAGCATGCGCCCGACTCGCGACAGGTCGCGCTGGCCTTGCAGCATGTTGGTGAATCGCGCGAGGTTGGTCTTGAGCCAGTCCTGCTCGGTGTTCTGCTCCGTGGTGAGGCGCAAATTGCCGATCATCGTGTTGATGTTGTCCTTCAATTCGGCGACCTCGCCGCGCGCCTCGACATCGACTGATCGGGTCAGATCGCCCTTGGTGACCGCGGTCGCGACCTCGGCGATGGCGCGCACCTGCGTCGTCAAATTGGCCGCCAAGAGGTTGACGTTGCCGGTCAAATCCTTCCAGGTTCCGGCGGCGCCGGGCACGTTGGCCTGACCGCCGAGCCGGCCCTCGACGCCGACCTCGCGCGCCACGGTCGTCACCTGGTCGGCGAAGATCGCCAGCGTGTTGGTCATGTTGTTGATGGTTTCGGCGAGCGCGGCGACCTCGCCCATCGATTTGACGGTGAGGTTCTGCTTGAGGTCGCCATTGGCGACCGCGGTCACCACCTTGACGATGCCGCGCACCTGCTCGGTCAGGTTGGCTCCCATCACGTTGACCGTGTCGGTCAAATCCTTCCAGGTGCCGGCGACGCCGGGGACGGTGGCCTGACCGCCGAGCTTGCCCTCGGTGCCGACCTCGCGGGCGACGCGGGTCACCTCCGAGGCAAAGCCGTTGAGCTGATCGACCATCGTGTTGATGGTGTTCTTCAGCTCGAGGATTTCGCCCTTCACGTCGACGGTGATCTTGCGCGACAGGTCCCCGCGCGCCACCGCCGTCGTGACTTCGGCGATGTTGCGGACCTGGGTCGTGAGGTTGGCGGCGAGCAGGTTGACGTTGTCGGTCAAGTCCTTCCAGGTGCCGGCGACGTCGGACACCACCGCCTGGCCGCCGAGGCGGCCCTCGGTGCCGACTTCGCGCGCGACGCGCGTCACCTCCGCCGCGAACGAGCGAAGCTGCTCGACCATCGTGTTCAGCGTTTCCTTCAATTCGAGAATCTCGCCGCGCACGTCGACGGTGATCTTCTTCGACAGATCGCCATTGGCGATCGCGGTCGCCACCTCGGCGATGTTGCGGACCTGGCCGGTCAGGTTCGAGGCCATGAAATTGACGTTGTCGGTCAAATCCTTCCAGGTGCCGGCGACGCCGGGCACGGCGGCCTGGCCGCCGAGCTTGCCCTCGGTGCCGACCTCGCGCGCGACACGGGTCACCTCCGAGGCGAAGGCGTTCAACTGATCGACCATCGTGTTGATGGTGTTCTTCAATTCGAGGATTTCGCCCTTCACGTCGACGGTGATCTTGCGCGACAGGTCGCCGCGCGCGACCGCGGTGGTGACTTCGGCGATGTTGCGAACCTGGCCGGTCAAGTTGCCGGCCATCGAGTTGACCGAGTCGGTGAGGTCCTTCCAGGTGCCCGCGACGCCCGGCACCTGCGCCTGGCCGCCCAGCCGCCCTTCGCTACCGACCTCGCGCGCGACACGCGTCACCTCGCCGGCGAAGCGGTTGAGCTGATCAACCATGGTGTTGAGCGTTTCCTTCAATTCGAGGATTTCGCCCTTCACGTCGACGGTGATCTTGCGCGACAGGTCGCCGCCGGCGATCGCGGTCGCGACCTCGGCGATGTTGCGCACCTGGCCGGTCAAATTGCCGGCCATCGAGTTGACGTTGTCGGTCAGGTCCTTCCAGGTGCCGGCGACGCCCGGCACCTGCGCCTGGCCGCCGAGCCGCCCTTCGGTGCCGACCTCGCGGGCGACGCGGGTCACCTCGCCGGCGAAGCCGTTCAGCTGGTCGACCATCGTGTTGATGGTGTCCTTGAGCTGGAGGATTTCGCCCGACACGTTGACCGTGATCTTCTTCGACAGATCGCCGCGCGCCACGGCGGTGGCGACCTCGGCGATGTTACGCACCTGGTCGGTCAAATTGCCAGCCATGTAGTTGACGCTGTCGGTCAAATCCTTCCAGGTGCCGGCGACGCCCTTTACTTCCGCCTGGCCGCCGAGCTTGCCTTCGGTGCCGACTTCGCGGGCGACCCGCGTCACCTCGCTGGCGAACGCGTTGAGCTGGTCCACCATCGTGTTGATGGTGTCCTTGAGCTGCAGGATTTCGCCCGAGACGTTGACGGTGATCTTCTTCGACAAATCGCCATTGGCGACCGCGGTGGTCACTTCGGCGATGTTGCGGACTTGGCCGGTGAGATTGTTGGCCATCGAATTGACGCTCTCGGTCAAATCCTTCCAGGTGCCGGCGACACCCAGCACGTTGGCCTGGCCGCCCAATCGCCCGTCGGTGCCGACCTCGCGCGCGACGCGGGTCACTTCGCCGGCAAACGCGTTCAATTGATCAACCATCGTGTTGATGGTTTCCTTCAGCTGCAGGATTTCGCCGCTGACGTTGACGGTGATCTTTTTCGACAGATCGCCGCCGGCGATCGCGGTGGCGACCTCGGCGATGTTGCGGACCTGCGCGGTCAGGTTCGACGCCATCGAATTGACGTTGTCGGTGAGGTCTTTCCAGGTGCCGGCGACACCCGGCACCGCCGCCTGGCCGCCGAGCCGGCCTTCGGTGCCGACCTCGCGGGCGACGCGGGTCACCTCCGAGGCGAAGCCGTTGAGCTGATCGACCATGGTGTTCATGGTGTCCTTCAGCTCGAGGATTTCGCCGCGGACATCGACGGTGATCTTGCGCGACAGGTCGCCGCGCGCCACCGCGGTGGTGACCTGGGCGATGTTGCGCACCTGGTCGGTCAGGTTGCCGCACATCGCGTTGACCGAGTCGGTCAAATCCTTCCAGGTGCCGGCGACGCCGGGGACGATCGCCTGGCCGCCGAGCTTGCCCTCGGTGCCGACCTCGCGGGCGACGCGGGTCACCTCGGAAGCGAACGAACGCAGCTGGTCGACCATCGTGTTGATGGCCTCCTTGAGCTGCAAAATCTCGCCGCGCACGTCGACGGTGATTTTTTTCGACAAATCGCCGTTGGCGACCGCGATCGTCACGTCGGCGATGTTGCGGACCTGCGCCGTCAGGTTGTTCGCCATCGAGTTGACGCTGTCGGTCAGGTCGCGCCACACGCCCGAGACCTTGCGCACCTGCGCCTGGCCGCCGAGCTTGCCGTCGGTGCCGACCTCGCGGGCGACGCGGGTCACCTCCGAGGTGAAGACGGAGAGCTGCTCGATCATCGTGTTGACGATGGTCGCGAGCCGGAGGAATTCGCCCTTGAGCGGCCGCCCGTCGACATCGAGCCGCACGGTGCGCAGGAGGTCGCCGCGCGCCACCGCCGCGATCGCCTCGGTGACCGCGGTCGTCGGCCACAAGAGGTCGTCGATCAGCCCGTTGACCGAATTTTCCATCTCGCCCCAGGCGCCGCTGGTCAGGGCGAATTTGACGCGCTGGCGCCGCTTGCCCTCGCGGCCGACCACCTGGCCGACATATTCGAGCTGCTGCGCCATGCGCTCGTTGGCGGCGACGATCTCGTTAAAGGCGTCGGCGATCTTGCCGCTGATCCCGGCCTGGTCCGCCGGCAAGCGGACCGAGAAGTCGCCGACCCTGACCGCCTGCAGCGCCTTCAGCATTTGCCGCAGATCCAGAGGCTCGTCGGGCGCGGCGCGGGCCCTGTCGTGCCCGTTTAGTGCCGGTGGCGCTGCTTCTCCGATCGTGAGCTCGACATTGTCATCGCTAAGGGCTTCGAGACCATCGGCAGTCGGATCCATTTGCCCCCCATAGGCGATGTGGCGATGCAGACGCACGCCAACCGGACAAGCGCAAACGCGGCCAACCTCAGGAAGTTCCCGCCTCACTCAAAAAATAGGGCCGGTTTTCCTTGGCGCGACCAAATGTTACCGTCTCAATTAAAATGATAGCTTAACGAGGGAGTCTGCGGAAGGAATCGCGATGCAGCTCAATGCCGAACAGCGGCGGCAATTCGCTGAGGAAGGCTACCTCTTCCTGCCGGAGTGCTTTGCCGAGGCGGAAATCGCGGTGCTGCGCGACGAGGCCGAAGCGATCTACGCCGTCGACCGCCCCGAGGTCTGGCGCGAGAAGACCGGCGCGCCGCGCACCGCCTTCGCCGCGCATGTTTACAACGAGGCGTTCCGCCTGCTCGGCCACCATCCGCGGCTGATCGGGCCGGTCGAGCAGGTGCTCGGCGAGCAACTCTACATGCACCAGTACAAGATCAACGCCAAGGCGGCGTTCGAGGGCGATGTCTGGCAATGGCACCAGGATTACGGCACCTGGGCGCGCGACGACGGCATGCCCGAACCGCGGGCGATGAACATCGCGGTGTTCATGGACGAGGTGATGCCGATCAACGGGCCGCTGATGCTGGTGCCGCGCAGCCACAAGCACGGCGTGCTGTCGGCGGGGCATGATCTCGAGACGACGTCGTACCCGCTGTGGACGCTCGACAACGAGACGGTGACGCGGCTGGTGTGCGAGGGCGGCATCGTCGCGCCGACCGGCAAGCCGGGCGCGGTGCTGATGTTCCACGGCAACCTCGTGCATGCTTCGGCGCCGAACATCACGCCTTATCCGCGGCGCATCGTCTACCTGACCTTGTGCGCGGTCTCGAACCATATCCGCACGCCGACCCGGCCCGAGTGGATCGCGCACCGCGACTTCACCCCGATCGAGCCGGTGGCGGACAGCGCGCTCCTCGACTACGCCCGCGCCCACAAGATGGCGGCGGAATAGCGCGCGGTGAGCCTGCATCGCCTGGCGCGGCAGCGCGCCGCCGCCGGACGCCCGGTGAAAATCGGGCTGATCGGCGCCGGGAAGTTCGGCTCGATGTTCCTGAACCAGGCGCCGACGATGGCCGGAATCGAGATCGGGGTCATCGCCGATCTCGACCCCGAGCGGGCGCGCAGCGCGTGCCGCGGGATCGGCTGGGACGCGGCGCGCATCGCACGGACCCGGTTTGTCGCGTCGGGCGCCGAGGCCTGCGCCGATCCCGAAATCGAGATCGTCGTCGAGGCGACCGGTAGCCCGCCCGCCGGCATATCTCATGCGCGCGCCGCGATCGCCGCGGGCAAGCACATCGTCATGGTCAATGTCGAGGCCGACGTCCTGGCCGGGCCGCTACTCGCCGAGGAGGCGCGCGCCAAGGGGGTCGTCTATTCGCTGGCCTACGGCGACCAGCCGGCGTTGACCTGCGAACTGGTCGATTGGGCGCGCGCCTGCGGGTTCGAGGTGGTGGCGGCGGGCAAGGGCACCAAGTACCTGCCGGCCTATCACGCGGTGACCCCGGACGATGTCTGGGCGCATTACGGGCTAACCCCGGACGAGGCGAAGCGCGGCGGGATGAACCCGCAGATGTTCAACTCGTTTCTCGATGGCACCAAATCGGCGATCGAGATGGCGGCGATCGCCAATGCCAGCGGTCTTGGCGTGCCGGCGGACGGGCTGCTGTTCCCGCCTTGCGGGGTCGACGATCTGCCGCAAATGCTGCGCGGCAGAGAAGCCGGCGGCGCGCTCGAGCGCGACGGAATGGTCGAGGTCGTCTCGTCGCTGGAACGCGACGGCCGGCCGGTGTTCCGCGACCTGCGCTGGGGCGTCTATGTAATCTTGAAGGCGCCGAACGAATACGCCCGCATTTGCTTCAAGGAATACGGCCTCAAGACCGACGCCGGCGGCTGGTACGCGGCGATGTACAAGCCGTACCATCTGATCGGGCTGGAACTCGGCGTCTCGGTGCTGTCGGCGGCGCTGCGCGGCGAGCCGACCGGGCAGCCGGAAGGCTGGCGCGGCGACGCGGTGGCGGTCGCCAAGCGGCCGCTGCGCGCCGGCGACACGCTCGACGGCGAGGGCGGCTTCACGGTATGGGGCAAGCTCGTGCCGGCCGAGCGCAGCCTCGCCGAGGGCGCGCTGCCGATCGGCCTCGCGCACAAGGTCGCGCTGCGGCGCGCCGTCGCCGGCGGCGACATCGTGCGCTGGGCCGATGTCGAAATCCCCGACAGCGAGGCGGTGCGCGTGCGCCGCGACATGGAACGCCGCTTTGCCGGCCCGCCGCCGTCGCCGCGCAATAATTGCGGCCGCCGATGAAGCTCTACCTCCTGTCCTACGTCGCGACCGCGGTCGTGTTCCTCGCCTGCGACGTCGTCTGGCTGACGGCGACGGGCAGCACGCTCTACCGGCCGCTGCTCGGCGATCTTTTGATGCCGAGCTTCCGGCCGCTGCCGGCGGTGCTGTTCTACTTGGTCTACATGGCCGGGCTCGTGTTCTTCGCGGTCGCCCCGGCGATCGCCTCCGGGCGGTGGACGAGCGCGCTCGCCAACGGCGCGGCACTGGGGCTTGTCGCCTATGCGACCTACGACCTGACCAACCAGGCGACGCTCAGATCGTGGTCGACGACGATCACCATCCTCGATCTGTGCTGGGGGACCGTGCTGAGCGCGATCGCCGCGACGCTCGGCTATCTCATCGCATCCGCCATCGACCGGGCGACCGGCGGCTAGCGGCGGCTTTCTATCTCGGCGAGGGCGTTCGAGAAGGTCAGCCCGACAAAGGCGATTAGCGTCCCGACGCTCATCGCGTTGAGGCCGAGAAAGGCGGCGTACTCCTCGGCCGAATAGAAATGGACCGGCGCGCCGTAGCGGCCGTGCAGCCCGAGATAGGCGGCGAGGCCGAGCCCGACCAATGTGAGCATGACCAGCCGCTCGGAGCGGCGGAACAGCATCGCCGCAATCATGATGCAG
>Ga0209483_1000518_pt1 | contig 33320 bp, 39 predicted proteins | sample NGEPerA_FD_184508 | JGI IMG/M metagenome (GOLD analysis project Ga0209483, IMG submission 184508) | Arctic peat soil microbial communities from the Barrow Environmental Observatory site, Barrow, Alaska, USA - NGEE PermafrostL2-A... | ecosystem: Environmental > Terrestrial > Soil > Wetlands >...
TGCGCGTCATCGATGAAGACAGTGTTCTGCTTCGCCATTTTGAGTTGGATCCGTCGGTTGACTACCAAGCCAAGTCGCGAGATATCATCTGAGGGTTCATTTGTCCCAGAAATTCTGCAACATCACAAGTGTGTGACTGCAGGACTCGAACCTGCGACTTCAGCCGTGTGAAAGTGTTAAGAACGTTTTCACCAGACGACGCGACACGACGACATAGCACTTGACGAGGAACAATGACAACGCGAGACCACGTGATAAAACTGCACGCGACGCGATTTGTGGAGCATTTTGTGGGGCAAGATGAACGCAGCCGCAGCGGGTCTGAGGACCTCGCTCACGAAGAAATGTCTAGGCGATTTCCAACACATCCCAAATGGTCGAACCAACATCCCTGACTTCGACATCCAAGATCAAAACTCTTTTGGACGATTGAGTACCCCAAAGTCTGATTCCTGTAACGATCGCGTCGGCGCGGCCGCTCGGGAATTTCTCAGCATCAAGCGGAACATCGGTGCCGTCGCCCACGCCATTGTCAATTTGGATTCGAGCACCAATGGGTAGGAAGAAGAGCCCCTCGAATTTGAACAATTGCGTGTGACCTTCATCCATGACAATTGTGTCTAATGGAAGCGGAACGCTGAGCATCTTGACTCCATTCCGGACGCAATGTTGTACCGCGTCCACTCCAAGCATGATGGTAACGGTTGATCGTGATCATGTCGCGTTCGTAGTGCTCAGGGATATCCGTGCGGAAGATGAATCAACTTTGTCGTTGGCAATACTCCCGGCAATACCCTGACTAGTCCCAAGTATCGAGGATCGGTCGTCAATATCTGTGCCGAGAGAGTCAGCGACCACTGTTGGAATGCACCGTCAACTGAGATTCGAGCAGTGACTGGAATGACTGTCGACCAGAGCGCAGCTTCGCCGCCACTTGACCAGTCTCCAACGGTAGGGCCGGAACGAACCATCAAGTATCGGGTCTCGCCGGGGCTAAGAGACACCTGCCATCCAGACGCACCGTGTTTGCCTGATTGATCGTATTCGAGGACGCGTTAGGGGTTAGGACCGCTGCGTTTGCTTCGTCCGTCGTGATGTCGTCTAGACGATCTGCACCAAATTCAACCTCAGTGGTTTTGTCCCCCTCGTTCACAACGATCACGATTACGCCCACCAGTACTCGAATCGGAGCGTCCGCGGGCAAGTGAAATTCGACACTGGGCATTACTGGAGAGGGATGCGTGAAGTGATGAGTGTCGAAAGTTGAATTAATCGCCCACCGCGTGTACTGCGGCTCGCACTGTGAGATCAATATCGAGGGCGCCAAAGTGTCAAGTCGCGATTTCCACGCCTCATTCGCTGAATGCTTGGCGGCGTCCTTGGCCTCTCGTGAAATAGCGTTTGCGCGCAAGCCAAGTCCAATCCCTGCAATAGAGACGAAGAGGGCCGCAAGGGCAATCCAAATCACTTTGCCTTCTCGAACTCGCTCCGCTCTGTATCCATTGCTTTAGTCCAGCACTAAAACGCCACACGTGCCCAGCTAGACAAGGCGTTCTCCGAACTACCTTCGGCCTTGGTCGCTCTTAACGGGGGTGCCGAGGGCGAGTCGGCATATTGACCGGACGGCTGGCCGGAGGTACCCATTGATGAAAACGGGGCACGAAATCGTCCTGGACGAAGCCAAGTAATTCCCACATGAAACCAGTGACAATCTCATCTCGGTATGGTGCCCCAAAACCCAGAGTCATGTATGGCGTGAACGACAGGTTCGAGTCAGCATCCAACTGAGGCTCGACGTATTTAACAATGGCGACAACGTTGTCGTGCGTCATTGGTCGCTTCGTGAAAACGATCGAGTTTTCAGGGAGCGGCGATGGGCCGTGGGTAGAAGCCTGATGTACCGTCGCCGTAGTGACAACCAATTCTCGATGTTTGTCAAAAACATCCAGGTCGTGGATCGCGGCAAGTTTCTTACCATCGTTTGCGCCGTTGTAAGGCTGAACTGCTTCGACAATGTCCATTGCTTCTTTAGCGATTCCACCTCTGATACGAAGCGGACCGTCGGTTGGCGCTCTCCGAAGGATTGGAAAGTGTGTTGTGTTACTCGGACTGCCATCATTGGCAATAACGAGTTGCCACGCTAAATGTTCGAGTGCACTCCTAAGTGCATGAGCGACGGATCCAATCTGCGTGCCCCAGTATCGTCCGGCGGGGGGCGAATCCACTGCTCGATAGACGTGGTGCAGACCGCCACGTCGAATTTCTACTGAATACTGATATTCGCCACTTTCTCGAAGATTATCAAATTCAACATCTAAAGCATGCAACTGGTCCGTCGCGAACTCGATCTTGACTTCGACATCGTGAAGTGAAGCCATGCGCGTCATCTTCCTAGCCTTTCTTATCAATGCACCAAGAGAATCGACAGATGGGACTGATGAAGGGTTGCTTGTGATCTAGAACGTCGGCAGTCCCATCATTTAAGTTTGCTCCAGGCCACGGGAAGCTCGTCCTCAATCCAAGTAACCAGATTTGATACCTGTTGATTTCGCCTCCGGATCAGTGGCGTATCGCCCTTATTAGATCGTTTGTAATAGAGCGAATAGCCTTGACGTACATTCGCTCCCTTGCTTCTCAAAAGCACAGGGCCAAGTCGAGTATCCGGCAATCCAAAAGCGTCGTCAGGAATAATTGCAGCACATTTCTCGAAGTATGTGGCCACTTCACGAAGGACGTTCTGATCGGACACTTCCATATAGATGTTTGCTCTCACATTCGCCTCCAGAGCCATCCTGTCGAACAACTCTCTAGACATATGCCCTTTTGGTGCAACTAAGAATCGATACTCTCTCAGCTCCGCGATTCGAATTCTTTCATCCCATCTGTGTGAATCTGATTTTGAAAGAACCACCCTCAAGTTCCACTCGTAGAACTTTCTTTCTGCGAGAGTTGCATTTCCCCTTCCAGAAGGGGCGACGACAATGTCTAATTCGCCATCGATCAGCCTCTGAACCAATTCTGCACCGCGGTCGTTTCGAGATTCGTCCGAGACTTTATGAAACTTAACCTCGGCACTTCCGTTGGGGTCTTTGAATGATGCAACTAGTGGAACAAGAATCGCTGCATGAATGGGATAGCCGCTCACTTGAAGCTCGAACGGCGCATCGTTGAACGCTAAGAATGCAGACCTAAGATTTTGTGCAGCGAGCAAGTATTCGCTTCCTGAACTTGTCAATTCAACTGAGTCGCCTTTCCCTGTTACAAGCGGACCAGTACCAATGGTTTTTGCCATTCGTTCAAGTAAATGCATCACTGACGTGGGCGAAGCTGCACCCAACTCTTTTCGCGTTCGCTCCCAACTTCTTGTTTCTGCGATGATTGCCAGAGCCGTAACCTGAGGCCGAGTGACCTCTTGAATTCTTGTCGGGATTGTACCCATCAACTACCGAGATTAGCAATGCCAGGCGTGGTATGGCGACCAATCAGCCATTGCAACGTACCACTACCGCGGTTATGGTCACTCCTATGACTGGACTTTTGTGCTATGGACTGGTGCTCCGAAACGGAGTGGACAAGTCCTACGCGCTTCTCAGGTACCTGCCCGTCACTCGCAGTGGTGCGCCGCCCGGGTGGTCCCGACTCTTTGTCGCCTCCATCTCACAGGTGGAAATGAAGTGACGAAAGGGTTCCCGAAAGTCAAGCAAGACGAACGGGAACCCAGTCGGCTTTGTCATGCATTGTTGCCACCGCTCCACGACGCAAAGTCGTACATTCGATCGAAGCTAGATCACTTCGGACTTCCGCCAAAGCGATGTCCGGAACGATCGAACGATTGGATCGCGCTTGGCGGCCTTGACAAATCTCTTTTCGCAGACTTCTCCAACGTACTTTCATCCACGCGCTGCTTGAATTGCGAGGGTCGCTTCACGTCAACAATTCGATACTTCCGCGACGTTCGCGAAGACTTCACCCTTACCCAATTTTCGGACACAAGGAGGCGCACTCGAGATGTTTCGTAAGACCAGCAGTTTTCTTCCGTTCATCCTCGGAGGTTTGCTTGCTATCTTCCAGCCGAAGGTCGACGTACTTAGTGTGGTCAGTAGTCCCATACTTCGAGCGCTGATTGTGATTGCGTGGCTCGTGGTTGCGTACCTTTTCACTCGTTTGCTCTCCGACGGAAACAACGGGAAGAAACGACCCGCACATGAAAAGCCACGATCAACTTCGCGCGGACAAATGCTGTTTGTACGGAGTCTGTTAATCGTCGGCCTTCTCATTATCGGTAGTTTCGAAATGCGCGAAGACCATTACTTCGTCATGGGATACGTCGTTCGCTCTTCGTTCCTCTACCGGTGGGTCGTTCCGGTTCTTGCATTGGAATTATTTGGATTCGTACTCACGCGGGCGTTGCTCGTGAAGGCAGTGGGCTGGAAACCTATGTCGCCCGAACTTATTGCATTGTCGCGACGCGAATTCCGCACAGTTGCAGCAGTTCTCTCAATCCTCGACCTTCTCTTGCTTTCTTTCCCTCATGGTCTTGCACGATGGATTTATCTCGTCGCGCTTTACATCGTTAGCGCGTGCACGTTTGGCAATTTCCTTTCTATTCATCGTCGGATTCGTAGGCACATCGATGAGCATCCCGAATTCTCGATCGAATCCCACTTGGGGCAGACAATCCAGCGTCGAATCGGAGCGGCCCCCAATTCGTGGTTCACCAAATGCGTCAATTTCGTCATCCACATGATGTCGAGATTCCTAAGGGTGCTGCTTCCAATAGCCACGGCAATGACTGTGGTTCTTGCCGCCGCTGCTTTCTCTAACCCGAACCCTTCGGCAAGACTCAGCGCAGTTGCGGTGCGCATGCCACCAATAGCTCAGCCTCCCGCTCAGTACACCTTGGGTCCCAATGGATACGCGGCAATATGCGGAAATTTGTCTTCCGAACAGCCGGGTTTCGAGTTGAATCCTCAGCTCTCAAGACTCGCGAAGAGATTGTGGCTCGGAGCCAAGGTGGGACTTGGAGCTGGATTTACTGGGTGCTGGTCGCGGCCAGAAGTCATTCATGAACCTCACGGTCTCGTAATTGTTTACGATCTGGGCGCACTGAACCACCAGGCCGTCAGCCTGTCCATAATCACCAGCGCCGGCGAAATGGAAATTTACATAATGGACGGTGGTCGACTTTCGCTAGCGACCAGATTGCTAAAGCGAAGGAACTTGATTACAGGCACACCGAGGATCACACTCTTTAACGGAGACGTGCAACTAATTTATACAGGCTTCGGAACCGCCGCCTCATTGCGCGAAGTGAAACACCCGACTGGCGAACCTGATGTATCGACAAAGGCAACGACACTGAACGAATCGGCGACTGTCGTATGGGCACAAGCCATGATGGAATCTTCTGAGATGCTCTGGCCAACAAAACTGATCAATCGTCCAGGGTGTAACGACGCGACGTTGCTTGCGCCAACTTATGGCAGAGGAGTTGCCATTCTCTGTTCAGTGGGAAAGAGTTCTGAAGTCGGCAAGAACAATGCGACGAGAATCACCTTCATAGGAAGTTACGCGCATCTCGGATCGAGAATATTTCACTCGAATGGGCAAAAATTCTCGATCCGTCAAATCACTCAACTCGCCAAATCGTAGTTGACCTTAGTGATCGTCGCGCCAGAATCGAGTACTTCACCCATCGCAAAATAGCCCCGCTCAACCATGGTCAACACAATCAACATTGCCGCCTCCTCGAACACTGGACGCACGTCCAGAACCCATACGCCGGCGTGGTGGAAGAGACGGGACCGCAGGGCCAGAAGCCACCGTGGCAGAGCTAACGAAGTCGGGCCGGAAAGTGAGATAGATGTCCCGGAGCCAGAGTGCGACACAGGTCCCGAACTTTTACACAGCAACCGCTCGAAAATCCGTGGGCGCTAGAGGACTCGAACCTCTGACCTCAGCCGTGTGAAAGTGTTCCTATCGCGTTCTTTAGACAACTTTGCACCACCCCATGCCACTTGATCAGGAGAGATCACCACTCCCGACGACTGGGGTTATCAGCACACGACTCGGTTTGTGGAGCATTTTGTGGGGCAAGATGACGTCAGCCGTTTGAAGTATCCCCATCCCTTGGACAACCGATCCTTCGGCATTGCGGCAGAAAAGGTTACTGCCTCCACTAAGCCGAAACTCACTATCTCAGTTGTGACTAGAGCACCTCTTCATCGGCACCCGAGTGATCTCATTCGTTTTAAAGTCCACAAATATTCGCTTCTCGAGACTTGGGCACCAATTCGAGACTAAATGTTGAATGACGTCGTGAGCAATCTGCGCGCCTATGACAGTGTTTGTTGGTCCGAAAGACCACGGCGTTGGTTCCGCAGTCCTTGCCCATTCAAGAGAAACCTCCGAGGCCTCAAACTCAAAACACTTAAGTTGATGTCCACCGGGTACGAGAAACGGGCCCCAGAATCCCTTCTCGAGGCCGACTGCACCCATCATAACCTTGACTCCATATTGCTCTATGCTGTCCGACAATTCAGAAGCAATGTTTCTTGGCCGGTCGATTGCGATAAGCAATACATCCCCTGGTAGGAGATTAACGTCTTGCAGGTCTTTAATCGAGTTGACAAAGCGATCAAATATCTCCACCTTCAATTTCGGATTGATCTGAAGAAGACGATCTCTCGCTGCTTCGATCTTGCTCCTTCCAATGTCCGCTTTACTAAAGAGCAAATGTCGATTTAAGTTACTAATTTCCACTTTGTCAAAATCGATCAAAGTGACGCTCCCGATACCAGCGCGAACCAGATGCTCTACCGCGACAACTCCAATGCCTCCAACACCGAGAATGACTACTGATCCTGACGAAATTCGGGACTGTGCCAAGCCAGCGTCTCGATCGAACATAGTCAGATATCCGAGCTGGCGATCTAGAGCTGGAGCCGTCTTCGCAATTGAGGACGTCGTCAGCCAACCTTCAGTATTAACGGTCTGCAACAGACGCTCAACTTCATTAGCGGGCAATAGACTTTCAAGCTCGCGCGTTGTGGTGCCTCGTAGCAACATTGCCGAAACTGACTCCCAGTCTCCCTTAGCCTGATAGCGCAGAGCAATTCCACGACGCGTCAGAACTAACTTGTCCCTGGAGGCATATGTCACCACCGTTTCAATCAGTCGTAATCGCATTGGGACTCCCCCTCGATCTTCAGAAATGCGGCTCACCGCACGCTTGAGGTTTCCCAATTACGTGCAGTGAACCGCATTTCTCAGATGAGTCTCAAGTTCTGTAAGTCAAGTCGTAATAGTCGTCGAGCAACTCACGACTAAAACCCTCCTCATGCTGCGGTACCTCCTCGGAAGTCTCGGTCGTTTTATCTTCAGTGATTAATTCCATATAATTTCACCTCCTCCATTAACTCTCGGCGAATTATCGCGCGAACTCTAAATTGCAACTGATGCACTTGCTCATGCATTACTGAACTCATTTTTGGGATTGGCAAGCATGCTGTATTGAAGGAGAGAACTCAGAATTTCTCTCGCCCTCTCATGCCCAACTGTTCCCTCAAGATCTTGAAGGCAAAATTCCGAACCATCGATGAACGGGTCAATACTGTCCCAGGCCCACTTAGGCATTCGAATAATTTCGCGCGTCAACACATTCGTGCATTTGTATTGATCATCAATTTTCACGATGTCGAGATACTCAGTGTCCAGAGCCAGAAGTTCAGTTTCCCCTGGCTCCGACGTTCGAAAATGTGAACTCTCGCTCCTGAGGCGCTCAGAAACAACCGAGTTTGCAAAGTCCTTAAAGCGTCTATGGATGTCCTTCCTTTGTTCCAGGGTCATCGCCCTGTCCTCGTTGGTCAGATGGTTTAACGGATACTCTGCTTTTCCAAACGACACCGCTTGGCCTACAATCGTGAGTCCAAATTTCTCTGGACTACGCCCGATTGCAGAAGATCGTGTGGCCTCAAATGGGAAGATTGCGAATCCTTCGACGCAGTCCTTATAGTTGGAAACATCTTTTAGAGATTCAAGCGCCTCCTCATACGTGGTTGAAGGCAAGTCTGGAATCAGATTCACGCGAAGATTCATCCCTACTTCCTTCGCGTCGAGTAGGAACCTAATATTTTCTTCCCTGTCTGCCGATTTGTTGACAAGTTTCAAAACCCTTGTGTTCATCGACTCCATTCCAACAAAGAGGGTCGAACATCCCGCTCGTACCATTAAATCGAGTAATTCTTTGTCGAACTTGCGATCCACCATCGCAAAAGTGTCCCATTTGACTTTGAGTCCACGCTCGAGTATCAGAGTGCTAATTCGGCGAGCGAACGCTGGGGGTATTGACTCGGTAATTAATGCAAATTTTCGAATCCCGTGTCGCTCAATCAGGAGTTCCAACTCGTCAACAAACACATCCCCACTGCGACCACGATACTTACGCGATCCGTCATACAACTCGATGAAGTCGCAATAGGAACACTTTCCCCAATAGCACCCCCGAGCTTGCAAAACTCCAAGTTCTGGTTTTGCCAATCGGTCAAGAATTTCAGGATCATAATCAGGTATCGGTAGAGCCTTCATGTCCTGGCCGGGACCAGGTGCTACGTGTTCGACTCTCCCTTTTAATGACATGGCAGAAACGTTCGTAACTGTCAACGGCTCCCATACTCCGTTGCTCACCTGTTCGCACAGGTTCCCAAGTGGAAACTCTCCGTCGAACCGAACAACGGCGTCCAAGCAAGGATTCTCTTCGATTAGTGACGCTAAATCACGACGATCCATCAAACTCAATGTTGGTCCACCCAAAACAACTTTAACGAAGGGAGCCCTTGCTTTTATGAGGCGCGCAAGAACAATCGTGGGAACCAGTTGAGGCCCCATCGGCACAGAAAGTCCAATGATTCCGGCATGAGAAGTAATTGAATCAAGATAACCACTTCGATCAAAGAATTCAGCGTAGAAATTTTCCTTCTCGATCGATGCCCGATTTGGATCATTCATGTTGGATAGATCAAGGTCGATTAAATACTCACGGGCCATCGTCGAAAGAAGGTACGTTGGCTTCGCTTGCGGCTGGAAGTCATGCTTTCCATCCGGGGAGAATAAAACCTCCTTGTGGCGCAACAACCACCTACCAGCGACGGCAGAAAGGTGAGCCTTTCCCAAATCAAGAGTTAAGCCAGGTGGATGGCCCGAGGCGAACTTTAGCAAATTCTCATCTTCAAGAAGAAATTCCGCGAATTTCTCGTTTAGATCATGCTGCGTTGCTCGGATACCACGATGTGCCAGGTAACCAGCCAAAACAGCAGTCGAAGGAAAATAACTTCCGAAGTTCGTATCAACCAGAGGACAAAATACTAAGTGTGTTTCCAGTTCATCCTGGTCTCGATTCATTGGTTTACCGGGGGATGGAGTCCCAAACTGAATGAATGACGACCGGGTCGACTCGCAAACCATCGGTCCACCCAATGAAAGTGACCATTCCCAATTGGAATCAGCGAGAGTGAATTGAATTTAGGATCGAGGCTCGTAGTACGCCCGTTTGGATCCTTATGGCCGAGATATCCACCATCGGCGGGTACCCACTTTTGATCTAAGTAGAGACAGAGCCCGAATAGTCTTCCCCCGAAGTTATCCGCGTGCGATGAAAGAAACCCACCTTCCCGATAACGACAGAACTCGAAACTAACTTTGCCAGAAAGATCGATATCCAGCGCCTGACCAATCCATGTTCGGAGCCCCTGACCCTGAACAGCCCACACCAAGAAGCGTTCCAAATTTCGACGCTGAATATCTGGCAATCCGTCTTGATCGAACACTTCGGGTGTGAACCTTACTATGTCGGAACAACTAAATCGCTCGATCTCGCTTGCACTTCGAAACTCGGTCTCGTCAACAATCCTGGTAGTTCCTTCATTGAACAAAGCAAACGATTGCTGCCAAGGTAATCTGGCGAACACTTTCGATAACTCAAGCGCGACGTCGGTGGGAAAGAAGTCGGGCAATACGACAGCATGTTGGTCTACGGACACTGCTTGAGACAAACTGTCTCGAACTTCCGAGGGCGTCAATCTAGGCGCAACATCTATTAGATGATCCGTGACGTCGCCAACAGCATCTTCCATTTATACCCCCCAGGAAGTGGCACCAGACTTCAGGGTATCATAGGAGATGAGGCCATGCTTATCTGGCAACGGTCGGCCCAACCTCGGACCGTAAAGGTAAAGACTACGTGTTTGGCAGATGGGTATTAGGGGAAGTTGTTCGAGCCAGAAGTGCTCGGCAGCATCGATATCGGAAGTATTGGCACTTGCATCCATGGCATTGCACAGATCCCCGAATGTGTCTGATAACTGATTACCTTCTTCGCGGATGTCACTTCTGAATGTGGACAAAATCGAAGCGGGGTGGAGGTATTGAGAGGGAAGCAAGGCATAGGCCAAATCGAAAGAACGGTGCGATAGCTGAGACAAATAACTTTCCCAACTCACTTGGCGGGCTCTTACCTTTTGGCCGAGAGATTGAGAGATCTGGTCTACCAAAATGGTTGCTATCTCAGGATTTGGAGCAAAATTTGCGAACAGGAGATCTACCTCCATTCCCTTAGCGGTCGACCACAAGTTACGCGCGACATGTTGATCGGCGCTGGGTATGTTCGGGTCGATTGAAACGTCGAACAAGGATCTCGGTCGCCACGCCGGATGGATCATGTTATTCATTGTTTGAGCCAATCCTCCACGGTCGATTGAAAGACTGATCGCCCGGCGCAGATCGACATTGTGTGGTCCTGACAAACGAGGTCCTGGAATTAACACGCCCAATATTGCCGTGTCACTTACGACCGCGTTTTCTCGAACGCTGAACTCAATCCACTCTGACCTCGAAAGAGCGGTATTCGCTGTCAAATCAACCATGAATTCGCTGCCTACCGACAAGGAGTCATTCGCGCGCGCGACAACAAACTTGAGTTTCAATGGGGAAGATTCTTGCCATAAGCGGGACTGTCCGTTAATGATGAGATTCAGTGAGTCCGGTTGACGGGGCACGTATGGACCGGACCAGCAATTCGCGTTGTCAGCAATAGGCGATAGCTGTGGCAATGTAAGCAAATGTCCTAAAAGTCGATGAGCCCGCGGTGTAGTCAATTCAATGTGATAGTTGTCCCTTACGGTTAAAAGGCTCCGTCTTCCCTTCCACCAAAACGCTGCGGCAATTGCCTTGTTCGATACCAAAGAACGGTCAATCGCGTGGTTCAACCCCCGAACTACGTGGCGCGCATCTAACGTCGAGCCATCGGACCAGTGAAGGCCATGTTGAACTTTCAAAAAATGTTTCGTCCCACGTTCATCGCACTCCCATGAATCGAGGATTCCTCCCGATACTGAGTTGGAGTCTGCCGAAACCGCCAAAATGTCATGGAGCGCTCGGGCAACGGCCAATCCGTTATAGTCACGAATTCTGACACCTGACGTTCCCAGCGGAAGGGCGTCAAGTCCCACCCGTATAGGTTCGAATTGGTGCATCGGATTATGTCTCATCGAGTTGATACCAGTTCTATCGGCAACTCTAGATGTGAAAAGAAGGCGTCGAGTGCAAAGATTCTCACGCCTGATCTATCGAGCCGTAATCGCCAAACGCGTTTTTGGAACTCGGCGTTAGCAGCGGCGAAACTGCGAAAGCGGCCGTCAAACCAAAAGTCGCCAGGGAAATTCGCATTCCTAAACTTTGGCCTAATAGACCACCTAATACTGATCCGATGGGAGCAGTCGCCAACGCGAAAAACCGCATCGCTCCGTTGACCGCTCCAAGAGATTCGCGAGGCGCGCGCTGCATGATGTAGGTCGTCGAAACAACTAAATTGACAACTACAGACGCACTCCAGCCTCCGAGAGCAAGGCACAAGATGGGTAGCCATTCGATGCCTCTCGGACATAGGGCGAGCAGCGTACTACATGCAGCTGAGACTAAGTAACAACTAATAATTAACCTTCGGATGCCGTATCTCTGTAGAAGCGCACTCGCCTTTGATGCAGTAAAAATAGCGACTGCACCTGGAAGTGCAAATGCAATTCCAAGGCCAATCGGGTTTATATGCAATGTTCTCACAATGAAGAGTGGGATAATTGCGAACGACGCGTCAGTGCAGAAAGTGGAGATTAGCGTGGCAATCCCCATCGGCCGAAGTGCGCGATCCGTCAGCACATACTTGATTCCATTGACTGCTTCACGGAAAACCCCTTTTTTATCGCGGTGCGAGTCCGAAGGAGCAGGTAAACGTAGTTGTGAAATCCCCAAAATGGATAGTCCAAAAGTCAGTGCTTCTACAAAGATTGCAAGTGGGGCCGAGAAGATTTGGATTAATACTCCGGCGGCTCCTGGGCCAATGAAGTCTCCGACGGCGACGCTCATCTGAACGCGTCCATTTGCCCATGCCAATTTGTCCTCCGGTACAACAACCGGCAATGTAACAACCGCTCCATTATCGAAAAGCAAGCTGAGGGTGGCAAAAATAAATAGCGCGAGATACAGAAGTTGCAATGTCAATACGTGCGTAAAAGCCAACAGTGCGACGACAGTTAACAGCAATAATCTTGCCCCGTCGCTAAATATCATGAGGGCTTTCGAGTCTCGCTGATCAACGATTGCACCAATAAACCATCCAAACAGAAGTGGTGCAAGGGTCTCGGCCCCACGTAACAGTCCCATTTGAAAAGAATTGGCCCTCAATGTGTAAACGGCCAGAAGGGGAATTGCCACTTGCCCGATTTGATTGCCCAATGATGAAGACGCTTCACCAAGCCAGTACCTGTGAAAGCGCCGGGACCATTCTTGAGATCCGTTAACGGCTTCTGACTGGCTCATTCGGGGAGCATAATTGAAATTTAGAGCACGATCGCGGTCCTCGCAAGATGGTGCTCGACGTAACCTCGTTAAATCAGTCTAGGTTTAGTGGAGACCTTGACCAGAAAACCCAGGCCGATTCAAATGGGTTCGCTTCGATGGAACGACGTCGTCATTCCGCAACCAATCCATGGCGGTAAGCGAAAGACCCAACGTTGTATTTGCAACAACTATCCGTGGGCGCTGCAGGACTCGAACCTGCGACTTCAGCCGTGTGAAAGTGTTAGGAACCTTTTCACCAGACGACGCGAGATTACGGCGTACCACTTGACAAGGAGTAACGACATCGCGGGACGACATGGGGCAACTGCTCCCGACGCGATTTGTGGAGCATTTCGTGGGGCAAGATGAACCAAGCGCTTAGGTAGATGAAGTGATGCTATTCGATGCCGCACTGATTCCTCGGGCCAATGTCTATCAGCACGATCATGGACCACAGCCTCCTAATAGGCGAGAAAAACTCGCCGGTCGCTGCGATACGAAATGATCTGTCGCGCGACTAACAATGAGACACATGCGCAAACGTTGGCAAAACATCCCGATAGAGATCTACGCGAGTTCAAGGCGCAACGAATTAAATACCTAGTTCGGCTGACGTTCAGGTCCGCTCCAGGCGTCAGTTGAAGTCATGTCCGCGCTTGCCTCATGTCAGGAGTAGGGCAAATGTGAAAATGGACCAATCCACGTGCTAACCACAACTGAACAAACGCTCGTTGCGCCAATTCGCTTGATCGGCGCAATGAGCCTTCTTTGGCCAATCGTGAATGCCGCACCATCAGAAATGATGGGCCGGCACCGCTTCCTGGAAAAATCGCTGGTACTCTCAATCCGATACTCTGCATACGCCCGACCTCGCTGCGGCGAAAGAAGTACTCGTGCGGCGCTCACGCCAGAGAAGTTTTCTCGATGCGAATTGGGCGCCGTCGGCGTTACACCGACCACAGGTTGCGCACTCGGAAAGCCAGAAAGGAAGCAGGACGCGTCGCCGTTGTTAATGAACGCGATCAGAAAATAGAAGTTCGTGGTCTCCTTTTTTGATCCGACAATTTTAACGGTGACATTTTTTGTGGTGGAGCAATTGGACAGTCCGGATGAACTTCGACCATAGACATGTGCGGCAACCGCCTCTCCTGGCATTGAAAGTGCAAACGCGAGGGTAAACGCAGTCAACACCGACGCACGAAGCGGCCTACCGTTAATTCTCTTTCGCCCCGTCAGACCAATTATAGAGCGAGCGTTCAATTTCGAAATCTCCCTTTATTCATTACTCACCTGACCAACTAATTCTCCGGATTACGAGAACTCATTTTCCCAGTAGCAGAGGGCACCATTACTGTTGTACGCAGGATATGGGGTACCAGATACCTCGCCAAGAACGTAACTCTCAGAATTGAAAGGAGATGCCTCATGCGGATTCCACGTCACCAGATTCGTACCTGAGGCTGCCGCTGCGACATAACCGACCATGGTGGAGTTGTACACCTGAGGGGCTGGAAATGAATTGGTTAGCAAGTTATCGAACTCTGATTGAGTCCACCAACCACCAGCGTTGGCAATTTCATTTGACCACCATGAAATGCCGCTGGAATTGCCCATCTCCGAAGTAAGCCACGTATTCAGTGACAGTACGCTGCTGTAGCTCGTGGCTTGACCCGCGGCAGTGCCAACATACCAAGGTTCCTCGTCGAGCATGATCCCTTGCCAATATTCTGATGCATAGGTGGGATGAGTCGCATCCAGGTTACTGACCAGCGCGGTAATCAGACTCTCAACTGACGCCTTGGTGTTGCAGGGATACTCGCCTGGAGACCACTCGAGCGTAATGGCGACCCACGTCGGATCCTGTTTACCGATGTAATAGTTTGCAGTTGTCTCAATTTGCGAGAGTGATGGTCCATCACTGCAGCCATAATCGGCCGCCTCCACGGTGTAACCGGGATATCCACTGTTCTCATTGGGCGGACTGTCGTCGATGAATGTGTGGTTTGGTGTAGGACTTTGGGCGCTTGCAATTGACGAAAGCCCCACCATTGAAAGTGCGCACACGAGTACTGAAGTGACTGCGACGCGCGTTAGCTTGTTCCCAAAATAGGTTCGTATCATGAGATCAACCTTGGCTTTCCGGGGTAAAGGTCTCTGTTGCCGGATTCAGATTCAACACTGACCCGTTCGCGTCAATTAAAAGTGAGTTGGAACTCGATTCGACTGTCAACAGCGATGCCGCATATGCGTACTGGGAACTTGGCTGTGCACTCGTCGGCGGAGTCAACCAATTCCAATTGAGGCTGCTCAAGTCAGACGTGCCATTTTGACAAGTCGTGTCGGTTGACGCGCACTGAAGTACCGCGACGTCGGCGGGACTTGGACCGGCCACGAAAAGCATCACCCAATCGTCACCGACTTCGAGGCAGTCTCTGATCTGGCCATGTGATTGGATCATTGCCGCAATGTTGGGATTCGTTGCCTCGGACCAGCTTCCGCATGTGCCGGGCGCGTAGGAAGTTGGGAGCGGAACGTTGTTCGGCGTCGGCGGAACAGTTTGCCCAGTTACGGGACCTGAATATACTCCGGCGGGAATCGGCTTTGTGGTCGCCGTCACTGACGATGCTCCAGAGTTGCCGACAGAGTAAAACCCAAAGGCGCCAACGGCCGCTCCGAGTGCAATCAAGGCCCCCACCGCAAGACGCTTGGTTCTGAATTGACCCGATGCTAGCCAACCGTCATTCTTCATTTCTCACCTGACCCTCCTCAACTACTTCCGATGGCTCTTGTCGCCTCTATGAGAGTTATGTTTCCGACCATCGCAAAACCTTTCGCTTTAATGACTCACCAGTGAATAGAGCTCGAATTGACCAAGAATCACCAAGCTCGGAAGAGAACGGACAACGATGGTGCACTGAACAGGACAAAGGTCATACAGTGGGCGGAAGAGTGGGCGGAAGAGGACTCGAACCTCTGACAGCAGAAGCTGACCGCTTTAGTCGATGTCGTCGATGTTCGGATTAGCAGCAAAGCCGAAAGTCGTCGTTCCATCGGCGGCAACTTCGATCGTGACGACGACCGGATCACCGCGCTGGACAAAGTCGAAGGCGGCTCGTAGGACCGCAGCCCAGGAGACTGACGGGTCAATCTCCTCATTGGGAGGGCGCACTCTCGTCCTAACCTGTCGATGGAGCCAGAACCAGTCGAGCGCTAAAAGAAACGAGATGGGGCGCGATGTCAGGGCAGCGTAGAGGTCCTTACCGGCTTGGAGCGCCACCAAGATCGATGGCGTTTGGGTCGCCGACACCACCTCAATGATGTGCGAGTCACCGGCCGGTCGAGTCCGCCCGTATGTCACGAATGCCGACGTGCGGCGCAACTCCAGGTCGAGATCGAGCAGGGTGTGGGCGGCATTGGCGCACGACGAGTTCTCGATGTGCACGCGTAGTGACGTCATCGGGTCAATCCCCCGCTCTTGGGAGTCCGGGTCCGAGTACACCGTCGCGGCTCGCACGAGATCGGCGATCCGTGGATCGAGAAATTCGGTCTGGGCGCGAAACACGCTCTGGTAGTGAGCAAACGAGTTCATTCGAAGCCTGTCGTTTGCGTTCGTTTCGATCTCCACGCTCCTCCCGTCATCGTTCGAGGGCAGGTCCCCGCCGGAACGTATGTTTCCAACTCACGGAAGATGTTTCACGCCTGACGGGAAGCGGCAACAAAAATGCCCTACGAAATGATTTCCAGATGGCGGAAATAAAATAAGTGGAGTCTTATGTCATAGAAAGGGCACTATGAGCGCCTCGTGGTTGAAAAAGCTGATCACCTCGGTGATTGGCATCGTACTCATTGCAATATCGGGGGGCGGGCAAATTGCTGGCGCCTCCTCGAATCCCGGTGTAATGGCCTCCTACTACGGCGGGACCCTCAATCTCGCCGAAAGTTGGGGTGGAGCGGCAGTTTGTGCCGTGACCGCAACGGGCACGTTCTGCTTCTCAAGCCAGGCAAACTATGTGTCTTGGCTCGCCAATACGACAGCACTAACTGAAGCTGGCCTGAGCCCTAACTTGAACTGCTCAAGCGCGCTCGAGCTCTTCTCAGGCACAAAGTACACTGGCACCGAACTATCGATCTTCGATGAAGCCGTGTGGATAAATCTTTCGACATACGGGTTCGGTGATGAGACCAAATCTTACAAAGTCGGTGCGTGTCAGGCCAGCATGGCCTCGGCTGCGAATGGCGGCGGAACCATCTACCCGGGGCCAATGACGGCGGGAACCGACGCACCCAGCATGGAGAGCGGCTGGGCGGACCGAATCGAATCGGCTTACGTTCTTTAGCCCATCTTCCCGACGTGTCGTTGCATAGATTAGCGGCATGAGTCACGACGCGGCGGACCAAGAATTCGTGAGGCTCGTTGACGAAAACCGTAGGGCAGTGCAGCGCTACGTACTGCGCAGGTTTAGCGACCCTGAGGGTTCAGAAGATGTAGTGATTGAAACGTTCGCGGTCGCGTGGCGAAAGCGCAATGAGCTTCCACCGCGCGAACGCGAGTCGCCTTGGCTTTATGGAATCGCGTTTCGAGTAATCTCGAATCATCGTCGCTCGAGAGATCGGCAGAACCGACTTCACTTGCGTCTTTCGCGAGAGCGTGAAGCGGCGAATGACGAAGGTGAAACTCCTAGGGCGGAGTCCTCGACTTTACTCTTGGCCATGAGTGCACTCGGCGAGTCCGATCGAGAACTCCTGCGGCTCGTGTACTGGGAGAGATTTAAATATCGCGACGTGGCCGTCGCTCTCGGGATCAGCGAGAACGCCGTCGCCATTCGGTTGACGCGAGCGAAGAAGTGCCTTCGAGCACTGCTCGTGAACACGGATCCTACGAAGGATGAAGAGGAAGAGGGCGTGGAAGCATGAGCGACGACCGTCTCTCAGAAGAGTTTGCGGCAAGTGACCCGACCCGCCATTTAATGGACCACGACCTCGATCGACTCCTCCCGGCTGACAAATTGATTGAGGGCGTCTACGCACGAGCGAGAGGAAACGGAGGCTGGCACTTTCTCCGCAGATGGCGTCGGGCTGGCGTAATCACGACCTCAGTAGTTCTCGTGTTGAGTGGATCGGCGGCTGCGCTGGCGCTACTTCACTCACCTGCAAAAGACTCAACGCACCTCACGTGCTTCACTTCGGAGTCTCTCCATTCGAGTGCTTCGGTCGTGTCACTCAACGCACACCCCTTACGCACCTGCCAAACACTGATGCACTGGTCGCGCATCTCAGCCGCTGGCGCTCCGGCGGGCGCACTGTGCGTGCTGAGCGACGGCTCGATAGGTGGGTTCCCTCCCTCTCGTAAGGGGAATGAGTGTGAGGCTCTCGGGCTGGTGACCTACGACGGTCACGTCGCCACCACGCGCGGCGCAGAATTTCAGAGGGCGGCGCAGAACTACTTTGCGACTCACCAGTGCGAGACTCTCGCCACGGCGCGAGTAGAGGTGACTCGACTGCTCGCCCGGTACGGCGTCTCCACGTGGCGTATTCGCATAAGCGGGTCTTCGGTGCCTGGCTCGTGCGCCACTTTCGCTGTGCAGGCCCGCCACAAAATCGTCGACATCGTGGGCGTCAAGTTCTGATGCTCGTCCGTATTCGAACATTTTGAGGTAACCGCCCATGAATTTCAGTTCGCATTTGTGAACTCCCACTTTGCCGACGTGATTCAAGCAGCCTCCGGTGCGCCAGGAAAGGTTTAGCGACAGTCGGAAACTTAGTGACTTGTAAAGCTCACAGCGCCGCCATGTCGAAGACGGTGCGAAGGCGAAGTCAAATGTTGAAGGAAGCCACAGAATGAACGCTCTGCTGCTGTGTCATGGTGAACTTAAGGAGTTCGGAAGTTTCTAATCGCGTGTCTTCCAGCCGTGCTGGTAGTTCGTCTTCCATGAAAGGGGGTGCGCAAAGGTGAAACCAGCAATTCAAAAGTCTGAGTCTCAGATTACGCACGAGGCCGAAATCCTCGCCAGACTGCTGCTCTCGACGCCCAGCCTCCGAGCACGCTTCTTTGCAGATCCCACTAATGAAGTGGGTCGAAATCTCCCACCCGCGAAGTCGTGGGACTACGCGCGCCCGGACCGGTATTGGTTGCCATGGTATTGGCCAGGATCTCCGCTACGGTATCGACAAGAAAAGGAGCGACTCGCCAAAGAACTTCTGGTTCGAATCTACGATGAAATTAAGGATCTGAAGGTCAGAGCCACTGTGAACGCCGATTCGGTGTTCGAAGAGTACTTCGCACCAATCGTCAATGTTTCCCAGCGCAGTTTCTCCGCAGTGTACATACTCAGCATCGCGGCGTTTGTGACCGGAGTCTGTTTGATCGCCGTCGGGGCGTACATAGCAATCGCCGCTCCGAGTGGTACGAATTCTACGGTCGTCTCCAGCATCTTTGGCGGAAGCGGAGCGCTCAGTGCACTTGGATCGGTGTACAAATTGGCAACCAGCGGAATTTCCGAGGCGACAGACGACCTCGCTCGAGTGCGAGTCGCCATGACGTCGTTTGCAACGCAACTCGGACAGATGCGTTCAATCATCGGAAAAGAGCAAATTCCAACCGCAAAACTGCTCGAAGAGGCCGCAGCCGCGGCCCAGATCAACACTTACATTGCCACGTCCACGACAGCCGCCTTGATCGCCATCAAGTCCCAGACTCCAGATTCTGCAGTGGCCCCAGCAGCAGATGGTGGAATCTAATGACGAACAAGTTTCGCCACAGAGAAACACTTGGGACCGTCGAACGTTTAATTGACGTCTTGGCCTTCCCACGAAATATTCCCCATTTGACCTGCCAACCGAATCGACAACCGTCCCGGTCACCGTCTATGGCCCGATCGTGTGCAGTGACAGAAGCCATAGTTAGAAATCCGAAGAAGGAAAATAAGAAGGTTGCGTACTGTCATCAACTAATTGCGATTTAAAGGGAGGCAGTTGCATGGAGGCGAACGGAAAGATAGTCAGTCCGTCATCGAACGAACTCGTCATCGGCATCGTTAGGGCAATCGGGACCGATGAGTCCAAAATAATCAAGGAGATTTCGTATCTTCTCTCGAACGAATGCGGCTACCAAGTCGAAAACGTGAAACTCTCAGCTTTGCTAACTGAGGTTCCCGGAGTGGGACCATTCCCAGTCAGTCAAAATAAATATGAGTTTTATCGGTCACACATGGATGCAGGAGACTCGGCTCGAAAACTTAGCACGGACTATCTTGCTCTCCTCGGAATATCAGGGATTGCCGAATTGCGTGATTCTCGATGCTCCGACACGAGTGAGGATGGTGGCCATCGCGTCGCGTGGATTATTGACTCACTTATGCATACCACAGAGGTGGCCACATTTCGCGCAGTTTATGGACAGCAGTTCTTATTGATTGGCATTTACGAGGAAGAAGGGGAAAGAAGGAACACACTGAGAGGAAAACTCTCTTCGTCCGCACAAATGATGGGGCTCAATCTTGAAGAGATCGTGGAAGAACTCATGCGACGCGACCGCGGTATCGATGGTAGTGAATTCAGCCTCAACATTGAGAAGACTTTCTATCTCTCCGATGCATTCGTCGATGTCGCAGATCCCGTCAGCAACAGGCAGGTACCTGAATCGATCGTCACGGATTCAGGAGGAGTTCGCTTGGCCTCAAATACCCCGACTACCGGGCTAACTAATTGGACCCTCAGAAGCCTTTTCGAGCTTATTTTCGGCGCACTATATCTAACGCCGACGCGTCATGAATTAGCTATGGCACACGCCACTATCGCCGCTATATCCAGTGGCTCACTCGCACGCAGGGTTGGCGCTGCAATTGTCACTGAGGAGGGCGAGATCGTGGCAACCGGATGCAATGATGTACCGGCGGTGGGTGGTGGTCTGTATCCCGTATTCGACGCAGGAACCAAAGCTCTCCTGGACGCTCGTGATCACGTTTTCAGACCCGATCTGCCAACCGCAAAGGATGCGGACGATGGGTATGGTTACGACGCAAACGATATGGTCAAATTTGAGATTTTCGATGACTTGCTGTTTCGGATGAAGAAATTGGAACTCGTCGAACAGGACGCCGACGCCTGGACACTGCTTGGGCAGTCAAAGGATTTAAGAAAAGCACAATTATTTGACGTGCTTGAATATGGAAGAACAGTGCATGCTGAGATGGCAGCAATTATCTCCGCAGCACATCGTGGGTTCTCTCCCAAGGGGCTCGAAATATACGTGACTACATTTCCCTGCCACGAATGCGCAAGACACATAATCGCCGCAGGAATCACCAAGGTCATCTACTTGGAACCATATCCAAAAAGCCGCGTTGCGGCATTGCACTACGACGCTGTAGTCCTCAAAAAGGAAGCGGCGCTGTCGAGTATGGAGGCCAGATCTAGAACGCAATTTCTCCCATTCATCGGAATTGCGCCATCGCGTCTCATCAGTATGCATTCGTGGCTTGAACGAAAGTCGGACTTTGGCCAAAATGGATTCCCTCCGGGTCGAGCCACCGAGAAAGCAAAAGCATCGGCTCTGTCCAAAAGTTCTCGACCCCGTTGGTCGACTCTTGACACGTATTACGACGATTTCGCGCCTGCTCGCATCAAACTAAGCGAAGAGGGTGTCAGTCACTATCTCCAGGATCTTGGACGCGGTTGAGAAACTCTTCAAGATCCTTCAACTACGAACATCTGTTCGCTATTGTAGCTGATGACTTGCAATCTACAACTAATGAAAGGTTTCTCTCATGGCGGAAATGGCACGCACGGCTCGAAGGAAAGCTTTCGATGAAGCACTCCGAAGCACCGAAGTCACTAACGCTGTCTCGCGCGCATCGGCTACCGCCGCTGCAAGAGCACGGCGTCAATTTGTTCTTCATAATGAGCAGTCTTCAAGTCTCGACAATCGAGCGACTGGTTCATAATGACAGATCTTCATTCAAGGTTTTTGAATTAATTGCCTCGGTTCAAAAGTCCGACAAGCCGCATTGCTCCACGCAGGATGTCAATGTCGGAAATGGTTCGCCTCCGATCGTAGGAGTGAATTAGTTTGGTGCCGTGTCAGTCACAACTCCCGAAGAGTTAGCACGGCGCGCAGGTACCCATCTGTCGGTGGTGCAACTTTGTCGCAAATCGAGCGTTCCCCTACGCAAACAAGGCGGCGATGAGCCAAGATTCGCTTTGGCACTTTCGGGAGGCGGTTTTAGAGCCTCGCTGTCTGCGCTTGGTGTTCTGCGTTTCTTCGCCTCAGCGAATCTACTTTCACACGTAAGTACAGTGTCGTCCGTATCTGGCGGTAGCGTCACAAATGGACTATTTGCAGTGTCCTATCGCAAAATCGAGGCATCAGGTTTTACACTCAAAGCGTTCGATGAAGCCGTTACCGATCCTTTGCTTTCATACATCACATCAAAGAGCATGACCCGCAAGTTGATCATGAATTCTTGGAAGGCGATCGGACCTCCAACCCGAACAACGATTTTGGCCAATGCTCTCGACCAATGGTTTTATGATGGCGCGAAATTGCACGATTTGAGTGAAACGTGTGACTTTGTCATTAATGCTACGAATCTCAATTCCGGAGTTCGATTTGGGTTTAAACAGTACAGCGTCGGCGATTACACCCTTGGATTTGTAAAACCCAGGGACTCACTACTCGTTGCGGAAGCCGTAGCCGCTTCCGCAGCAGTACCCGGTGTTTTTGCTCCCTTCGATCTAAAGGGACACAAATACCCGTGCGACGTGGGATACCCACCCAAGCTCGTCGATGGAGGCGTATACGACAATCTGGGTATTGAACCGATTAAGAACTTAGAGTCCACTTGTCTGGTCGTTCTCAACGCCGGCGGCGTCTTCCGTGTCGGGAAGCTTGGGCCATTACCTATTGTTGGAGCACTTGCTCGTTCCAATTCCGTCATGTATCGACAGTCCTCCGCGCTCCGAATGCGCGACTTCGTCGATCGATACAAGCAGTGGGAACGCAATGACCCTCCACCATCGACTGGGCGGCAAGGCGTCATCTTTTGCCTCGGTACCACGTTTAAGGCCGTTGCTCCAAAGTGGCTGATTAATCGTCCAAATGACGTAGATCCGAGTCACCTAGAGGGACTTCCAACTTCCTTTTCGCGGTTTTCGTTGGACGACGCTGTGAGGCTCATATATAGAGGGTGGTGGTTGACAGGTGCCAGCCTGGCCACCTTCCACCCGAGTGTCATTTCAGATTTGCCAGCGGTACCGCCCATGCCCCAAAGAACACATATCTAGTTTGCCATCGGCATATTCGGGTCCACCTCGCAAGGAGCGCTATCCCCCTAATCACGTTCCCCGATGAGTGCCAAAGAGGTACAGTAATCCGTGGGCGCTGCAGCGGGCGCTGCAGGACTCGAACCTGCGACTTCAGCCGTGTGAAAGTGTTCACACCCGTTTCACCAGACGATGCAACACGACGATAAAACACTTGACGAGGAAGTATGACAGCGCGAGGCGACGTTAGAAAACTCCACGCGATGCGCTTTGTGGAGCATTTTGTGGGGCAAGATAAACGCAGCGGAGGTGTTGGCGAATTCACGGGCGCCTCGCCCACTTGCGACCGGTCGAGTTCGATGCCCACTTCTATGCACTCGGCGAGTCAGAAAGTCTGGACTTGTTGGAAATGATTTAACTTCCGACCAACCCGTGGCGAATCATCCAGTGACAATGAATTGAATTCCATGGTTCACACGGTACGCCTTGCATTTCCCTTCGATGTTTGCCATGTGATGAATGCCAGTCATTCTCACTCCACCCCTCCTCAAACCAAACGAAGTGACCGAAGGAATTTGCTTAGCGGCCCCGTTTGTCCTCCCACAGCAAAATGTGCAATCGACTCGACAAGTTGTACCCTTCTGTCAGTGCGTATTCCGACATGAGTCGTAGCCCTTGAAGGCAATCGTCGGACGTTCTCGCTTGGGGCATAATCCATACCTGTTCTGAAGGGATGCCTGCGGCATCACATATGAATCGGATTTCATCGAAATCTTCAGGTCGTTCCACCACGAATTTGAATGCGGACTTGTCTATAGAGGCGAACTCCCGCAGTGAGTCGAACTGAATTCGACGACGCTGATCGATACACGAATTCGCCAATTTCGGACTCACAACAAAGCGATGCACAAATGCTGCCAGGCCTACCGACGGGACAATGGTTCCGTTGGTTTCGACCTCACAACGCATTTTGGGCTGCAACGTGGACATCAGTTTAAGAAGTTTCACTAGTCCGTGCTGCTGGATAAGGGGCTCACCGCCGGTGAGCACGAGCAGTCGGCACGTCCCCTGAGCTAACTCATCCAACTGCGAAGCCAACTCCCCCAGCTCTTTGTCCCCTGATTCCTCTTCCCTTTTGAAGCTGGACCAATCCCAGGTATACGCGGAGTCACACCAAACGCACGAAAGATTGCATCCCGCGAGGCGAAGGAATACTGCTCGCTCTCCACCGGAAGGGCCCTCGCCCTGGAAAGAGACGAAGACTTCGGATACACGTAAAGTCCTGAGAGCAATCTGAATGGGCATACCTTCTGTTTCAATGCGCTTCATGGGCGAACCTCAACATACGAGTCGACGCCTTCCCAAAGTCTTATTGAATTGATCTTTTGGTTAAAGGGTTCCAGCAGTTCGAGGATATAAATCACTATCCGCTCTGAAGTCGGATTCTCCACAATGTCATTGAGCAGTACGTGGTCAAGTCGGTCCAGGACCAGTTCTCGGACCGCCCTGTCGAGATCACTGAAATCCAATACGACACCGTTCTCATCTAGAAGTCCTTCGATTGTGACTTCGAGTCGGTATGTATGCCCGTGGAGTCGTGAGCATTTTCCAGGATGCCACGGCAGCACGTGAGCTGCGTCAAACTCAAACCTTCGACTAATCGCCACGATACGCGGTGAACTCATTGAGACATCCCAATTACGATTGCCCCAGTGTCTACGAGAGTGTCCGACTCCCCGTCGCTCTGGAACAAGACACCTGATGTCCCAGCAATGCATGACCCGAGGCCCAAATCCGTCGCAGTGAGGTGAATCAGCATCTGGAGTGCACCAGCGTCTCTCCAAACTAGAGACATCCCGCTCGGGTATCTGTCAAGAGTGACATCTGGTCGAGCGACAGTGAAGATCACAGCAGGAGGCGGCTCGATGATTCTCAGGGCTTGGCTAACGGCCGATAATGCCGAGGTGACGACATCTTCTCTCAACTCGATCGGCATCAAAGCCGATCTCTCCGGATCCATCACCCATGTACGAGAATCCAGCCCGAGAACACTCCGCGAAATGACAACAAGAGCGTGAGGGTGACGAGCTCCCGCCGAAGGTGTCGGGCGATTGCTTTCGTAATGCCCATCAGTGCCTACCCACACGTCGCGTACTAATTGCGTGCGGACTAAGAGAGACGCAAGACTGCTCAGAGGAACCTCGTGTAAGTTTCGATTACTTCTCCTTCGAGCAACCACTTCTGAAAAGACTCCTGAGACCGCTGCTTCGGTATCGGAAATCTCTACTGCGAGGGAACCATTGTCCGATCTCCCAGTGAGAATCGTCTGAAGCGTGCTTGTGCACTTTTGAGTTGACGCGCCCACCGCTTCGATCGGTCGTACCTCAAAAGCCTCTGCCAATGAACCTTGTGCAGTTGCACTTAGTAAATGCGATCCGGTGTTGCTCTGACCCTCCGAGATCTTAAGGAGAAGCGTCATAACTTCGGACACAGAGGACGGCGAAAACGTAACGCTTTGCCCAGCATCCGTACTGAGCACTCCACAAGATTTGCTAAGTCTCACGGTCAGCGCTCGGTCACTCCAATCCAATCCATTCATAGGTCTGCAATCGCTTCGCTTCGGCCCTGGAGAATACCAAGATTGTTCATAACGCGATCTCGCTTCCAGCACCCGGGACATGCACCGCAGGGAAGTTCCGAACGATGACAAGACACCGTCCAACCTAGAATGTCTTCACCAAGACCCGAGCGCGCTACTAGGTGTTCTGTGGTCTCTGATATTGCGGGAACGCTTACGGTGATTCCCCCCTCTTGAATCTGGAGACAAGCATTGAGCGCTTCATAAAACTCAACTGTTCCGTCAATATGTCGACTTCCGTCGCCGGAAACAGTGCCCACGACCAAATCGCGAAATCCGTGACGGAGTGCTACCGAAGCCGCGATTGACACCAGAAGTTGATTCCGATAGGGCCACCATTCGGGGCTCGAAGAATTCTGAACGGACACCTCATCAAGAAGAAGCCCGGCTCCAATCGGGCGAAGGTCAATTGCGACTTCAAGAAGCGACACGCCAAGTAAACGTCCGATAACCGTTGCGGCTCGTCTCTCTGCCGGAGCAGGACGTTGTCCATAGTCAATAAACAGTGCTGCCGCAGGAGAACAAATCGATGCGAGAGCGGTACTGTCAACGCCGCCCGAGAGGAGCAACAAACTGCTCGAGTAAGCCTTCTCATCGAGCATTGGTTCTTACACTCGCCCTGCTACAAGTTGCTGACCCTGACCCGCCCATACCGCTCGATAAAGCGCACTGGACAAATCGTGGTGAATTTCGGCTCCGGCGCCAACAAGCATCTTCGAGCGTGAATCATGCGCTGAATTTAGGAAACCCACTACCGGCAGCCCTTGTTTGTGAGCCCATCCAACCTCGTATACGGTTCCCGGATCCCAGCCTTCAAGAATTGCGAAAACCGCGTCACTGCCCTCCAGTCCGGCAAGGTCTTTTTCGGCGACTTCGTCCCCACCGATGCCAACATCATGGAAGGGACTGAAGACGTTTGCCCCAAGACCCATAAGTACGTCCCGGCAGAGTTCTATCAACCATCGCTCAGGCAACGAGAAAAACGGTGCGGCTAGATAAATTACCGGTGGACGTTCCGGAATCTTAAGTTCGGGTCCAGCAGTGTCAAGCACCGAGGCAACAGGATCGCCATTCAGAATTCTGGCTGGGATGGCGCTCTGTGCATTGGGACGCGACCCACACCACCAAGCTGCGCAACCACTCGCAATCCGCGAGGCTTCTACCGGATCGGCGCCATGGCTCCAAGCATTTGCGAATCCTGCAGCAAATATGTCCCCGCTTCCGAGCGGCCATATCGTTCTGGTCGGGAATGGTCCTACGCGGACCGATACTTCCCGACCTTGCACGACCACTAAGCAGCCTCTTCCCGAATCTTTTACAACGACTACCTCTGCTCCTAAGGTATCAATGACGTCGCGAGCGCATTCTTCGGGTGTCTCACCTGTGTTTGCGAGAGCACCGATCTCTCTTCGGTTGGCTACCACCGCAAGTTTCTTCCAAGTCAACCCCGTTGTTTCTATGCGCACCAAGTCACGAGGACGCTGAGGGTCGACGACGAGTCTCTCCGCCGAAACTGAGATTTTTCCCCTCTCGACCATTCCGAAAACGAGTACGGCTTCGTCTTCGGCTCGAAGTGGCTCATCAAAAGAAGCGGTCGGTCCATCGATCGTCGGGTCACTCACGGGAGTGAAGTATCTAAAGCCGACTGGTTGATCGCGCTCTATAACGATCCTGTCAACTTCCAATGAAGCCGCGGCAGCGCTTGCTGCAGCGCTCGTCATGTCGTCGATAGCCGTGACCAGAGAGACATCCGCATAACGGAGAGCAGCTGCAGCGCGCATGCCACTTCCCGAGACATCGTCCTGATATTCGGGAACTTCTACGAGTTCCGAATATGTACCCCCGACAACAATCACAGAGCCGCGCGAATTTCCAATGTGATCGCGCCCCCATCAACTGCGATGACCTTGACTATGAACCTCACGCCCTGCCTCAGGCATTCCAGAAGTCGGGCGGTCGGCACGACACTTCCCGCCACCGACCCTTCGGCTGACAATATGGCGACAACTTCGGGCGGGCCCAGACCCAAGGCAGCTGACAGCACTGCCCCCACTTCGAGGAGTTCCACGACGCCCGCGACTGGCGCTTCGAGCGTCCGTCTAAGAACGATTTTCGAACAGGGATCTTGCTCACCGCCTTGTCCTGCGCTGCCTCTTGCTGCACTGTTCGAAGGCTCTGAACTACCGCTCATAACGCAACCTCACTTAGGTGCGGGTCATCCGCAAGACCATGAGGCAGCATATCCAACATTAAATGTTGAATGGGATTCCAATCTTTCTAGGTGCTCTGCCTAAGGCGAGACGTTGTAGCTTGCTCGGACCAAATCGTCGCGTCAAGATCGCTAGCGCGAACCCCACCACACCTCGCCCAATCCAAAAAGAACGCTTCCATGATTTGATAGTTCCGATCTACGCCCCACCCAGGGTCAAATACTCCAGCAGCAGCACCAGCCCTAATCACATGAATATCCAAAATCGCAACATCGTCACTATCGAAGTGATTCCTGACAATCCAACTCGCGGTCTTTGGACCGATACCCGGAGCTTGAAGCAGCCAATCTCTTACTTGAAGTGGTTCCGATGGAAGATTCCCGTCATCTAGGAAAGCTAGGCATCTCGCCAATCGATCGGCGCGTTGAGATGGAAAACGGTACTTTCGCGTCGCCCCAAAGACGGTGAGCGGTCCTCTCAAAATCTTTTCGATCTCACCACCACGTATGGAGTGCCCTTCGCCAAGCAACCCTCCATCACGTACCGCATGGAAAGCCGCGAGTCCTAATTCAAACGGCATTCCAAACCCACCCAGGATGCATGCAGCGATCTCTTCTCGTAATGATGAACCGAGTCGGTGTCTTCCAGTCTTGTCGAGATGCCCGTCAGCTCGTGAAAAGTCCGTCATTGCTATCCAGTACGCGGCGGTACCTGTTTGCCACCTTTCCCCCCAATTTATGGTTCGTCTTACACCGAGCGCTTCCAACGCCACAGATGGGCCGGGGCCGTAGATGCCGCTTGGATCGTCCGCTTCTTTAGGTTCAGTACCAGCTGGTGCGCAAGGCACAAGCTCTTTGATATTCACGTCGGATTACCTCCGGCGTCTCTGTGAAGTTGGTCCAGGCTTAAATTCAAAGTTGTCGCAATTCGTGCCACGGTTAAAAACCCTGGAGTGGGAAGTCTTCCCGTCTCGATGCTTCGAAGAGTGTCCACGCTGAGATTCGCGCTCACGGCGACATCCTGTGCCGACATCCCACGCTCCTCGCGAATTGCTGAAAGTCTCCGTCCAAGTCGGCGACCATGATCTCTTTCGGCTCGTGATAATGACCTGCGCGCCATGTGTATTATTATACATGTATTATTATACATGTATAGAATCGACGCCGGTGTGTTCAAGGCTCTTGATCATGTCCCGAGGGTGCGCGGTTCATGACATCGGCAGCTGCTTCTCGGTCTGGCGCCAAAATGTGTCCGAAGACGTCAGCGGTCACTCGGATGGACGCATGTCCAAGCAGCTCGCTAACGACCTGAAGCTTGACACCACTGGCGGGCATCAGACTTGCCGCCAAGTGGCGTAGCTCGTGAAGGTGCCAATGTTCGAGGCCGGGACGCTGGCAGATCGACATAGAGTCGCGGCTCAGGTTTCTCGGATCAATCATCGTGTCAAATCTCAGACCAAAGTGGCGTGAGAGATCCAAGCGCAACGGTCTCCACCAAGACCCAGACCGATTCACAACATCAAAATGTCGGAGCTCAGGAGGAAACTTTTGCGTCGCCGTGAAGGAACCTTTCGAGTCGCGGAACACTGACCAGCCATCTTGTGCCAACTCGAATAGCTGGCTCGAACTGTCCTGCTCGCGCGAGCCGGTAGCCAGTCTCGGCTGACAAGCCGATTCGAATGCAGCGACGGGAATTGAAATTAGATCGACTGCGACCGGTTCGCGATCGCTACGCGGCGTCATCGCCGGTATTCGCTTTGCTATCCACGTACCGCAACGGTCGCGAGCTGGCGCCAACTCCAAGAATCAGTGATGTCAACTGATTTCCCGAAGATCTCAATACAAAGTTTGATGACCCCTTGCAGGTCATGCCCATATTTCCTGTTCACCGGCTCTTTCTGACGTCCAAATCTCGCCTTACGGTAACACATTTTGTCCACTGAGATTCGCCGGTGAGTGCTCAAATTTTCTGGCGTTGCTGACGGAATGCCTTTGCCATTTACGCAAGGGGTCATCGATGATTACCGGTCCACAATGTCGCCGGCGCCAGCATCACCAACATCGAGGTCAATCGTTGCTGAAATTAAATTGCTAAATTCAAGCGCTCAGCGCTGGCACTGTCGGTCGCGACTGCCACCACATCATGAACTTGTAGGCCGCGGTGCTGAAAACACTCGTGGTGATGACCGGCGCTGCGACGAGCACGCTGACGCCCGACACCATTCCGCCACTGCTCACTTTGTTGCCGATAGAAGCGAGGCCCGAAGAAATACCAACACCACTCAGCCCTTTCACTTTGCCGGATGCTCTGAGGGCTTCAACTGCTAACCATCCGGTGAGAAGTACGGTGACGAGAGCGACACCTCGTGCCATAGCACGAGCATGTCGCTCATGATCAGTGAGATGAGGCTTGTCACTCGCGACGTAGAAGACCGCACCAACACCGAGCCCTGCGGGAACAAGGCCGAGCAGATACAAACCAGCAAGCGCTCCACCGCCAACGAGCTCGCCAGTTGCCGAGAGTGCCGAGAGTACTCCGGGGCCACTCAGTCCTGAGACGCTTCCAGCCAAGGCGAGTACTTCTTTGGTCACAACTCCCGTACCGCTAATGACCAACGACACGCTGCCAATGGCGGTGAACTGCTCGACCTGTCGACTCTCGGGGGTTCCTGCTACACACCAGCTCGCCAGATGCTCGCAGTTGTTCCTGAACAAGCTGTATCCGCTCTTGCCGACCATCGCTTCGGCGCGACGAACGGTTTCTTCTACATCCAACCGCTGACCGTACTGTCGCGTCACGACGGCAGAGCTGTAGTTATCGCCGACGAAGGTTTGATAGGTATCCAACCGAACCTCCGAGAATGCCTTCTGTTTCACCGGTCCGGCGAAGTGCACCACGGTGCCGTCACCGCGGTCAATCGCATGGTGCCAGTACGGCCCACGATCAATAAAGAGGTGATCTCCACGCATGCTCTCAACCCACCTTCCAATTCAACGAGCGACGCGAGGTAAATCGCACCATTCCAGTATCCATGTGAGCGAGAATGAATCACCCCCGATAGTCCGGTACGCGCACGGGTTCGTGCATGCGTTCACGAGGTACCGGAATTTAATGAAGGTCTGTTTCAAACGACACTTACGCTGAAGAAATGAATAGGAACTGCGAACCCGCGAAGACTCTCAGCGCTCAAACGGGCATACCCCCTCGCCGTATTGAGACCTGGAGCATCGAGGGCCTGGGCGCCGATCCGACATTGCCCATGGAAGAACAAGTCCTTCACTACTTGGAGTTAGTAAAAATCGCTGGACCGGGCCGCTCTAAGAACTACGACCTGATGGCACGACGACTTGCCGCACACGACTTTGTGACTACACGTCTTCGCACGGCCCTGCTCAATCTCGTCATAGACGATTCGGATGGCAGCATCAAACTGCCTAGCGATTTCTCGACGGATGAGTCTGCCGACGCAGCGTACGAAGTGTATGACGTCGTCGCGACGAGCCTTGCGAGTTCAGTCGATACGTTGCCACCAGCACTGCGCCTCGTGGTGAAAAAATTCCGGCAGAATGCCTACCAAGGTTCTGTATCTACGGAGGACACGGGCGAGCAAGTATTTCACTCCGCCATCGTGAGTTTGCTGCATCTCTTCAACGGTGGCCAAGTTCTCAACGCGGAAGCCGCCGCCGCAATGCTTGGCATGAGTCCGACACAGTTTGATGTCGACTTTTCTGCGTTCATTGAACAGTTTGAACTCACGTTCCAGAACATGGAACACGCATACCAAACGATGAGTCTTGACGACATTGTTGCCATGGCCAAGTGGTTGCGCGACCACGTCCATTTCGCAGACGATTACCTCGGGACCGCGAAGGCATCGGACGCAGTGCTCGATGATCTTGCCACACAGTTTGCGCCCTTGGTGGTGTGCCTGATTGAACCACTCGTAAGAGAATTCGACGGTTTCGCTACATTCCTCGGCAAAATCGGCGTTCCCGACCGACTGATACCGCTGTCACTTCCACAATGAAAGTAGTTCTTACGTCGCCTAGAGCACTGCCAAGGTGCCGGGATCGATTGTAGAAAGTTGTTGATCATGCTGGAGAGAACAAGTTAGGACAGGTTCTAGCTGGGCTCCCAGGATGAAGCGGGATTCAAAATCAGAACCGAGTTGGCCGGATGGCCCCCGCTAATGAGGAGGCATTGCCGCGTCCAGCCTTCGCCAGAGTGACTCCACGGCATCGAGAGTGAGGGGTCCGGTCGCGTTGATGAGTTCGATGAAGCTGTGCCCACCAGAGATGAGGACGCCCTCGTGCTCATAGGGCCCTTTACCCCTTCTGAAGTGCAGGCCTTCCTTGACACCCCACGTGGCCTCAACGAACGCCAGCACCGGGTGCACCGGAACGTTAGTATCCCGGATGACCTGGGCCACGGGGATCACTAGCCGGTAGATCTTGGCGATATCCGAGGTCCTGTCCTTCCCGTCCACCGTGAGATACTTGCGCGGGTCGGTGCTCGGGAACCCGGGGCTGCGGTACTTGATTTCCCCGGCCCATTTCTTCGAGTCGATTATCCACACCCCAGTGGAGGCGACGACGACGTGATCGATGTTCGCCTCAGAGTCGCCGGGCACCTTGCGGTCAGTGAGGACGTGGGCTCCCGGGGCGAGGTCCGCGGCCAGGTACGTGCCCATTAGGTACTCCCCCTGGGCACCCTTCAAGTTGTTGTCGCCGCGGTAGCGCTTGTCTTGGCGTAACGCCGAGGAGCCCGCTACCGGATCCGCTGGTGGCGTGGGCATGACCGTCTCTGCGAGCCCGCACGCCAAACAGCGCACACGCTGTCCCCTGGGCTGGGATGCGTCCGTCCAGCCCTCGGCACCCTTCTGCACCATTCCCCCGCAACTACTGCATGGGGCGCCGTTACGCGCGAACGCCGTCTTGGACCAGGCCATGGTGGTACCTCCTGCGCTCGACGTGTGAAGTGAACTTCCCCTTCTTCGCCCAGAATAAGCGAAGCGCGTGGCATTATTACCACCCCACGGGACGACACTGATGATATGACGGCCCCTAGTAACCAGCCCGCACCACGCCCACGCGTGATCAATGTCGTTGAGCGCGATGGATTTGTATTTTGTGACTTGCGGCCAAGGTTTGGGTGATTTCGTTCCTTGATGCTCCCAATATCTGTCAAGTCGAGGGCCCTGTGATGTTGCAGAATTTCTGGGACAAATGAACCCTCAGATGATATCTCGCGACTTGGCTTGGTAGTCAACCGACGGATCCAACTCAAAATGGCGAAGCAGAACACTGTCTTCGTCGATGACGCGC